>Ga0302320_10006498_pt1 | contig 25932 bp, 23 predicted proteins | sample Bog_T0_3_FD_202130 | JGI IMG/M metagenome (GOLD analysis project Ga0302320, IMG submission 202130) | Peat permafrost microbial communities from Stordalen Mire near Abisko, Sweden - Bog_T0_3 | ecosystem: Environmental > Terrestrial > Soil > Wetlands > Peat | place: Sweden: Abisko, Stordalen Mire... | reverse complement strand
GCGGCCCGGATTGCCGAAAGCTCCCGCGCTGCAGAAGCCGCGGCCGGCCGCGCCGAAGGGCAAACCGCCGCCGAAGCCGAGGCGCTAGCGCGGGACTACCGAAGCCCGTCATGCCCGGGCTTGTCCGGGGCATGACGAAAAGCGAATCATTTCACGCCGGTCTCCGCAGCAACGGCTGTCCGGCAAAAATCCGCGCGGACTCCACCACGTTGTCGCAGAACTCGAAATGATCCGGCGCCAGCACGATGATGGTCGAGCCGTGCTCGAACCAGCCGAGCTCATCGCCCTTGTGGATGCCGACGTCGCAGGGAAACACCGCCGGCCCCGGCGTTTTCGCATTGAGCATGAGATCGAGAAAATGCAACCGGATGCTGGCCACCAAAATGGCCGCGACCGGCACCAGCGTCAAAACCTCGCCGGTTTCCAGCCGGGTCCGGATCACCGCCCGCTCGTTCTTGCAGAACAGTTTTTCGATTCGCTTCAGCGCGATCGGATTGACGTTCCAGGTATCGCCAGAGATGAAACTGACCTGCTCGATCCGGCCGTCGCAGGGGGCATGAAAGCGGTGATACATGCTCGAGGTCAGCCGCAGCGTGACGAAGCGGCCGTTGCGATGCGCTTCGACCAGCGCGGGGTCGCCGAGCAGGTCGAGAAGCGAATACGGCGCGCCCTTGATCTGGAACAGCTCGGTATCGGCGATGGCGCCGAAGGCGCCGATGATGGCATCGCAAGGGCTCACGGTGATCGCCGGGTCGGGATCGGGCGGACGCAGGCCGGGCTTGAGTTCGCGGGTAAAGCAATCGTGCAGGCTTTTGAAGCTGGTTTGGCGCGCCTCGGTGAGGTCGAGATCGGAGAACAGCCGCCAGCAGGCGATCGAGAGGTCGCGTATCAGCGGCTGTTCGATCTTGCTGAACCAGCCGATGAAGCGGGTCAGCGCCGCCCGCGGGATGCGGTTGGTCAGGAGAAAGTTCAGGTCTTCCTGTTGTGACAGGGCGTCGATCAGGCCTCGCATTGTCATGAATCTGTCAGCGGGATTGGATAGCGCTTGATGACATGGATTCGCCTCTTCTGATTCTGTCCGGCGCAGCCGTCATCGGCGCCGCCGCCATCTTTCCCAAATTGCGCGCGCGGCTCGAGCTGTCGCGGGCCAAGCACCGCTCGCTGGGCGGGCATTCCAAAATGTCGCGCCGGGTGGCGCGGCTGATCCCGTTCTATGAATTCGACGGCAACGATTTCTTCGCTTCCGACGGTGCGCCGGCCACGGTCGCCACCCAGCGCCACGAGGCGTTCTTCCGGCTGGCGGGCCTCTACCGCGAGCGCTTCGCCAAAGGGCGGCAGCTCACCGCCGATGTCTCGGAACGAATCTCCGACCTGCAATTCACCGAGGCCTATCGGGTGCCGTTCCAGTACAGCCGGCTGGTGCGCGAGCATCTTTCGACCAGCGCGTTCGTGGAGTCCTCGGCTGGCGTCACCGTCACCGATCTCGACGGCAACGTCGCCTACGACCTGACCGGCTCCTATGGCGTCAATATCTTCGGCAACGACTTCTACAAGGAATGCATTGCCGGCGCCGAGACGCGCGCGCATGCGCTCGGGCCCGTGCTCGGGCCCTACCATCCCGTGATTGCCGACAACGTCACGCGGCTGTGCGAGATTTCCGGACTGGACGAAGTCTCGTTCCACATGTCCGGCACCGAAGCCGTGATGCAGGCGGTGCGGCTCGCCCGTTATCACACCGGAAAATCGCATCTGGTGCGTTTCGCCGGCGCCTATCATGGCTGGTGGGGCGACGTGCAGCCCGGCGTCGGCAATCCGATCTCGCCGCATGAAACCTATACGCTGGCCGAGATGTCGGAACGGACCCTGTACGTGCTGAAAACCCGCCGCGACATCGCCTGCGTGCTGGTCAATCCGCTGCAGGCGCTGCACCCGAACGCCGGCGCGCCGGCGGATTCGGCGCTGGCCGACAGTTCGCGCGCCGCGCATTTCGATCGCGCTGCCTATACCGCCTGGCTGCAATCGCTGCGCGAGGTCTGCACCGAGCGGAATATCGTTTTGATCTTCGACGAGGTCTTTGTCGGCTTCCGGCTCGCCGCCGGCGGCGCCCAGGAATATTTCGGCGTCCGCGCCGACATGGTGACCTACGGCAAGAGCCTCGCCGGTGGGCTGCCGGTGGGTGCGGTCTGCGGCCGCAAGGACCTGATGCGCCGCTTCCGCGACGATCATCCGGTCGACGTCTGCTTTGCCCGCGGCACCTTCAATTCGCATCCTTACGTCATGACGGCGATGGATGAGTTCTTGAGCCGCCTCGCCAGCGCCAATTTCCGTTCGGTCTACACCGGGCTCGATGAAACCTGGAACAAGCGGGCGCAAGCGCTGAACGAGGCGCTGGCCGAACACGATCTGCCGGTCCGCGTCGCCAACCTGTCGTCGATCTGGATGGTGCAGTATACCGAGCCGTCCCGTTATAACTGGATGCTGCAATATTATTTGCGGGCCGAGGGACTGGCGCTGAGCTGGGTCGGGACCGGGCGGCTGATTTTCAGCCTGAATTACACCGAGATGGATTTTGCCGAGGTGGCAAAACGTTTTGTGACGGCGGCGGAAAAGATGAAAGCCGACGGCTGGTGGTGGCATGAGGCATCCCTCACCAACAAGAGTATCCGCCGGCAGATCTTGAAAGAGATGATCACGCGAAAGCGGGCGCGATAAAGCCGCGAGCCTCTCGTTCTTCGTCATGGCCGGGCTTGACCCGGCCATCCACGTCTTCCTTGCTGATGCATCATTAAGACGTGGATGCCCGGGACAGGCCCGGGCATGACGAGAATTGGGCATCTTCGAGTCAAATATTCACGCGTGCTGCTCTTCCAGCCCGTGCTCGACCAGATCGTGGCCGGGATCGATCAATTCGCCCTTCAGCAGAAACAGCGGCGCCTTGTGATAGAGTTTGAAGTCGTTGAAGGGATCGGTCAGGATCTTGGTCATCCAGACCAGGCCCGTCTCGACATCGCGGATGAAGAACAGGTGCACGGTGCGGAACAACAGGCCGCCGATGCCCACCACCAGCCAGATCTTGGCGACCTGACGCATGAAATCGGCCGCCGAGACCCAGGGATCGAACATCCCGAACAGCGTCGGATCGAAGTACAGCACCAGTGGCGAAGCCGCCCAGATCGACATCAGCACCACCTTGCGGCGCAGATTGTAGCCGACCTTGATCTCTTCCTTGTGCTCGTGGGTCGCCTGATTGATGTGGTCGTAGCCCCTCGGCTCGAAGAAGAAATGTCCGGCCTGACGCGAGGTCATCGAAACCAGCCAGCCGATCAGCGCGGACGCTACCGGATCGAAGAACATCATGGCGTAACCGACCATGAAGCTGACCGCGCTGACGAAGTGCAGGCTCTGGTTGATCCGGCTGTGATGATAGAAGCGGTGATCGTCCCAACGCTGGACGCGCAGCTGCTCGCGAAAATTCCTGATCATTCTATCCCCCTAAACAGGTTGATTCGTTTTACTCGGATTCGATGTAGCTGATGTGACATCATCAAAATGTCACATCACCTGATACGAAAACGCGGGCTGCAAGCCTTGGCCGCCTCGATCAGGCGGCGACCGCCATTTCCGCTTTGCGGATACGGACCAGCGAGAAGTGGCCGAGCGGCGGCACCAGGCGGCGCTCAACCAGTTCCATTCCCGGCGCGCCCGCCAGCCATTGCGCATAGCGCGACCAGGCGAATTCGGCGGTCCGAAATCCGAGCGGACGCACCACCGGCTGCAACCGCTGCTCGATGAAGCGGCGCATCCCGGCGTCGGCGCTGACCCTGGTCAGGATGATCAGTTCACCGCCGGGCCGCAGCACGCGGGCGAACTCGTCCAGCGCGGCTTCCGGATTCGGCACCGCCGTCACCACATATTGCGCCATCACCACGTCGAAGGAATTGTCCGGGAATTCGAGCTGCTCGGCGTCCATCACCGCGAGACCCTCGACGTTCTTCAGCCGGCCGTCGGCGACACGTCGTTTGGCCTTGCGCAGCATCGCTTCCGAAATGTCGGTGCCGAAGATGCGCAGATGCGACGCATATTGCGGCAACGATATCCCGGTGCCGACGCCGACCTCGAGCACGCGGCCGCCGATCTTGTTGGTCGCCGCAATCGCCGCCTTGCGGCCTTTGCTGAACACGCCGCCGAACACCAGATCGTAGACCGGGGCCCAGCGGTCATAGGCCTGTTCGACCGTCTCGCGGTCGAAGTCGAGCTCTCGCGTATCGTCAAGCTTCATGATTTCTGCCATGGTGATCCTCGCTCTCATTCCTGATGAACCAACTAGCCGCGCGCGGCGCCGCTCGCCGCCAGCCGGCGGGAAGGCTGCAGCGAACGGCTCGGCTGCAATGCGCAGAGATTGCCGATGAATTGCCTGGCGCTGTTTTCCCAGGAGCGCTCCAGCGCAAAATGGCGGCACGCTTCACGCGATACGCTGAGCGACCGGATGCAGGCACTGCGCAGGTCCGTATCCAGCGCGCCGATCGGGTGATCGGCGATCACATCAAGCGGGCCGGTCACTGGAAAGGCTGCGACCGGCGTGCCGCAGGCCAGCGCCTCGAGTTGCACGACACCGAACGTGTCGGTGAGGCTCGGGAACACAAAGACGTCGGCTGCGGCCAGATGCGCGGTCAGATCCGCGCCGGTTTTTTCGCCAAGGAATTTGGCCTTCGGATATTGCTTTGCCAGCGCAACCTTTTGCGGTCCATCGCCGATCACGACCTTCGACCCCGGCAAGTCCAGCGCCAGGAAGGCCTCGATGTTCTTCTCGACCGCGACCCGGCCCATGGTCATGAAGATGGGTCGCGGCAAATCGAGCTCGGCCGGAGAATCGGGGTTGAACAGATCGGTGTCGACGCCGCGGGTCCAGAACCCGAGCTTGCGAAAGCCCCGCTCGCTCAGTTCCTGCCGCAGCGAAGCGGTCGCCACCATGGTCATGGCGGCCGCCGCATGGAAGTGCCGCAGCACCGCATAGCTGAAACCAGCCGGAATGATCGAGCGTACCGCGATGTATTCCGGAAAGCGTGTCGTATAGGACGTGGTGAAGGCAAGCCTGTGACGGCGGCAATAGCCGCGCACCGCCCAGCCGATCGGCCCTTCGGTGGCGATGTGAATGGCGTCGGGCGATGCCGACTCTATTCTGGACGCGATTTCGCGCCGGTCCGGCCAGGCCATCCGCAACCCCGGATAGGTCGGGACCGCCAGCGACGGAAATCCGTCCGGGGTCAGGAAGCTGATGTCGGCGCCAAGCCCGGCGGCGCTATTCGCCAGCGAGGTCAGGGTACGAACCACGCCATTCACCTGCGGGTGCCAGGCGTCAGTCGCGATCAAAATCCGCATGGACGGGAACCTGAGAGGTTGCTGATTCTCTAATCCCGACGTTCGGCCATGGATATTTCAAACGTGTGACGTCACCTGCGGTTAACCCTGTTTTTTGGGGCCGCGGCAAAAGTTTTTGGTTTGTGACGACATCACGACGAAACATTTCCCGGTGCTGACGAAACCATTTTGACGCTTCGACGCAAACATCCGGAAACCTTCACGCGGTAGTGATCGCTGCAACGACGCACCGAACTGGCGCGACAGGCGATCAAACAGGGGACGAGCGATGTTCAATCTGGATGCATTGAGGCAGACTTCCCGCCGTGCCGCCGCCCTCGGCGCGATGGCGATCGGCGCGGTGGCCTGTGCCGGAGGCGCCTCGGCGGCTCCGCTGGAGCTGTTTCCCTTTATCATGACGCCGCCGGCGCAATCGGCGCTGCCGTCGGTGCAGGCCCTGCCGTCGGAAGACGAAGGCGCCACGGTGCAGATGCCGGCGCGGCTGAAGCGCCAGGTCGTCAGCTACGCCACCCGCGAGGCGCCCGGCACCGTCATCATCGATACGCCCAACACCTATCTCTATTATGTGCTCGGCGGCGGCCAGGCGATCCGCTACGGCATCGGCGTCGGCCGCGACGGTTTTACATGGTCCGGCACGCAGTCGGTGACCAAGAAGGCGGAATGGCCGGACTGGACTCCGCCCCCGGAGATGATCGCACGCCAGCCCTATCTGCCGCGCCACATGGCCGGCGGCCCCGGCAACCCGCTCGGCGCCCGCGCCATGTATCTCGGCGGCACCGTGTATCGTATTCACGGCACCAACGCGCCGGAGACGATCGGCACCCATGTTTCGTCCGGCTGCATCCGCCTGACTAATGAGGACGTTGCCGATCTCTATTCGCGGGTCAATGTCGGCACCAAGGTCGTCGTGATGCCGATGGATCGTCGCGCCGAAATCAACTAGCGGCGGCGTACAAAAAACACCGCAGAAAAAATGGCGCGATTTTCGCGCCATTTTTTGTTAATCGCGCTCAGCGCGACGCCTGCCGTTGCCGGTACTTCTCGATCATCGCGGCGGTGACATCGCTCGGATAGCAAATCGGGTGTGCGACACCGGAGCGGAGATAAGCGCTCATATTGCCGCAGGGCTGGCCGTTGCGCCTTTGGTCGTCGGGGCAGGCGCATCGTTGACCGGTGGCGTAATAGGCACCGCGGCTCTCCTTGATGATCAGAGCGGAGATCCCTGTGGCCATCAGCGCAGCCTGCATTTCCCTGGATTTTGGCGCCGGCGGGTTTTCCTGCGCCGCCGGCGCTACGCTGGCAATGGCCACCGGCTGTGGGGCTGCTTCAGGTGATGCGTTTGCGACGGGTGTCGGACCTGATCTGGTGGTAGCTCGCGCGGACGGGCGGGGCGCCCCCGACGGGGCTTCGGCGACCGGCGCCCGGCAGGCTTCCGCCGTTGACCCGATCGACCCGTCCTCGCACTCAAAACCTGCCAGTGGTCGATAGCCGTCGTCTGCGGCCGGCAGCCCGTGATAGGAGGAGGTGCGCGGATATTGCGTGCAGCCGGCGCCGCAAAGAACCACTAACAAAATAATAAGGTACTTTCGCATTTACATCCCCCAAATCGATCATTTCGCAAGCCGGGCGCGCGCGCAATCGGATATTGCCGGCGGATCTCCTGTGGATTGGAACTGGCCGAGAAAGAGAGAACCGCGCCCGCCACCGGACGTCTTTGAGCTGCGAGCCGCAGGCTAAGGCTGGGCTTTTTGGCCGGGTTTCTGTTAGGCTCTTGGCCCAAGATCAGGTTTCCCATCCCGTATGCCTATTTCAAGCCGTTTGGTCATCAATCTGACGATCGTGTTCCTGACGGTCGGCCTGCTTGCGCTCGTTGGAATTATCGCCACAACGGTGTGGCTCGGGGAAAAAGCGCGAATATACGCGGAAGAAGCCACCAGCGCCCGGATGACCCGCGTTGCAGCCGTTGAATTGCGGGCCTCGCTGCAAAGCGCGGAGTCCAGCCAGCGCGGCTATCTTGTCGGCGGTAACGAAATCTATCTGGCACCCTACGATAGCGCGAAAACCCAGGCCGGCTCGCAGCTGGATCGTTTGAAATCGTCGCTTTCCGGAGCTCCTCAATCCGCACGCGTCATCGAAAGGCTGTCCGGGCTTGTCACCGACAAAATCGACGAGATGGATCGGACGATTGCGCTGAAGCGTGAGCTCAAAGACGCGGAAGCGTTGGCAATTTTCGGAGGAAATCGCGGCAAAGCCCTGATGGACGAAGCCAACGTATTCCTGTCCAGCATCATCCGGACAACCGACGAGCGGCTGACCGACGGTCTTGCCCAGCAAAGAATAAACGCCAGCTGGTTGCGCTGGGTGTCGATCATCGGTGGTCTGGTCATCATTGTGGTTGTGAGCGGGGTGATCCTGACCATCTACCGCTACACGCGCGAGGTCGCTCAGACCCGGGACGAGGTACAATCGCTGAACGCGACCCTCGAGCAGCGCGTGAATGATCGCACGGCGGATCTTTCGAAGGCCCGCGACACGGCCGAGGTTTTACTGGCCGAGGTCAATCATCGGGTTGCCAACAGCCTGGCCATGGTGTCCGCGCTCGTAAGTCTCCAGTCCAGGGCCATGCAAGACAAGGTAGCGCAGGAAGCACTGAAGGAAACCCAGGCGCGCATCGACGCGATCGCGTCGGTTCACAAGCGTCTCTACAGTTCCGGCGACGCACGTTTCGTGGACTTCGACGAATATCTGTCTAGTCTTCTCGACAATGTCGAGACGGCGATGAAGGGCGAAGGCCATGGCGCCTCGCTTCGATACGACCTCGCCGCACTCAGGCTTAAACCGGACACCAGCGTCAATTTGGGTGTGATCGTTACCGAGCTGGTGACCAATTCGTTCAAATATGCGTATCCGGATCGCTCCGGTGAAGTTCGGGTCAGCCTGAAACGCCTCTCCACGAGCCAGGCGGAGCTGGTGGTCGAAGACGATGGTGTGGGGCGCGACGCCGGTTCGCCGCCAAAAGGAACCGGCCTCGGCTCGAGAATCGTCAATGCGATGGCTCGGACGATCGGCGCGGAAGTGGAGTACTTTGTCCGTCATCCCGGCTGTGGCGCACGGCTCGCCTTTGCCTGTCCTGCCGAACTCGGATGATGGGAGGGTGATGGTGCCGAGATTGCGGGCAATGGCCCCAAGGGGCAACGCGACCAGGGTCTGCCTGGTTGCCACTTCGATGCTGTTGAGCGTGATGCAACCCCGCTCTCCGGAAGCTCAGGAAGGGCCGGCGGGCATCACCAAACCGACCGTGCTTTCGCCATTTGACCCGAACGCTTCCAGCTGTGGTCGTCCGTCCGGACTGGAAAGGGTGCTGGCGTTCGCGCAGGACAACGATCGGAAGTTCATGCAAGGCGTCGCGCATGGACTGGCTCTGGCGGCCAGGGATCGCGGACTTGAGTTTCGCATCGCCCAGGCCAACAACGATCCGGCAAAGATGGTCGACCAGGTTCGAACGTTCCTGGATGCGAAAGTAGGCGCGCTTGTCGTCGCTCCGGTCGATCCGCCCTCGATTGGTCCGGTGCTGAAACAGGTCATCTGGTCCGGGGCCTATGTCGGGGCCGTGGTGCCACCACCCGCGATAACAGTGCTGAATGCCCCGCAATACCTGACGGGTAAAGTGCTGGGCGATGAGGCCGCGGAGTACATCAGGAGCAAGCTCAACGGAAAAGCCAAGGTCGTTCTTCTGACCCATGACAGCCTTCAGTTCCTGGCGCCGCGATTCGTGGCGATTCGCGACTCGCTGAAAGCCATGCCTGGCGTCGTCATCGTCGCGGATATTTCGCCGCTCACCGTCGACGAAGCGGGCGGAACAGCGATGATGCGCACGATCCTGCTCGCGGAACCGGACGTCGACGTCGTGCTTGGCGCGGATACGGTCGTGCTGGGCGCTCTTGCGGCTCTTCGCGAGGCCGGCAAAGCGCGGCCGGATCAATTTCTTGGCGGTATCGACGGTGAGCCGGCGGCGGTAGGCGAGATCAAGGCAGGAGGGCCCTACAAGGCAAGTGTAAGCCTTGCGTCACCGATCTTCAGCTACGCGATGGGGCAGCATGCCGCGGACTGGCTGGAAGGAAAAAGTATTCCGCAGGCGATGGATATTCTTCCAAAGGCGCTCAAGCTCGACAATATTGCCAGCTACGAAGCGGACCTGGCAGATCCCGCGGCGGTCTACAACAACCGATCCCGTCGTAACGAATATCTCCGGATGTATGGCAATATCTGCTTTGATACCCGCCAGAACTTCATCAACTTTCCCTGGTCTTCCGAACGGAAGTAGCGACGAACTCCGGTGTCGACGCTCCAGGAGCGCCGGTTTTTTCGCTGGTGGCCGGGCCATGTCTGCTCCCGGGAGTAGAACCGACATGGCGTTTATCCCTCGCCAGAGTTAAGCGGAAGTCGGAGCCGTCAGGTCAGCTTTTTGGACACTTTTTCGGACACGGCCCTCGCGAATTAGTGACCATGGATCTTCATCTCGGCCACGCTGGCGCCTCCGGAACCCGCCCTGTAGACTCCCAGGTTGAAACAATCCGGGGGGACGATGCGGCTTGCGGTGAGTCTCAAAACAATATTGCTCGGGATTGCGGTGGTCGCGGTCTCGTTTTTCGTCAGCCTGAAGACCTTGGACTGGCTGGCGCCGCATGGCGCGGGCCCTGCTCCGGTGCTGGTCGCCTTGCCGCCGCTGCCGCCTGCCCCGCGCATTTCCAGCATCATCGTCCCGGTCTCGATTGCGCTCAGCGCCATTCGCGACGCCGCCGACCGCGGCGCGCCGCGCAACTTCGCCGGCAAGGCCGACAATCCGGCGTCGCAGATTCTGCAAAACGCCGACATCGGCTGGACCGCCTCGCGCGGCCCGATCACGGCGACCGGCGCCCAGGACGTGCTGTCGCTGGCAACGCCGCTGACGGGAAAGCTGAACGTGACGGGATCGCTGTCATCGAAGGCGACCGGCGCGGTCGGCGACGCGCTCGGCGGCCTGCTCGGCGGCAATGTCGGCAAGCAGATCGGCAGCGTGAACATCAAGTCGCTCAATGCCAGCGCCGAGCTCAAGGGCAATGTCACCATCACTTCGCGACCGAAGCTCGCTGCTGCCTGGCGCATCGAGCCGAACCTCGCCGGGCAGGTCGATCTTGGCGACAGCAGCCTTGTCGTAGCCGGCGCGCGGGTCAACGTCCCGGCCCAGGTCAAGCCGATGATCGACAAGCAGGTCGGCGATCAGCTCAATGCGGTAGGCGCGCGCATACGAAATGACCCCGCCTTCGAGCAGAACGCGCGGGCGCAATGGGCCAAAATCTGCCGCTCGATCCCGCTGCAGGGTACAACCGCGTCGACGTCGCTGCCGGCGCTTTGGCTCGAACTGCGGCCAACCCGCGCGATCGCGGCACAACCGCGGGTCGATGCAGCGGCGGTGACGGTGACGCTCGGTATCGAGGCAGAGACCCGCATCACGCCGGTGCAGACCCAGCCCGATTGCCCGTTTCCCGAAAAGATCTCGATCGTGCCGCCGCTGCCGGGAGGGGTCTGGATCGGCGTGCCGATCGATGTGCCGTTCACCGATCTCGGCAAGATCGTGGAGGCGCAATTGGCCGGGCGGACTTTTCCCGAGGACGGATCCGGTTCGGTCGATGTCACCGTCAAGAGCGCCAGCATCGCCGCATCGGGCGACCGGCTGCTGATCTCGCTTTTGATCCGCGCCAGGGAAAAAAAGAGCCTGCTTGGCCTCGGCGGCGAAGCCACCGTGCATATCTGGGGCAGGCCCGCGCTCGACCAGGCACAGCAGACGCTACGGTTGACCGACATCCAGCTCGCGGTGGAGTCGGAAGCCGCCTTCGGACTGCTCGGGGCCGCAGCCCGCGCCGCGATGCCGCATCTGCAGAAGGCGCTGGCGGAAAAGGCCGCTGTTGACCTCAAGCCGTTCGCGACCAACGTACAGAAAAAGATCGCCGCAGCGATCTCCGACTTTCATAAGAACGAGGACGGCGTGCGGGTGGCGGCGGAGATCACCAGCCTCAGCCTCGCCGACATCGCCTTCGATTCGAAAACGCTGCGCGTGATCGCGGAAGCCGAGGGCACCATCAATGTTTTCCTGACGGCGCTGCCGGGGTTGTGATGCGGCCCCCCTTGGCGCCGGCTGTATCCTGGCGGCGTTGCCGGCCGAGCGACTTCGGGCCCGGCCCGCGCATGTAGTGGAGCTCGGGGCGATAGCGGTCGGCAAAGGGCAGCATGCGTGTCGCACGCCGCAGCCATCGCGCCAATGAGGCTGCGAAAGTTCTACGCAAAGCTTTCTCCCGGCATTGTGATATGTCCTAGAGCTGGCCGGTCAGGCGCGCGTGAAAAGCGGAGCTGCGCGGGTCGAGTCCGGTGAAGGTGACGGTGGCGCCGCGTTCGCGGTATTTGGTGACGATGGAATCCAGCGCCGCGACGCTCGAGGCGTCCCAGATCTGGGAATGTGTGAGATCGATCGCGACCTGCTTGGGATCGACGCCGTAGCAAAATCGTTCCACCAGATCGTTGCTGCTGCCGAAGAACAGGGGGCCGTGCACCTCGTAGCGAACCGAAAGCTGGTCGTCGCCGAGCGTGCGCTCGGCGCGAATGACATGGGCGACCCGGCGCGCGAACAGCACCATCGCCAGCAGAACGCCGCCGGCAACGCCGAGCGCGAGGTTTCCGGTCGCGACCGTAATCGCAACGGTCAGCGCCATGACCAACGTTTCCGGAACCGGCATCCGCTTCAGCGTCGCCGGCTGGACGCTGTGCCAGTTGATGGTTTTCAGCGCGACGATCATCATGACCGCGGCGAGCGCGACCATCGGGATCTGCGCCATCAGTCCGCTGAGGCCGGTCACCAGCAGCAGCAGCACCAGCGCCGCGATGGCGGTCGAAACCCGGGTGCGGGCGCGACCGATCTTCACGTTGACGACGGTCTGTCCGATCATCGCGCAGCCGCCGATGCCGCCATAGAAGCCGGCGGCGATGTTGGCGACGCCGAGCGCCCAGGATTCGCGGCCCTTGTGCGAGCGGGTGTCGGTGAGCTCGTCGACCAGTTTTGCGGTCAAAAGCGTTTCCAAAAGGCCCACGAAGGCGACGCTGAGCGCGGTCGGCCAGACGATATGCAGGGTTTCGAGATCGAGCGGGACCAACAGCGGCGTGATATGGGGAAGTCCCGGCGCCATCGCGCCCTCGCCGCCGACATTGGGCACCGTCAGGTTTCCGATCATGACGATCGCGGTGACGACGACGATCGCCACCAGCGGCGCCGGGATCGCCACCGTAAAGCGCGGCATGATCAGGATGATCGCCACCGACAGCACAAACAGCGGATAGACCAGCCAGGGCACGTTGAGAATGTGCGGCACCTGCGCGGAGAAGATCAGAATGCCGAGCGCGTTGACGAAGCCGATCATCACCGAGCGCGGCACGAAGCGCATCAGCCGCGCCAGGCCCGTGGCGCCGAACACGATCTGAACGATACCTGCGACAATGATGGTCGGCAGGATGTAGCCGACGCCATGCAGCTTGACCATCGGCCCGATCACCAGCGCGATGGAGCCGGCGGCCGCCGTGACCATCGCCGGCCGGCCGCCGAGCGCCGACATCACAAGGCCCAGCGTGATCGATGCCACCAGCGCCACCTTGGGATCGACGCCGGAAATAAACGAGAACGAGATCACTTCGGGAATCAGCGCCAGCGCGGTGACCAGCCCGGCGAGGGTCTCGCGCACCAGCACGTTGGGCGAGCGCAGCACCGCGGTGACGGACGGAATGTCCTCAAATCGCACCTGCGCAGGGAAGGTCGTGGTCGTCATGAAAAATGAATCCGATAGAGTTGAGATGGATCTGGGCGCGCCGGGACCTCAGGAGACCTCCGCCAGCACGGTTGACGGCGGGCGGATGACGCAGCGGAAACCGATATGGGTGGTCGATGTGTCCAGCGGCTGGTTCTGGCGCGCCGCCGGCCGGTAGCGCAGGCAATAATTGGGCGCGCACAGATGCGAACCGCCCTTCACCACCTTGCTGGCGGCGTGACCGCCGGTTGGCGTCGGCTGGCAGCAAGACGGCTTGTCGGCCTCGGTGCGCGGCAGGCTGTAATCGCTGGCCGTCCACTCCCAGACGTTGCCGATCATGTCGTAGAGACCGTATCGATTGGCCGGGAATGCGCCTACCGGCGAAGTGCCCTCAAAACCGTCCTCGGCGAGATTCTCCCAGGGGAAGCGGCCCTGCCAGGTGTTCGCCATCGCCTGCCCGCCCGGGGAAAATTCCTCGCCCCAGGCGTAGGTCGCGTCATCAAGCCCGCCGCGCGCGGCGAATTCCCATTCGGCTTCGGTCGGAAGCGCCTTGCCGGCCCACGCCGCATAGGCACAGACATCCTCGAAGGAGACGTGAACCACCGGATGGTCGGCGCGATCCTCGATCGAGCTGTCGGGCCCTTCCGGATGCCGCCAGTTCGCGCCGGGGATATAGGCCCACCAGGCGCGGTGATCGCGCAGGCCAACAGGATGTTGCGGCCGGGTGAACACGGCTGAACCCGGCACCAGCAGCGCGGGATCGGCATCGGGATAGTCGGCGGGATCGGGCGGCCGCTCCGCGGTGGTGAGATATCCGCTCGCCCGCACGAAGGCGCGAAAGTCGGCGTTGGTCACCGGCCGCGGATCGATCCAGAATCCGCCGACGCTGGCGCGGCGGGCGGGTCGTTCCTCGCGATAGAATTTGTTCGAGCCCATGGTGAAATCGCCGCCGGGAATCCAGACCATGGATTCCCGGTCGACGGTGTCAGCCGCGGGGCCGGGCTTGGCTACGGCGACAGGTGCGCCCGGCGCATTTGGCGTTGCTGCGGACATGCGCCCTTACGAAGCCATCGAGCGCTTCGGCACGAAGTCGAGCGGCGACCCCGGCGGGATCAGCTCTTCCTGCTTGGTGCTGTTCTCGAAATCGCGGATGATGCGCTGCGCATGCTGCATCACCCACCAGCGGACGTAGCGCTGGTTGACCGCCTCGCGCTCCTTGGGATCTTCCTTGAGGTGGGTGATGCGGGCGAAGCCGAGCGGCAGTTCCGGGTCGTGGAAATGCTGCTGGCGCTTGAAGTTGATCTTGAAGTCCTTCCATTTCACCGCATGCAGTTCGTCCTTCAGCCAGACGATGCAGGATTCGCGATTGGACGTGGCCTGATCGCCAAGAAAGAACGGGGTCTGGTCGACGCCGTCGATCAGACGGTCCTTTGGCGGCTCGCAGCCGGTGAACTTCAGGAGCGTCGTGAACATGTCGGTGACATGCACCATCTCGTTGCTTTCGGTGCCCGGCTTGATGTGGCCCGGCCAGCGGATCAATAGCGGGGTGCGAATGCCGCCTTCCGCCGACGAGAAATACGAACCGTCGAAGAAGCCGCCGGTGCCGCGGCCGGCGAGATGATCCTCGGCGCCGTTGTCGCCGCACATCACAACAATGGTGTTGTCGGCGACGCCGAGCTCGTCGAGCTTGTCGACCAGCACGCCGAAGTCGTGATCGAGCATCAACAGGCAGTCGCCCCATTCGCCGTTGTCGCTCTTGCCGACGAACTCGTCGCGCGCGCTCATCGGAAAGTGCATCAGCGAGTGATTGAAGTAGCAGTAGAACGGCTTCTCCGCCTTGACCGACTTCTCCATGAATTTCAGCGCCCGCTTCTGGTATTCCAGATCGCAGGTCTTCTTGGTGTCCATGGTGAGCTGCTCGTCCATCAGCGGCCACGCGCCCTTGCCCTTGACGCCCTCATGCATGTGCGAAAAGCCGTCGCGCTCCGGCACGTAGTGCGGATCCTCGAGCCACATGCATTCGTCGTAGGTGCGAAGCGGCCCATACCACTCGTCAAAGCCGTGATCGGTGGGAAAGCGTCCGTCTTCCGCACCGATATGCCACTTGCCATAGATCGAGGTGGCGTAGCCGGCTTCCGACAGGATCTCCGCGATGGTTCGTTCCCATCGGACGATGCCGCCGGCATTGCCGCCGAGCGCGATGGTGTGGTTGCCGGAGCGGATCGGGAATCGTCCGGTCATCAGCGCCGAACGGGTCGGCGTGCATTGCGGCTCGACCACGTAATGGGTGAGCTTGGCGCCTTCCCTGGCGAATTTGTCCATGCGCTTGGTGTCGGCGCCGCGCAGGATGCCGCCGCCGTAGCAACCCAGTTCTCCCATGCCGAGGTTGTCCACGTGGAAAAAAAGAATATTCGGTTTCTTGGTCATTTGTAGCTCCGAGTTCTCGACGCGATCTTTCGCGTCTCTTCATCAATATCGTTTCGCGGGCGATAACGCCCGCCATTGTCCGGGAATGCGTGTCAGAAAATCTGGCCTACTCCTTTCGGTCCGACGTTCATGCCGAATCCGGTGAGGCCGCGGGATTTGATCTCCGGTCCCATGGCCGCCAGCGATTCCTCGCGGATCAGCCCCTTGAGCTGGTGCACCAGGCTGATGAATTCGGGGGTGTCGGTCATCTCGGCGGTGCGCGGGCGCGGCAGCGGCACCTTGATTTCGGCCTTGATGCGCCCCGGCCGCGCCGTCATGACGTAGATGCGGTCGGACAGAAAAATCGATTCTTCTATATCGTGGGTGATGAACAGCACCGAGATGCGGAACTGCTGCCAGATGTTGGTAAGAATTTCCTGCATCACCACCCGGGTCTGGGTGTCGAGCGCGCCGAACGGCTCGTCCATCAGCAGCACCTGGGGGCTGGTCGCCAGCGCGCGGACGATGCCGATGCGCTGCTTCATGCCGCCGGACAGCTGATCGGGATAGTGGTTCTCGAACGACAACAGGCCAGCGAGATCCAGAAGCTCGCGTGCGGTGATATTGCGCTTGCCCTGCGGGACACCGGCCATCTTCAGGCCGAACTCGACGTTCTTGCGCACCGACAACCACGGGAACAGCGAATATTGCTGAAACACCACGCCGCGATCGGAGCCGGGCTTGGTGATCGGCATGCCGTCGACGCTGGCTTTGCCGCTGGTCGGCTTCACGAAGCCGGCAACGATCGAGAGGATGGTCGACTTGCCGCAGCCCGAAGGGCCGATCAGCGATACGAATTCGCCGGGCTGCACGTTCAGGTTCACGTCCTTGACGGCGATCACCTCGTTGTCGTTGGCGCCGAACACAACGCCCATATCGTGGACGTCGATCAGACCCTTTTGAACGCTGTTCATTTTTTGCTCCCTGGTGCAAAAGCCAGCCACGGCATCATGAAGAAGCCGCACAGCCGGATAAGTCCGCTGCAGATCAGTCCGAGGATGCCGATCGTGATCATGCCGAGCACGATCGCCGGATAGTTCACCAGCGAATAGGCCTCCCAAGTGTAGTAGCCGACGCCGAACTGGCCCGAGATCATCTCGGCGGCGATCAGCGAAACCCAGGCCACGCCCATGCCGACCGCCAGACCGGTAAAGATATGCGGCAGCGATCCCGGCAAAATGACATTCCAGAACAGCCGGACCTCGCCGGCGCCAAGGCAGCGCCCGGCGCGGATCAGCACCCCGTCCATCGAGTGAACGCCGTGAATCGTGTTGAGCAGGATCGGAAAGAACGCGCCGATGAAGGTGATGAAGACGATCGCCGATTCGTTGTTGGGCCACAGCATGATCGACATCGGAACCCAGGCGATGGCCGGGATCGGCCGCATGATCTCGACCGCCGGCATGAAGAAGTCGCTGACCCTGCGGTATTTGCCGATCATCAATCCGAGGGGCACACCGATCGCGATCGCGATCGCGAACCCGAACATGATGCGCTTGACGCTGTAGGCGACATTGACCAGGAACTTGGTCGACGACGCCACCTCGATGGCCTGCCGGAACACGTCATAGGGCGTGGGCACGTTCTTGAAGCGGATGTAGAATTCGAGCTTGTACTTGGTTCCCAGGTACCAGAACAGGAACAGGGCGCCGATCGACAGGCACGCCAGCAAGGCGGTGATGATCTGGTCGCGGGTGATCCGCTCAAGCAGTGGCCGCATCTTCAGCGCCCCGATTTCGGCCGGCGGCACCGCGGTTTCGGTCACCGCCGGTGTCGGGACTGCGGATGAGGGAACCTCGGGTGTCGCCACGGTCGCCGTTGCCTTTGCATCATCGGCTTGCGGAACCACCAGCGAGATATTGGCTTTCTTCACACGTTCTGTGTTGGACATGGCTGTCTCTCGTCCTGAATTTACTGGCTGACGTCGATGGTGCTCAGCGCCTCGCTGTAGGTCGCGAGCTTGCCCCCGTTCTTGCTCGCGAACGCCTCGGCATCGCGCTTGAGCAGGAACGGAACCACCTCGGGCTTCTTCGGATTGGAGCCGCCGATCGAGTAGAACGCGGCGTCGGCGAACACCTTGATGCCGAGTTCATGATCGACCAGATAGACGGCGTCGAGCTTCTTGCCCTGGCCGGTGAACTTCTTCACGCCCATCAGGGTGCAGGCCGGCGAGCTGAACGACAGGATGTCGCCGCCGTCGATCCAGATCTGTCCGGATTCGAGCGGCTTGCTGACCGGCACGTTGCAAACCGGATCGTTGCCGCTCACGTCATAGCCGGTCATCGTCGCCAGCTGCTTGTCGTAATCGAGACCCTGATCCTTGTAAGCCTGCCGCACATAGCTGTCGTTGACCCAGGCCTTGATGTTGAGATCCTTGATCATGTTCAGTTTCTTCAGCACCGCGTAATTGCTGCCGATGGCGTCGACCCAGGCCGGCTTGATGGTCGGATCGAGGGTGTGGATTCCGCCGGGACCAAGGAAGATGTAGACCACTTCCTTGCTGATCTTGGTCCACTCCTCGACCTTTTCGGCGCCGAGCTTGGGGTTCTTGCGCATCCAGTCGTTGGCTTCCATCAGCGCCTCGATATAGGCCACGACGATCTCGGGATATTTTTCCGCAAAATCCTTGCGCACGACCACGCCGTGGAACGTCGGGGTCTTGGTCTCGGCGCCATCGTAGATCTTGCGGGCAAAGCCGCGGAACGGCAGCAATTCGGCGAATGGAACGAAATCCGCGTGCGCGTCGATGCGCTTTTCCTGCAGGTTGGTGGTGCCGATTTCGGGGGACTGCGACACCAGATTCCAGAAATCGGCCGGCAATCCCTTTTTCTCCAGCGCGCGCTGGATCATGCCGTGCGCGGCGGAGCCGAACGGGACGGAGACGTTCTTGCCCTTGAGATCGGCAAGCTCGTAGTAAGGCGAGTCCTTGTGAACGACGATGCCGTTGCCGCTACCCTCTGCATTGTAGGCGATGATCGCGACCAGCTGGGTTTCGTTGCCCGTTGCCTGCCCGGTGGCGCCGTTCACCATCAGCGGGTAGTCGCCCATCATCCCGATCTGGATATTGTTGGCCATCATGCCGTTGGTGATCGGCGGACCCGACGTGGCGTTCTGCCACGACAGCGAATATTTGAAATCCTTGTACTTGCCGGTCGTCGGCAGGTGCTTTTCGAACAGGCCCAGTTCTTTCAGCACGACGCCGCCGGTGACGGTATTGGTCGTGGTGTTCTGGGTGCCGATGCCGATCTCGAGCGTCTCGGCGCTGACAGGTCCCGCGGCGAGCATGGCTGCCGCTGCAACGAGCAATGGAAAAAGGCCGGAGACCTTGCGATTGAGATCAACACTCATGAGAACAATCCTTTCGAAGCAGCGCATGCGGATGTGTCGCACGATGCCAACGCGTGGAGCCTCGGCCGCAGCAAAGGCGGTATAGCGAGCTGAGCAGCGAGCGATCGGACCTTCCGGTGCTGCAAGCGACGTGCCATCGAATTCGCATTGACGGCACGCTTCGGACCCGCTTCGCGAAGGACAGGTTTGATGAGAGCTGTGGATGTCATCTTGCCGCGAGCCGGTTTGCCTGCATCGGGAACGACGATGTTCGCTGGATGCGTTTTGAACGGCCAGGACCGAATACGAAACGACAAAGGCCCGCAGCCGGCAAAGCGTTGCGAAGAAAGTTGCTGTGCTCAATTAATGGACGCCGCGGGCATCGATTTTGATGCTTGGATGAGCGAGGTGATCACGGTTTAATCAGCGCGGTTCCAGTATTGATCGAGGCGCCCGCGGCGGGCCCGCGCCGTCCGATGCAATGCCAGAGTGAAGAAATCGCTGCATTCTATCAGCGCGGCATATCAGTCGCTGGATTCAGCGATCCTGGCGAGCTTGCCGTCGCGAATCTTGCCCAGCAAATCGACGTCCTTGATCACCAAATTGGTGCCGTGCGGATGCAGAATGCCGTGCTCGGCAAATCGCTTGAGGCTGACGGTGACGGACTGGCGCGTGACGCCGGTCATGTGCGCGAGGTCGGCATGGGTGAAGGACGCCGCGATCAGAATGCCCTCGCGCTCCTCCACCCCGTACAGGTTCACGAGGTGCAGCAGCAGTTGCGCCAGTCTCTCCGTCGGCGAGCGCGTGCCCAGCATTTGCGCCAGTGCCGAATAGCACTGGCCCTTGAAACTCAGGCCCTCGATAATGCCGACCGCGAGCGCGGGAATCGTCAGCACCATCTGGCGCAGGATATCGCCCGGCAGATGCAGCACGCTGCTGTTGACGGCCGCGGCGCCGGACCAGACGTGCAGGCCCTGCTTGAAGACTTCCGGGCCGCCGACGAAATTGCCGGAATGCCAGTAGGCGAGCGTGATCTCGCGCCCCGACGGCGCGATGTAGAAAACCTTGATGCGCCCGCTTTCGATCAGGTAGATGCCGTCCTGCGGGGTGCCCTGGCTGAACAGCTTGGCGCCGCGGTAGAGCACCTTGCGTTTTCCAGAACCCAGCACCCGCGCCTTCTCGGCCTCGGTCAGTCCCCGGAACAAGGGCGGCGGTCCGCTGCGCGACGCTCCCCCGTCAGTCATCAGCAGCGCGCCGAACTGGGCTGGTTCGCCCTGCCCGGTGCGGATGCCCGGCGCTCCGTTTCCTGCGCCTGATTTCTGTGGAGGCTGATGCTTGTCCGTCATGTATCCGATTCAGGGCCGCGATTGCGCCGGAGCTTACGCCAATACGGCGGAAGAGCCACCATCCTGGTCTCCGGAATACTGCAGCCTTCCGGATCGGCCCAGCCCCGCCACCGGCGCCACGCGGGTGCGGTGCCGCTTGCCTCGAAAGTCGGCTTTGCGGGCTCCCACGAAGCCGGCTAGAACAATAGCCTCAAACCAAGCCGAAACAAACAAGCCAGGGAGAAGAAACCATGAAGTCAGTCGTAGCCACGCTGGTGGCGGGTCTCGCGTTTGCCGCTTCCGGCGGAGCGGCCAACGCGCAGATCTCCGACGACGTCGTCAAGATCGGCGTATTGACCGACATGTCGAGCCTCTATGCCGACTCGACCGGCAAGGGCTCGCTGGCCGCGGTCGAGATGGCGGTCGCCGATTACGGCGGCAAGGTCAAGGGCAAGCCGGTCGAGGTGATCTCCGCCGACCACCAGAACAAGCCCGATGTCGGCGTCGGCATCGCGCGCAACTGGTATGACAACGAGAAGGTCGACGCCATCTTCGACGTGCCGACCTCGTCGGTCGCGCTGCCAATCTCGGCGCTGACCCGCGAGAAGAACAAGATCAACATCAATTCCGGCGGCGGCAGCTCGGATATTACCGGTGTCGCCTGCTCGCCGAATACGGTGCACTGGACCTACGATACCTACGCGCTCTCCAACGTCGCCGGCAAGGCGATGGTCAAGCGCGGCGAGGATACCTGGTTCTTCGTCACCGCCGATTACGCCTTCGGCATGGCGCTCGAACGCGATGCCGCCAACGTCGTCAAGGAAAGCGGCGGCAAGGTGCTGGGCGACGTCCGACATCCCCTGAACTCTTCCGACTTCTCGTCCTTCATCCTGCAGGCCCAGGCCTCCAAGGCCAAGGTCGTGGCACTGGCCAACGCCGGCGGCGACACCACCAACGCGCTTAAGCAGGCATCCGAGTTCGGCGTGATGAAGGGCGGCCAGAAGCTGATTGCGCTACTGCTCGAAATCACCGACGTGCATTCGCTCGGCCTCAAGGAGGCCCAGGGCCTGATCCTGACCGACGCGTTCTACTGGGACCAGGACGACGCGACGCGGGCGTTTTCGAACAGGTTCCTGGCCAAGGTCGGGCACATGCCGACCATGATCCAGGCCGGGCTCTATTCCGCCACCATGCATTACCTGAAGGCGATCGAGGCGATCGGCTCGGACGAGGCGCCGAAGGTGATGGCACAAATGCGGGCGACGCCGATCAACGACTTCTTCACCCATAACGGCAAGATCCGCATCGACGGCCGCATGGTCCACGACATGTATCTGTTCGAGGTCAAGAAGCCGGAAGAATCCAAGGGCGAATGGGATCTCTACAAGCTGCTCGCCACCGTGCCGGGCGACGAAGCGTTCCGTCCGCTCGACAAGGGCGGCTGCCCGCTGGTGAAGACGAATTGAGGATCATCGTCATTGCGAGCCAGCGGGTCGCGCGAATGCGCGCCCGATGACAGGCTCCACGAAGCAATCCGCATCGCCGTGGAAACGGAATTTGGATTGCTTCGTCGCAAGTGCTCCTCGCAATGACGGACCGCAACCGCCAGACCGTAGGGTGAGTTTGGGCGTAGCCGTAACCCACCACGGATCAAAAACGAAAGATGGTGGGTTACGCCTCCCGCCATCGCTCTGCTCTTTCGAGCCAAGGCGGGCGGCTAAAACCCACCCTGCGCGGTCTTGTTTTTCGGTTCGTGGGCAAAGCGAAGCGTGCCCATCAACTTGTTGCCGCCTCGCGCTCTCTTCAATCGACCGGTCAGAAGCCGCCCCAATAGGGCGGTGTGCCGTAATAGCGGTGCAACTCGGCTTCCTGGGTGCGATCGCCCCAGTCGAAATCCCTGTCGGCGCGGAATGACGGTGCGCGCCGCAGTTCCTCATCGTCGATCTCGAGCTGGTAGGCTTCGAACCGGCTGTTGTAGGTCAGTCGCGACCATGGCAGCGGCAGCAGATTGGTTCCCATGCCGAGGAACCCGCCAAAACTGAGGATCGCGTAAGCCACCTTGCCGGTGACCTTGTCGATCATCAGCCGTTCGACATGGCCGATTCTGTCGCCGTTGGGTCTTCGCACCGCGGTGCCTTCGACCCGGTCGCTCGCAATCAGCTGATGCGGTTTTGTCATGACGTCGGTCATCGCTACCCTCCTGTTGAGGTCGATGAACGCGGAATCAACGTGCTGTCTCTCCGAAGGTTCCGCAAGACCGGTTCCTGGAGCCGGCCTGCGCCTTGTTTGAAACCGGCCCAGGATCAAGTCTGGTAGTTGATCAGAAGCGGCGAGGCCGGGGAGCTGGCTGTGCTGGCGGCGTCGGGAGAGCCGGTCGCACCGTAGGTCGAAGCTGACGAGGTGGCCTGCGAGTTCTGCAGCGACTGCAGAAACTGTTGCAGGATGTCGGCCGGAGAACTGGCGCTGCTGCCGGTAGCGCTGGTGCCGGTGGTCGACGTCGAACCGCCTGTCGGCGGCGGACCGCCATGGCCGCCGTGATGATGGCCGTGATGCGCGCCGCTGGCGCCGGCCGGAGCTGGCGGCGGAGGAGCGCCGGCAGCGGCCGCGGGCGAAGTGCCATCCGAAGCGGCGCCGCCACTGGCGAACGCCGCCTTGAAGACGCCCTGCAGTTCGGTCGCCTGGTCGCTGGTCAATTTGCCGCTCGACACTTCGCCGGCGATCAAGGCGTTGATCTTCGACTGCAGGTCGCCCGGGGAGGAATTCGCAGCGCTGGTGGAAGCGCCGGTTTGGCCGCCCTGCAGCGAGGAGTTGATGTCGTTCAGCGCCGAGGACAGCGCGCTCTGGTCGGAGGAGGAGATGGCGCCGGAGTTCACTTCCGCCTGCAACTGATCCTGCAGCTGCTGCAGCGGCGACAGGTAGGTATTGCTGGAAGCAGCGGAAATTGAGGTCATGGTGGCTCCAAAGGCTCTTGCGAGAGGGCTCGACCTTAGGGTTAATGATCTTAACAAGGCCTTGTTGTTGCCTCTCCGGCATGTTGCCTGGTGTTACGCGGATCGCGTCAGAAATATCCGGAAATAAAAAACTTTCGTCGGTTTGCCCGAATCACGGACAAGAGGCTCGCATGGCCACAGCATCACCCAACATCCTCGTCGTCGAAGACGATCGCGAAACGCGGACGCTGATCGCGAGATATCTGCGCACCAATGCCTGCAACGTCACGACCGCAACCGATGGCCGCGAAATGGCGCGGGCGATGACCGATCATCGCGTCGACCTTCTGATCCTCGACGTCATGCTGCCCGGTGAAGACGGGCTCAGCCTGTGCCGCAAGGTGCGCGCGGAATCGCAGACGCCGATCATCATGCTGACCGCGCGCGGCGAGGATGTCGATCGCATTCTCGGCCTCGAAATGGGCGCCGACGATTACCTCGCCAAGCCGTTCAATCCCCGCGAATTGCTGGCCCGCATCAATGCGGTGCTGCGCCGTCAGGCCGCCGCCCTGACCGTCAGCGCCACCAATGGCGCGACCGCGCTGGCCTTTCTGGGATGGCGGATCGACTTTCGCTTGCGGGAGCTGCGCAATCCGGCGGGCGCGCGGGTGGCGATGACCAGCGCCGAATTCGACCTGCTGCGCACCTTCTGCGAGCGGCCCGGCCGGGTGCTGTCGCGCGAAAGCCTGCTCGATCTCACCCAGGGCCGCAACGCCGGCTCGTTCGAACGCAGCATCGACGTGCTGGTCAGCCGGATCCGGCGCAAGATCGAACCCGATCCGCAGGACGCCACCATGATCAAGACGGTGCGCTCCGGCGGCTATATGTTCACTCCCACGGTGGATCCGGTCACGACCGCGACAAACGGCTGACCATGAAGCTGCTTGACGTTCTGAACCTCAGGCGCATCAGCGGACAGATCGCAGCCCTGGTGGTCGCCTCGATCGTCGCCATCAACCTGATCCTGACCGCGACCTTTCTGGTGCATCGGCCGGACCAGGTCGATCCCTCCGTCGATCGCGGACACAGTCAGCTTGCGGCGCTGGTCCAGTTGCTCGGCGCAGCGCCGCCAGCCGAACGGCCGCGGCTTTTCGCCGACATCGCGCGGGCCTATCCGCAATTGCAGATCGAAAGCCTGCCGCAGGGCACAGCTCCCGGGGCGAGCGAACCGCAAGGACTTGACCTGCGCAGCCTGCGTCGTCGCCTCGGCCGCGGCTATCGGATTCTGGCGCTTCCGCAGGAGAACGACGCCCGCAAGATCGCCATCGTGCTGCCGGACGGCGCGATGATTTCGGCCAGCATGATGCCGGCGCCCGGGCAGCGTCTGTTCTGGATCGGACCATGGATGGTGACATTGATGTTTGGCGCCTTCAGCGTGACCTTGCTTGGCCTGTGGGCGGCCCGCGCCCTGACGGAGCCGCTGTCGTCGTTCGCCACAGCCGCCGAGAATTTCAGCCTGAACGGCGCCGCCGCGCCCTTGCCCGAACGCGGCCCGGAGGAAATCCGCTCGGTGGCCAGGGCGCTGAACCGGATGCGGGAGCGGATCACGACCCTGATCGACGACCGCACCAAGATGCTGGCCGCGATCAGCCACGATCTGCGCACTCCGATCACCCGCATGCGCCTGCGCTCCGAATTCATCGAGGACGACGCGCATCGCAGCCGCATGCTCGGCGATCTCGACCAGATGCGCTCGATGCTGGAAGCGGTGCTGTCGTTCCTGCGCAACGACCGCAAGCTGGAATCGATGACGCTGATCGACATCGCCTCGACGCTGCAGCTGGTCGCCGATCAATTCGCCGACATGGGATACAAGGTCGCCTATGACGGCCCGGAACACGCCATGGCCACGGCGCGGCCCGACGATCTGCATCGCAGTGTGACCAACCTTGTCGAGAATGCGGTCCGGTTCGGCGCGGAGACCACGATCCGTCTCGCCGTGTCGCCGGATACCGCGACCATCGAGATCGAGGACGACGGTCCCGGCATCGCGGATGCGCGCAAGGGCGTCATGCTGGAGCCGTTCGTGCGCGGCGACGATGCCCGCAACATGGATGAGGCCGCCGGCTTCGGCCTCGGGCTTTCGATTGCGCGCTCGATCGTGCTGGCGCATGGCGGCGAGCTGTCGCTGCATGACCGGCAGCCGCACGGCTTGATCGTTCGCATCCTGTTGCCGGTGCGCCAGCCGGCACGGCAGGCCGCCGCCTGAGCGCTGCGAAATCCGGTCAGGCCGCGATCGCCTCGGAATCCGTCTTCGACGCATCGAAAAAGGCCACCGCCTCGAAGCGGTAGTCGCAGGCGCGGCAGCGCCAGAGATAGGAGATGCGGCGCGGACCGTTTTCAGTCCAGTCCGGCGCAGCGATCGGTGTGCCGCATTGCGCGCAGGGATTTTCACGGGGCATATAGCCGCGATCTGTTTTGGCCATGACGCGTCTCCCTTTTTGCTTTTTTGCTCGAGCGGATTGGGCAGGTTTGCTGTCGGAGTACAGCTCCTGCTGCGCGCGTTTTGGGAGCGCATTGCGTCTTTTGAACGGCGAAGAATCTTACCCTCCCCTGGAGGGGGAGGGTCGGCTCGCATCGCAAGATGCGAGAAGGGGTGTGGTGACGGTCTCTCAA
>Ga0302320_10006497_pt1 | contig 25932 bp, 17 predicted proteins | sample Bog_T0_3_FD_202130 | JGI IMG/M metagenome (GOLD analysis project Ga0302320, IMG submission 202130) | Peat permafrost microbial communities from Stordalen Mire near Abisko, Sweden - Bog_T0_3 | ecosystem: Environmental > Terrestrial > Soil > Wetlands > Peat | place: Sweden: Abisko, Stordalen Mire... | reverse complement strand
TCCTCCACACCTCCTCTCCCCACAAAAACCTTGTCCGCCAAGCCCTCTCTCCTCATCTGTCTGCTGTCCCCGGCGTGGCCGGTTTTGACATGCCCATCAGTGGACGGTTTTGGGATGCCCACCGACATATCGCTTCGAACAGGCGTCGACCCGCCCAGACGACCACGGGGATGCTGGCGCCTCCGCCAGGAACCCTCCTTTTCCGGAACACGACATTCATCAGTTCAAGTCGTAACATACCAGTTAGTATCTTGTCAAGTGCGTTCTTTCGTGTACCAATGAGTCGCAATGAAAAGGCCGGCTGCCGTTAAAACACGGAACTTTGAGAAATCCCGGAAGGAAATCCTGAAGGTCGCGTTTTGGGAGGTATTCGTGCACGGCTTTAACGGCGTCAGCATTGACGACATCGTAGCCAAAACATCGCTTACCAAGGGCGCTTTCTATCACCACTTCCCGACCAAGCTGGATTTGGGCTACGTGTTGGTGGACGAGGTACTCAAGCCCTTGATCATGGAACGCTGGATTACTCCCCTGAATGCATTTAAGAACCCCCTCGACGGGGTTTTGCTTCAGATGCAGAAGCTCATCGGAGAATGCCCGCCCGACCTGCTTAAGTATGGGTGCCCGCTCAACAACCTGGTTCAAGAAATGGCTCCCATCGACCCTGGGTTTAAGAAACGGCTAACCGCCGTGCTGAACCTGTGGATCGACAGGTTGGACGAACACCTGATCAGGGCCCAAACCGAGGGATATTTAAAAAGTGAGATGAGTACCCGTGAAGTCGCTCATTTCATCGTGATGGCTCACGAAGGTTTTTATGGGCTACTCAAGGGCTTGGGCAGCCCAGGGATCTACCCGGTTCTTTCACGGTCGATGGGGCTTTATTTTCAGACGATCTCAGCGAACGGCTGAGGGGTGGCGCCACCCCTAACAGGGTGTTGAGAATCCCAAAAGGCTCCGGACATCCGTCCGGAACGTGAATCTGTTCGACCATGATGTGCGCATGCGGATCAAGCGGCTGTCCACCGGCTGGCTTGCGGAGGCCACCTCGAATTCCTCCTTCGAGAGGCCTATCGAAACGGCATCCCGCGGCTTTGCCGAAAACGGCACCCCGAGGATCTCGGCCACAATGCCATACAGGGAAAGCCGGGGGACGGCGGCAGGTTCGGCGACAACGAAAAACCTTTCCGCAAAGCTGGCCTCGAGCACGGCGAGATAGGCCCCGGCCAGATCCGTTCTCTCGATTACGGAGCATTCGATCGACGGATCGTCGATGACCATCGATGCGCCGCGAACCACGGCATCCTTGATGCCGACCAGGGGCCCCCGTGTGCCGTAGACGATGCTTGGAAGGCACAGCTGAACCCAGGGGAACCTGCTCGGGCGGACGACATGGGCCAGGGTTGGAACGCCCGGTCTGGCGTAGCCAAGGGGATTCAGAGGCGTTCCTTCGTCGATCGAGGAGCCGGCGGGCTGGTTTCCAAAGACCCAGACGCCTCCGGTGTGGACCAGCCTCCTGGTCCGCTCGGTGCACAGGGCCTCGAGCTTCTGCAGGTGCTCGACGCCAAAGTACTCCCAAGTCCCCGCCTCCTCATACCGGGGCTGGGCGCAGTCAATTATGTAGTCGAACTCCAGGTGCGAGAGCGGTCCTATGAAATCATCCCGGGACAGGTCGAACACGTGCTCTACCCATCGGCCCCCGCTCAACTGCGGTCGTCTCACGATGGCATGCACCTCGAATCGCGAATCCGAGGCCAGCAACTCCAAGACGGCGCTTCCGACGGTGCCGGTGCTTCCCGTCAGAAGCACGCGGAACGAGGGTTCGGCGGCCTTTGGGGGAGCCGGCGGGTTATTGGGCATGGGATTCATGGCCGCCAACTAACAAGGTGTTGAAAAATAACACACTGCTAACGCTCAAATTCAGGCCTAAAATCATGCCAACCCATATCGAAGCCTGCCAAGCAGTTTCCTCAGAGTTGACGCCGTCACGCGCGGTGTCCACCGTGATCACCGAATTCGATCGCGTCGAATTTCGTCCGGTTTTCCAACTTCCACTCGAGGATTAACCATGCTGCGTTTCACCCTGATAGCTGCCCTGTTGGGTCTTCTCGCCGGTTGCAATGAGATCGTTTCCGTGACTGCGCTGCCGACCACCGTTCCCGGTTTCGGCACCTCGGCCATCACTGCCACCGTCATGGTCAAGATTAACGGCGTCATAACGCCCATCGTGCCCAAGCCGGTGACCTTCACCGTTGATCAGGCAGGAAGCGTTGGGCCGACGGCGACGACGGGCCCTGGCACCGGCGTCGCGACGCAGACATTCACCGCCGCCAACGTAACCCAGAACACTGTTGCCACGATCACGGCCACGTGCGGCTCAGGTAAAAGCACTTGTGCCGTCACGGTGACACCTTTCCCTGTCACGAGTCCGTTCACCAATGCCACCGGGCCCGTGCCCGGCGGTGAAGCCGTTTCGGTTCTGGTCACGAGTGCGCCGTCAACGAAGGGCTTGAAATATACCTTCGTCGTCACGCCTTCAAACAGCGGGCGCGTGATCAAATTCATGACACTAAAATTTCAGCCGCCGGTGAAGGCACTGAGCAGCAGTATCGGTGCGGCCTCGGCCCAGCCGACGGCCCCAAGTCAAATCTGGAATGTGACGAATCCAAGCGAAGTCGCCGGGTCGATTACACTCACTACAGACGCCGATTATAGCGACGGCGGCGCCATTTCCTGGGACATCGGGGGCCTCGACACTGCAACGACCGTCTGGCACGCCACGGTGACGACGCTCGGCCCTAAATAATAGGCGCGCTCCCGGCCCCGCCGGGCATCCCGGATTCTGAATTGGCCAAGAAATCTTGGCAGTGGCCCTCTTTTGACCCTTTCGTCGGCCGCCGCAGGTAGGTTAACACTCCATTGGCGGCAGGACGCGCCTGGGGCATCATGGCCGCAAGCGATGGCAGCTTTTTGCCATCCAACGAAAGAAAATCATGCACCTCCTATTCTCCCCGGTACTTGCCAATATGTATTACATCGGTGGCGGCGGGCTCGGCCTCATCCTCCTCATTGTCATCATCGTTCTCGTCCTCCGCTGAGAGGACGGGGGAATCGCGGCTGTCGATCCGAAGGGGGCCGGTTGGACAATCCCAACCAGGGCCGGACAGCGTGTTGAGTTTTTTCAACACCCTGCTGATTGGCTTTCATCGCTGTGAAAACTGATCGCGAAGCCTCTCGAGTTCGATGATCGCGGGCTCGACACCCTTCCTTACGGCCCGCCTGTTCAGCGCCCAAACCCCCCAGAAGAGAAGCGCGGTTGCTGCGAGGCAGCCCGCAAAATAGACCAGGCCTCTCTCCCTGACAGGCCCCGGAAGGCTGAAGTAGAGCGCGGCCAGCATGGCCGCGATGCCGGCGCCGAGCGGCGCCAGATACCAGGTCCCCACGCTGGAAAGCAGGCGCCGCTGATGGCGCAGCTCGGCGAGGTCGGCCTCGAGCTTCGTGAGCAGCGGCGCGTCGAAACCGGGCCTTTCCCGGTGTGCGCGGATCCGCTCCAGGATGAAAAATGCCGTGACTCCCAGCATGGGCGCGATGGCCAGCAGGCACGTCCGGAAGCCCGGCCCCCTGTGCAGACCGAGGTACCCGAGGACGGCCGCCCCAACAAGGCCCGCCCCGGCCTCGCGAAGGTCGCGCCAAAGGAGATTGGCGGCGAGCTTCCGGCGCCTGGCCTCGAAGGTTTCAATGAGAGCCTTAACATCGGTGCCTGCCGCTCCGGGCGGCACCTGGCGATTCCATGCGGATTCCATTTCATTCCAGTTCATCGGTGACTCCTTTCATGATTGCCGCGAGGCGTTTTCGCGCGCGCGTCAACGCCACGCCGACGCTGTTTTCCGTCTGCCCCGTGATTTCAGCCATCTCCCGGTAGGCCAGTCCGTCGAGCATCAGAAGCACGAGGACCCTGTCCAAGTCGCCCAAGGCGTGGATAGCGCCGTAGAGCTTCTCCAGCATTTCCCGATGGGCGGCATCGTCCGCCGGCGATGCGGCGCCGGCCGCGATCCCGCCGAGGTCGGCTTCCGGGTCGATTCGGGCTGTTCGCCGATTCGCGTTCCTGCGCCAGGACAGGGCCGTGTTCAGGCAGACCCTGTAGATCCAGGTCGATTCCCTGGCGGCTCCCTTGTAGGCCGGGATGGAATTCCACAGCTGGAGCAGGATCTCCTGCCGGAGGTCGGCCGCATCCGCCGGCGTGTGCGCAAACGACCAGGTTGCCTTGAAGATGATCCCCTTGTGGGAATCCAGCCACTGTTTGAACAGCGCCTCGTTGACAGGGTTTCGACTCATCCAGTTAATTAGTGGCCGCCGGAGGGAATTCCTTACAGGGGCGGCGGCCCCGCGCGGACCCGCCAATTTGGGACTCAGCCTCCCGGCCCGGGTCCTTTGTCCCGGGAATACGCATGCACGAGCTCCGAGGCGGCATTGTCGACGGGGCCCCACATCCTGGCGCGGTTGCAGGCGACCAGCACCGCAAAATCGATCTCCGGCGCTACCCAGGTGACGCAATTCCACCTCCCGTTGTCTCCCTGGTGGTAGAACACCCGGCCTGTGTCGCCTTGCCGCGGGCCCCTTGCCCAGGGCTTCCTGTCGATGAACCATCCCCCGCAATAGGATTCACCGGGAGCGGGCAGGTGAAGCTTTGCGAAGGAATCCGCCGAGAGGAGCGATGTCCTCCTGTGCGGATTCGAGGGATCGCCCAGCAACTGGAACGACACAAACTTCGCCCAATCGATGACGGAAACGTGAACCGAACCCGCCGGCCCGTAGACCAGCGGGTAGTCCGCATCCTTTCTGCCCGGATCGAAGGCGACATCGTCGTCGCCCGGCATGAACAGGTAGAGCAGGCGGCGCGGACCGTGGCCCCAGGGCTCGTCGACAGCGCCCGCGATCCCAGGGGGGCCGAACCCGGCGCTGGCCATTCCAAGCGGGCGGAAGAGGCGCTCACGCATGAGCGCCTCCCAGGGGATTCCGGTCACCTTCTCCAGTGCCGAGCCTAAGAGTACGTAGTCCGAACTCGAGTACACGAACCTTGAGCCGGGCGCGTAGTCCGGCGCCTTCGACAGCATGCTGGCCACATACCTCCTGCGCTGCTCGACAAACACGCCCTTTGCCAGGAGGAAGCTTCTGACCATCAGGAGCGAGTGGTCGGTCAGCCCGGCGCGATGCGCCATCACCTGCCGCAGCGAAACCGTCCTCCAGGCGGGATCCATTTCGGCGACCACATCCCCGAACAGCCCCCCCAACGTCGAATCCCAATCCAGCTTCCCCTGCTCGATCAGCATTGCCGCCAGGGTCGCCGTCATCGCCTTTGTGCAGGAGCCTATCTGAAACTGGTCGTCCAGGGTCACCCGCTCGGCTCCCCCCTTCCTGCGGACTCCCGCCGCCCCCTGCGCCACGATCCGGTCGCCGCGAAGCACGACCGCGACCATCCCGGGTATCTTTGCCCGCTCGGCGACTCCCTGCAGCAACGCATCGACGTTGGCCGGGGGCGTCCCCCCGTCACTGGCACCGAAAACGCCGGTAACGCACAGGATCCCGGCAAGAGCCGGCAGTATCCGCCTCCAAAACGTGAATGCCATAAGGGAAAACCGTCGTATCATCCGGGTGCACCTACCTCCAGCATCAAACTTTGTGCCTTTCGGAAGTCAGTGCTGCTGCACCGAAGCCCGGTCGGAATCTCCCGGCGGCGGCGGCTGGTAGGCGTCGGGCAGGTCCCCTTCCCCGGGAAGGGAGCCGTAGGGGGATGTAAAGACGAAGGGAAGGGTAATCCTGCAGGGAACCGCGGCGCCGTGCACCTCCGCCGGGCGAAACCGCCATTTCAGGACCGCGTGGACGGCAGCCTCGCCAAACAGGATATCGTCCGCCTGCACGACCGAGGCGTCCACGACCTTTCCGTCGGTGCGGACCGTGAAAAGCACGACCGCCTTGCCGGTCAGGATGGACCCAAGTTCCGGGGGATAATCGGGCTCGATTTCCCGGATTGCCCTGGGACGCACCTCGACCGAGGCGATGCCATAGACCCCGGGCTTCAGCGCCGGCTCCTGGTTGTCGACCGGATGCTCGGTGACGTAGCCTGGAAACGCGCAGCCGGACAGCGCCGCTGCGGCGAGCAATGCCGGGATCCTGCGTTTCGATTGGGCGGGCACGGGAGAGGAGATGATAGGATCCGCCAGTCGCCCTGATAACTCAAGCCCTGCCGGGTGAGGGCAGCGCGGAGCCAGATTCAGGCTTAACATCAGCCCCCGCGACGCGGTAGATTCCCGGTCCCCCAATGAAGCCAACCCTGCTCTGCTGTCTCGGTGTCTCCCTGGCGGCATTTGCCGCCCGTGCCAAATCCGATGTCGTCTGGCTCTCGTCGCTGGATCTTTCCCGCGTCGAGACCGGCGGCCACCACACGCCCGTCGCGGACAGGTCCCGCGACGGGAACCCGCTCACGCTCGGAGGCAAAAAGTTTGAGCGCGGCGTCGGGATGGAGGCTCGATCGCAGATGGTCATCGAACTCGGTGGCGGAGCCAGACGCTTCCACGCCGTTGTGGGCGTCGACGACGATGTCCCCGCCGACCAGCCCGCCAGGGTCGAATTTCGGGTGCTTGGCGACCACCGCTGGCTCCTCTGGTCCAGCGGCCCGATGACCCCGGGCCAGCCCCCCAAGGCGATAGACCTCGATCTCAACGGACTGAGACAGCTGACCCTGGTCGCGGTCGACTTTGGCGAATGGCACGATTGCAACCACGCCGACTGGGCCGATGCCAGGCTGGATGTTTCCGGCACCGCCCCCTACACGGTCAACGGGGCGGGCCCGGCCGATGCGCTCGACCGCGATCCCCAGCCGGTCATCTCGATGGAAAACGGCTCGGCCGCCCCAAGGATCGAAGCCGCGGCCGTCGTCGCCTTCCAGCCGGGGCGGCCGATTGTCTACTCCGTCCCGGTGCTGGGCAATGCGCCCCTCACGCTCCGGGCCGAGGGACTTCCGCCCGGGACGTCCTTCGATCCGGCCACCGGGCAATTCTCGGGAACCGCACCGGCCCCCGGCACGTACCCTGTGACGATTGTGGCCGGCAACGCCTCGGGCACCGATTCGGCCACGATCCGCTTTGTGGTGGGCGGGGAACTCGCCCTTACGCCGCCTCTCGGCTGGAACAGCTACGACAATTTTGGCGCCAAGGTCACCGAGGACCAATTCCTTGAGAATGTCCGTCGATTTGCCCGCGACCTACACCCGTACGGCTGGCAGTACGTGGTCGTCGATTACCTTTGGTTCGACCCCAATCCCTACGCAAAAGCGGGCGACCAACAACCATCCCGCCTCGATGGGTTCGGCCGGGCCCTCCCCGCGCTCAACCGCTTTCCGTCGGCATCGGGCGACAATGGCTTCAAGCCGATTGCGGACCAGGCCCACGCCCTGGGCCTTCGGTTTGGAATCCATATCATGCGCGGCATCCCAAGGGGAGCGGTAAACGCCAACCTGCCCATCGAGGGTTCGACCTATCGTGCCGCCGATGCCGCCGACCGCTCAGACACCTGCGGATGGGACGACCACATGTATGGCGTCCGCGGGGCCACTCCCGCAGGGCAGGCCTACTACGACTCGATTGTCCGCCTCTACGCCTCGTGGGGGGTCGACTACATCAAGATCGACGACATCTCGTCTCCCTACCGCGCGGATGAAATCGCCGCCATCCACCGGGCCATAGCAAAATGCCCGCGCAGCATCGTGCTCAGCCTCTCGCCCGGCGCCGCTCCCGTGTCGGAGGTCGCCCATCTTCGCGCCAACGCCCAGCTTTGGCGCTCGACCAGCGACTTTTGGGACAACTGGGATCAGCTCGAGGCCCAATTCATCCGTGCAAGACAATGGGCCCCGTACGTCGAGCCCGGCCACTGGCCCGATGCCGACATGCTTCCGGTCGGACACATCGGCGACATGAGCGTCGGGATCCCGCGTTCGACCAGCTTCAACCATGCCGAGCAGATGTCCCTGATCTCATTCTGGTCGATCCTGCCGTCGCCGCTGATGATCGGTTCCGACCTGCGGAGGGACACCCCGTGGGATCTCGCCCTTCTGACAAATCCGGAGGTCCTCGCGGTGAACCAGGATGCCCTTGGCGCCGCCGCGCGCCTGATGGCTGAAGGGCCCTCCTACGAGGTTTGGGCCAAGCCGCTCTCGGACGGTTCGTTGGCCGTCGGGCTGTTCAACCATGGAGAGGCCGACGCGCCGGTGAGGGTGACCTGGAAGGCCCTGGGCATCGCCGGCCCGCGGACGGCCCGCGACCTCTGGCGCCGCCGCACGCTGGGCACCGTGGACGGACAACTGGAAATTCCCGTGAAGAGTCACGGCGCCGCCCTGCTCAGACTGTGACCGCCGCCGAACACCCATGGCGGGGACCGAGGGCCTGCGCCTGGCCTCCCCGTCCGCAGAGGACGGATGTGCCGGAGATTGCACCCGCCGATTTCCGCTCCTGGATCCTGCATGAGGACGACCAACTCCTTGTCGTCGACAAGCCGGCCCTGATTGTCTGCCATCCCTCGAAGGCGGGCCCGGCCTCCAGCCTGGTGGGGGCGGCCCGCATCCATGCCGGACTTGAAACGATCCATCTGGTGTTCCGCCTGGACCGGGAGACCAGCGGGATCATGGTGCTCGCCAAGACCGCCGGCATGGCGGCGCTGCTGCACAAGGCGGTGGCGCGGCGGCTTGTGGGGAAGACCTATCTCGCGATCCTGGTCGGCGAACTCTCTGCACCCGCGACGGTCGACCAGCCCCTGGGCGACGATGTTGGCAGCCAGGTGTTCATCAAGGCCGCGGTCGCGGCCGGGGGCCGCCCCTCCGTGACCCGCTTCACACCCTTGTCGGCCTCCCGGGGATTCACACTCGTCAAGGTCGTCACGGAGACGGGCCGCAAACACCAGATCCGCGCCCACGCCCGGTGGCTCGGGTTCCCGCTGGTCGGCGACAAGATCTACGGCCCTGACGACCTGCTCTACCTCGAATTCATCGAGCACGGTTGGACGGCGGCCATGGCGGAGAAGCTTCTCCTGCCGCGGCAGGCGCTCCATTGCGCGGAGATCGACCTGCGCCCCGCGGGACTCGACTTTGCCTTCAAGGCGGCCCTGCCGGCCGAGCTCGGCGCGTTCTGCCGGTCAAAGGGGTTGAAGTTCATCTGACAGCGCCCGGCAGTCTGTCAGATCTTTTTGACGCCAGCTAATCCGAGCCTGGCGCCAGTCGCAGCGCCCACAGGATGCCGCCCAGCAGATGCCTTTGGTACGCGAGCGCAACGGCCGGCGGATTCATCCGGTGCCCTTCATAGGCGTCATCCCAGACGTCCTCCCGGTGCCCCAGCGAGGTGTAGAAGACGCGACCGGTGCCGAACGGCCTGCACCAGGCCACCGGATAGAAACCCGGTGTCTTGTCGTTGGGATGGCGGTCCAGCGCCAGAAGCACATGGACGGAGGATCGCTCAAAGTTCTTGAACTGGTAGATCTCGTCGAAAACGGTCCACGTCGCGGGCAGCGGGCTGCAGGCCGCGTGGGCGGGATCCTGGTTGAGGCAGTCGACGGAGACCTGGGCGCCGTGGTGGTTGAATTCGCCACCCAGCATGTCGAGGTAGGCCGGGTAGCCGTGAAAGGTGTCGGCGGCGGCGTGGACCCCGATGAACGCGTGGCCCTGGCGAACCCAGTCCACAAAGCCGTCGCGATCGGGAAGCGGGAGGTCTCCCGTCGTCATCAGGAAAACCACACCGTCATACCGGGAGAGATTGGCGGGGCTCATCGGGGCCAGCGCCGCGGCGACCGTGGGGAGCCAAATGGCCCTGGCCTTCACGTATGCGGCGTTGCCGGGACCCGGTCCGGGATAGGGCGGCGGGGGCGTGACCGGCATGCCCGGCGGATTCTCGACAAATTCCACGCTGAATTTTCCACTCTCCGCGGCCAGCCGGGACAGGATCCTTTCGGCCGTGGGGATGCTGGAATGTCGGTAGCCGGTCGTGACCGAAACGACGAGAAGCCTCCTTGGGGACGCCGTGTCCGGAGCGCAGTCCGCGCGGAACGGCATTGCGAGTATCAGAAGCGAGGCGGCGAGGCAGCAGGGGACGCGGGGTGTCGTCATGGTTGTCGATTGGAGCGATGTTCGAGCGGCAGTTCAAGGCTCGCCGGAGGGGCTTGCCCTCCCGCTCGTTCCGCCCATGCTCGGCGGCAGACCGCCCATGCGCGGCGTTTTGGCCTTTCGACCTTAACTTACGGCAAATTCCACCGAAGTAGCTATTGCCTGACAGTTATGCAGATATCGGGATTGCCTATGGGGTGCGGCCCCCGCCTTGGGCGGGGAAGCCTGCGGCTGGCCCTGTGCCTCGCCACGGCGGTGGCGGCTTCCCCCGCGGCCCTTCGGGCGTCGAGCGGCACCATGCCGGCCCCGCCCGCAGGGAAGATCGAGACCGGCGCCCCTTCCTTCATTGTGCTGGGTGGGGAGTCCCTCGGTCTGAGTTCCGCCCCCTCGGACCTGCACGTCCTTCCCGACGGCCGGATCCTCGTCGTGTCGGAGCGGGAAATCGCGATCGGGGACGGCGTGCGGTGGGAAACCTTCCAGGAGGCCCCCGACAAGGCGGAATTCATCGTTTCACAGGTGGCCGTGGACAGCGACGGCCGGATCTACGCGGGCCTCAACGGCTCCATCGCCCGCATTGAGATCGGAGGAGACTCCCGCTGGCGTTTTGTGCCGGTCGTCCCGGTTCCCACCACCGATCCCTACGCGCATGTCGCCCAATTCGCGGACACATGGCTGTGGCAATCGGGCGGAGGATCCGTCATCGCGTGGCGGCCCGGGCAGGAGATCCGAAGCGCGGCATTGTCGGTGGCCGTCGAGCACATCTTCGCTGCCGGGGACGGATGGTACGCCAGCAACACCCCGTCGGGCGCAATCTATCGGCTGAAGTTCGGAGGGAATGCCCGGCTTGTTTCCCCGCCCGGCACCCTGGCGGCGGACACTGTCACCTGCAGCGCCAGCTACGGGGACGGCCGGGTGATGGTGGGCACAGTCGGCGACGGGCTCAGGATCTTCGACGCCGGATCGCTTGCGGGAATCCCGGCTCCGCGGATCCTCGGCCAGGGGAGCCGTATCAACGACCTCTGCCGCATCGACGGCGATCTCTACGCGGCCGCCGTTGACTCGGTCGGCATCGTCATTTTCAGGCGGGGCGGGGCCATCGTCCAGGTGCTCAATGGCGCGCTCGACCAGCGGATCATCCGGGCCCGCCGCCTGGTCTACTCGGCCAACGGTGTCCTCTGGGGCCTCCTCGACAACGCGGTGGTCGGCGTTCAAATCCCGTCGCCAGCTTCAAACTTCGAGCCGCTGCTCGCCAGCGTCATGAATTTCGCGAGGCCGCTGCGGCACCGGGGCGGGCTGTGGGTGCTCGCGGACGGGCGCCTGACACGGGGGGTCTACACGGCGGACGGCCTCCTAGACCATTTCGAACCGGATGCGCCGCCGGGGCGCTTTCTCTGGGCCGCCGCGGAAGTCGGAAGCCGCCTCATCGTCTCCAATGAGTCGGGAATCTTCGCCCGGGAGGGCGACGCCGATGCCTGGCGCAAGATGGCGTCGGGCATCGTCAACGCCCGTGTCGGCATCGGCCCGGCGGCGCCGGGCGGCGGGATGTTCTATGTGGCGCGCGACGAGATCGGCTGGATCCGGGAAGCCGCGGGGACGTATTCCGTGCGACGAATTCCCGTCGACGGCCTCGGGGAGGTCTATAACGCCGTGGACGATCCCTCGGGTGCCGTCTGGCTGGAGTTGGGCACGAATCGGGTGGGCAGGGTGGACTTTGCCCCGGACGGACCCTCCGTGCGATTCTTCGGAAAAATGGATGGCCTGGGAGACGGATGGACCAGCATCTTCGCGCTCGATGGCGCCGCCCGGTTCAGCAACTCGCGCCAACTGCAGCGTTACGACACGGTCACGGGAAGGTTCGTCGACGACGGGGCCCTTGCGCGTCGGATTCCCGCGCTCGCGACCAGCACAGGACGTCCGGCAAGGGACGCGTCCGGGCGGCTCTGGTTTGCCTCGCGGGGGGCCGTCCACTTCGTGGACGACCTCAAGGACGGGGCGAACGCCCAAGTCGGGACCGTGCCGCTCGGTTTCGAGCCCACCGAGTTCAACATGGAGTCCGACGGCATCGTCTGGATGCAGGGGCCCGGGCATCTTGTTCGCTATGATCCCGCCGCGCCTCCGGTTCCATCGGCCCCTCTCGGCGCCCTGATCACCTCCGTGCAATTGGCGTCCAACAACCGCCATTTTGTGGTCGGGGACACGAACCTCCCTCCCCTGCGCTACACTGAAAATTCCCTCATGCTGCGATTTGCGGCGCCCTCAAACCCGTTCGGGCCGCCGGTCACGTTCGATGTCATGATCGAGGGGGCGGGCGACCGGTGGGTTTCCACGGGCACCGTGGGCTCGGCGTCCTACAACCGGCTCAAGGAGGGGCGTTACGTCTTCCGCGTTCGGCCCGTCAGGTCCGGAATCGCGGGCTCGGAGGCACGGCTGGTCTTCACAGTGCTTCCGCCGTGGTATCGCACAAGGCTTGCCTGGGCGGCCTACGGCATCGCGGCCGCCCTCGTGGCAGTTTTCGGAGCGTCGATCGTGTCGTTCCTGCAGCGGCGCGAGACCACCCGCCTGGGACGACTGGTAGCCGAACGCACCGCTGCCCTGGCCGCAAGCGAGGAACGCTACCGGGGCCTGAACGCCGACCTCGAGGCCCGTGTGTCCCTTCGCACCACGGAATTGTCCAAGGCGAACGCCGACCTCAAGAGGGAGATCGCGGAACACCGCCTGGCGGAGGAACGCATCGGACGGTTGAACCGCACGCTGGCCCTCTTGAGCGAGATCAACCAGGCCATCGTCCGCGAGCGCGACCTGCCGGCCCTGCACAGCAAGGCCTGCCGCATCGCGGTTGAGAAGGGGGGCTTCCGCCTTGCGTGGATCGGACTGCTGAACGCGGGCACGGCGCGGCTCGGTTTCCTGGCCCAGGCCGGCGGGACCGCCGGCTTTGTCGAAAGCCTCAACATAGACTTGGGCGACGGTGCCGCCGCCGCCGGGCCGACCTGCGCCGCGCTCCGCAGGGGCGCGCATGCGATCTGCAACGACTTGGAGGGTGACCTCCCGGGGGAGCCCTGGCGAGATGCCGCCCTGTCCCTCGGTTACCGTTCGTCCGGGGTGTTTCCCCTCACCGTCCGCGGCCGGACCGTCGGCGTGGCCGGCCTGTATTCCGGCGAGCGTGGCTTCTTCGACGCCGAGGAGCTCACCCTGATCGACGAGCTTGCCATGGACCTGTCTTTTGCTCTCGAGCATTCCGAGGCGGAATCCGGGCGGAGGAAAGCCGAGGAGCTCTTCCGCCAGGCCCAGAAGATGGAAGCCATCGGCCAGCTGGCGGGGGGCGTCGCGCACGATTTCAACAACCTCCTGACGGTCATCCAGGGGCATTGCGGGCTGCTCCTCGCCGACGCCGGCGAAGAGGACGCGGGCATCAGGGAGTCGGCAAAGGAGATCCAGGCGGCCGCCGTCCGCGCTGCCAATCTGACCCGCCAGCTGCTGACGTTCAGCCGCCGTCAGCCGATGCACGTGCGACCCATCGAGCTCGATGAAGTCGTGTCGAGCGTCAGCCGCATGCTTCAGCGACTGATCGGGGAGGACATTGTGCTGCACACACGCCTGCTGCCGGGCGGCGCCTGGGTGGCGGGCGACCCCGGCATGATCGAACAGGTCCTGCTCAACCTAGCCGTCAACGCCCGCGACGCCATTTCCGGCGGAGGCGAATTGTGGATTGGGCTCGATGCCGTGGCGTTCGATGAGGCGGGGGCGCGGCGCCACCCGGCGGCCCGGCCCGGCTCGTTTGTCCAGCTCAGCCTCCGCGACACGGGAACAGGCATCGCCGCCGAGAATCTCCCGCACATCTTCGAGCCGTTCTTCACGACCAAGGCGATCGGCAAGGGCACCGGCCTGGGCCTGGCGACCGTGCACGGGATCATAGAACAGCACCGCGGCTGGATCGAGGTCGAGAGCGAGGCCGGAAGGGGGACGACGTTCCGCGTGTACCTGCCGCGCCTTGCCCGGGATGCCTCGCCCGCGTCGGAGTCGGGGAGGGCCCCGCCCGCACGCGGAGGCCGGGAATCCATTCTCGTTGCAGAGGACGAGGACGCGGTGCGCGACCTGGTGGTCAAGATTCTCGGCGGCAAGGGCTACAATGTGCTGGCCGCGCCCAGCGGACAGGCGGCCATCGACCTGTGGCGCCGCCATGCCGGCGCCTTCGACCTTCTCCTGACCGACCTGATCATGCCCGGCGGAATGTCGGGCGCCCAGCTGGCCGAACGCCTCCGCGCCGAGAAGCCCGGCCTGAGGGTCATCACCATGAGCGGCTACCGTGGCGCCACGGCGGTCGAGGCGCCGGGCCCCGGCTTCCTGCAGAAGCCCTTCGACCCGGCGCGCCTCGCGACCGCCGTCCGCACCTGCCTGGACACAGGATAGCGGCAGCTTGCGCATTGAGACCGCCGGGGCATGCTTCTCGGGTCGTTTACCCCATGAAGTTGTCCAACCTTTCCCGACGGGGATTCCTGAGAAATGTCGCGGCGGGGGCCGCCCTTATCTCAGTGGCCCGGCGCCGGCTCTTAGGATCGGCGGAAACAGCGGCATCCCCGGCGGCGCCATGGTACACCCGCACGCTGAGGTGGGGCCAGACCAACCTGACCGAGGTCGATCCGCTGCGCTTCGACATCCCGTGGTGGCGGGAGCACTGGCGCCGCACCAGCGTCCAGGGCGTCGTCGCCAATGCCGGCGGCATCGTGGCCTATTATCCGACGGAAGTCCCCTACCACAGAAGGGCTGAGTTTCTGGGAGAGCGGGACCTTTTTGGGGAAATACTGGGGGCGGCGCATTCGGACGGACTGGCGGTGTTCGCCAGAATGGATTCGAACCGCGCCGGCGAGCCCCTGTACAGGGCCCATCCCGACTGGTTTGCGCGCGACTCCGCGGGCGAGCCCTACACGTCCACGGGCCTCTACATCGCCTGTGTGAACGGGCCGTACTACGGCGAGCACATCCCCTCGATCCTGCGCGAAATTGCCGGACGCTACCACCCCGAGGGATTCGCGGACAACAATTGGAACGGCCCCATGCGCGACCAGCCGTGCTTTTGCGCCAACTGCCGCGGACGGTTTCATTCCAGGACGGGCCGCGACATCCCTCCCAGGGCCGACTGGAGCAACCCCCTGTACCGCGAGTGGATCCTCTGGAATTACGAGCGCCGCGTCGAAATCTGGGACGAGTTCAACCGCGTGACCCGCGAGGCTGGCGGCCCCGACTGCATCTGGGTGGGGATGATGGCCGGCTCGCAGAGCTGGCAATCGAGGGTCTTCCGGGATGACCGGGAGATCTACCGGAGGGCGGCGATGGTCATGCTCGACGACCAGCGTCGCGTGGACGGCGAGGGATTCCAGCATAACGGCCAGGTCGGCAAGCGGATCCGGGGCGTCGCCGGCTGGGACAAGGTGATCCCCGAGAGCATGGCCATGTACAACGCGGCCGAGCACGGCTTCCGCCTCGCCTCCAAACCGGAGCCCGAGGCCCGGATGTGGGCCATTGAGGGAATCGCCGGCGGCGTGCAGCCCTGGTGGCACCACATAGGCTCCTCCCGCCAGGACCGCCGGATGTTCAGGACCGCCGGGCCGCTCTGGCGGTGGCACCGCGACAACCAGGACTATCTGGTCAATCGCCGCCCGGTCGCCACGGTGGGCCTTCTCTGGTCTCAGAGGAACATGGACTTTTACGGCCGCGACAGCGCAGGCGTGCTCGTGGACGAGCCTTGGAACGGGTTTACCCAGGCGCTCATCCGCTCGAGGATTCCCCACCTGCCCGTGCATCTCGACGACCTCGAGCGCGATGCCGGCGAATTCGGGCTCCGGGTGCTGATCCTTCCGGGCCTCGCGGCGATGTCCGACGCCCAGGTCGGGGCCGTGCGGCGCTTCCTGGCCCGGGGTGGAAGCCTGGTGGCGAGCGGACCGAGTTCGCTCTGCGACGAAGGCGGCGAGGCCCGCGGCGACTTTGCACTCGCCGACAGTTTTGGGGTGCACGCGCCGGCCGGCCATGGCTACAGGGATGACGCAAAGCGCGCGGAATGGGCCCGAAACTTCACCCAAACCTACCTCAGGCTCGGGAACGAACCGCGCCACCCGGTGCTGCGCGGGTTCGAGGAGACCGACATCCTCGGGTTTGGCGGGGTTCTGGAGCCGCTTGTTGTCGATGCAGGTGCCGCTGTTCCCCTCACCTTCATGCCGGCCATCCCCAACATGCCCGTGGAGTCTGCCTGGATGCGCGTCCCCGAGACCGGCATCCCCGGCCTTGTGCTGCGCGACACGCCGGAGGGAGGACGCGTGGCGTACATGCCGGCGGACATCGACCGGCGCTTTTCCCGCGAAAACCAGCCCGACCATGGCGACCTTCTCGCAAACATCGTCCGCTGGGCCGCGGCCGGCGACATCCCCCTGAGGCTCGAGGGCCCCGGGTTGGTCGACGCCCACCTCTACAGGCAGCCCGGCCGCCTGGTGCTCCATCTGGTCAATCTCACGAGCACCGGCTCGTGGCGTTCGCCCGTGCACGAGCTGATTCCCGTGGGTCCTCTGAAGGTCGCCGTCCGGCTGCTTCCGGGGGAGGACGGCTTGCGGGTTCGCTCGCTCGTGCGCAACACACGCCTGGAATCGACGTTTGACGACGGATGGATCCGTTTCGAGGCGCCGTCCATCGCCGACCACGAGGTCGTCGTGATCGGTTAGCGGGGTGTTGGAATTCAAAAAAGACTCCCGCCGCTTGATCAAAGCCCCCGGCTCCGCTAGGATCGTGCCATGCGCCCTACCCCAGCCCGCCTGACCCTCCTTTTGTTCGCCGCAACGACGGGCTTTGCCGCCACCGACTCAAGGCTCCCCAGGAGCACGCCCGAGGCCGAGGGTGTGGATTCGGCGGCCGTCCTTTCGCTGGTCGGCGCGCTGGAGCAGCGTGTCGATGCAGTCCACAGCATCATGCTGCTCCGGCATGGCAGGGTGGTGGCCGAGGGCTGGTGGGCCCCCTATGCCCCGGGGGATCTCCATCTGATGTATTCGGTCTCCAAGAGCTTCACGAGCACGGCGGTCGGCCTCGCCGTCCAGGAAGGTCGCCTGAGCGTCGACGACAAGGTCCTCTCCTTCTTTCCCGACCTCGCCCCGGCCAACCCGGCTGCCCAGATGAAAAACATGCGGGTCCGGGACCTGCTCAGGATGACCACCGGCCACGAGCACGACTCCGCGCCGCTCATGCGCGCACGAAGCGACGGCGCGGCCACCCGGGCGTTCCTTGAGACCGATGTGGAGCACAAGCCGGGCACCCATTTCCTCTACGACTCAGGGGGACCCTATGTGCTGGCTGCGATCATCCAGCGGCTCACGGGGACGACAGTCGAGGACTACCTCCAGCCTAGGCTCTTCGAGCCTTTGGGCATCGGGCTTCACAGCTGGGGGCGGAGCCCGGAAGGTGTGGATTTTGGAGATGGGGGAATCTCCCTGAGGACGGAGGACCTGGCTAAGTTTGGCCAGCTCTACCTCCAGAAGGGCATCTGGAACGGGAGGCGGCTGATCTCCGAGAAGTGGGTTGAAGCCGCGACGTCCCGACAGACCTCGAACGGCAGCGATCCCAACGGGAATTGGGACCAGGGTTATGGGTACCTGTTCTGGATGGACAAGCTTCCGGGCTTCAGGGCTGACGGCGCGGAGGGCCAGTTCTGCATCGTGCTCCCGGAGTACGATGTGGTTCTCGCCGTCACCGGCGGCACATCGAACATGGCCGGGGTGATGGACACGGTATGGCAGTACCTGCCTCCTGCGCTCCGCTATATGGCCCTGCCGCCCAATCCGGCCGCTCAGGCCGGCCTGGCACGCAAGCTTGCCTCCCTGACGCTGCCCGTCCAAGGCGGCGCCCTTCACTCCCCTATCGAGAGCAAGGTCTCGGGGCGGACCTATTCGCTGGACACGAACGAACGGGGCCTGCAGTCGGTCGCGATCGATTTCACGGGCGCAAATCCGGTGCTGACGATTGTCGACGCCGGAGGCCGGCATCCGATTGCCTGCGGCCTCGGCCAGTGGGTTCGGGGGCGAACCGATTTCTACCCGCGAATCAGCGACCTGTTTGCCGTCGACAGCCAGGGCATTGCCGCCTGCGGGGCCTGGGCGGGCGACGACACATTCAACGTCAAGCTCTGCTTCGACGAGACTCCCTACACGCTTACCTTAAGTTTCAATTACACGAATGGCCGGCTTCAGCTTGAATGGAACCATCCCCTGCGATGGGAATCGAACCGTCATATTCAAATTGCTGGACATGAAATAGTTAGGTAACTAGGCCTGGATTTTTTCCCGGCTTCATCGGAGATGCATACCATCTTTTACATTTTCCTATTCGCGAGCGTATAATTCGCAACATTAACAATATAAATGTTTTATGTATAATTATCTCCCTGTGGGCACCGCAAAAGCGTAAGACATTGTCGGTGGATTTTACAGTTTTCCAGGATGCATTGATGGCTGTGATTTTGAAAAAAAATGTTAGATATTGATTACAAATATATTACAATAATGACCGAATAGATTGGCATGAATAAAGCTGACGATGGCTCAACTTCAATTTTCGACCTTACCATGATCACCAAATACGCACTCCTCGCTGGAATCGGCGCTGCCCTCAGCCTCGGCTCCATCGCCAACGCCGGCACGACATTTGCCGGAAGCCCCGTAGCCCTCGGCTCCAATGACCAGATCGATTGGTCGCAGCTGGGCGCAACCTACACTACGCTAAATTCGCCCGCCAGTATCCTCTCGAACCTCGGGATCAGCGCCACGATATCCGACGGCGGCACGCTTGAGCGCCGCGACGAGGGCAACGGTTGGGGCGGCGGCTACCCCAACGGCGACGCCCTGATCTGGAATCAGGACAATGGCAACGACCTCGTGATCGACTTCGCGACGCCGGTCGGCGGTGCGGGTGCCCAGATCTCGGCGGACTACTACGGCAGCTTCACCTGGACGATTTCCGCGTTTGATTCGTCGAACAACCTGCTCGGCACCTACACGGGAACCGGAGAGAACGCCGATGACCTGCCCTTCATCGGCATCCTCAGCTCCTCTGCGGACATCTCGAGCATCGACCTGCAGGCTTTCAGTAATAGTTTCACCAACATGTCGATCGACACCCTTTATCTGAATGACAATGGCGGAAGCGTTCCGGATGCCGGTGTGACCTCGCTCATGCTCGGCATCTCCGTCGCGGCCCTGATCGCCCTTCGCCGGCGGACAGTCCAGTTCCAGGCTTGATTCCGTAGGAACGCGCCCCACCGGGCGCAAATTGAGGCGCAGACAGCCCCGTACTTTCGGGCGATCTGCGCCTCTTTTTTTTGCCCTTGGCGTGGGCCGATATGCTTTGCACCCGGCCCCGGTCGTTGCCATCTCGCAGGAATGCTGCGCCGATGTGCATGGCTTGTCGTTGGGTTTGCCGCTCTTTCGGGATGCGGCCGGTCGACCCGCGTCGAGACGGGCACGCGGGACCAGATCCTGCACATCGGAAGCGGTGCGGAGCCCAACGACATCGACCCGAACACCAACCGTTCCTCCGTAGAGTATACCCTGGATTCTGCCCTGTTCGAGGGACTGGTGGACATGGCGGACGACGGGAACACGATCCTTCCGGGAGTGGCCAAGCGCTGGGATGTGTCTCCCGACGGGCGCTTGTACACCTTTCACCTCCGTCCGGAGGCCCGCTGGTCTGACGGCACGCCGCTCACGGCCGGCGATTTCCTGTATTCCTTCCGGCGTATCTTCACCCCTGCGCTGGCCTGCGAGGGCGCGGTCTACGGCTACGCGATCGCCGGCGCCGCCGACTTCGCCTCGGGCCGGACATCGTCGCCGGACTCGATCGGCATGAGGGTGGTCGACGCGGAGACCTTTGAGATCCGACTCGACCACAGGCAGCCGTATTTTCTCACGATCCTCGCCGGAGCGCCTTTTCAGCCTGTGCCCAGGGCCGTCGTGGAGCGCTTCGGGGGCGGAACGCGCCCGGGGACGGCGTGGACGCGCCCGGGAAACATGGTGAGCAACGGACCGTTCATGCTCTCGGCCTGGCATCCCAACCAGGACCTTGTTGTGGTTCGCAACCCTTTCTATTGGGACAGCGCCCGGGTGCGCCTTCGCGAAATCCGCTTTTACCCGATCGACAACGCCGATGCCGAGGAATCGGCGTTTCGCGCGGGGCAGCTGCACGTCACCTTCACCCTTCCTCTCGGGAGAATCTCGGCCTACCGGGCCCGCTCCGATCCGAGGCTCCACGTCACGCCGCAGCTGAACACCGACTACCTGTTCTTCAACACGGCGAGGCGCCCTTTCGACGATGTCCGGATCCGCCGGGCGTTTTCACTGGCGATCGATCGGGAGCTGGTTGTTCCGCGTGTGCTTCAGGATTCGGCGGCGCCTGCACATTCGCTGACGCGCCCGGGCACGGGCGGCTACCTCCCGCCACCTGCAGTCGATCACGACCCCGCCGAGGCCCGGCGGTTGTTGACCGCGGCCGGTTTTCCCGGCGGAGTGGGCTTTCCCGCCGTCGAGTTCAAGGTCTCCGGCCTGCGCAACCGCCGGATGGCCGAGGCGCTGCAGGAGGTCTGGCGCAAGGAATTGGGCGTGCATGTCTCCATTGCCGCCGAGGAGGAGAAGACACTTTTTGACGACGGGGACACCGGCAACTTCCAGATGGCCGCCATGGGCTTTTTCTATGCCATCAACGCCCCGGAGACCGTCCTCCTCGTTCCCGTGGGCACCTCCCGCTATAATTTCACAGGCTGGAAGGATTCCGCCTATGACGCTGCCTACGCCCGTGCCCTGGGATCGGAGAACGGGACGGATCGAAAGTCTGCTCTGGATGCCATGGAACGGATCCTCGGCGCCCGGGTTCCACTCGCGCCGTTGTTCTTCATCAACCAGCCGTTTCTGGTGGATCCGGACGTGAAGGGATGGCGGGACAATCCCATCGGGGCCATCGACTGGCGGGAACTCCGGCTCGGGCCATGAGCCGGAATCCCGGCCCGGCGAATTTGTTTCCACTTGGCACGCCAGTCGCTTGAAAAACAGCCCTTGGGCATGAAAATTTCACCGTCAAAACGGCGTTCATCCGCCCTGGGTGAGATCGGCCGCCTGCGCGCCGAAATCCGCGGGCTGGGGGCCGCCCTGGGACGGGTGATCGCCCGTCTGGAAGGGATGGAGACACTCGGCACCGTGGAGACGCTCCGCCTCCTGGCAAAGGCGCGCAGGGCGTCGCCCCCCGCCAGGCTGTCCGCAGGTTCCCCCGCCTCCCCGGGAAGGCGGCTCGCGTCCAAGGTGGCGGGGCTTTCCCCCTCGGAGGCCTTCAGCCAGGCAATGGCCTTCACCCTTTATTTCGAGCTGGTCAACCTGGCTGAGGAGAACTTCCGGGTAGGCCTGCTTCGGAGGCGCCGTGCGGCGATGCTCGGGCGCGGAGGCGAGCCTGTCCGGGAATCCATCGAAGCCGCCGTGGCGGAGTTGCGGCGCAGGGGCGTCGATCAGGCTGCCGTGCAGGCCCTCGCCGACCGCCTCGACATCGAACTGGTCATCACGGCCCACCCGACCGAGGCCAAGCGGCGCACGCTGCTCGCCAAGCTGCGCCGCCTCGCCGAGATCCTCAGACTGCGGGCCTGCCCGGACATGGCGCCCGACCCCGCCCTCCTCGACGACGCGACCCTCGAAAGGGAGATTGCGTCGCTCTGGCTGACCGACCGGAGCCGTTCCGACCGGCCCGAGGTGCTCGACGAGGTCCGCACCGGCCTCTGGTATTTCGACACCACGATATGCGAGACGGTCCCGCGGCTGAATGCCGACCTCGTCCGCGCGCTGGAACGGTACTACCCGGGCGTGCGCGCGCCCGCCCGCTGGCTCACCTTCGGATCCTGGATCGGGGGCGACCGCGACGGGAATCCGAACGTCACCGCGTCCGTCACCGGGGAGACGCTCCTGCTCCACCGCCGACTTGCGATCGAGAAGCTCCGCCTGGGCGCACGCGAGCTGGCCCGCACGCTCACGGTGAGCGACCGCCGCGACGCGGTCCTGCCCGCCCTCACCCGGGAGGTCCGCGACAACCTCCAGCTTTCGGAGCACCTGCAGGATCTGAGCCGGCGCTACCCGCACGAACCGTACCGGCTGCTCCTCGGTGTCCTCCGCGAACGACTGAGCCGGGCCGTGAATGAGGTCCGCGCGGGGGCCGTGCTGGGAGAGGGCGATCCCGCGGCGCAGGGCGCCCCAGCCTGCCTCGGCGTTTCCGCGATCGAGGAGACGCTCGGGACGATCCGCGCGAGCCTCGGGGCCGGACGGGGGACCATGCTGGTGGGGGGCGAATTTACGGCGCTTCAGTCCCAGCTCGAGGTCTTCGGCCTGCACACCGCCCGGCTCGACCTCAGGCAGCATTCCGCGTGGCACGAGGCCGCCGTGGCCGAGATTCTTTCGCGGCCGGATTATCCCGGGCTCGCCGAGCCGGAGAAACAGGCGGTACTCTTGGCGGCCCTTTCCGATCCAGGGGCAGCCCAAGGTGCGAAGGAGATGACCGAGGCGGCGCGCCAGGTGGTCGACCCCCTTCTGCTGGCCGCCCGGGCAGCCGGCATCCTTGGTCCCCGTGCGCTCGGCCTTTACGTCATCAGCATGACCAACGATGTGTCGGACCTGCTCGAGGTGGAGCTTCTCGAGAAGATCACGGGCGCCGCCCTCCCCATCACTCCCTTGTTCGAGACGCTCGCGGATCTCGACCGCGGCCCGGCGATCCTGGAGGCGTATTTCAACCTGCCCGGACGGAGGCCGGCCCACCAGAACGTGATGCTCGGCTACTCGGACAGCAACAAGGACTGCGGATACCTTGCGGCCAATTGGGCGCTCTACAAGGCGCAGGAGGCGATCGCCCTCCTCTGCGCCGATAAGGGAGTCCGGCTGACGCTCTTCCACGGACGCGGAGGCAGCATCGCCCGCGGGGGCGGCCCGGCGGCCAGGTCCATCCTGGCCCAACCCGCCGGCCTGAGGGACGGAAGCATCCGGGTGACGGAGCAGGGGGAGGTGCTTTCGACACGCTACCACGACGCCGACCTCGCGCACAGGATCCTCGAGCAGATGGCCTATGGCGTCCTTCTGGGCACGCACGCCGCCCAGGACGCGGCCGTCGTCCCCGCCGAATGGCGCCAGGCAATGGAGACGATGAGTTCGGCCGGCTGGGAGTCGTATAGGCGCCTGGTGCACGAGGACCCGGAATTCCTGGAATTCTGGCGGGAGGCCACGCCGATCGACGAGATCGGGGGCCTGAACTTCGGATCGCGCCCCACCTACCGCCGCGCCACCCAAAGCGTGGCCGACCTGCGGGCCATACCCTGGGTTTTCTCCTGGATGCAGAGCCGGTTCAATTTTCCCGGCTGGTACGGGCTGGGCTCTGCGCTTGGCTGCGTGCTGCGGCGGGGGCCCTCCGGACGGAAGCTTCTGCGGACGATGCATTCCGGCTGGCCGTTCTTCCAGACGCTGATCGACAACGCCGAACTCAGCATGAGCAAGGCGGACATGGGCATCGCCTCGCTGTATGCCGGGCTCGTCCGCAATGCCAGGGTTCGGCGGAGGATCTTCTCGATCATCAGTGCGGAGTTCGCCAGGGCCGAGGCGGCGATCCTCGCCGTCACCGGCCGCAGGCGGATCCTCGGCCGCGAGCCCGTCCTCAGGCAGTCCGTGCAGCTGCGCAACCCCTACATCGACCCGCTCAACTACCTTCAGGTCGAGATGATCCGCCGGCGCAGAGCTCCCGGCCGGTCCCCGTCCGAGGACGAGGCCATCCGCTCGGTGATCGAGCTCACCATCAACGGGATCAGCGGAGGCCTGAAGAACACGGGCTGAGGGAATTCCGGCCTCAATAGATCTCCGGCACGATCATCTCCCGCCGGACGGGTTCCCGCCGGTAATCCGGGTGATGGACCCTCGGGGGAAGCGTGACCGTCCCATGCTTCACCTCCGTGTACTTTATGAGGGACAACAGGTGGTGGATGCAGTTCAGCCTGGCCTTCTTCTTGTCGGCGCCCTGCACGACCCACCACGGCGACTCCGGGAGGTGGGTTCGCTCGAACATCACCTCCTTGGCCTTTGTGTAGAGCTCCCAGTGCTTGCGCGACTCCAGGTCCATGGGACTTAGCTTCCACTGCTTCAGGGGGTCGTTGATCCGGCACCGAAAGCGGAACTCCTGCTCCTCGTCCGGGATCGAGAACCAGTACTTGACCATCTGGATGCCCGAGCGGATGAGCATCTTCTCGAATTCCGTCACCGAGCGGAAGAACTCCTCGTATTCCGCGTCGGTGCAGAAACCCATCACCCGCTCAACGCCCGCGCGGTTGTACCAGCTGCGGTCGAAGAGCACGATTTCCCCCGCGGCCGGCAGGTGGGCGACGTAGCGCTGGAAATACCACTCGGTGCGCTCGCGGCTCGAGGGGGCCGGGAGCGCCGCCACCCGGGCCACCCGGGGGTTGAGCCGCTGGGTGATCCGCTTTATGACGCCGCCCTTGCCGGCGGCGTCGCGCCCCTCGCACACGATGACGAGCCTGTGGCCCGACTCGACAACCCAGTCGTGCATCTTGACGAGCTCCCCCTGCAGCCGGAAAAGCTCCTTGAAATAGCTGTTCCGGGCATCCTTGTCCGAATCCCTGGCCAGCGGGCGCAACGGGGCGCCGGGGGAGATTCGCTCCCAGTCGTCCCTCTCCATTTCAAGCTCCTCGTCGTAGTCGTCGATCAGCTCGCGGTGGACGCGCCTGATCAGCTGGCTTTCATCGATGGGTTTGTTCTCGGGCATGGGTGAGTCCTTCGTTGGAAAATCCGGAGGAGAATATCGGGCGCCGAAAATCGCAAGCGACTACGGTTCCCCGGGCGGGGGCGGCGCAAATTGTAACCGTCCTGTAACACACCCCGGGCGGCCGGTCACGAGGGGAGCAAAAGCTCCAGCATCTTGCGGTCCAACTTGTGGCCGTGGAAATCCTCATAGGGGACGTCGGACCTGCCGCTGTCGAGGATGCCGAACGCCCCGCGCAGGTTCCACATCGACCAGCCCCAGCCCGCCTCCTTCCAGAGCGCGAGCAGATCCGTCATCCAACCGAGGCAGACATCGTGCGGCGTGCGGTTGAAGCATCCCCACTCCCCCACGTGGATCGGCACCCCCTGCCGCGACAGCGGCTCCCACACTCCCATCATGGCCTCCCGGAGCCTGTCGCGGTTCCAGAGCCGCCCGCTTCGATCCGTCATGGGCCAGGTGGGAAACGCGTTAGACTCGAACTCGCCTTCGGGGACCCAGGTGGCCGTGTAATGGCTGATCATCTTCGGCTGGTAACAGTGGATGCTCTGCACGATGCCCAGGTCGACCAGCCCGAGGACGGGCGTCTGGCCTATGTCCGCCCCGTCGGCCACGATCAGGCGGTCGGGGCTGACCTCCCGGATCGCCCCGGTCAGCGTGCGCACGATCTCCACATAACGCGATTGATCGGGCATGAATGGCGGCTCGTTCAGGAGATCGAAGCTGAGCCGCGAGCTGGGTATCGCCTTGTAGCGCTCAGCAAAGAACCGCCAATGGTGGGACGCCGCCTCCAGGGCCCTGTCCATGGAGTCGCGGGGGCTGTCGAAGAGCAGGTACGGCTCGAGCTCCCGCCGGTTGACGCAGTATCCGGGGATCCTGTGCAGGCAGAGGTTCACATGGATGCCGTGCAGGCGTCCCCATTCGATGGCGCGGTCGATCGGCTCGATCGCCGCCTCGTCGATCTTCATCCAGTCGCCCGG
>Ga0302320_10006496_pt1 | contig 25934 bp, 21 predicted proteins | sample Bog_T0_3_FD_202130 | JGI IMG/M metagenome (GOLD analysis project Ga0302320, IMG submission 202130) | Peat permafrost microbial communities from Stordalen Mire near Abisko, Sweden - Bog_T0_3 | ecosystem: Environmental > Terrestrial > Soil > Wetlands > Peat | place: Sweden: Abisko, Stordalen Mire... | reverse complement strand
GCCTTATCCAGGCTGCCAAAGCAAAGGCTCGGGGCTACCGATCTACCCGCAACCTGAAGGCGATCATCTACCTGATCGCCGGCAAGCTGGAACTCCAGCTACCCATGTGAAACAGCGAAGAGCCTTACCTTTCTCCGTAAACTTGATGGCATTGCTCGTCAGGTTGAACAGCAACTGTTTCAAGCGCGATGGGTCGCCGATCACCCAGCGCGGCAGGTCTTCGGCAAAGCTCGGGATCACCACGAGCCCTTTTGCCGAAGCATTTTTCATGAAGATCGAAATGGTATCCATAACCGCCTCGTGGAGCGGGAATTCTATTGCCTCTATTTCAATTTTTCCCGCCTCGATCTTGGATATGTCGAGAATGTCATTAAGAATGGTAAGTAATGTCTTGGTCGAATTGGTCAGCGTGTCGAGATACCCGACCTGCTCCTGATCAAGCGGGGTCAGCCGCAGCAAATCCGCCATCCCCAGCATACCGGTGATCGGTGTGCGGATTTCGTGGCTCATATTGGCAAGAAACTCGCTTTTCGCTGCGTTGGCGGCGTCGGCACGCTCTTTTGCCAGGCGCAGCTCGGCGGTGCGGCCGGCCACCAGATATTCAATGCGCTGGTGACTGAAATTGAGCGCCTCGACCAGCGTCCCCAGCTCATCGCGGTGTGGGTAGTCGATGGGCTCCGGTTCCCCCTGTTCGAGTCGCAGATGCCAGTCCTGCACCAGCCCGGCAATCCGTCCGAGATCATCGGATAACTTCAACTTTACAATTATATAAAATATAAACCACAGCCCAAACGTAGTAATTATCGAGTTTATCACAATTGCCAGTATATTATACTTAATTTTATCAAAAATTGCCTCACCCCCCGAATAAATCGTCAAATCTCCGATCTTCATCGCGCCGCCGTCCGTCAATTTCCTGGCTAACGGAATCTCCCATTGCCGAGACCGGGCGAACGGATTACCGGTGGTGGCGGAACCGGAAATCGCTGGCAGGTCGCCTTCCCCGGCCATCACCACGCCCCGATTCGTGACTATTTTGACACCGGTCACCACCGAGCTTTGCCTGATGCCACTGGCCAGGGACGCCAGCAGCGGCCGATCAATGGCCCACAATGCCTCGGTCACCCCCGGCTCGAACGAACGACCGAGGGATTGGATGTCGGCGTCCACGGACCGGCTGACCGTAAGAAACTCGATCAGCAACTGGCCGGCTGTTACACTGATCGCCAACAGCAAGTACCAACCGAGAACGGCCGTGAACAACCGACCCGCGAGAGTGATCCTTCGCATGAGGGGTTCCTGAGCGTGATCGATTCGGGAAACTGTGGGGCGAAGGCCGGATTGTTTGAATAGCATGGTGGTCGCCACTGTGGATACCGAGACTGTCGAGCGCGTCCCAGTGAGTCAAGGTCGAATAAGTCAAAGCCAGGGGGAAAAGACCATGATTCTGCTGACTTCGTCGCATCCTGGCCCGCCCGCGAAAACTTCAGACCCGCAGCCGCCGCTTCCTCGGCAAGCGGACCGCAGCGGTCGGACAAGGTCCCCACGGTCACACCGGACCGGACTGATCGCGGCATGCCTTGCCGGTCTCTTCGCGATCGGGACCGCCAGTGCTCAAGACCGGCCCCAGACGCTGCACCTTTGCTTTGATAACGACCCCAACAACGAGCCGACGATCTTCGCCTTGCTCAACCGGGTCAGCGCCAGACTTGCGGTCAACTTCGACATTGCTCGCGTTCCGTGGGCCCGCTGTCTCGTTGATGTCCAGAACGGCGACCGGGATGGCGCGATCGGCGCCTCCTATCTGCCCGAACGCGACGCCATCGGCGTCTTTCCCTTGGATCCGCAGGGGAAGCCGGATCCGACCAAACGTATCAGCGTTGAAGGCTATTATCTCTACACCCGCAAAGATTCGACTCTCGACTGGGATGGCAACCAACTAACGCACCTGACCGGATCGGTGGCGGTCAAGATCAACGCCGCAATTGTTACCAAACTGAAATCATTGGGGGCGCCCCTGCTTGAGGTCAATTCCGATTGGGAGTCCCTAATGGAAATGGTCGTCGAGAACCATGCCCAGGCCGCCACCATGCTGGCCGACCGCGGCGATCGCATCCTCCTGCAAAATAAGGAGTTGGCCGCCAATATGCGCAAGATTCCCATCGCATTGCAGGAAAAACCTTACTATCTGATGCTTTCTCACCAATTGCGGGAGGTCGCCCCGCACTTTGCCGATGATCTCTGGGATGCCATCAGAACGGTACGGGACTCGGCGGAGTACCAACAGGCCATTCCCGCAAACGGCCCCTGATCGTCATTTCTTTCACTGGTGGCGACAAGGCTTCATACGCCTGTTTCCCGGCCCATCAATTCGGATTCCCGTCCCGAAGATCTCTACCTAACGGGACAGGGCATGCCTGCGGCAGGCGGCGGACGTCCGCCGGGGTACCGCCCGAGGCGCCCGAATCCGCCGACGCCAATCGGCAGACCACCGTAGCTCCTCGTCGAGCGCAAGGCGCGGGTTGGCGGCCCGGCTTCCGAAGGCGGACCGGAAAATGTGCCGGCCCGGTTCGGATTTCGGGTCGAGAATGCCCGTCATTACCAAATTTGGCAATGCGTGAAAATTTTTTTGCCGGCAGGAATACCGTCGTATGGCGGTGACCCCGCGTGATTGCCACCGGGGAAGACGGACAACGGCGATCCGGGCGGAGCGTCGAACCTCGGGACCAATGGCCTGCCACACGGCCATTGGTCCCGGTCGCACAAGGGCGCGGTTTTCGAAAAGGGCGTGGTTGGACGCACGGGAACGGCAAAGAGGACATCTCAGGAAGGGCAGGCCCATGGCTGAACGAGGAAACGAAATGAAGGCAACCGCATCGGCGACCATCACCCTGACCACCGCCCTCCGGCTGTATGCCTTGCAGTATTTTCGCCAGATGGCACAGAGGGAAGTGTACACCCTCGACCAGTGCCGGCGCTGACGGGAAGAAATTGGTTACGACGTCCGGCTGCGGTATCGTGGGTCGAGGGCGTCACGCAACTCGTCGGCGATAAGGGTGAAGGTAAGCGCAACCAGGAAAATCATTGCGGTGGCGGCGATGATCAGGTGCGGACCGCTCCGCAAGCCGGCAAGACCGTCGCGAACCAGCGTGCCCAAACTGGGAAACGGGTCCTGGATGCCGATGCCAAGAAAACTGAACGCCGCTTCGGCCTGGACCAGCGGACCGATGATTGCCGCACTCCTGGCTGCGATTGGCCCGGCAATGTTCGGCAGGATATGGGTGAGCAGAATGTGGAGCGGCGGCGCGCCAAGCGCGGTGGCGGCCAGGACATGGGTTTGCCCGCGCTGTACCACAACCAGGGAGCGCACCAGCCGAACCAACAACGGCGAACACCCGACGCCCAAAATGACGATGATCGCAGAACCGCCAGGGCCGATCAGAACCGCGACCACCATGGCGAGCGCCAGTTCGCGGACTCCCATCAGAACATCGACACTTCGCATGATCAGCGCGTCGACCCAACCGCCGCACCAGCCGGCCAGGCTGCCGAAGCCCAGCCCCAGAGCCAGCGCCAGACCGAGGGCGGCAACGGCGATGCCGAGCGAGGTTCCGGTGCCGACCAGCAACCGGGCCAGCAGGTCCCGGCCCAGCCCGTCCAGGCCACAGGGATGATCGGGTGAAGGTCCGGCCCAGGCCCGGCCCAGGTCGAAACCCGAGAGGTGGAGTGGCAGAACCAATCCCCACAGCACCAGAACCAGCAGGACCAGCCCCAGCACCGCACAGATCACCCCCCGGGGCGAGGCCCCGAGCCGGTATCGGCGGCTGCCGGTCATGGTTGATCGCCGGTCATGGTTGATCCAGGGTGTCGCGGTCGGTTGGGGCAATGGCGACGATCAGCAGGTCGACGGCAAGACTGATGGTGACCTGGACCAGCACGAAGACCAGAACCACCGCTCCCGCCACCGGGTAATCCCGGGCCAGAACCGCCTCAATCGCCAACCGCCCAAGCCCCGGCAGGTTAAACACCGTTTCCACCACCGCGGTCGAGGTGAGGATGGCACCGGCCAGCGTCCCCACCACCGCCCAGACCCCAACCATGGCGTTGGGCAGAGCGTGCCCGATCATCACCCTCAGCGCCGACAGGCCCTTGGCCCGGGCACAGCGCACGTAGTCGTGACCAAGAACCTCCAAGAGCTGCGCTCTTGTGGAGCGTGCAACGATCCCGATTGGCGCAATGGCCAGAGCGGCAACCGGGGCCATCAACCCGGCGAGATCGCCGAGCCAGTCCCCGGCCAACGAAACGACCAAACGCCCGGGTGTCGCCAGCATCAGCCAGGTGGCCAGCACAACCGGCGGCATTGACAACGCCAGCACCGCGCCGACGGTGAGGGCGCCATCCAGCCATGTCCCCGGCCGATGGGCCGAGGCGATACCCGCCGCGATGCCCGCCGGCACCGCCACCGTCAGCGTCGCCACGACCAGCAGCAACGTGACCGGGGCCGCCTCTCCGATCAGGGTCGTAACCGGCATGCCGGCGTATCGCCACGAGAGCCCGAAATCACCCCCAGGCAAGCCGGTCAGGTAATCGACGAACTGCCTCCAGAGCGGCAGGTCGAGTTCTCCCGCCCCCCACAGCCGCCGGACGAGGGCGGGATCCGTGCCCTGCCCGTCCATCATAACCGTGGCCGGGTCACCCGGCATCAGTCGGGCCATGGCGAAGGCCAGCACCACCGCGAGACCCAGGACCAGCGCGGCCTCGGCCAGCCGTCGGCCAAGGGCTTCCCAGCACCCCGGCATTCTGGGGAACCGGATCATGGGACCACGGCGTTACGAAGGTCAACGGCCCCGGTGGGCAGCACCCGCACGCCGGTCACCCCCGGCCGGGCCAACGCCACGATCATCGGGACCGGCAACGGGACCATAGCCCGGTCCGCCATCAACACCTGCTCGGCCTGTTGGCACAGGCGGTGGCGTTGGTCGGCATCGGGAGTGGCCTTCGCCTCGTCGATCAACCGGTCAAAGGTCGAATTCTGCCAGCGCGACCGGTTGAACGGACTGCTGCCATACCAGGCCGGCAGCATGATGCCGAGCGGATCCGGATAATCGGCGGTCCAGCCCGAGACGAAAAAGGCCAGCCGGCCTTCGTTGGCGGCGGTAACGGCGGCGCCGTGTTCCATAATTCGAATGCTGACGGGACTCCCAAGAACATCCGACAGTTGCCCGGCATAAACCGTCATCTCGTCCCGGGTACTCTCGGTCCCGGTCAGCTCCAGGGATGGCAGGGGATGTCCCTGCCCGTAGCCGGCCTCGGCCAGCAGCCGCCTTGCCCGCACCGGATCGTAGGGCAGGCGCGGCACGTTGCCCGCCAGGGCACCGTCAAGACCGGGTGGGATGGTGCCGTCGATTCGGACCGCGGCGCCATGGTACAGACCCGCGACCACGGCGTCGCGATCCAGCGCCAACGCCACCGCCTCACGGACCCGGCGATCGCCAAAGGGCGGATAGAGGGTCTGGTTGAGGCCAAGATAACGGATCTGACTGCGGGGAAAGGTCAGTCTTTGATCGGCATAGCGGGGATCGCCCAGAACCTGACGGGCCATCGACTCGGGAATCACCGCGAAATCGAGGTTTCCTGAATCGTACAGCGCCAGCAGCGTCCCGGCATGGGGAATGATCGCGAATTGCACCGTCCCGACCGACGGGACGCCGCCCCAATAGTCGGGATCGGCGGCAAGAACCACCTTCTGGCCCCGGCGCCAGGTTACCAGCCGGAACGGACCGGTGCCGGCAGAGATGCGATTTTCCCAGTCGGGACCGTCTTCGGCCGCGATCCCCGAATCGACGAAGAAGAACGGGACCAGCGGAAACAACGCATCGGGTTCGACCAGCCGAATCTCCACCGTGTAGCGGTCGACCACGGTTACGCCGGCCAACCCGGGGCTCCGGCCCTCCGCGACATCGCGTGCCCCGACCACCCGTTGCAGCTCGAAGGCACCGATGCCGGGCTGCCGACGCGGTTTCAGCAGTTGCGTGAACGTCCACCGGACATCTTCGGCAGTGAACTCGCGACCGCTGTGGAAACGGACACCCGAACGCAACGCGATTCGCCAGGTGCGACCACCATCAGGGCTCTGCCAGGACATGGCCAGCGCCGGCCGGACCTGTCCATCGGCACCGAGTGCCGTGAATCCTTCATAGACCAGAGAAAGAACATTATAGCTGGTCAGCCCCATGAAGGAAAACGGATCGGTGGTCTGCAAGTCCTCATCAAGATTGGTTCGGAATACCGGTTCGTTGTCGGCACCAATCGAGATCGACGGAGAAATCAGGGTCAAAAATATGGCGACAAAAATAACCCCGAAACGACGCGATAGCACCTTTCCAAGACCAGTGAATGCCATTTCGCCCCGAAGTTGCAAGCAACGGGCGAGAATCGTCCTTGAGTCAGAAACGGTCACTCCCGGCGTCGTCTGCGCTGGTCGTGAGAAAGCTTTGTCCCTCATGCGCTGGACTCTTGCCCTGGGCCAACCGGCGGAAGTCGTTCATTATGAACACCCGGACGCCGGTGGTCAACCCGGCGGTTCCCGATCGCCCGGCCTCGGAGACTGCCACCGGCTCACCCGCGGGCTGTCCGGGCGATTCTCCGGCGGCTGTATCGGCCCGATAGTTCAAGCGCGCATAGCGGGCATTGCAAATACGTCTATACAAGTCACTGACAGTCTCCGCGCCCGTCCGGTTCGCATCCAGAAAAGCGTCGAAATTTCCTGGCGAGATTCTCAGATTTATGCTGCACCCGACGATGACAGCGGTTCCATAGCTTGATGGGAACGGCTGACGATCGGCGGAAACGGGTTCATCTACCACTTTCTTCACCTGTCTTCTCCCCAATCGGTCTCCGCCGGTCGCGCCGGGCCGCGCCGCGGCCGAAGCCACCGGCGTAATTTCGCGGCAAAAAAAAGTTCCTGCATTGCCAAAATTGGTAATGACGGGTATTCAAAGAGGAAGTCAGGCGTTCGGTCAGCCATGAGGGTGGCTTGAAGGAACCGAACTCTCGAAGGGAGATACCCCGCCGATGCCCAGTAGCAGAACGTTGGCCGTTGATGCCTTCGATTGCAGCGAAATCGCCTGTCCCGCGGGAGCTCCGACTTCGGACTGGCTGAAGGTGGCGATTGCCGAGTCCGTTCGACGGGAGCCGCTGCTGGCCGCCGAGGATGCGATCATGTTGGTTGACATGGTGGTCGCGTTGTCCCGGCAGTCGCTGTCAATCGGCCGGATTGTTTCCAACCCGCTGCTCGGGGGTTGGTTGAAAAAGGCGGTCACCGATAACCTGAGACGCCCCCTTGAAGAGGTTCTGCGGGATACCGAATTCCTGCGGGATGTCCTGGTCGTCAATTTATTTGCCCACTATCGGGACGGCCAGTTGAGCGGTGCCGATGTCGACATCAGAATCTGCAATATCATCGACATGCTGTGGGGGGTGGGCAAAAACGTGGTGTCGCAATGGTCGCGCAATGCGGCCGAGCACCTGAAGACGATTTCCGAGGCTGCCGACGGCGGGCTGTCCGCGCTGCTGGATTCCATTGAGATGGAAAACCTCAAGGGGCGCGGAGAAACCGCGGAAATTCTGGAGCAAATGTCCTGCCTGTCCGAAGAGGAACTGCGGACCCAGTTGTTGACGGTTTCCGACAGCCTGCGGGCGCTCAAGAATCGGATTCAATAGAGTTCCGGTGCGCGGCGGCCGACGCCGGAGCCGCGCACGCCGCTCCACCGGGACGCCTCCCGACCTCCCGATGCCCACCGTCGCAACAAAATCAAACCAACCCAGGGTTGGCCGTCGCAACCGGCAATCTCTTGTCTTTTCGCGGCTTTGCTGGCCCATGGGCGTGCCTTCCCGGCCAGGGGAGGTCGTGGTGGCGACCGGGGATCGACCCGGCCGTCATAAATATTGAATACTCCTCTGGTATAGCCATCAGTCAATGCCGCGTCTGATCCTGCGTCGGGCCAAAAAATGGTCGGAGCGTCGCGGCGGCATAGTATCTGCTATGATGACAGCGAGCGGCACGATGACTGATCCTGCACTGAATTACCAGCCGGTCGAATGTCTGACCGAGGAGGAGGCCGCTGCTGAGGACTTCACCAATGATGATTTCATCGTCATTGGTGAAGATGGCCACACCGCCGGCGATGACGAAGCGGATGACGGCCGGTTATTGCTGATTGTCGACGACGATCGGGAAGTCCATACCACCACGCGCTTTGCCCTTGACGACTTCGTCTTTGAAGGACGCCGTCTGCGGTTTCTCAGCGCCTACAGCGCGGCCGAGGCGCGGGAGATTCTGGCCCGGACGCCGGACATTGCCGTGGTCCTGCTTGATGTCGTGATGGAAACCGAGCAGGCCGGACTGGAGCTGGCCCGCCACATCCGCCAGCAGCTCGGCAACTCCTTCATTCGCATCATTCTGCGCACCGGCCAGCCGGGACAGGCGCCGGAGCGCGATGTGCTCATTCACTTCGATATCAACGACTACAAGGACAAGAGCGAACTCACGGCGCAAAAGCTGTTTACCGCGGTGCTGGGCGCCATGCGCGCCTACAAGCAACTCACCGCTCTGGAGATGAACCGGCTTGGCCTCGAAAAAATCCTGACCGCTTCAACCTCGCTGTTCGAACGGCGCTCGATCACCGAGTTCATGGAAGGAGTGGTGCTGCAAATCCGGTCGCTGATTTCCGACGCTCAGGGGGCTTTGCTCTGCGCCGTCGGCGAACGCCATTTTTCCGGCCGGATCGACGACGTGCGGATCGTCGCCGGCGATGCTCCATTTCCGTTGGAATTGGGGGCGCCCATCAGCCGCGCCCTGCCGCCGGCGATCTGCGGGGAAATCGCCACGGCGTTCGAGCAGGGAAAGAGCGTCTATGGCGATGACCGCTGCGTGATCTTCTTCAAGACCCGCGACCATGCCGCCAGCGTCGCCTATTTGTGCGGCCACCATACCCTGAGCGATCTCGACCGACGATTGCTCGAGGTGTTTTGCTCGAAGATCGCCATCGGCTTCGACAATGTCCACCTGCTCGACCGCATCCGTCACGACGCCCGCCACGACCGGCTGACCGGCCTGCTCAATCGCACCGCCTTTGTCGAAGGGCTGGATGCGGCGCTGGCGAAGCCCGAGGCCGATCTGGCGGTGGCGCTGATCAATCTCGACCGCTTCCGGGACGTGAACGACGGTCTCGGCCACGACGCCGGGGACGCGGTGCTGGGTGAAATCGCCCGGCGCCTGACCGCGCTGGCGCACCCCCGGGATCTGGTGGCGCGGTTCGGCGCCGACGAATTCGCCATCGCCCGACAGGGCGCCGGCGCGCGGGACAAGGCCGGGGGCTGATCAGGTCGCCGGCCTGAACCGAAGCGGCGACAAAGCGTTCGAGATCGGCACGACGCAGCAGGTTCCCGGCGGCCTGGCGGGAAAAGGTGTGGGCCTTTTCGCAAAAGGCGGTGGCTGCGGTCAGCGCCGAGCCGATGGGCGTGTTGATTTCATGGGCGATGCCGGCCACCAGACTGCCCAGCGCCGCCATCTTTTCCGCCTGGACCAGGGTCGCCTGGGCGGTGCGCAGCGACTCGTTGACCCCGCTCAGATGACCCAGCATGGCGTGCAGCAGGTCGATGCCTGCGGCGATCCCGACATAGCGCCCGTCCCGGACCAGGATGAACCCGGTTTGCAGGGCGCCGGGCTTGACCGCGTGGAGTTCGCGGCACACCGCCTCGACGGTCAGGTCGCATTCGACCACCAGCGGCACCGGGTCCATGATCAGGCTGACCGGCCGGTTGCCGTAGAGATCGCGGCCATAGAGCGTGGCAAAGCGTGCGAGAAACCCCAGGCGATCGACCAGCCCCACCGGAACCGAGCCGTCGACCACCGCGAAGGCGGGCGCCGTCGGTTGCTCCTTAAAGAGCCGGGCGACCTCGGCACCGGTCATGGTCGGCGGAACGAAGGTGGTGAAGCGGTACAGACTCCCGGCAGTCGGCGCCTGCCCGCCTTCGGTCATCGCGGTCTCCAGCGGCTTCAAGGTTCCATCCACGCCACGCGATCCAATCGGCGATGCCACTCCCGACGCCAAGACTTAGGCGAACCTTGAAACCGGCCCAAGGATCAAATCATGAATTTTTCGCGATATCACCGGCCCACCCCCGGAAAGGCGCCCGGGCAAAGTTGTTGCCTCGATTTTGCAGGACCCTGCCCGGCCCCCCGCAAGGAGGCGCGCCGCCTTGACCTCCGCAACGTCACCGGTTCAATGACGGCCGGCCCTCAAATATCGATTCGGATGCCGATCTCGACCACCTGACGGTCGGGAATCCGGTAAAAGTCGCTGGCGTCGGCGACGTTGTGGGCCATGAAGGCGAACAGCCATTCCGCAAGGCCGCTGAATGCCGGATTGTCGTCCGAGGCGACCACCCGCTCGTGACCGACGTAATAGGTGATGTCGTCGGGATCCAGGTCGAGCCCGAGGGACTCTTCGACGCAGCGGCGGACCACCACCGGAATGTTCGGCGTCTGCATGAAGCCGTAATGGGCCGTCACCCGCCACAGCCCGTCGCCCAGCGCCACCACGCTATAGCGGTCACGGGACGGCACCCGCGGCACCTCATGCCCGGCGATGGTCAGGATCACCACATGCTGGTCCAGTACCTGATTGCGCAGGACGTGATGTTGCATCACTTCGGGGATGTCGGCGGCGGTCCGGGTCAGAAACACCCCAAGACCGGGAGTCCTGATCACGCTCCCCCCCGCCAGCCGGGCGCGGAAAACCGGCAGCGGCTCGGTCATGCCGGCCACGCGCTGGAGCAGGTAGGTGCTGCCGCGCTCCCACAGCCGCATCAACAGGAACACCACCACGCCGGCGGCCAGCGGCAGCCAGCCGCCCTGGGGCAGCTTGAACAGATTCGACGCGAAAAAACCGAGATCGATGGCGGCAAAACCGGCGGCCAGCGGCAACACCGCCGCCAGCCGCCAGTTCCAGACCCGGCGCATGGCCACCGCCAGCAGCAAGGTCGTGATCAGCATGGTGCCAGAAACCGCAATGCCATAGGCCGCGGCCATGTCGTCCGAAGTCTTGAACACCAGCACCACGCCGAGAGTCAGCAGCATCAGCCCGTAATTGACCACCGGCAGATAAATCTGGCCATAGCCCTCGGCCGAGGTCTGGACGATCTTCATCCGCGGCCACAGCCCCATGGCAATGGCCTGGCGGGTAAGGGTAAAGACCCCCGAGATCAGGGACTGGGAGGCAATGACCGTGGCCACGGTGGCCAGCACCACCATCGGGAGATGAAGGACGTCGGGAGCCAGCCGGAAGAACGGATTGCCCACCGCGCCGGGTTCGGCCAGCATCAGCCCCGCCTGACCGGCATAATTGAGTATCAGCGCCGGCATCACCACCAGAAACCACGTAAGGCGAATCGAGCGCCGCCCGACATGGCCCATGTCGGCGTACAGCGCCTCGCCGCCGGTCAGCGCCAGGAACACCGCGCCGAAGACCAGAAACGCGAGCCAGCCGTCACGGCGGGCCAGGGCCAGCGCCCAGCTCGGATCCAACGCTTCCAGCACCAGCGGCGCATGCAGGATGCCGCCGATGCCCAGAACAGCGATGGTCCCGAACCACAGCACCATCACCGGCCCGAACAGCCGGCCGATGGCCGCGGTGCCCCGGTACTGGACCAGGAACAGCGCGATCAGGATCACCACGGTAATCGGCTTGACCCAGGGCGTGAAGCCGGCCCCGACCACCTCCAGACCCTCGACCGCACTCAGCACCGAAATCGCCGGGGTGATGACGCCGTCGCCATACAGCAGCGTCGCCCCAAAGATGCCGATGGCAATCAGCAGGCGGCGGCTGCCGGTGCCCGCGGCGCTCCAGGGCCGGACCAGCGCCAGCAGGGCCAGGATACCACCCTCGCCGTGGTTGTCGGCGCGCATCACCACCAGGACGTACTTGAACGCGATCACGATCAGCAACGACCACACGATCAGCGACAGCACCCCCAGCACCGGGACCGGGTCGGCGCCCATCGGGCCGCCGGCGCCGGCGGTTTCGACCGCGACCTTAAAGGCGTAAAGCGGGCTGGTGCCGATGTCGCCATAGACGATTCCCAGCGCCGCCAGCCCGGCCACCACCAGCGATCCGCCCCCGGCCTGTCCCGCCTCGACGCCGTCGGTTCTGGTCTGGCCCCCACTCTTATCCTGACCCGTGGTTCTGGTCTGGATGGACATGTCGCCCTCCTGCGTTCCGGCAGCCCCTGTTCCCTGGGGAGGACCGTGACCGAACCCCTGGGCGGGCACAAGGGGGTGTTTTGGCCCGGTGGGTGTTTTGGCGCGGGGTGTTTTGCCCTGCCGGCGCCATCGGCGAGATGGTTGGGAGTCCCGCGCCCCGGGCGATAATCCGAAACCTGCCAATTAATGATTTGTTTACTATATCGCAGTTGCGAAAGGACAACATTGACAGTGACCAGTGCCCCGTTTATAGTGCTTTCAATCCCAACAAACGGGATGTTTTGTCCCAACCAGAGAGATTCGCCGTGGCCGCTTTCCGCAAACTGCTGTTCGCAGAGGCCCCCTTATACCAGGAACACTTGCTCCGTCTGGATTCTGAATCGCGGCATTGGCGGTTCGGGGGCGCGGTTTCCGATGGCGCGATCCGGCAATACTGTGCGGCGATCGACTGGCGGGCTGCCGCCATCCTCGGCTTTTTCACCGGCGGGGTCCTGCGTGGGGCGGCGGAAATCCGCTACGAACCGCAACCGATGCCCAAGCGGGCCGAACTGGCGTTCACCGTTGAGCCTGCCTGCCAGAACACCCGGGTCGGGACGACCTTGATGAAGCGGGCTCTGGTGGTGCTGCGCAACCGCGGCATCACCACCGCCGACATCATCTGTCACATCCAGAATCGCCGGATGCAACGGATCGCCCTTCGCCACCAAAGCAACACCCGGTCCGACGGCAGCGATGTCTTCATCGCCATCGACATTCCGCACCTGAGCCCGTTCTCTCTTTTGACCGAGATGCTCGAGGATTCCCAGAATCTGATGGCGGCCGCACTGGACTATTCGTTGCTGGTCCTGCCCACCATTCCGGGACGGCGGCTTTCCTGAGCGAGGGCGACCTTGACGTTTTGCGCTTCGACGGGCCGGCCAACCGGAAGAACTACGCCTTCTGGTGGGTTGCGGTTGGGAAGGAAAGTGCGGCACCAATCGGCATGGACCTTTGGCGGCGGCTGAAATTCCCGGGGCAAAGCGTACCGTCCCGAACGTCGACCACGGCAAGGTCCGGCACCGGTGATGAATCAGCTCAGCGCACCTCAAGGCTACAGGATTACCGAGTCCCTGTATCAGGGCGACGACCTGATCCTGTGCCGGGGCGTTCGGATCGCCGACGGCGCCCCGGTGATTCTGCGGATGCCCCGGGCCGATCCGCCGGCACCGGGAGAATGTGGGCGCCTGCGTCACGACTACGACATGGCGGGGCGGCTGGCGGACGGCCCGGTGCTGAAGCCCACCGCGCTCGCGACGTGTGGCTCCCGTCCGGTGCTGGTGGCCGGGGATTTTGGCGGCGAGCCGCTCTCGCGCCGGCTCGGCCGGCCGATGGCGCCCGGATCGTTCTTCGAACCGGCCCTCGCCATGGTTGCCGCGGTGTCCGACCTCCATCGGCGCGGCATCGTTCACAAAGACCTTACGCCCTGGAGCATCCTGATCCATCCCGTCACCGGTGAAGTCCGGCTGATCGGGCTCGGGCTGGCCCTCGAAATGCCGAAAGCGCCCTGGAGCGCCGCCCACCCCGGCGTGATCGAAGGCACGCTGGCCTATATGGCCCCGGAGCAGACCGGACGGATGAACCGGGCCATCGACCAGCGCAGCGACCTGTACGCGCTCGGAGTCATCTTTTACCAGATGCTGACCGGCGCCCTGCCGTTTCACGGCCGCGACGCCCTTGAATGGATTCATTGCCATCTGGCCCGGGAGCCGCCGGCACCCAGGGCCCTGGTCCCGACCGTCCCCGAAATGCTGTCGCGGCTGGTGCTCAGGCTGCTGGCCAAGCCGGCCGAGGACCGTTATCAGAGCGGCCGGGGACTCGCGGTGGATCTGGAGCGATGTCGCGATCGCTGGCAGCGGGGCAGCGACGATTGCTTCACGCTGGGTGCCCGCGATGTCTCGGAGCAGCTCCAACTGCCCCAGCGGCCTTATGGCCGGGACCCCGAGCTCGCCCGACTGCGCGCGGCCTTCGACCGGGTGGTGGCCACCGGACGCACCGGGCTGGTCCTGGTCTCGGGGCCTTCGGGAATCGGCAAGACCACCCTGGTCAACGAATTGCGCCAGCCGGTGGTCGCGGCACGGGGCATCTTTCTGACCGGCAAGTTCGACGCCCGCGGCCCGACCGTGCCCCCTTATGCCACCCTGGCCCAGGGATTCCGCACCCTGGTTCAGGAAATCCTGGGCGGCAGCGAGGCGCAGATCGCACTCTGGCGCGACCGGTTGCTGGAGGCGCTGGACGGTCACGGCCAGTTGCTGGTGGAGGGAATTCCCCAGCTTGAGCACATCATCGGCCGTCAGCCGCCGCTGCCCGAACTGCCGGCGGCCGAAGCCCAACACCGCCTGACCGCGGTGTTCCGACGCTTCGTCGGGGTGTTTGCCGGTGCCGACCATCCGCTGGTGCTGTTCCTGGACGATCTGCATTGGGCCGATACCGCGAGCCTGACGTTGCTCCGGGACCTGCTCGCGGATCCCGGCCGCCGTTCCCTGCTGCTGATCGGGGCGTTTCGGGATGCCGGAGTCGGCCCCGACCATCCGCTGACCGCGATGCGGGAGGCCGCCGCGACCCCGGGCGCGAGCTTGGACGAGATCGCCCTCGGGCCGCTGACCGAGCCCGAAGTGGCGGCGTTCGTCGCCGATGCCGTCCGCCGGGGCCGTGAGGTGGTGGTGCCGCTGGCGCGGCTGATCCAAAGCCGGACCGGCGGCAACCCCTTTTTCATGATCCAGGTGCTGACCGAACTGAGCCGGGAACGGTTGATCCGGTTCGACGGCAGCAGTGGCGGCTGGGGCTGGAATCTGGCCCGGATCGAGGCCGAAGACCTCACCCGCGATATCGTCGGCCTGCTGGCGGTCCGGTTTCGGCGCCTGCCCGCGGCCACCCGGGCGCTGGTCATGCGCGTGGCTGGCCTGGGGCAGGCCACCGACCTCGCGCTGCTGGCGGCAATCCATGGCCGGGAGCCCGAAGCGACCGCGGCCGACCTGGCGCCGGCGGTCGAGGCCGGCCTGCTGGCCTGCGACGGCGACCGGTACCGTTTCGTCCACGACCGCGTCGAAGAGGCGGTTTATGCCCTGATTCCCGAGGCCGGGCGGGCGGCATTGCACCTCGCTTTGGGACAACGGTTGCTGGCCCGGCTGGACGCCGGGCCCGGGACCTGTCCGCTGTTCATGGTGGCCGACCAGTTCAACCGCTGCCCGGAGCTGATCGTCGGGCGCGACGAACGGCGGCGCCTCGCCGGGCTTAACCTCGCCGCCGGCCGCAAGGCGATGGCCGTCACCGGCTACGGGCCGGCGGTGACCTATCTGGCCGCCGGCATCCGGCTGCTGACTCCCGACGGCTGGCCGGACGACGACCGGCTGAGCTGGGACCTGCACCTGGAACAGGCCCGGTGCGACTACCTGCGCGGCGCCCTGGAGCCGGCGCTCGCCCGGCTCGACCTGCTGCTCTCCCGCGCCGGTTCCGACATGGACCGGGCCGGCGTTTACCGGGTCCGAATCGCGCTGTTCACCACCCGCGGTGACATGGAACGGGCGATCGAAGAGGGCCTGGCCAGCCTGCGGCCGTTCGGCATCGATCTGCCGGCCTGCCCCAGCCGCGAGCAGGTGGACGGGGCCTTCGCCACGGTCTGGAACCGCCTGGGCGACCGGCCGATCGAGGCCCTGATCGACCTGCCGCCCATGGTCGAGGCCGAAACGCGGATGGCCATGACGCTGCTGGCCGACCTCGGCACCCCGGCAATCTTTGGCCGCCGGACGCTGCTGCCGATGACCCTCGCCCGGATGATCGACCTGACGCTCTGTCACGGCCTGTCCGAGGCTTCGGTGTGGGCCTGTCTGTGGTTCGGCGCCACGTTGGTTCAGCGCGAATTCGGCCGCTATCAGGACGGCTACCGGTTCGGCAGGCTGGCCTGGGACCTGATGGCGCGGGAGCCCCGGCACGCCCTGGAGGCCAAGGTCAGTCTGGTGTTCGGCGATCTGATCCAGTTCTACGTCCGTCCGATCCGTGCCGGCCGGGACTACATCAGGACCGCGTTCCGCACCGCCACCGCCGCGGGTGATCTGCCCTGGGCCTGCTACAGCTGCAACCACCTGATCACCAACATGCTGTCCTGCGGCGACCCGCTCGATCAGGTCTGGGAGGAGTCGGAGCGTTGCCTGGACTTCGTGCGCCGGGCCGGCGATCCCAACATCATCGACATCATTTCCAGCCAGCAGCGTTTCATCCTCAACCTGCGCGGCCTGACCACCGGCCTGTCCCGCTTCGACGGCCCGTCCTTTGACCAGGACCGGTTCGAGGCGCGGATCGCGTCCAGCCAGATGCCGCTGATGGTCTGCTGGTACTACATCCTCAAGCTTCAGGCCCGGTTCATCACCGGCGACCTGGACGAGGCGGTGGCCGCCGCCGGCCATGCCGGAGCCTTGATCCTGGCCAGCGGCCCGGACATCCAGGGTCTCGATTACGAGGTCTTCGCCGCGCTGGCCAAGGCCGGCCGCTGCCGGCCGGCCCGGACCGGGGACGATCCGGCGATCCTGGCCGCGACGCTGGCCGAAATCGAAGGCCACCGCTCCCTGCTGCGCGACTGGGCCGAAAGCTGCCCGGCCAATTTCGAGACCCGGGCCGCGGTGGTCGAGGCCGAGCTGGCGCGCCTGACCGGCCGCGAGCTGGAGGCCGAACGCTTCTACGAACAGGCAATCCGATCGGCCCGGGACAACGGCTTCGTCCATTTCGAGGCCATCGCCAGCGAACTGGCCGCCCGCTTTCACCGGGAGCGGGGATTCGCGCTGATCGCCGACGCCTATTTGCACCAGGCCTGTGCCAGTTATCGCCGCTGGGGTGCAGAGGGCAAGTGCCGCCAGCTTGAAGCCCGGGCACCGCAATCCCGGAACGGGTGCGACCATCGGCCATCGGGACGCTTTGCCGCGTCGGCGGACGGGTTGGACCTGCTGTCGGTGGTCAAGGCGTCGCAGAGCATCTCGGCCGAGTTGGTGCCCGAACGGCTCCAGGAAACCCTGCTGCGCATCGCCGTGGAACAGGCTGGAGCCCGGCGGGGTGTGCTGATGCTTGCCGAGAACGGCGAGTTGGTGGTCCGCGCCGTTGCCGAAACCGAGGCCGGAGCAATCAAGGTGACGATCGGCCGGGTCCCCCTCGATCCGACCGGCAATGACGACGACACCGCCATTCTGCCGCTCTCAGTGGTTAACTACGTCAGGCGCACCCGCGAAGCGGTGATGCCGGCCTGTGGCGAGGCCGATGGCCCGGGAGTGACGACGGATCCCTATCTGGCGCGCCGGCGACCGCGATCGCTCCTGTGCCTGCCGATTCTGCGCAAGGGCAGGCTGATGGGCGCGCTCTATCTGGAAAACGCCCTGCTGGCCGGCGCCTTTGCCGGGGGCACACTGACCGCTCTGGAATTGCTGGCGGCCCAGGCGGCGATCACCCTGGAGACCGCCACCGCCTATGCCGAACGCGAGCGGGCCGAAGCCGAACTCCACGACCGGGTCGAGTTCATTCAGCGGCTGCTCGAAACCATTCCGGCGCCGGTCTACTACAAGGACGAGCACGGACTCTATGGCGGTTGCAACCGGGCTTTCGAACAGTATGTCGGGCGGACCCGCGCCGAACTGATCGGCCGGACCGTCGAGGCGGCGTGGCCCAGGGAACTGGCCGAGATCTACCGCCGGGCCGATCTTGCCTTGTTCCGCAACCCGGGCACGCAGATCTACGAAACCTCCTTCCCGGGCGCCGACGGCCGATACCACGAGGTGGTGCTGCACAAGGCGTCGCTGACCCGGAGCGACGGCGGCGTCAGCGGCCTGATCGGCGTGATCTGGGATGTCTCGGAACGCGCCGAAGCCGCCCGGGCGCTGGCCCGGGCCAAGGAGGCGGCGGAGGCGGCCAGCGCCGCCAAGACCCGCTTTCTGGCCGCGGTCGGCCACGATCTGCGCCAGCCGTTCCAGGCGATCCAGCTTTACCACCACCTGTTGATGCGCAAGCTTGGCGAGCCCCAGGCATCGGCGCCCCAACTGTGCGATCTCGGGACCAATCTCGGTGAAGCGATCACCGTCGCCAGCCATCTGCTGGACACCCTGCTCGAAGTCTCGACTTTCGACGGCGGTGCGATTCATTGCGAGATCATCGACTTTGCGCTGGGACCGGTGCTTGAGCGTCTGGCCGCCCTGTTCGCCGATCAGGCCGCCACCAAGGGCCTGGAGCTGCTCTGGTCCCGACCCGGATTCATGTCCGCAGCGACCCGGACCTGCTCTTTCGGGTGCTGCACAATCTGCTGGCCAACGCCATCGGCTACACCCATCACGGTCGTCTGCTGCTGGGCTGCCGGCGCTTTGGTGCCGAGGTGCGGATCGAGGTCTGGGACACCGGCATCGGCATTCCCAGGGAAAAACTCGAAGCGGTGTTCGAGGATTTCTTTCAACTGGGCAATCCCGAACGGCAGCGGGCCAAGGGCTTCGGCCTTGGTCTGGCCATCGTGCGCCGCACCGCGCTGTTGCTGAACCACCGGCTCCAGGTCCGATCCTGGCCGGATCAAGGTTCGGTCTTCGCCATCGTGGTACCACGCGCCGGGGCGTAAGGCCGGTGCAGCGAAATATCCGCGATCTTTCGCACCGATGTCCACCAGACACCGGCCTGCCGCACGACCTGATCAAGCCAAAACGTGGACATATCGTTACCAATCCCACCCCACCAGGTAAACGTGACGAGGTTTAAATTTATTATTGAATATTGATACGTATACGCGACAGCAAATGCCAGTGCGCCGGCCACCGCTACAACCGCCAACCCCACGAGCCGATACCGTATCACGGCGCAACGATAACTTTGTCGATCCAATCCGGTTTGTCCAGCCGCCTGACATGACCCGCGCATCCTCGCCTCCCGATCGTTGTCGTTTTCCCCTTTCAAATTTTCCGTCTCTGATCGCAGCAGACCCCGAATAAAAAGGTGCAAGTATAAATTATAAACAGGCCAACGTCGTCGATATCGGGGTTCCCGCGAAATGATCTGTCTTCCGATATTTCCGTCCGATATTTCCGTCCGATATTTCCGTCCGATATTTCCAATGGAGTTCCGCGGGAACCAGGGGCCGTCACCCGCCCCTGGTCCCCGCGGCCGGTTACGACCGGGTCGGTGCCGCGGTCCCGGCCGGCAGGGCCTTGATCGCCACCAGCGCCGCGTCGACCCGGGTCAGGGCATCCTTGTGTTCGCCGTGGCGCAGGGCCACCCGTGCGCCCTTGACCTCGCGGATAATGGCTGCGATGCCGGCACGCTCGGTATGGGGTGCGCTCTTGCGTACCGACTGAAGGTGAACCACGGTGCTGCTGAGCACCGACCGGGCGTCACGATACTTCTTATCGGTCAGGTCGGTACGGGCCTGCTCGAGGGCGCTGGTGATGGTGGCAACGTCGGGTACCGCCCGGACCGTGGCGGTATGCGCCGCGGGGGCGGGCGTGGCCGGGGCCTTGACCGCCGGAGCCGCAACCGCGGCGGGAGGAACCACCGCCGGAGCCGGGGCGCCGGCGCCCGGTGCGTCGGCGGCGAAGGCGGCCGATGCGCCGGCCAGGACGGCGGCCAGTGCCAGGGTGCTGATCAGACGGGAACGGGTGGCGGTCATAGGGAGTCTCCTCAATCTTCAGGGCTGAGCCAGCCGCCGGCGACCGGCGGTGCGCTTGTCGGGTAAGATACGGGAAGGCCGATGAACGGCCGTGGGCCGGCGGATGAATTCCTGTTCATGTGGAACCGCCGCCGGCGCCGGACGGAACGGGAAACGCCATATCGACCCTCACGAGTTCACCCCTCGCGACCGGACCGGGAGCGGAACGCCGATGAAACTGTTGCTGATCGAAGACAACCGACAGGTTTCCGACTTCGTGCGGAAGGGTCTGACCGAAGCAGGACATGTGGCCGACCACGCCGGAACCGGCCGTGATGGCCTGTTCCTTGCGGTCAGCGAGCGTTACGACGCGATCGTCCTCGACCGCCTGTTACCCGGCGGGGTGGACGGCCTGGGCATTCTCGACGCCCTGCGCCGACAGGGCAATCATACCCCGGTGCTGATCCTGAGCGCGCTGAGCGACGTGGACGAGCGCATCCGCGGCCTCAAGGCCGGCGGCGACGATTACCTGGCCAAGCCGTTCGTGTTCGGCGAGTTGCTGGCCCGGATCGAGGCGCTGGTCCGCCGTGGCCACAGCCCGGCCACCATCACCGCCCTGACCGTGGGCGATCTGACCCTTGACCTGCTGTCGCGCCGGGTGGTGCGGGGCGAGCGGCGCATCGAACTCCAGCCCCGCGAGTTCCAGATCCTGGAATACCTGATGCGCCACTCGGGCCAGGTGGTGACCCGGACCATGCTGCTGGAGAGTGTCTGGGACTACCACTTCGATCCCCAGACCAATGTCGTCGATGTCCATGTGGGCAAGCTCCGGCGCAAAATCGATGGCGACGCACCGCAGCCGCTGATTCGCACCATCCGCAACGCCGGATACATGATCGATGCCGGCGCCTGATCCTAACAGTCGCACATCCGCCGAATCGGCCGGGATCCTTCGCCGGCCTTCGGCATCCCGACCGGCCTTCGGCATCCCGACCGGCCTTCGGCATCCCGAAAGGAAATCCCACGGGAAACCGGGACGCGCGGTCAATGGATGGAGATCGTCTCGGAACCCATGAAAAACGCCATTTTATCACCTTCGATCACCGTCGGAGTGAAGCGGATACAGGAGGTTTCATGGGTCTGCAATGACATTAGAATTATCAGAAGCCCAATATTGATATCTTCGAAGAACATTACGGTCCCGGCCTTGCCGTTTATTGAGCAATTTCCGTGTATCAATGCTTCGCTACCAATTTTCATGAGCCGGACATGGGTCACTGCGCAGTCCTTACCGAAAGCATTTGCCGATACCGCTTGCAGAATCGCCTTGAGGCGCTTGTGTTTTGTCGGCTTGCTGCGAGCGATAAACCTATGGTCCGCGCCGAGTTGATCGAAGAAATATGTGGCGACGCAATGAAGGTCCTTTTCGGTTGCCATCATTTCCTTAAGAATCGTGATTTTTCCGGCATACCCGGCCGTCGGTCCGCCGGCATCTTCCTGATCCATCGGTACTCTCGCGAACAAGGGGTGGGGAATTGTGGCGTAACCGCAGAGGGGACGCAACAGAAACCCGGGTTACAGAAGCCCGGTTCGCCGGAGCCCCCGGCCACGAACGGCAACGGCATTGTCAGCCCCCGGGGCACGTGCCGCTTGCCCGGCCCGATGACGTAGGTTAAGAAACTGCTCCCAAAGGCCCCCCTCGGGGCCGGGATGGGACGCACGCGCCGCCGATGGATTATTTCCTCCAGCAATTGATCAACGGGGTGACGCTTGGCGCGATCTACGGCCTCGTAGCCATCGGCTACACCATGGTCTACGGCATCATCGGCATGATCAACTTCGCCCATGGCGAAATTTACATGATCGGGGCGTTCATCGCGGTGATCAGTTTCCTGGCGCTGGGCATGCTCGGGATCACCTGGGTTCCGCTGGCGGTGGTGATGGTCCTGCTTCTGACCATGCTGTTTACCGCGGTCTATGGTTGGACCGTCGAGCGTCTGGCCTACCGACCGTTGCGGGGATCGTTCCGGCTGGCACCGCTGATTTCGGCCATCGGGATGTCGATCTTTTTGCAAAACTATGTGCAACTGGTTCAGGGCGCCCGGGTCAAGCCGCTGCCGCCGGTGATGTCCGATGTGATCGTGCTGCTGGAGCGCGGCGACGGCTTCCGGGTCAGCGTCAGCGAGTTGCAACTTTTGATCCTGGCGCTGACCGTGGTCCTGATGATCGCCTTTACCCGGCTGATCGCCCGCACCCCCCTGGGCCGCGCCCAGCGGGCCTGCGAACAGGACATGAAGATGGCCAGCCTGCTCGGCATCGACGTCGACCGGACGATTTCGCTGACCTTTGTCATGGGCGCGGCACTGGCCGGAGTCGCCGGGGTGATGGTGACCATGTATTACGGGGTGATCGACTTTTACATCGGCTTTCTGGCCGGCATCAAAGCCTTCACCGCGGCCGTGCTGGGCGGCATCGGCTCCCTGCCCGGGGCCATGCTCGGCGGGCTGTTGATCGGACTGATCGAGGCGTTCTGGTCGGCCTATTTTTCGGTGGAATACAAGGATGTGGCGGTGTTCGGGATTCTGGTGCTGGTGCTGATTTTCCGCCCCACCGGCCTGCTCGGCCGGCCCGAGTTGGAAAAGGTTTAGCCGGTGGACCGGGCGGCGGCGCGGCGGGGGCCGCCGGTGGACGGGCGGGCGGCGCTCAAGGACGGGGCGCTGGCCGGCGGCGTCGCCCTGGCCCTGACCCTGCCCCTGGTCGGCCTGCGCACCGTCGAGGTTCAGAGCCGGCTCGCCATCGAGTTCCACCTGGCCGAGGTGGCGGTGACCGGCCTGCTGGTGTTCCTGGGCCGGTTGGGCCTGTCGCTGGCCGCCGGCGGCCTGCCCGGGCCGGTGCTGGCCGCGGCCTTGGCGGCGGCGGCGGCCGGCTGGCTGCTGCCGTTTCCCACCGAGACCCTGCGGGTACTGGCGCTGGCCGGCGCCGCGGTGGTGGCGGCACGGGCGCTGTGGGCGCTGCACAACGGGCGGGACCGGCTCAGCCGGCAGGACCGCGACCGGCGGATGGACCGGCTGGGCGCCCGGCTTCAGGACGCCTCGCGGCTGCTCGGCCCGGCGGCGGCGGCGATGGCCGTGGCCTTGCCGTTCCTGCCCTTTGCCGACCGGGCCGTGCTGGATCTCGGGATTCTGCTGCTCACCTACATCATGCTCGGCTGGGGTCTGAACATCGTGGTCGGGCTCGCCGGCCTGCTTGACCTGGGCTATGTCGCGTTCTATGCCGTCGGTGCCTATTCCTACGCGCTGCTGGCCCAGACCTTCGGTTTCAGCTTCTGGCTGTGCCTGCCGCTCGCCGGGTTGCTCGCGTCCTGCGCCGGGCTGGTGCTGGGGTTTCCGGTGCTGCGCCTGCGCGGCGACTATTTCGCCATCGTCACCCTCGGCTTCGGAGAGATCGTCCGCATCATTCTGCTCAACTGGGCCGACGTCACCGGCGGCCCCAACGGCATCGCCGGCATTCCCCGGCCGAGTTTCTTCGGCATCGCCGACTTCACGGCGGCGCCCGAGCCCGGCCGGCTGGCGTTTCACCAGTTGTTCGGATTGGACTATACCCCGCTGCACCGGATCATCTTCCTCTATTACCTGATCCTGGGGCTCGCGCTGCTGGTCAACCTGTTTACCCTGCGGATTCGCCGGTTGCCGCTGGGCCGGGCCTGGGAGGCGTTGCGCGAGGACGACATCGCCTGCACCGCCCTTGGCATCAACCGCACGACCATCAAGCTGGCGGCCTTCGCCATCGCCGCGATGTTCGGCGGCATCGCCGGCTCGTTCTTTGCGACCCGCCAGGGTTTCATCAGCCCGGAAAGCTTTTCGTTCATCGAATCGGCGCTGATCCTGGCCATCGTGGTGCTGGGGGGCATGGGCAGTCAGATGGGGGTGGTGATCGCGGCGCTGCTGGTGATTGGCCTGCCCGAGGTGTTCCGGGATCTGGCCCAGTACCGCATGCTGACCTTTGGCGCCGGCATGGTGCTGATCATGCTGTGGCGCCCGCGCGGCCTGCTGGCCCATCGCGAGCCGACGATTCTGCTTCACCCGCGCAAGAGCGCCAGCCGGCGGCAGGCCGAGGCGGCGGAGGGCCGATGACCACCATCCCAGACCATCCGCCGCTGCTGGCGGTGGAACATCTCAGCATGCGCTTCGGCGGGCTGGTCGCGGTCAACGACGTTTCGTTCTCGGCCCGGGACCGGGAAATCACCGCCATCATCGGCCCCAACGGCGCCGGCAAGACCACCGTATTCAACTGCCTGACCGGCTTTTACACCCCCTCGGTGGGCCGGCTGACCGTGACCCACAGCGGTGGCCACTGGCTGCTGGAGCGCATGGAGGCCCACCGCATCGCCCGGTCGGCGCGGGTGGCCCGGACCTTCCAGAATGTCCGGTTGTTCGGCGGCATGAGCGTGCTGGAAAACCTGATCGTCGCCCAGCATACCAAATTGATGCGCGCCTCGGGCTTCACGCTGGCCGGGCTGCTCGGCCTGCCGGTCTACCGCCGGGCCGAACGGGCGGCGGTGGACCTGGCGCGTTACTGGCTCGACCGGGTCGGGCTGGTCGACCTTGCCGACTGGCAGGCGGGCAACCTGCCTTACGGCGCCCAGCGGCGGCTCGAGATCGCCCGCGCCATGTGCTCGGAGCCCCGGCTGCTGTGCCTGGACGAACCCGCCGCCGGCCTCAATCCCCGGGAATCCGCCGAGCTCAGCCAGTTGCTGACCTTTATCCGCGACCGGCACCGGATCGGGGTGCTGCTGATCGAGCACGACATGAGCGTGGTCATGACCATTTCCGACCATCTGGTGGTGTTGGATTACGGCCGCAAGATCAGCGAGGGTCCGCCGGCACTGGTGCGCCGGGACCCGGCGGTGATCCGCGCCTATCTGGGAGAGGACGAGGACGGGGACGGGGACGGGAACCGGCGGGAGGGATCGGGTGGCTGGTGAGCCGATGCTGACGATGACCGGCGTCCACACCTTCTATGGCGCCATCGAAGCCTTGAAGGGGATCGATCTTGTGGTCGGGGCGGGCGAAATCGTGACGCTGATCGGGGCCAACGGCGCCGGCAAGTCGACGCTGCTGATGACCCTGTGCGGGGCGCCCCAGGCGCGTTACGGCCGCATCCAGTTCGAAGGCGAAGACATCACCCGGCTGCCGACCTGCCAGATCGTCCGCCGCGGCGTCGCCCAGTCTCCCGAGGGCCGCCGCATCTTTCCCCGCATGACCGTGCTGGAGAACCTGCAACTGGGGGCCATCACCGCTCCGGCCAGCTACCGTAACGAACTGGAGCGGGTGTTCTCCCTGTTTCCCCGGTTGAAGGAGCGCGCCGGCCAGCGCGGCGGCACCCTGTCCGGCGGCGAGCAGCAGATGCTGGCCATCGGCCGGGCGCTGATGAGCCGGCCCCGGTTGCTGCTACTCGACGAGCCCTCGCTGGGTCTGGCGCCGCTGGTGGTGAAACAGATTTTTCAGGTGGTCCGCGACATCAACCGCGACCAGGGCATGACCGTGTTCATGGTCGAACAGAACGCCCACCGCGCCCTGCGCCTTGCCCACCGCGCCTACGTCCTGGTCAACGGCCTGATCACCCTCAGCGGCACCGGCGCCGAACTGCTGGCCAACCCCGAGGTCAGGGCCGCGTATCTGGAGGGCGGCGGCGGGTGAGAGCCGGGGACCGACGATAGTGCATGTGTCTTGATTTTTCAGGGCTCTGCCCTGCACCCGCGAAGGAGGCTCGCCTCCTTGACCTCATTCGCGTCCTGGGTTCAAAGGGCCGCCCGGCCCTCGTATGAGGGTTCTCAGGTCAAGGGGAATCGTCTGTGGTCGTGTTGAAGCTATAGCGGTATCCCTTGGTTCGATGGAAGCGGCCATCCCGATCGTAAGTAGAGCCATGACGCGCTACAGCCTCGTATCCGGCGGCTCTGGTTCGAGCCTGACCATGATGCCCGGTATTCGTGCGGGCCAAGGGGGACCAGGAGGACAAGTCCAATCTTTGGCA
>Ga0302320_10006495_pt1 | contig 25936 bp, 22 predicted proteins | sample Bog_T0_3_FD_202130 | JGI IMG/M metagenome (GOLD analysis project Ga0302320, IMG submission 202130) | Peat permafrost microbial communities from Stordalen Mire near Abisko, Sweden - Bog_T0_3 | ecosystem: Environmental > Terrestrial > Soil > Wetlands > Peat | place: Sweden: Abisko, Stordalen Mire... | reverse complement strand
AGCTCAACGTTAGAGCAGCTGATTTGTAATTGGCAGATGGAGTGTTCAATTCCTCCCGCCGGCTCCACTTTCCCTACCAAATGGTAGGGCGGTGCTACGCCGCCGCCCTAATATTTCCTTGGTGAATTGATGAAACGCATTTGCGTAACCTCACGCAGGTTTGTCCCATTATTTTCCGCGGGTGTAGCTCAACGCCAGAGTGTCTGGTTTCCAACCAGAAGATGGAGTGTTCAATTCCTCCCCCCCGCTCCAATTTCGGTCCAGTCTCAATAGAATGCCAGGAATCACCGGAGTAATCGGAGCCAAACGCACCGGAGAAATCAAAGCCGCGCTCAGCGCCATGGTCCAGAGCCTGCTCCACGAACCCTCTTACCAGTCCGGAAGTCTGCTGCAGGAGAACCCCGCTTTGGCCGCTGGTTGGGCCTTTCACCGGGGCTCTTTTGCTGATGGCCTCCCGGCCTGGAACAGCCGCCGCGATGTCTGCCTGATTTTTTCCGGCGAACATTTCGGTCCGATCAACGGACGCGCCGTTTCCTCCGTCGCCGATCTTGTTTCGTTCTACGACGAACTCGGCGCGAAGTTCTTCCGCAGCCTGAATGGAATTTTCAGCGGCGTGCTGCTGGATTTGCGCGAGAACAAGGTGGTCCTGTTCAATGATCGCTATGGGTTGGGCCGGATTTATTATCACGACTGCCCGGATGGTTTTTATTTTTCTTCCGAAGCGAAATCGCTTTTGAAAGTGCTGCCGCAACTGCGCAAGCTGGACCTGCGCAGCCTCGGCGAATGGTTTTCCTGCGGTTGCGCCTTGCAGAATCGGACGCTCTTTGACGGCATTTCGCTTCTTCCCGGTGGTTCACTTTGGACCTTCCGACCGGGGCAGGCGGTGGATAAAGCCAGCTATTTTCGCCCCGAGGAATGGGAGACCCCGACGCCGTTGTCCGCCGAGGAGTACTATCAGAAACTGCGGGAAGTTTTTACGCGAATTGTGCCGGCCTACTTCGCGGGCCCGCAAAAAGTGGGTTTGTCGCTCACGGGCGGCTTGGACAGCCGCATGATCATCGCCGCCGCCCCGCCGACACCCGGGTCGGTGCCCACTTACACCTTCGGCGGCATGTATCGCGAATGCGCCGATGTCAGAATCTCGCGGCAGGTGGCCCGGGTGTGCGGGCTGGAACACCGCGTTCTGCCGGTGGACCAAAAGTTCTTCGCCGAGTTTCCGGATTTGGCGGCCCGCAGCGTTTATTACAGCGACGGGTGCATGGACGTAACCGGAGCGGTGGAAATTTTCGCCAACCGCCAGGCCCGCGAAATCGCCCCGGTGCGTTTGACCGGCAATTATGGCGGCGAAATTCTTCGCAGTTACGTGGCGTTTCGTCCCAATGATCTCGGCGGGGAGATGTTCGACGAACAATTCCTCTCCCATTTCCGCCGCGCCGCCGAAACCTACGCCGGGGAAAGAATGGGATCGCAAACGTCGTTTATCGCCTTTAAACAAGTTCCCTGGCACCACTACTCCCGTCTGGCGCTGGAAAAGACGCAGCTAACCGTCCGTTCCCCGTTTCTTGACAATGATCTGGTTCCGCTGGCCTGGCAGGCGCCGCCGGATCCAGCAGTCAACAAACAAATCGCCCTGCGCCTGATCGCGCAACAACATCCCGCGCTCGGCGCCGTCCCGACCGATCGTGGCGCCTTCGCCCGGCTGAAATTCCTTCCCCACAAGGTGCAAACCTTCTGTGAGGAATTCATGCCCCGGGCCGAATACGTCTATGACTACGGCATGCCCCAATGGCTGGCCAGGGTGGACCGCGTTCTTGACCCGCTCCATTTGGACCGCCTTTTTCTGGGGACGCAGAAGTTCACCCATTTTCGAACCTGGTACCGTCACGATCTGGCCCCGTATGTAAATGAGATGATCCTGGATTCGCGCACCTTGTCGCGGCCGTTTCTGAATCCGCGCCGCGTTGAAACCATGGTCAAGGAACACGTTACCGGCCACGGAAATCACACCGTTGAAATCCATAAACTGCTGTCAGTCGAATTGCTCCACCGGCAACTCATAGAATCCTGAAGCCATCGTGAAACGCACAACGTAGACCTTGATTGCGCCCCACCGTGATGCACGTGACCGTTTGTATATGCACTTATCGCCGGACTGACATGCTCCGGCGTCTCCTGACCGATGTCGCCCGGCAGGATTCGCATGGTCAATTCGATTTCTCGGTCGTCGTCGTGGACAACGATCCCGAGCGATCAGCCGAGGCCGTGACCAAGGAATACGCGTCCGCTTCGACGATCAAGATGAAATACGACGTCGAACCGCGCCGCAACATCGCCCTGGTCCGAAATAAAACGCTGGAGAATGCCCAAGGCGATGCCATTGCCTTCATTGATGACGACGAATTTCCGGTCCAAGACTGGTTGTATCTTCTGGTCAAAACCTCCCGCGAACTCGACGTGGCAGGCGTGCTCGGTCCGGTTCGTCCGGATTTCCCGGCCGACGCGCCCACGTGGGTGCGCCGGGGCGGATTTTACCATCGGCCCGAACATGAAACCGGCTTTATCATGCCGTGGCCCGAATGCCGCACCGGCAACGTCCTTCTCCAGCGCCGCATCTTCCCCAAGGAAGGACCGGTGTTCGATCCAAATTTTCCCAGCGGCGGGGAAGACGTGGATTTTTTCCGCCGCATGTCCGAGGCTGGACATAAATTCGCCTGGTGCAACGAAGCGGTGGCTTACGAAACAGTGCCGCCGGATCGTTGGAAGCGCGGCGTGTTATTCAAGCGCGCGTTGCAGCGTGGGGCCAATTCCTTGCGCAATCCGCGCGGACGAATCAAGGGCGTGCTCAAGGCCGTCCTCGCCGTCCCGCTCTACGTCCTGGTACTCCCGTTTCTCCAACTGGCTGGACACCATCTTTTCATGAAGTACGCGGTCAAGATGTGTGATCATGCCGGCCGGCTATTGGCCTGCCTCGGGTTCATGCCCGTGCGTGAGCGGCAAATGTAAGCGCAACAACCGCCCCTGCCTCGCCCGGTTTCTCTCCATGCCTCCATCACTAGCACTCGCCATCTGCTGGGTCGGTATTCTATGGTTCTTCTACCAGGATAATCGCCGCCGCCCGACTTGCTCCCGCGCCCTCTGGATTTCCGTCATCTGGTTCCTGCTCCTCGGATCGCACCCGGCCTCCTATTGGCTGAGCATTCGCATCGGCAACGGCAGCGACTTGGAAGGGAATCCTTTCGATCTGATGGTCAATCTGGGCCTGATGGTCGCCTCCTTCTACGTCTTGATGCAACGAAGACTGAGCTGGGGCGCTCTGCTTTCCCAAAACAAGGGCATGGTTTTCTTTTACGTTTTTCTGCTCATCACTGTCTTCTGGGCGGCTTATCCTTTTGTCACATTTAAGCGATGGATCAAGGAAGTCGGGGGAATTCTACCCGGCCTCCTCATCCTGACCGAGGAAGATCCGATGGAAGCCATCGAAGCCGTGTTTCTTCGCTGTGCCTACGTTCTGCTGCCGCTCTCGGTCATTTTCATCAAGTATGTGGGGAGCCTCGGGCGCAGATACAGCCCGGAAGGCGGAGTCGAGTACGTCGGAGTGACTGACCAAAAGAATGATCTTGGATTGATTGTCATGGTCTTCTCCGTGGTGATTCTCTGGAGTCTCGGTCGCCGCTTCGACTTTAGCCTTAAGAAGATATGGAAATCTGACCGCTGGTCGTTGCTGGTCCTTGTGATGGGTTTGTGGCTCCTTCATATTTCCGACAGCAAGACCGCCCTGATTTGCCTGGTGGTCGGAGCGGTGATTCTAACCAGCTACAAGTTGCCGATTCTGAAGAATTACCCAAAGCTCGCGCTGGCGCTATTTCTCGGCGCGCTGCCGCTCGCCATCGCGATGAACAATGTCTTCCATATCACGGAGCCCATCCTGCGCCTGATTGGCCGCGACCCGACTTTCACCAACCGGACCGAGATTTGGTCCGTGATCAAGGATCACCCCGTCAATCCTATTATCGGCACCGGCTACCTCATGTATTGGGACCTCCATCCGCTCATCCTGCTCAGCGGCAATATGGTCAGCCTTAAAACCTTGCACAACGGCTACCTCGAGATTTTCGTCGATGGCGGCATTCTCGGTTTGATCGCCTTGTTCATCATGCTGGTCGCGCTCGGATTCAATATCGGGCGGGCCTATTTGGGCGGCACCTCTTACGGGCGGTTGCGGCTCGCGTTCTTCCTCATCACCGTCCTCTACAATCTCTCCGAGTCCGTCTATGCCCGGCGCAGCCTGCTCTGGGTTTCGTTTTTGATGTTCTGCCTTGATCCGGACTCGATCTATTGCTGGCGCGCCACCCCTCTGCCGAAGGAAGGCGCCGAGCCCGACCTGGTTGAGGAAGGTCAAACGGGAGTACCGTCATCCGCTGCATGAGCGCTCCCAACTCCGTGCATTCGACTCCCACCGGCCACCCGTCCGCCCGCGCTTCAATACCGCGGCGGTTCATTCAGACCTGGAAAACCGCCCGTCTGCCCTTGTTCAACCGCGCCGCGGTCGCAAACATCAAGCTGCTGCATCCTGATTTCGAATACTGCTTCTTTGACAACCAGCAGGTGGCAGATTTCATCGCCACGGAATTCCCCGAATACAAGTCCGTCTTTGACGGCTTTCCGCACCCCATCCAGCGCTACGATTTCTTTCGCTACTTGGCGGTTTACCGACTGGGCGGATTTTACATGGATCTCGATGTCTTCCTCGCCCGCGACCTGACCCCGCTGCTTGACTTTGGCTGCGTATTCCCCTTTGAGGAACTGACTCTAAGCGCCTACTTTCGCGAGGCCTGCGGCCTTGATTGGGAACTCGGCCAGTTCGCCTTTGGCGCCGCACCGGGCCATCCGTTTATGAAGGCCGTCATTGATAATTGCGTCAAAGGCCAGCGCGACTCCGCCTGGGCGCTGCAACCCATTCGGAACGTTCCGGCGCCTTTTCGCGGCCAGTTCATAGCTCCAGTGACAACCGGCCCGGGCCTCATCACCCGGACTTTCGCCGAAAATCCCGCGCTGCAAAAGACCGTCACCGTGTTGTTCCCGCCCGACGTCTGCGACTCCCGAACCTGGCATAATCTTGGCGACTACGGCGTCCATCTCATGGACGGCTCCTGGCGAAAAAGTGACGGCTTCATCCGTTCCCGTCTGGCGCGAGCATGGGAGAACCGCCAACGCGCGTCCTTATTGCGCGAGAGCCAAAAAGCCGGCCCGCTTCGAACGGGTGAATGGAATTCGCAGGTTTTTGCCACAGCATGATTCCGGCGCTTTCACGAATTAACAACCGGCTCCGCCGCGACTCGTGCCGCTGGTTCGGCCGCCGCAACGTCGCCATCCGCTGCGCCGAGCCGGTCATTTCGTTTACGTTCGACGATTTTCCTCATTCCGCTCTCACCGCCGGTGGAAAGGCTTTGGAGCAACACGGTCTGGCCGGCACTTATTACGTTTCCCTTGGCCTGATGGGAAAGGACACCCCGACCGGGCGGATTTTCGCGGAAGAAGATCTGGCGGACTTGGTTTCCCGCGGCCACGAACTGGGCTGCCATACTTACGCCCATTGCGACGCATGGGACACTGCGCCCGCCGATTTCGAGCGCTCCATTGTGGAAAACCAGCAGGCCATCGCGAAACTCCTGCCCGGCTTAACGCTCCACAGCTTGTCCTATCCCATCAGTTGCCCCCGGCCTCAAACCAAGAAACTGGCGGCCAAACACTTCGCCTGCTGCCGCGGCGGCGGCCAGGGTCCGAATGCCGGAACCGCCGACCTCAACTTTCTCAACGCGTTTTTCCTCGAACAAAGCCGGAACAACTTCGAGGCCATCAAACAGGTGATCAACCTCAATCGCAGCCTGTCCGGCTGGCTGATCTTCGCCACCCACGACGTGGCCGAAAACCCAACCCCATTTGGTTGCACGCCGGTCTTCTTTGAGGAAGTTGTCCGGTGCGCAGTGGAGTCCAAAACGCGCATCCTTCCGGTTAGCCAAGCCCTCGCCGTCGCGACCTTCGCCGCCTAGCCTCCATGCTTTTCAATTCGTTACAGTTTGCGGTCTTCTTTCCGGTGGTGGTGGCACTCTACTTCCTGCTGCCGCACCGGTCCCGCCTCGTGATGTTGCTGGTGGCCAGTTGCCTCTTCTACATGGCGTTCATTCCCGTTTACATCTTCATCCTCTTTACCACCATCCTGATTGATTATGTCGCCGGAATCTATATCGAGCGCGGACGGGGAAGCCACCGCCGCCACTGGCTCATCGGCAGCATCATTTCCACCTGTGCTGTATTGTTTATATTCAAGTATTTCAATTTCTTCACCGGCAGCTTCGCCGGAGTAGTCGGCCTCTTCGGCTGGCACCCGCCCATCCGGGTGTTGAATATTATTCTGCCCATCGGCCTCTCCTTCCATACTTTTCAAAGCCTCAGTTACGTGGTCGAAGTGTACCGGGGCAAACAAAAGGCCGAAACTGATTTTATCACTTATGCGACCTACGTGATGTTCTTTCCCCAACTGGTCGCCGGCCCCATCGAACGTCCGCAAAACCTCCTGCACCAGTTCGCCGAAGAGCACAATTTCGACTATGACCGCGTCACCAGCGGCCTCAAACGGATCGCCTGGGGTCTTTTCAAGAAGGTCGTGGTCGCCGACCGCCTCGCCCTCTATGTCAACGACGTTTATGCCAACCCGCGCCAGTGCAACGGTCTCCAACTTTCAATCGCGACGTTCTTCTTCGCCTATCAGATTTACTGCGATTTCTCCGGCTATTCGGACATTGCGATTGGCACCGCCCGCATCCTCGGCTTCCGCTTGATGGAGAACTTCGACACCCCGTACTGCTCAAAATCAATCTCCGAGTTCTGGCATCGCTGGCACATCTCCCTTTCCACCTGGTTTCGGGATTATGTTTATTTCCCAATGGGAGGCAACCGCACCACCTTGCCGCGCTGGGTTTTCAATATCCTCGTGACCTTCGGCATCAGCGGTCTTTGGCACGGCGCCAACTGGACCTACGTGGTTTGGGGCTTGCTCAACGGTTTCTATTTGCTGTCGGGGCGCGCGACCGCGAATTGGCGCACACGCACGTTCGAATCGGTCGGCTTGCCGGCGGGAAACCCGGTGCGCTCGGCCATCAGCGTGGTAACCACGTTCGGACTCGTCTGCGTCGGCTGGGTGTTTTTCCGGGCCCGGACTTTGCCGGACGCGGCCTATATCCTCACCCACTTTTGGAAGGGTTGGAACTTCGGCGAAATTAGAACCGAGCAATTCCTCCTCCGCCAAATGCCGGTGGCCATCATGTCCATTCTTTTGTTGGAAGTGCTGCAATTGTTAAACAAACGCTATCCGCTGGCAGCCACCCTCCAACGGGCGCCGCTCTGGCCGCGCTGGACTGTTTATGCCGGGATCGTTTTCGGGTTGATCCTTTTTGGCGTGTATCGCAGCGCGCAATTCATCTATTTCCAATTCTGAGGCCGGGCGCCCCGGATACATGAACGAGAATACAATAAACAGCGGGCAATTGGTTGCGCCTCGCCCCGAAGCGGGGTCGCGGCGGGCCGGAAATCTTTCACAGCCGCAGACGACCGGCCAAGCATCGCGCCTGTGCGGAGTGTTTAAGATCGTATCCTTTTTCACTCTCGTGGCCGTGCTGGCGTTTGGGCTGAATCAGTTTATCAGCGCCGGCCTGAGGAGAATCAAAACCTCGGAATTTGGGGCCTTCAACCAAGCGATGAGCGGGCAGATCAACGCTGGCGTGATCATCAACGGCTCTTCCCGCGCCTTGGAACATTACGATCCGGTGATCATCCAAAAGATTTCCGGTGAATCAGCCTACAACCTCGGCCGCAACGGTTCCCAGACCGATATGCAACTGGCGATTCTCAAAGCCTATTTGACGCACAACACCAAGCCAAAAGTCGTCATCCAGAATCTGGATCTGTTCACCTTTGAAATGACGCGACCAGGCGAGGTTTATGATCCGGCGCTTTATCTGCCTTATATCGCGGACAACGACATTTATTCCGCTTTGCGGCAAATCAGCCCGGAGACCTGGAAATGGAGGTATATCCCACTCTACGGCTATGCCGTGGAAGACATGAATTTCACCTGGTTAACCGGCTTGGAAGCGTGGTTTGGCCACGGGCCGCGCGAAGATTTCATCCTGGGCTACAACCCGCGCGACGCCAAGTGGACCGGTGAGTTCGACCGCTTCAAAGCGGCCCACCCGACGGGAACCAGCCGCAAAATCGAACCGAGGGGCGTCCAGGTTCTGGAAGATTTGCTGACGGTTTGCCAAAGCCAGGGCATTCAGACCATCCTGGTTTACTCTCCGGAATACTCCGCCATGCAAGCGCTCGAGAACAATCGCGCCGAGATTTTCGGCACTTTTGCGGCGATTGCGGCCCGGCACCAAGTGCCGGTTTGGGATTATAGCGCCTCGCCGATTTGCCAAAATCAGAACCTCTTTTTCAACTCCCAGCATCTCAATCGGGAAGGGGCGACCGTTTTCACAACCGATTTGGCGGCGCGGCTGGCCAAATTTCTGGCAGAGGAAGCGCCGGCGCATTCGGCCGGAGCCACCCCAAGTAATTCGCCTGCAAAGGGTTCCGGGAATATTACCTCGCCCGGTCACCCTTAGCGGGAGTGCAAAACAACCATTAAAGACTCTTGTAGTAGCCTCAGCCTTCGGCTAATATGGCTTTGCTGAAAAATCCAGTACAGAATTCCCGGCTCGAGACATGCCGAAATCGATGCTTGCCACACCGCGTGGCCTAAATGTTGCTTGTCTGGAAAGCATTCGCAAAAAGATCACGCAAAGATCATCATGAAAATAAAGTCTTTTGAATTTGTCGCGGCCACCGCGCTCGGAGCGTTAACGTTATTGCTCGCCTCCACGCCCGGTTCCGCCCAGGTGATTCCGCCGGATCGCACCATCAACTGGCAGCGTTCCATCATCGGCGTGCCCTTGGGCTTGAGCCCCACCTACACCAATGACGTTCCCTATCGAACGACAATTTGGACCAATGCGGTAACGGCGGGATGCGACCCGACCGCGAGCCACGACTGTTCCGCGATTTTAAATCGCCTGCTCGCGCAGTGCCCGTCGAACGGAGTCGTCTATCTCCCCCCCGGCCAATTCCTGATCACCAACACCGTCACGATGGCAAATTCCGGCGTCAGCCTCCGCGGCGCAGGACTGGGGCAAACCACCATCATTGACGGCGCCTCCAATGTTCTGGTCGCCCTTTTCCAGATTGTCGGCAATCAGCTCTTGGAGAGCTACACCAACATCAGCCTGCTGAGCGGCTATACTAAGGGCTCGACCAACCTGACCCTTTCCACGACGTCATTCACTTACAATAGTGGAACCGCGATCTATTACAGTCCTCTTTATGTCGGCGAAATGATTAACATTTTGCAGAACGATGACAGCAATTTCGTCGTTTACCTGAACCGCACTCCGTATTGGGGCGCGCCGAGTCCGTACACGAACAACCTGCAGCAGGCGACGATGGTCACATCAGTCAATGCCAACAACAATACCATCACCGTATGGCCGCCCTTGCTTTGGAATTTTACCAACACATTTAATCCAGCCATCGAGTATTATCACAGCCCAACCGTTTACGCTTGCAGCATTGAAGACATGACAATTACCCATGTGAACCCAAGCACCGGTTTTGTGGGGCAGGCCGGCACGTCGGTCACGGTTGATCAGGCGTGGGGCTGCTGGTTGCGCAACATCGACACCGGGAGAACTTCGCGTTATCACTTCTATTTCTCCGACACGGTGCAGTGTACGGTCCGGGATTGTTACCTCCACGAGGCGTCCACCTACGGACCCAGCGAAGGCGTGGGCCTGATGTTTTACCACCGCTGCTGCAGCGCCCTGGTGGAAAACAATACCTTTTATCGCTGCTTCCCCGCCATTGAAGTGGACGGCGGTTCCAGCGGAAACGTGTTCGATTACAACTTCAGTTACGAAATCCTGACCGCCCCGGCCACCAACATGGCCAGCCAGTTGGATTTCTGCGACTTTGACTGCAATCACGGCGCCCACAACATCATGAATCTCTGGGAAGGCAACGAGGCCGGCGGGTTTAAATCAGACGGCTTCTTCGGTTCGTGCAGCCATCAAACGCTCTTCCGAAACTACTTTTCCGGCACCCATCCCCTGACCGCCCAATTCCTCATGGCGGTTGATCTGACGGTCTGGGCGTACTATTTCAATCTCGTTGGGAATGTTCTGGGCAGCCCGCCTTACACCAATCTGAACGGCACCGTGGAGTGGGTGCCCGGAAGGACACTTTTTGATGATCCAACCAATCTCTATTCGTTCAATGTTACGACCGTTTTGCGATATGGGTTCCCCGCCCTCGGCAACACCTATTATCAGGGTTGCCCGGCCGGCGGAGTCTACGGTGTTTATGACCCTCTGCCCTCCACCTGGTCCACCAACGACGGCGGATGGCGGGATACCAAGGTGGAAGCGACCGTCTTTTTGGCCGACAATTTTGACTACTATAACAATACCACCGTTTCCCCGGTGACCAACCTCCCGGCGTCGCTCTATTACTCGAATACACCGAGTTGGTGGCCGGCCACCACCCCCTGGCCCCCCATCGGACCAGACTGCTCCAATACGATGGCCGCGCAAATCCCCGCCCAAGCCCGGCTCTGGGCGACGGGGATAGCACCGCCCGTCATCGGACCGATCATCCCGCTCACGCCCGCCCAAATGCAAGCGGTGCTGCAAACCCAGGCTGCCGCACAGGCTCAAGCCACTTCCCATCAAATCGCCTCCCCTCCCTGCTTTCAGGTCAGTTCTTCCAGCACGGAACTTCCCTATTGTCCGGCCAACGATTCCAGCGTGGTGGAATGGTTGCGGGCGGACGGCGGCCTGGACTTCGTGGGAACCAACGTGGTGAATTGGATCGCTGATGTCGGAGTGAACGCGACGCAGAATAACGCCAACAGCGCCCCGGTCGAGTTAATGAACGGGCATAACGGCCTTCCCGCCATCGGTTTCAATGGCACCTCCAGCTTCCTGCATACGGCGCCCTTCCCGACCCCGTTGCATCAGCCTTTCACTATATTCCTCGTCTATAATTGGCAGGCCAGCTCAACGGGTCCGAGCTTCGTCTATGACGGGATAGACAACAACCGCGCCGCCCTTCTCAACAACAACGGCTATTCCGCGCCCAATGCTGTCTGCGTCTATTACGGCAGCGGGGGCGGCACCTCCACCGGTCTCACGACCAACGCCAACTGGAACATTGCGGAGTTCCTGGTCAACGGCAGCGCCTCCGCTGTCTCAGTTAACGGAAGCACACTGAACCCTATTCCCAACGTCCAAGGGACCAACGGGCTGAATGGCCTGACCCTGGGCGCGCGGTTCGACGGCGGGGAGAACGCAAGCGTCCAAATCGGCGAGTTCATTATTGTCCAGGGCACGGCCGCATCCTCGCAAGGATCCATTCTTTCCTACTTAAGACACCGCTGGTCAACTTACTAACGGAGCCGGCCAAAATCTCCGGCGCCCGATAATTGCGGCCGATGTTACCAATCCTGAAGGGATTGAGTCATTAAGCCCAGGGTTGCGAGGCACGAGCTACCCTGGGTTGGAAAGATGAAGGACCCCAACCCTGAAAGGGTTGCGTCGGTTTTTGCAAGTGTGTGCTTCAACCCTTTCAGGGTTCGGATTCTTGACAACGGGCACCCAGGGGAGGCCCTCTCGGAATCGGGCCAACCCTGGGCTAAATGACGCAATCCCTTCGGGATTGAAGACCCAACCGTGGATGGCCTCGAAAGGGAGAGACGTGTAATTCCGCTGAAAAAAACGAAGTGCGGGAAAAGTAATAATCTCGCGGAACTATGTTCAACACCGCGTCATGTGTCTTTGCACATTCGGCGCGCACGGAGTGCGCGCTCTACCGCGACTCGTGGCAGGGCGGGCAGTCTTCTGCCGGCCGTCATGCGCGATTAATCCTGACCGCACGGCATCATCATTAATATGACCACCAACGTCAAACAGGACAAATCTTCCTGGGAGCAGGCGTATCAATCCGGGGTGTGGACCTCGCTGTTAAGCGATGGCGAACGGGCGCATTACAGTGTCGTCGCCGATTTCATTCAGCGTCGCGCCAAGCCCGGCAGCCTCCTGGACGTCGGTTCCGGTGAAGGCGTCATTCTCAAATACCTCAATCTCGATCTGATTGCGCAATACACGGCCGTGGACCTTACACAGACCGCGCTTGATCGCATCAGTCCGCGGCGTCCGCAGGACAAATACATCTGCTCCAGCCTCGAGGAATTCGCGCCGCAGGACAAATGGGACGTGATTCTCTTCAATGAAGTCCTGTATTACACCCACGATCCGGTTGCCGAAATGCGCAGGTTTGAAAATTGTCTCCGTCCCGACGGCTATTTTGTGATTTCCATGCACAAGAAGAGCAGTCCGCTGGCCTACAACAATCGTTGCATTCGCCGCGTGCGCGCCTATTTTGCCCGCGCCGCTTACGAAATCATTGATGCCGTGGAAATCAGCAAACTTCAGGTTACCGCGCGCTGGCAGGTTTTTCTGGTGCGACCCCCGGTCTCGTCCAAGTAACGCCGCCTCGCTGGCAGGGAGAACGAATTTGAATTATTGTAAGGGCATGTGCTGCAACCTTTTCAGGGTTGGGGTTCTTGATGACGGGTACCCAGGGTAGGCCCTCTCGGAGTCGGGCCAACCCTGGGCTAAATGACGCAATCCCTTTGGGATTGAAGACCGAACCATGGCTGGGCTCGAAAGGTGATGACAACGTTCCGTCGGCGAGACACCGACGGATGCGACCGAGACGGTCGCGCTCCCCGAAAAGTCGCTAATGATTCGGGTTCTCAATCCGGGAGTTTATTCTTTAGGGTATCAGCGCTAAATTAACCTATTCCTCAAGTGAAACAAGCACAGCCAACGGCAGCCTTGCCTTCCGCCTTCAGTCCGCAGGACGAATTCCTGCGCACGGACCATTTGCAGAAGGACCTAAAAGGAAGGTCCATCTCCGGCGGCGTCATTACGCTGACCGCGCAAGGCGGCAAGTTCGTCTTGAGCCTTCTCTCCGCTGCCATCCTGGGACGATTGCTGGCCCCGGCGGATTTCGGTTACGTCGTATCGATTATGGCGGTCACGGCCGTCCTTTCTGTCTTAAAAGACGCCGGACTGTCCATGGCCACCGTCCAGCGCGAGAAGATTTCTCACGCCCAGGTTTCCAATTTGTTCTGGCTCAATGCTTTGATCAGCGCGCTGTTGTGCGCGCTCGTGGCTGCGGCGGCGCCGCTGATCGGGTGGCTTTATCGCACGCCGGAATTAACGCCCCTGACGATCGGCTTGTCCGTGACATTTTTGTTGGATGGCCTCTCCATTCAACATCAGGCCATTCTCAGCCGCCAAATGCGATTCAGAGACCTGGCCTGCATCGATCTTGGCTCGATGGTGATCGGTCTTCTGGTCTCGGCCTCCATGGCGGTAAAAGGCTGCGGGGCCTGGTCATTGGTGGGCGGAACTGTGGCGACTTCCCTGGCCGGGCTTTGCTTGACTTGGGGTCTGTCCCGCTGGCGTCCGCAATGGCCCGCCCGCCGAACCGGAACCAGGTCACTAGTTGCTTTTGGCGTGAACCTGACGGCAGCCAATATTTTCACCTACCTGACCCGCAACGTGGATACGTTTCTCATTGGCCGGTTTTACGGCGCAGGGCCCGTGGGTTTCTATAGTCGCGCCACGGTCTTGATGCGGAGACCGCTGGATCAATTGATGGCCCCGATGACCTCGGTCGTCATGCCCATGCTCTCCCGTCTCCAGAGCGATCCGGCGCGGTATCGGCGCACCTTCATTTATTTGCTCGAATCCATTGCGTTGGTGGGATTGCCCATCACCGGCCTGGTTTTGGCCTTGGCCCAGCCGATTGTCCTGACCATCCTTGGCCCACACTGGAAGCCGGCGGCGGCGATTTTCGCCGGTTTCAGCCTGGCCATGCCCTATGCGCCGCTGGCCTACGCGGCGTGCTGGCTGTTTGAAAGCCAGGGGCGCGGACGGGAAATGCTGGCCACCACTTCCATTCTTTCCGTGCTGGCCATCGCGTCGTTTCTGGCGGGAATCCACTGGGGCGCGCTGGGCGTGGCCATTTCGTTCTCGGTCAGCGGCATGTTGATCCGTCTGCCAATTCTATTTTACATCGCGGGCCGATCCGGGCCGGTCACGCGCAAGGATCTTTGGGCCGGCTTTGCCAAGAATCTCCCGTCCTGGGTGGTGGTGTTCGGTGTCACCAAATTGATGCTTTATCTGTGCGCGAACTTCCATCCTCTGATCCAGTTGCTGATTTGCGGCCCGGTCGGAGTGGCGGCGGCGGTTGGTTTCGCCCTGGTCTATCCGCCGCAACGGCCAGTCGCCCTGCGTCTTTGGCATACGTTCCGCACCGTGCTCGCCGCCAAAACTCTCAAAGGCTAACTGTTTATCAATGAAGCTATTTTATTATCAGGCGAAGGCGGGAAATTTTGGCGACGATCTCAACGAATTGCTGTGGAACCGTTTGTTGGGCGGCCTGCTCAAGCAAAAGGACGGTACCGTTCTGGTCGCCATCGGCTCCATCTTCGATGTGCGCCTAAGCGAGATTAAGGAGAAGAAGATTATCTTCGGCACCGGCATAAACTCACAGGCTAAGTTGCCCAAAATAGATGCCAGCTACGACATCCGGTTTGTGCGCGGCCCCGTTTCCGCCTACGCGCTGGGCCGGGACATTCCCTGGATCGGCGACTCCGGCATCGCCGTTCGGCTTTTGGACTGGCCCCGCGTGGAGCCCGTCCATGACGTGGGCTTCATGCCCCATTTCCTGACCATTCCCTTTTTGAACTGGCCCAAGGTGTGCGAAGACCTGGGACTCCATTACATCAGCCCGCAATTGCCCGTGGAACAAGTGATCCACGAACTGCGCTCCTGCAAATCGCTGATCGCCGAGGCCATGCACGGCGCCATCATTGCCGACGCCTTTCGCATCCCCTGGGTCCGCGTCACCATCAACGCCTGGCAAAAGGAGGATTTCGATTTCAGCTCGCTGAAGTGGCTGGACTGGGGACTCTCCATCCGGGCGGATGTAACGCCCGTCCATTTGGAGCCGCAGCATGGGTGGGGACGAAGGATGCTTTTCAATCCGGTGAGACTCAAAGATCGGTTCTGCGCTCAACGAAAACTAATTAAATCACTCGACGCACTTGCCCGGTCCCATGAGTGCCGACTGAGCGACGAACAACTCCTCCAAAAAGCCACCGAAGGCATTGAACGCGAAATTGAACTCCTAAAAGGGGATTATAGTCCAAAATAATCGAACCCACGCGGGAAAAGTCCTGCCAGCAAAGCCATCACGCATCGGAAGCCAGAGGACAAATAACTAAGTATACTCTTTAGCCGGGTATGATTCAGCCGGATTTCAGCGTCATTATTCCAGCGTTTAACCGCGCTGCCTTTTTACCGTTCGCCATCGATAGCATCCTGCGACAAAATTCGAAGGCTTGTGAAATCATCGTCGTGGACGACGGTTCCACCGACAACACGCCGGAGATCGCCCAACAATACCGTGGCCGGATATGCTATATGCGCCAGGAAAATCGTGGCGTGAGCGCAGCTCGAAACGTCGGCATCAGGGCCGCCAATGGCCAATGGGTGGCCTTTCTCGATTCCGACGATGAGTGGAATCCGGGTTACCTCGGAAGGCTCAGCCTTTTGATCGCGAATTATCCGCAGGCAGTAGGCGTCGTTTTCAATTCCGTAGCCGAGGCAGCCACGGGTGAGAGAATCGTCAGCTTTGAAGAACGGGGCCTGACCCGGTGGTTGGGAAATCGAGGTGAAGTGCTCGTGGAAGAGCCCTTTGCTCTGGTGATGGCCCACCACATCACGACTCTTCAATCCACCGCCTTTAAGCGCGAAACTCTGATCCAAACGCGCTTGTTCGATGAGTCACTAACCATTGCGGAGGACCTCGACATGATCGCCCAGATGGCAATCTGCGGCCCGTTTGTCATATGTAGCGAAATTGGCGCGCGGGTCATTCGTCGGCAGGAAGTCTTGGTCAACCTCTCCGCCCAGTTGGTTCGCTCCGCATTTAGAACCCGGCTTTCTTGGGCGCGGGTTTATGGGCGCTTTCTGGCCGAGAAAAAGTTACCAGTCGCAGGCGAAGCAGCCCTGCGCCGCAAATACGCAAGCAACCAAAGAGCGCTCGGCAACCTTTATTTGCGGACGGACGCGCCCACCGAAGCCCGTTCTGCGTACCAGATGGCTTGGCACCTGGACCATTCTACGGCTTCGCTTGTCCGTCTCGCTCTGTCTTGGTTTCCCGCTGGGGTGGGCCGAAGGCTCCTGCACAAGGAAGACAACGTCGACCCCGGTACGTCCGCGAAACAAACAAATCGTCCGTTATAGTGTTCATAGAACGCTCTCTATATATCCGAGCCAAATAAATTCGACATCGCAGGGGCTGTAACGTGTTGCTCACGTGCGTGATACGTGTTACAATGTCGATTGTCGCGGATATATCGTATGAATGACGCAAAGAACAATTACGTAATCAGGCTCGACATGCCTTTGGACCTGATTCAGACCGTGCGCGTTGCGCATGCATTGATGGAAACGGATTTTCTGGTTCAGATTGACCCTGCGGACAAGGTGAAATTCACAGCCCTGCAAAAACGATTCGACCTCCGTTTCACCGTGGACCGCTGTCGGCCCGTCCATTTCTTGTGTCCTTGCATCTCCCACAGCAAGCCCGCCGTCGCGATCGGCGGGATTGAGCGTCCCTTGCTTTTTCCTCAGAGCATCTTTGACTTTTGCCGAAAACGATGGCCAGAGCAACGGGAAAACTATTATTCGTTTGCTGGATTGGTGACCGAAAATCGAATAGCCGTCCTGACCGGCTGGCTAACGAGACATTTTGCCGCGCAGAGCCTGAGGCTAAAAGGTGATTCCAGCCTTGCCAATTTGCCCTCACTCGACCGGAAAATTTCGCTCGAATCCGGGGGGCGCAACATTGAATTCCGCTCCTCCACGCGGGGAAGGAATTTCCCCATTAAATCGTGGGATGAAGAGTACTATTTGTTTCTTTTGAACTCCAACTTTGTCCTTTGCCCGGATGGAGATTATACTTGGACCTACCGGTTTTTTGAGTCCGTTATGTGCGGTGCCATTCCGATCGTACAGACCAAATGTGCCAGCTACAAAGGTTACCAATTCCATAGCATGACGGATGATATTAGTTGGTTGAAATATAGCAGGACGGCTGCAATCGCCAATTTCGAGTTGTGTAAAAAACAAATGAGCGTTTCACCCGATGAACTCAACGCAGAACTCGAGGCAATTTGTCGGGATAACCCGCCTTCCGGGGGAACAAGTTCGTGAAATGCCACACTGTCGGGATCGTCTCCCTTCAGCCATGGGCGAGGAAAACCAGGACAATCGCCGGCGGATGCGCCGGAGCGAGCCTCACCTGGATTACAAACCTCACGACCAGCCGGGATATTATCGCTGACGACAAAATGGAACACGGGCCGCAAAACGGAGCGGGCCAGCCCATCGTCCAAGAAACAACCTGTTAGGCCCTGCCGTCCCACCCAATAAAGCAGGAAAAAACGGTAAACTCAGCTATGCAAGAAATCAACGAAATCATATCATCAATCCGTGCGTTGCCCGGCGAGTGGCACAAATCAGGCAGCGTTCCGCACGAAGTCCTAACCGCTATCGCACGCCACAGCGCCGGCAGGGTCATCAAGCGATCAATAGAGACCGGATCGGGCAAAACGACGTTGCTAAACTCGCACCTGAGCGAAAGCCATACGGTATTCGCCTTGGACTTCGGCGGCAGCATCACGGCCGTTCTGAACTCCCCCTTATTAAAACCGGGCGTCGTGCAGTACGTTGAGGGGCCGACCCAGCTTACCATGCCGAAATTTTCATTCGAGGGGAGTTACCAGATGGCGTTGCTCGACGGCCCGCACGCCTATCCATTTCCAGAGCTGGAATACTATTACATATATCCGCATCTGGAAGAAAATGGTTTGCTCATTATCGACGACATCCACATTCCCACAATCCGTCGTATGTTTGATTTTCTGAAAGAGGACGAAATGTTCAAGCTGGTCGATGTCGTTTGGGATACTGCCTTCTTCGTTCGAACAAACGCCAAGACATTTGATCCATTGGGTGATTCATGGAGCGAGCAGGCTTTCAACAAGCGCCGTTACCCGGTCGAAAGCTGGACCCGGAAACTGCGTCGCATTGCCCGCGCTTTTAAACACGGAATTAAAGGATAATGGAACACTTCTGAAAGCAAAAGCAAACCCCATCGGGGACAGAATTTGCCGAGCGCGCCTGGCAGAAATTTTTGAATCGCTGGACCTGGGACGGCATCGTCCCGCGCATCCACGCCGCCGCCGAGGGCGCTCTCCGCCAAGCCAGTCCCGTGGTGGCGACCTGATTTGCATTTACATGAAAACTGCCCGCTACGATTCGCCGTGCGCCATCGCGCGCCCCCGGCGTAATGGCTGCTGATGATCGATATTTTATTGGCAACCTATAACGGCGAAAAATACGTCGGTCCCCAGATCGACTCGCTTCTGCAACAATCGTTCACCGAATGGAAGTTGCTGATTCGAGACGACGGCTCAACCGATGGAACCCGGCGGATTTGCGCGGAATTCGCCACGCGCCGGCCTGAGCGCATCCGCCTGCTCGCGGACGGCGACCATTGGGGAGTGCTTGGCAATTTTAACCGCCTGTTGCGCGAGAGCGCGGCCGATTACGTCATGTTCTGCGATCAGGACGACGTCTGGCTGCCGGAAAAAGTTGAACACACCCTGGCCGCCATGCGGGAATTGGAAATGGAATGCGGGGCCCATACGCCAATCCTCGTGTATTCGGATTCCCGGGTCGTGGACGAGGATCTGGGAACTATCGCGCCGTCGTCGTCGCGCTGGACTCATCGCGCCACCCACAGCAGCCTTGGCCGCATCTGCATGGAGTTGCCGTTGTTCGGACACCAAATGATGATCAATCGGGCGCTCACGAAACTGGCCGGGCCGATTCCGGAGGAATTTGTGTCGTGGGACTGGTGGTTTCCAATGGTCGCAACCGTGCTTGGAAGAATTCGCTTTGTGGACGAGCCCCTGGTGCTGTGGCGCCGGCACGCCACGGCCGCCAGCGACACCATGAAACACCGGCTTTCGTCTTATGCCTCCCGGACGCTGGCGGATTACCATCGGAAAGTGAATATCTCGCTGCGCCAGAGCGAGATTTTCCACGAGAGATTTCGGGAGAAATTGAATGCGGAACAAACCGCGTTTTTTGCGGGCGTCTGCCGGATTCGCGAGGCCAACTGGCTGATGCGCCGCGCGCTGATCATCCGCTACCGTCTTTTCAAGACCGGGTTTCTCAAAACGGCCGGGGTTTTGCTGGCTGCTTAAACGCCCATCGTCCAGTTGACAACAATGCCCCAGGACAAACCGTTGCCGGAAACCAAAATGGCCGGACTGCTCGTCCGCAAACATGGCTGGACGCTTTCGTGGCGGGGAAGGATTGCGATTCTGATTTTGGCCGCCGCCGGACTATTCGCGAGCCTGCATTACATCCATCCGTTCCTGGCCGTTTCCGAGCCGTTTCCCTCCTCGGTGCTTATCGTGGAAGGGTGGATTCCGAGTTTTACGATGAAACAGGCCGCCGCCGAGTTTCAGCGCGGACACTACGATCACGTGGTGCTGCTCCGCCCGGTGCTCGATCTGCCGGACAAATTTGAGTCCGGCCGTTTCAACGCCGACTACATGGCCAACCTGCTGATCCAGTATGGTGTGCCCAAGGAAAAGGAAACCACGCTCGAGCCCATTGTCGTGCAAAAGGACCGGACCTACCATTCCGCCCTGGCCGCCAGGGAATGGCTCGCGCAGCAACATCTCGATGTCAAGTCGATCAATGTCGCCACGCTGGGACCGCATGCCCGGCGCTCCCGGTTGCTGTATGAAAAGGCGTTTGACGGCAACGTCCAAATCGGCATCATCGCCTTTACCAATATCGAATATGATCCCGCGCACTGGTGGCGGACCAGCGAAGGGGTGCGCGAAGTCATCGGCGAAGCCATCGCCTATGTCTATGCCAGGGTATTTTTCCGCGCCCGCGCCGACGCGGACTGAAAAACAGAATCTCGTCCGTGACACAATATGAATGATGAGAATCTCATTTTGCGGGAGGTCAAGCACGGCCTCAATCGCCTCGGCGCCTGCTTGCCCGACCGTGCGCTGACCAACATTCAAGCGCTTGTCAACTATTTGAAAATTGGGCGCTGGATGCAGGACCACGGTTATGATTTCGGCCGCCGCGTCCGCAATCGGCAGGAAGTCTGGAGCGCGGTCGCAGACCAGGTCGCGGACAAGAAAGTTCTGTACCTGGAATTTGGCGTCGCCCAAGGCCACAGCATCAATTGGTGGTCGCGGCATTTGCAGAATCCGGGCTCCGTCCTGGCCGGGTTTGACAGCTTCGAGGGTTTGCCGGAGAGCGGCGGGCCCTGGGCCAAGGGCCAATTCAGCACCACCGGCAAAATCCCGGTAATAGATGATCCGCGCGTCCGTTTTTACAAAGGGTGGTTTGACGCCACCTTGCCCACGTTTGCCGTGACCGATCACGAAGTGTTGGTGGTCAACCTGGACGCGGACCTCTACGTTTCCACCATCTACGTTTTGCGCTGGCTGCGTCCCCATCTCAAGCCGGGCACTTTCATTTATTTTGACGAAATGAATCACGTGGACCACGAACCCCGCGCCTTCGACGACTTCTGCGCCGAAAGCGGCTTCAGGTTCAAACCCGTCTGCGCGGACCGGACGCTGGCTTTCACTTTTTTTGTGTGCGACGGAACGGCGCCCGTGAAATAAACCGCTCGCCGTGAAGAACCCAACTACCGGAGCGCGGTCAGCCCTTTCCGCGCGCCCCACAGAAACAGAAATCACCAAGGTCAGACCGCAATGAAAGCGAAATCCCTCCCGTGCGCCTTGCTCGGCTCCTTTACGCTGGATCAAGTGGTGGGCATGGTCACCAGCCGCCTGGAACCGGCCGGCGTCAATTGCCAGTGGTTCGTCGCGCCGTTCAACCAGTATCCGCAGCTCATCCTGTCGGAGCCGTCGGAGTTGTTGGCGCAGGCGCCGAAAGTGGCCTTCCTCGCCGTGGCCATCGAAGATCTTCTCGGCAGCCTGCCGTCGCCGTGGGCACACCCGGTCCAGCGGCAAACTCTGGCGGAAGAACGGCTCGCCGATTTTTTTGGCCTGGTGCGGCGCATGGCGGAACGATTGCCCGGGACGGCGATTTTTGTACATGACTTTCTGCCGGCGGCGCCCGCGCCCAACGCCGTTCTCGCTGCCGGCTCGTCCGCCAGCCTGGCCGCCATCGCCCGGCAGGCCAACGCGGCCCTGCGCGGCGTGGCGGCGGAGTTTCCCAATGTTCGGGTGGTCTGCCTGGAGGACGTCTTCGCAAGTCTGGCGCGCTCGGCGATTGGGGACCCCCGCTTTTATTATATTGCGAAAATGCGCTTTGGCCGTGCGGCCATGGAGTGCCTGGCCGATTTCTATTGCCGTCTGATTCGCGCCTATCTCGGCCTGCGGAAAAAATGTCTCGTGCTCGATCTGGATAACACGCTCTGGGGAGGAGTCATCGGCGAAGTGGGCCCGGACAAAATCTTGTTGAGCGACGACGGACCGGGCAAAGCCTTCCAGGACATGCAACGCAATATTCTTGACTACTATGAAACCGGCACCCTGCTGGCGGTTTGCAGCAAGAACGACGAGGCGTTGGCGTTGGGCGCCATCCGCGATCATCCCGCCATGATTTTGCGTCCAAATCATTTTGCGGCCATGCGCATCAACTGGCAGGACAAGGCATCGAACATCCGCGAGATCGCCACGGAACTTAATCTCGGCATTGACTCGATGGTTTTCCTCGATGATTCGGAATACGAGCGGGCCGAAGTCCGCCGGCTGGAGCCCACGGTCACGGTGGTTGACTTGCCGAAGGATCCGGCCGGCTACCCGGCGTTCGTCGCGCAACTGCCCTTTTTCGATGCGCTGACCACCACGGAAGACGACCGGCGCCGCGGACAAATGTACGTGGAAGACCGCCAGCGCCGCGAACTCGGACAACAGGCCCGCTCGCTCGAAGATTTTTTGACGGGACTCGAAATCGAGGTCACGGTGCAGAAGGCGGATGCCGCGCTGCTCCCCCGGCTGGCGCAACTCACCCAGCGCACCAACCAGTTCAACCTGACCACCCGCCGTTACACCGACCATGATCTCGCCACCCTGTCCCAGTCGCCGGACTGGCGGTTATACTGCGTCTCGACCCGCGACCGCATCGGCGACGCCGGCATCGTCGGCGGCGCGCTGATTCAGCTTGACCGCGCCCAGGCGGTTGCTCGTCTTGACACACTGATGCTGAGTTGCCGCATTCTCGGGCGCGGCATTGAAACCGCCTTTCTGGCGGGACTGCTTTTGGGCTTGGAGGACACCGGCGTTGCCACAATAATCGCCGAATATATTCCGACGGACCGAAACGCGGTGGCCAAAGAGTTTCTGCCCCGGCACGGCTTCGTCCAGAAGGAAAATTTCTGGCACCGTTCCGCCGCCGCCGCGCGCGAGCTTTGCCCAAAATGGATTAATTTGAAAACAACGTCATGAACGAATTTGATAACGAAACGTGGCAGCGATTAAGGACGGTGGTGGCGCGGACCTTTAAGACCGCGCCCGATGCGGTCACGCCGGAATCCGCGCTCGGGACTCTCCCGAACTGGGATTCTCTCGGCCATCTGACGTTGATGATGGACGTGGAAAAGGAATTTGGGATTTGCTTTCCCACCGAGAAAATTAACGAACCGCAGACCGCGGGCGAGATCTGCAAACTGGTCGTGGCCATCCGAAAATAGCCAACGCGACCCGGTCCATGCCCGAGACAAATCCATTCGTCGGCCTGCGCAATCGCCTTTTGCAGGCGCTGGCTTTAAACGCGCCCGGAGCGCAGTCGGTCCGCGTGCATCGTTGGCGGGGCGTGGAGATTGGGGAAAACGTTTGGATCGGCCATCAAGTGCTGCTCGAAGGTTCCTATCCGGAGCTGATTCATATTGGTAACAATGTCACCATCAGCATTCGCGCCACCATCATTGCTCATTTCCGGGAGAGCCGCGGGGTCTGGATGGAGGACGACGTTTTTGTTGGCCCTTGTGTCTGTATTTTGCCGGCGGTTCGGCTGGGGAAAGGTTGCGTGGTAACGGCGGGAAGCGTCGTGACCAGCAGTGTTGCGCCCATGACTGTGGTCCAGGGCAACCCGGCCCGCCCGGTGGCCAAGTGTGGCGTGCCGATGCTGCTGAAAACCACCACGAAGGAATTCATCCGCAGTCTGGTCCCAATCCGATAACGCTTTTTCGGTAGTTCGCTGTTTTCAGGAAAATAGACATTCGTTTTTCCTCCATGCACTGCGATGACTTGCTTTTCAATCCCGAAGGGATTGCGTCATTTAGCCCAGGGTTGGCCCGATTCCGAGAGGGCCTACCCTGGGTATTCGCAATCAAGATCCACAACCCTGAAGGGGTTGAATAACGCGCCCAAAAAGTAATTTCCCACGCCCTCTGGTGAGTAGTGCCGCAATCGCAGATTCGATCCCCTGCCAAGATCGCGGGTTTATTTCGTGAGTCAGCCCCAATTGATAATTCTGTGTGATGGTCCGCCGTCCACCGCGGACAAGAACATCGCGCGCATCGCCCAACATCTGGGCGTCTCCTCTGTCTATCGTAAGGTGGACGAAACCCGGGCCGCCGTCGGACCGGACGCCGTTATCGCCGCAAGCTGGGATACGCTGCAAAAGCTGTTAAAGAGTTTTGGGGCCGATTCCGTGAGAGGGTTGGCCGCCTTGGCCGCACGTTCCATTCTGGCTTACGGATGGTGCGACAGCAAAGAATGCCGGGAATTTGCGGCCGACCTGACCGGGGGTGCCGTCGCCGGCATCAATGTCAATAAGAAACCGAATTGCGAAATATCAGTGGCGGCGGGCACGCGGGACTTGTCCCGGCAATTGGAAGGAGTGAAGTTCACCGCGCCCGGCGGCGTTGGCCGCGTCAACTTCTCCCGCGCCAGCAACGGTTGCAAGGTCCGCGAAATCATGTCCCGCGACGCCGAGCCGTTCTTCCTCGAAACGGACATCGGAGGCACGGGGATTTTTCTTTTGGGTGCCGGGCAGTTCGCCGATCTCGACTCCCGGCTCCCGAAGAAGTTTGCGCTTCTGGACGAGCTCGAGGGGTTGGCTCCCCTGGTCATGTTTGTCAGAAAGAATTTCAGCCAGCAGTGCTGGGAGGCGGAGAAAATTTGGGGATGTCTTATTATTGACGACCCGCTGCTGCGGATGAATTACGGCTTTCTGAATTACGCCGATCTTTTGACCAGCATGGAGAGCCACCGCTACTCCACCTGCATCGCTTTCATTCCCTGGAATTACCGCCGGACCGCCGAACCCGTGGCCAGGGTTTTCAACCAATTCCCGCATCGCCTTTCAATATGTGTCCACGGCTGCGACCACACCGGCGGGGAATTCGCCACCACCAACGAACCGGAACTGCGGCAATTGCTTCATTCCGCCCTCTGGCGAATGGAGCAGCATCAAAGCCTGTCCACGGTTCCGTTTGATCCCGTGATGGTCTTTCCGCAAGGCCGCTTTTCCCATGTCGCGATGAAAGCGCTGGGCGAAAGCCGAATCCCGGCGGTGATCAACAGCTCGCCTTTTCCCGTCGATTACCAGGAAGGCGCCCTCACCCTGGCCGAAATGTGCGAACCGGCGATTACGAGCTTCTCCGAATGTTCCCTGTTCGTGCGCCATTACCCGAGAATTCCGGCCGAATTCGCGTTCGATTTGTTCCTCGGAAAGCCCCTCTTGATCGTCGAGCATCACAAGATTTTTCAGGGTGGCACGAAAAAGATGGAGGAATTTGTTGACAGACTCAATGCGATGGATGACGCGATTACCTGGAGCAATCCCGCCACGATTTGCTCGCAGGCCTGTCTTCGCCGGAGCGCGGGGGCAAACCGGTGGGATGTTCGGTTTTACACCGATCAATTTACTCTGACCAATCGCGGCGATCAGCCGGCGGACTACACCCTGTTTCGCCGATTGTCTCCCGGACGCAAGATCGAGTCAGTCCACACTGACGGCAAATTGTCGGATTGGTCGGAGGACGGCGATTATTTGAAACTGTCCGTTCACCTGGACGCCGGCCAGAAAACGACTGTGGCAATCGCGCGGGTGCCGCCGCCGCCGTTGGCGGGCACTTTCCAGCGCAAACCCTTTGATGAAACCAAAGCGCGCCTGCGGCGGCATCTGTCCGAATTCCGCGACAACTTTGTGGACAAGAGCCCGTGGGCGACCCATGCCGTCCGCGCCGCCCGCGGCCTCGTGAAAAAGCGTTAAGCTGGCGACTCTCGCGAAGCGTCCTGGAGTGCGCCAACCCTCTGGCGCTTTGGGGGGCGTGAGGCCGAACGGATTCAGCGAAAACGACCCGTTCCGCGCCGCAATCCGCGTGCATCGCGAATGACCCGGTCGCCACCACCCCAATCGTTAACGACATGCACGAACTGCCACTGAAAGGGTGAAATCGCCGGATGCGCAACGTTCCGTCGGCGGGACGCCGACGGGTGCGACCGAGACGGTCGCTCTCCCCGAAAAGTCGCTAACGACTCGGGTGCCACCAAAACGTAACTGCTTTCAACTTGCGAACGTCCTCTTGCCCGGAAGACAATACGCATCCACATGATCGATAAAAACTTTTGGCTCAAGACCCAGGGGAAAACCTGGCTCGTCACCGGCGTCGCCGGGTTCATCGG
>Ga0302320_10006493_pt1 | contig 25941 bp, 21 predicted proteins | sample Bog_T0_3_FD_202130 | JGI IMG/M metagenome (GOLD analysis project Ga0302320, IMG submission 202130) | Peat permafrost microbial communities from Stordalen Mire near Abisko, Sweden - Bog_T0_3 | ecosystem: Environmental > Terrestrial > Soil > Wetlands > Peat | place: Sweden: Abisko, Stordalen Mire... | reverse complement strand
TTTCTGGCGATGACCGGCGGTGAAGCAATGTACGCCGACATGGGTCATATCGGCCGCAATCCGATCCGAACATCCTGGTACGGTATCGTGCTGCCGGCGTTACTGCTCAATTATGCCGGGCAGGGGCGGGAGGTTGCCAGTGTTGTCACGCATTGCGCGTGTGAAGGCGATGATCGCAGCCTGTCCTTTGGTGATGCTGTACAGGTTGCACATTTCAGACGGCTTTTTTCTCCTGGCCGTCCGTCTTTCGGCGCCGGTGGATCCTTCCTCTTGCAAAGCCCGGGGACACGGCGCCAGCCAGGAGATCGACTTCAGCCTGGAGAAAGGCGTTGGCGATGAGGGTGGTGCGAAGCGCGGTGCGGACATCGCCGCCGGGGATCACAAGGCGTTTGCAGATTTTGGCGAGGCCGTTGCCCGAGATTCCGTATTGCTCGGCGAGTTGCATTATGGGTGTTTGCCAGACCTGGGCGTAGAGATCTTGCCGGCTGACGATCGTTGGCTTCTTCGGTTGGTCGTCGGTCATAGGTACGCTCGCTCGTTGTTCCTGGGTGAAAAATATAATTGAACCGATGTCGCCATTTTCGGCCGGCGGGACCTCTTGTCGCTGTCAACAGGCCTTGCTGGCCGGCGGTCGCTGACCGGGAGGGGGCCTGTTGACAGCGACGTCGATCATCGGCCTGCCGAGACGATGACGACGGGTGATGCTGCCGTCATATCCGGCGAAGATTGGGCGCCTGGAATTCCGATCCGGAATGCTGGATCAATGCCGGCACGATCGAGTTCCAACCCGATATCCTAATCGGTAAGTAGGATAACGCGATCGACGCCCTGATTTTTGCCGCCAAAATATTTTTACGAATACAGGTTTTGCGTCTTGCAGCTTCTCGAGAGAAGCTCTCCGCAAGCATGAAAATATTCACAGGAGAGGTCAATGCCAAGCCAGTTTCTACATCTGGGTTCCTACGGCCGCAAATCGCGTAAAGGTAAGCCGCGTTGGGCGTGCATCGGCGGCGTTACCGCCGAAGGCGCGCGGGCGCCGCACGCTAGTGGCCACATCCCGTTCCCAGTCGAGCCGACGGTGCTGTACGGCGTCTCGCCGATCGAGGCCGGCCGGATCGCCGAGGAACGTGCCAACATGGCCGTCGATGCGACAGGCAAGCGCCGCCTGCGGCGAGACGGGATAGCTCTTCTCGCCGGCGTCGTTTCGTATCCGATTCCGCGGCGATCGGTTGACGCAGACCCGGTCGATCAGGACGTCTACCGCCTGTGGCAGAACATGACGCTGGAGTGGCTGGTTGCGCAGTTCGGCGATCATCTGCAAAGCGTGGTCCAACACCGCGACGAAAGCTATTACCATCTGCATTTTTACGTCGTGCCGAAGCTCGGCACAACGAACCGGCTCAACGTGAACGACCTGCACCCGGGCCGCTACGCCAAGGTGGTGGCGGAAGCGGAAGGGGCGGACCACAAAAACGCTGAGCGCTCGTATCGCAAGGGGATGCGGGCTTGGCAGGACAACTATCATGCCGCGGTCAGCTCGTTTTTTGGCCACGACCGGTATGGACCGCGCCGGGCGCGCGTCGGTCGGCGCGAGCGCGAAATGCAACGCCGCATGGAAGAGGAACAGTCGCGCCAGCAGGCGGCGCTCGAGGCCGAACGGGCGCAGTTCGAGCGTGACCAGGCTCGGGCGCTGGCCGCGCTTGAGCGCGAACGCACTCGGCTCAACGCCGCCGCCGCCCAGGCCGCGTGGCACACCTACGCAAAACCGCACCACGACCTGCGGCAGCGCTATGCAGCGCTGGCCCAGGTCCGCGCGGCGGAACAGCACGCGACGAACGCCGAAATCGCCGCGCTGCGCGCCCGGCTCGCCGAACGGGAGGAAGACGCACCGGCGCGGCTTGTCGCCTGACTGGTGGCCTATCCGCTCGGCGCCGGTCGCCCGACTTGGGCGGTCCGGCGGCGGCGAGCCGGCTGGACCGGCACGGAGGCGGCCTGGCTGCCGATTGGGCAGCGGCAAGACCGAGATTTCATGCCGCCGCCGCGCCGGTTGCCGCCGGCCGCCACGGCGCCGGCGGTGAGGCCGGACGCCGAAACCAGCCGCGCGGCCTATCGCTTCTCGCAATTAGCGGCGGTTAGCCAGGGTTTGAGCGTGATCAACTCGCCGCGGTCCGCCTTTTCCTTTGCCGCCATGAGTATCTCGCGCATTTTCTTGACCACCGGCGGCTCGAGCGCTTCGATCGCCGCGACCTGTTCGGGCGAAAACAGCCACTTGCGCCCGTAACGTCCCGGCACGCCGGTTACATGACCCAGAATCCGGTCGCGTGTCCGCTGCGCTACGCCGGCGGCGTCGAGCATGTCTGCGACCAGATGGCGCGTCGAATAGAGTGTCAGATCCGCGCGCGTGACACCCAGCAGTTTTTTGACGTACTGCCAATTTTTGGTGATCGGCTGCGACCATCGTTTGGTGCCATCGGGTCTGGTGTAGCATTCCCATTCCGGAAACAACCGTGTCTCGCCTTTGGCCCTCAATTCGATCATGCGATCGATGAGGCCGAGTTCGATGAGCAGCGGGTGCAGCGGTATGATGCGGCCCGAACTGCGGGTCTTTAGGTTTCGCAAGTCTTTGATAGCGACGCGGCCCTTGCGCGCGTCGAACGGCCTCAAGTCGAAGAAATAATTTTCTCCATCGGTGACCAGATCGTTGCACATGAGTTGACCGACCTCGCCCGGCCGCATCCCTGACAGGATCAGGATCTGGTAGCCCCAATAAATATGCGACTGGACAAAATACTTCCCCGGTGTCCAGACCCTGAAGCCGCCGCCGCAGCCGGTAAACAGCGGCAGGCTGATGAGCGCGATGAGCTCCTTGTCGTCGAAGGCATCGCGCGGCAAGGCGGAGAGGTTGTCATCATCGTAGTGGACGAACTTCGGCGCGTTGCCGGAATAGATCTTTTCTTGGATCGACCAGTCGATGAATTTTTTGAGGCCGAGGCTATATCGCCCTTGGACCGTGGTGATCGTCGCGCGGCGAAGCTTCTTCCAATCGTGTTTTTTCGCGTAGCTGTAGCGGGCGAACAAAGAGCCGCGATGATTTTCCGGGATGCCCTTGGGGTGGGGGATGTCGGCCATGGCCTCGTCGAGGTTGTCCCAGTCATTTTTGGTGATGGCGTCGAAAATCGGATCGCCCAAAAAGTCGACGGCAAATTGCACGATGCCGGCCGCGTCGGCGTGGCCCTTGGACTTGCGGCGCAGTTTTTTGCGGGGCGGCGCCAGAAACATCGCCAGCGCCTCGGATAGCCGGAGCCCGGCGGTGGGCGGGACCGGCGCCAGCGGCGGGCTGGTGCCGTTAGGGGCGCTATGCGCCGGGGTGCCGAGGGTGGCGACCTGCTTGCCGATCTCGCTCTTAATGATGGCGTCGATCGTCGAATGTACGGCGTCGGATAGAACCACGGGGCCGGCGGCCGGTGGCGGGGGTGCCGGCCTCCAGCCTTGTGCGACGGCCGCCGTCGCGTCTGAGCGGCCGCGTTCGTAGTCACGGTGCCGGCCAAGCTGGGCAAGCTCGGCTTCGGCGGCCTTGTTCTGATTGACGAAGTCGACCCAGCGGCTGGCGAAGAATTCGAAGCGTTGCGCGAAGGCGTAACCGCGCTCGTTGGCGCGCGCTATATAGTGGCGCGCGTGGTGCTCGAACGCGATGCGCTCTGCCAGGCTGCGCTCGTTTTGCGGGCTGCCGGCAGCCGTGTAGCTCCGCAGCCGGCGGTCGATGACCGTGCCGACCGCTTCGAGATCGGGCGCTGCGATGATCTCGTTCGCCCATGCAAGATTGTCCACTAGACGCCTCCGTGCCTCGTCAAAATTTGCTGTCCTTAAGTTCGCGCGCAGAATTGGCTTTCCGTAAAGCGCTTTCGCCGCTGTCCCCAACCTTATTTGCAAAAAGTAGCGCCCGCCGTCGCGGCGGGAGAGATATGAGGGCCTAGCCACAGGTCGCCTGTTCCGGGCGCGCGTGCCGGTGAATCATCATGGTGTGATGATTCACCGCGTTAGGCGCACCCTGCTGCGGGCGAACTCATTGTTTCTAAAGGAGATTAGGAGATTTTATGAAATTTGGTTGCAGATCCTACCCCCGCAACCAAATTGAGCGCACGCATTTAGGCCCGACCCCTTGGTCGGGCCTAAATCGTTCTGGTGCGAAATTTGTCCCCGCGAAAGCGGGGACCCAGGCTTTATGGCGATGTGGCAATAACTGGCACCGAGCCCGATGCGGCGATTACGGCTTCGCCCGCCGCCGCCGGATCCGTCAGCACCGTCACATTCGCGCATGTCCGCAGGATCGATGCCGGGCATCGGACCGAAGCCGGCGCGTGACAGGCGCGTTCGATTGCCGCCGCCTTTTCGACGCCTGTCGCCACCAGCAGCGAATTTCGCGCGGCGCAATTGCCTGAGGCCGAGCGTCAGGCCGTTGCGAAACCGCCGCCGTTCCGGCTCGCCTGGAAAATTGGCGCACAGCGTCGAGCGCGCCAAAACAACTTGGCGGCAATCGGAATCGGCCGGCGAGCCCGGTTCGTTGAAACCGATATGGCCGTTACGCCCGATGCCGTGAACCACCAGGTCGATTTGGCCGAACGCGCCTTCCTAAGCGTCGAGTGGGCGCATCAAGGCGCCGCGCTCGTCGTTGAAATGCGTGAATATCCCGGCCCGAAGCGGCGTGACGAACTCGCGCGACAAATAAAAAGCAAAGCTCAACGGGTCCGTGGCGCCAAGACCTACATATTCATCCATCTGCACAATATGCACGCGTTGCCAATCGACGGCGTGCCCATAGACCGTGCGCAAAATTTTGTAGGCCGGCGTTGCCGTGCGTCCGGCTGAGGGCACGAAGACGGCGTGGCCCCGCTCCCGAATAGCTTTGTTCAGGGTTGATGCGATCAAGGCTGCGGCCCGCACGGCAAGTGCCGCGCCTTCCAGCACTTCGACGGCAACGCCGTCGGCGCTGCCGGCCCGTTTCATGGATGCTGCTCAAGCGCGGAGCGCGCTGCCGGTTGGCGTCGCGCACCGGCGCGATTGCTTGTCTCGTCGAGCACGGCGCGAACGATCGCGTCGCCAATGTCGGCGTTCCATAATGACAGCCCATTGGCGACGCCATGGAAGCTGGCCTCGCCATGCGTCTTGGCGAGCGGAAAACCGGCTGACAAGCCGAGCCGGAACACGCCCGGCACCGCGCGTCCCGACACATCAATCACTCGCGAATTGCCATCAACCATAGCATAACCACCGTTTTCGCCGCTCAATTCGATGCGCCGGCCCTTGCAGTCGAATAAAGGCAAATCGCGCGGCCGATATCCGGTGGCGACAATGATGATGTCGGCTTGCTCCAGGGTCGCTGCAACATCAGCCACGCGTGCGCGTGGGAGGTCGATGAGTTCGATGCGTAGTTCGCGCGGCAGGCTGCCCAACCCCAGCACGCGGATCAGCAGTTCGCGTGAATCGGAGCGAAAGCCCGCCAGAGGAAAAAACCGGCCGGTCTTGGCGCAGATATCGTCGTCATTGAACGCGTCAAAGCCATCGGCGCGCGCCAGCGCCGGCGTTTGATACATCGGCCGCATCGGCTTGCGATGCAAAATGGCGATCGATCCCGGCGGCCAAGCGATGGCGGGGGAGATATTTAGCAGCGCATTCGCTGCCGACATGGCGCTGTGCGAGCCGCCGATAATAGCAACTTTTGGATGGCACAAAGGAGCTACGCGTTGGCGCGCCGCTTCCAATCCGGCTTTGGTCAAGATGGCGGACGAGGGCACTAGTCTGTCTTCGTAGCGCGGCCACAATCGCGCGCCGCCGACCGACAATGCGCGAAGTTCGGCCGCCGATTGTTCGGCGCCGGTGGCGATCACCAGGCATTGCGAGGTCGCACTGTCTTCGGCGCCGTCGGCGACCCGGCGCGTACGAATGAGCCATCGGTCATCGCCGGTGCGGCTTGCATCGAGCGCCTCGACGCCGGTCAATAGCGGCAAGCCGTTGCTGGCCGTGAATGATTGAATCCGCCGCGCGATGGCTTTGAGGAAATTGCCGACCAAAGGCAGCGGCGCGGCGCGGCCGTGATACCCTCTAAGCGCTAGGGTCGCCGGATGCGTCAGCAATTCAGGAAATCGCTCGCTCAAGCCCGCCGAAAGGCAGCGCAGAAAGCTTTCGGCGTGACTGTCGGAATTGATGTTGTAATCGCCGATCTGCCCGCAGCCCGCCCGACTGCCTTTTTCCAGGACGACGACACCCTTAGCGAGCAAAGCGCGCAGATGTCCGGAATTGCAGGCGGCGATCAGCACGCCGATACCGGCAGGTCCGGCCCCCACTATCGTTAATCTTGCCGGGGCGGAACTTTGCACCGCGCAACCATCGTGGCGCAGTGCAAGCGAAACAATCCCGGGAAATAAGTAATACGGTGTCCCACTTACGCGCTAAGCGGTGCCGCCGAATGCTGCGCTGCGTCATTCGTCCCGTGCTGCACATTATACAAAAGCAATTTGTCGCGGCGGCTTTCTATTTGATCCTACGGGCGAATTTTACATTCTTTACGCAAAAGCTATCTAGCCAAGCCGGCGTGCGATGGCCTATCGTGTCTATTGGAGACTCGCGTCGATGTGACCGAAGACAAGTCGGCAATTGTTGGCGTTGAAATCAAAAACAAAGAACTCTTGGGAGGGACGGAATGTCAACAACAACAACAACAACAACGGCAACGGGATCAGTGGCGACTCCGCGCGTGCTCACGAATACGCGCTGGGCCCAACTTGCATTCTGCGTCATCTGCATGGTGATGATCGCCAATCTGCAATACGGATGGACCCTGTTCGTCAATCCGATCAACAAGGCACATGGCTGGTCGATCGCCTCGATCCAAGTTGCCTTCGCGATATTCATTGCGCTCGAGACCTGGCTCACGCCGATCGAAGGTTGGATCGTCGATTTGCTCGGCACCCAGCGCGGACCAAAGCTCATGGTGGGCTTCGGCGGCATCATGGTCGCCCTTGGCTGGGTTCTTAATTCGCGTGCCGAGTCGTTGGAAATGCTGTATTTCGCCGCTGTTATTTCGGGCGTCGGCGGCGGCGCGATCTACGCCACTTGCGTCGGTCAAGCGGTGAAATGGTTTCCTGACAGGCGCGGACTCGCAGTCGGTCTGACGGCGGCCGGATACGGCGCCGGCGCGGCGATCACCGTTATTCCGATTCGTTATGTGATCGCCGACTATGGCTACGAGGCGGCGTTCCTTTGGTTCGGTCTGGTGCAGGGCGGCATTATTTTGCTCATGGCGTTCTTCCTGCGCGGACCGGCGCCTGGCGAGATGGCCGGCGCGCCGGCCCCGAAGGTGATTCAATCGGCGCGCAACTTCACGCCCAAGGAAGTGCTGTCGACACCGGTTTTCTGGCTGCTCTACATCATGTTCGTGATGGTGTCGGCCAGCGGCCTGATGGCCACCGCGCAAATCGCGCCGATTGCGAAGGATTTCGACGTCGGCAACTCCATCGTGTTCTTTGGCGCGACGACGCTGACCGCCGCGCTCATCATCGACAATCTCGCCAACGGCGCGGCGCGCCCGCTGTTCGGGTGGATCTCGGACAATATCGGTCGTGAATATACGATGGCGATCGCGTTCGGCTTGGGTGCGGTCGCTTATTGGCTGCTGGGCTCGTTGGGCACGGCGCCATGGGCATTCGTGCTCTTTGCCGCGCTGATCTTCCTGACCTGGGGTGAGATTTTCAGCCTGTTTCCATCCACCTGCACCGACAGCTTTGGAGCGAAATTCGCGACCGTCAATCTCAGTCTGCTCTATACGGCGAAGGGAACTTCGGCCTTCCTCGTGCCGGTCGCAAATCTGATCAAGACTTCAACCGGCAGCTGGCATGCGGTGTTTGCTGTTACCGCTTTGATGAACGTCGTGGTGGTGGCGCTCGCTTTGTTCGTCCTCAAGCCGATGCGCAAGCGGCTCATGGCCCAAAGCAACAAAACCTGACACGGCATAAACCCCGTCCGTTTTAAACGGACGGGGCCCTTTCTCTAATTAGTTCGATCTAATTCCGTGTTGCGCATACCCGCGCACCTGGCATATTGTATACCAGTCATGAGTATTCGAGTTCGTAGCCCCCGTAGCGTCAATGTGAGTGTCCGCGGATCATCCTCCGCCCGCGCTCTATCTGCGTTGCAGCCCGCGATGGCGCCGATCGACGCCACGCCCAGCTTTAAACACAAGGCTTACGCCGCGCTCAAGAACGCCATCGTGGCGATGGACATCTATCGCAGCCGCGACGACATCCGCCTGGACGAGCGCAAGCTGGCGCAGGATTTCGGCATCAGCCGCACGCCAGTCCGCGAGGCCATGGCGCAGCTCGAGAGCGAAGGTTTCGTGCGTCTGGTGCCGCGCCGCGGCATCTATGTGGTGCGCAAGACCAAGCGCGAGGTGATCGAGATGATCACCGCCTGGGCGGCGCTTGAAAGCATGGCGGCGCGGCTGATCACGCAGACCGCGACCGGCGACGAAATCGCCGGCTTGCGCGGCCTGTTTACGACATTCGAGAACGGCGAATTGCGCGCCCATCTCGACGAATATTCCGACGCCAATATCGAATTCCACCAGAGCATCATCAAGCTCAGCCGTAACGCCGTGCTCATCGATCTGGCGGAAAATCTCTTCACCCATATGCGCATGATCCGGCGCAAGACCATCGGCGAGCAGGATCGCGCCGACCGCTCGATCCGCGACCACATGAACATCATCGAAGCCTTGGAAGCGCGCGCCACCGATCGCGCCGAAGAATTAGTGCGCGACCACGCGCTTGGTCTCGCCGATCACGTGGCGAAATTCGCCGATTATCTCGATTAAAAACAAAGAAACGGGAGGTCCCCATGGCTGATGCAGCAGTGAAAATCGAGGCCGAGGCGGAACTCACCGACGGCTTCAACCTCATCATCGATGCGCTCAAGCTCAACGGCCTCGCCACGATCTACGGCGTGCCCGGCATCCCGATCACGGATTTCGGCCGTATGGCGCAAGCCGCGGGAATTCGCGTGCTGTCGTTCCGGCACGAACAGAATGCCGGCTATGCCGCTTCCATCGCCGGTTTCCTCACCAAAAAGCCCGGTATTTGCCTCACGGTTTCAGCGCCCGGCTTCCTCAACGGCCTGACGGCGCTGGCGCATGCCACCACCAACTGCTTCCCGATGATCCTGATGTCGGGCTCATCCGAGCGCGAAGTCGTCGATTTGCAGCAGGGCGATTACGAGGAGATGGACCAACTCGCCATAGCGAAGCCGCTGTGCAAGGCGGCGTTCCGCGTGCTGAATGCCGCCGATATCGGCATCGGCCTCGCCCGCGCGATCCGTGCCGCCGTATCGGGCCGCCCGGGAGGCGTCTATCTCGATTTGCCGGCCAAGCTTTTCGGCCAGGTCATGGATGCAAAGGCCGGCGCGAATTCGCTGGTCAAGGTGATCGATGCGGCGCCTGCGCAAATTCCGGCGTCCGACGCGGTTAAGCGCGCGCTCGATGTGCTCAAAAGCGCCAAGCGCCCGCTGATCATTCTCGGCAAGGGCGCGGCCTATGCGCAGGCCGACGACGCCATCAAGTCGCTCGTTGAAAAGAGCGGCATTCCGTTCCTGCCGATGAGCATGGCCAAAGGCTTGTTGCCCGATACCCATCCGCAATGCGCCGGCGCGGCGCGCTCGACGGTGCTCAAGGATTCCGATGTTGTGATGCTGATCGGCGCGCGGCTCAATTGGCTGTTGTCGCACGGCAAGGGCAAAGCCTGGGGCGAAGCGCCCAAGAAATTCATTCAGATCGACATCGAACCCAAGGAAATGGATTCGAATGTCGAAATCGTCGCACCGGTAGTCGGCGATATCGGTTCCTGCGTTGCGGCGTTGCTCGCGGGCATGGGCGGCAATTGGCCGGCCCCGTCGGCCGATTGGACCGGCGCGGTGAGCAAAAAGCGCGAAGAGAACGTCGCCAAAATGGCGCCGCGCCTGATGAACAACAACGTGCCGATGGACTATCACGGCGCGCTTGGCGTGCTGCGCACCATCGTCAAGGAACGGCCGGACGCCATCCTGGTCAATGAAGGCGCCAACACGCTCGATCTCGCGCGCGGCATCATCGATATGTACAAGCCGCGCAAGCGGCTCGATGTCGGCACCTGGGGCATCATGGGCATCGGCATGGGCTATGCCATCGCCGCGGCCATCGAGACCGGCAACCCGGTGCTTTGCGTCGAGGGCGACTCGGCCTTTGGTTTCTCCGGCATGGAGATCGAGACCATCTGCCGTTATAACCTGCCGGTCTGCATCGTCATCTTTAATAATGACGGCATTTATCGCGGCACCGACGTCAATGCCAGCGGCAGCGCCGATCCGGCGCCGACCGTTTTCGTCAAGGGCTCGCGCTACGACAAGATGATCGAGGCCTTCGGCGGCGTCGGCGTCAACGCGACATCGCCCGACGAACTCAAGCGTGCCGTCAACGCGGCGATGGATAGCGGCAAGCCGACACTGATCAACGCGGTGCTCGACCCTGCCGCCGGCAGCGAAAGCGGCCGCATCGGCAATCTCAATCCGCAAAGCAAGATTAAGAAGAAATGACGCGAAGCGTCATCCCGGACGCGGCGTAGCCGCGATCCGGGATCGCGCAAAGTTCGGAATGCTTAACGGTCTCGGTTCTGCAGCGCACCGCTAACGCGTTGCGCAGCGCCCGGGACAAGACAGAGACAAGATGGAGGAAATGAAATGGCCAAAAAGAACACCAAGAAATCCGCGTCCAAGCCCGCCGCAAAAAAATCCGCCCGCAAGGTGGTGAAGCTGGCGGCGAAAAAGTCGAACGGCAACGGCAAATCCAGCCATCTGCCGAAGCCCTCGTCCAAGCCTTACGGCCTGGACGGCAAAGCGCTGACCGGCGTGCGCATTCTCGACTTCACCCATGTGCAATCGGGTCCGACCTGCACGCAGTTGCTCGCCTGGTTTGGCGCCGACGTGATCAAGGTGGAGCGCCCCGGCGTCGGCGATGCGACGCGCAACCAGCTTGTCGATGTGAAGGGCGCCGATTCGCTCTACTTCACCATGCTCAACCACAACAAGCGCTCGATCACCATCGACTCCAAGAACCCGCAGGGCAAGCGCGTGCTCGAAGCGCTGATCCGCAAATGCGACGTGCTTGTCGAGAATTTCGCGCCCGGCGCGCTCGATCGCATGGGCCTGACCTGGGAGCACATCCACAAGACCAACCCGCGCATGATCGTCGCCTCGGTAAAGGGCTTCGGCCCCGGACCGTATGAAGACTGCAAGGTCTACGAAAACGTCGCGCAATGCACCGGCGGCGCTGCTTCCACCACGGGCTTTCGCGAAGGTCCGCCGCTGGTCACCGGCGCGCAGATCGGCGATAGCGGCACAGGATTGCATCTCGCGCTCGGCATTGTCTCGGCGCTTTATCAGCGCACCCGCACCGGCCGCGGCCAGAAGGTGCTCGCCGCCATGCAGGATGGCGTCTTGAACCTCTGCCGCGTCAAACTGCGCGATCAACAGCGTCTCAAGGCCGGCCCGCTCAGCGAATACAGCCAATACGGCGAGGGCGTTGCTTTCGGTCCGACCGTGCCGCGTGCCGGCAACGACTCGGGCGGCGGCCAGCCCGGCTGGATCCTCAAGTGCAAGGGCGCGCCGGAAGACCCGGACGCCTACATCTATTTCATCACCCAGGCGCCGGTCTGGGGCCCGATCTGCGACGTGATCGGCGAGCCGACTTGGAAAACCGATCCGGAATACGCCACGCCGCGCGCGCGCCTGCCCAAGCTCAAGGCGATCTTTGCGCGGATCGAGGAGTGGACCATGACCAAGACCAAGTTCGAGGCCATGGACATCCTCAACAAGTTCGACATTCCGTGCGGCCCGATTCTGTCGATGAAGGAAATCTCGGAAGACGAGAGCCTGCGCAAGACCGGCACCATCGTCGAGGTCGATCATCCCGCGCGCGGCAAATATCTCACCGTCGGCAATCCGATCAAATTGTCGGACTCGATCTCGGAAGTGAAGCGCTCGCCGCTTCTGGGCGAACATACTGACGAGATTTTGTCGGATGTGCTCGGCTTCAAGGCCAACGAGATCGCGGAAATCAAAAACTCCGGCGCCTTGAGCGCGCCGAAGAAGGAAGAGAAGGCGGCGTAATTAATTTGAGCTGTCGTCCCCGCGAAGGCGGGGACCCAGTAATCACTGGGCCGTCGGTGTTTACTGGATGCCAGCTTTCGCGGGCATGACAGCCGAAGTTTTGGGGAGTGTCACTATGCGTATCGTGGTCCACGGCCAGCAGGCCTTCGGCAAGGCCGTCTTGGAGGCGCTGATCAAGCGCGGCGAGAACGTCGTCGCCGTCTATGTCGCGCCGGAAAAAGAGGGCGCCAAGGCCGATCCCTTGAAGGAAGCGGCGCTCGCCGCGGGCCTGAAGGTGATGCAGCCGGCCTCGTATAAAACTCCGGAAGTGCTGGCCGAGTTCAAGGCGCTCAAGCCCGACCTGCAGGTCATGGCATTCGTGACGCTGTTCGTGCCTGAGGAATTTCTCAACGCGCCGATCCATGGTTCGATCCAGTACCACCCCTCGCTGCTGCCGGCTTACCGCGGCGCTTCGGCCATCAATTGGCCGATCATCAAGGGCGAAAAGGAAACCGGCCTGTCGATCTTCTGGCCCGACAACGGGCTCGATACCGGCGACGTGCTGATTCAGAAGAAAACGCCGATCGGCCCCAGCGACACGCTCGGCACCGTCTATTTCGACCGCCTTTTTCCGCAAGGCGTCGACGCCATGATGGAGTCGGTCGATCTGGTGAAGGCCGGCAAAGCGCCGCGCATCAAGCAGGACGAATCGAAAGCCACTTACGAAGGCCGCTGCGGTCCCGGCAATGCCAAGATCGACTGGGGCAAGCCCTGGGAGCAGATCGACCGCCTGATCCGCGGCTGCAATCCGGCGCCCGGCGCCTGGTGCATGCTCGACAACAAGGTCGTCAAAATCTTCGACGCCAAGCCGCTGCCGGCCAAGGACCCCAAGGGCATCGCCGGCAAGCTCGGCGAAATCGTCGCGGTTGAGGCCGACGGATTTACCGTCGTCTGCGCCGACGGCCGCTTCAAAGTCACCCGCGTTCAACCCGCCGACGGCAAGAAAATCGACGCCGGCGAATTTGCCACCACCGCGAAGCTCGCCGTCGGGGCGAAGTTCGCCTGATCGTCATTTCCAAATAACGGACCCATCACCATGCCCGCCGAACAGCACCAGAAGCCCAAATCCGACATCGACATCGCGCAAGCCGCCAAGATGCGTCCGATCATGGAGCTCGCCAAGGAAAAGCTTGGTATCGAAGCCAAGAACCTCGAACCTTACGGCCACTACAAGGCCAAGGTATCGATGGATTACGTCAAGTCGCTGGAAGGCAAGCCGAACGGCAAGCTGATCCTGGTCACCGCGATCAATCCGACGCCTGCGGGCGAGGGCAAGACCACGACCACCGTGGGTTTGACCGACGCGCTCAATTTCATCGGCAAGAAGGCCATGCTGTGCCTGCGCGAAGCCTCGCTGGGTCCCTGCTTCGGCGTCAAAGGCGGCGCTGCCGGCGGCGGTTATGCCCAGGTCGTGCCGATGGAAGACATCAACCTCCATTTCACCGGCGATTTCCACGCCATCACCTCGGCGCATAATCTGCTCTCGGCGCTGATCGACAATCACATCTATTGGGGCAATGCGCTCGGCATCGATTCGCGCCGCGTCGCCTGGCGCCGTGTCCTGGACATGAACGACCGCGCGCTGCGCGAGATCGTCTGCTCGCTCGGCGGCGCCGCCAATGGCTATCCGCGCGAGGCCGGCTTCGACATCACCGTCGCCTCCGAGGTCATGGCGATCTTCTGCCTGGCGAAAAACCTCGACGACCTGCGCGAACGGCTCGGCAATATCATTGTCGCCTATACCCGCGAGCGTAAACCCGTGCGCGCCAAGGAGCTCAACGCCAATGGCGCCATGGCCGCGCTGTTGAAGGACGCGATCGCGCCCAACATGGTTCAGACTCTCGAGGGTACGCCGGCCTTCATCCATGGCGGCCCCTTCGCCAATATCGCGCACGGCTGCAACTCGGTGTCGGCTACGACCACCGCGCTCAAGCTCGCCGATTACGTCGTGACGGAAGCCGGTTTCGGCGCCGATCTGGGCGCCGAGAAATTCCTCGACATCAAATGCCGCAAGGCCGGTCTTGCGCCCGATTGCGTGGTCATCGTCGCCACCATCCGCGCGCTCAAGATGCATGGCGGCGTCAAGAAAGAGGACCTCAAGAAAGAGGATCTCAAGTCGCTCGAAGCCGGCATGGCCAATCTGCAGCGCCATCTGGAGAACCTGAAGAAGTTCGGCCTGCCGGTGGTGGTGTCGATCAACCGTTTCTCGGCCGATACCGACGCCGAAATCGCGCTCGTCAAGGAAAAGTGCAAGGCGCTCGGCACCGAAGCGATCATGGCCGATCATTGGGCCATGGGCGGCGAGGGCGCGGCCGATGTTGCCAAGGCGGTGGTCAAGCTCATCGATGGCGGCACCGCCAAGCTCAAGTTCCTCTATCCCGATGACATGCCGCTGTTCGAGAAGATCCGCACCATCGCCAAGGAAATCTACCGCGCCGATGACGCCACCGCTGACAAGGCGGTGAAGGATCAGCTCAAGGCTTGGGAAGAGATGGGCTACGGCAAGCTGCCGATCTGCATCGCCAAGACGCAGTATTCGTTCTCCACCAATGGCGACGCCAAGGGCGCGCCCACCGGCTTCAATATCCCAGTGCGCGAAGTCCGCCTGTCGGCGGGCGCCGAGTTCGTGGTGGCGATCTGCGGCGAGGTCATGACCATGCCGGGGCTACCCAAGGTGCCGGCGGCCAACACCATCGATGTCGGCCCCGACGGCCGGATTGTCGGGTTGTTCTAAAGCCTTTGGTACGCACCGTCGCGCCCGTATAAAAAAGCCCCCGGCAACGCCGGGGGCTTGCAAATCGAGCACACGTTTCTTTTTATATCGGAGTTACGGCTTCGCCGGAGTTGCCACCGGAGCGACTTTTTTTGGAGCCGGAGGCGGCGGGAGCTTCGGCGTTTTTTTGAGGAACCGTCTCTTTTGCAGGCTTCGCCTGGGCAAATGCGCCGGTTGGCGTAGCGATCAAGGTTGCCGTTGCCGAAGCCAGGAATAGAACCGCCGATAGGATGGACAGTACTTTCACGATGAATTCCTCCCCTGCATGTGCGTCGTTGTTGACATATACGATTACGACTTTAAAGGATAACGCCGATTATTTCATTATAAAAAGGATAGCGCCGAACATTTCCGTATAAAAAAATGTGCGGGAGCGGGCGCTTCTTAATCACAGGCATGTAATGGTAATTGCAGGTTTCCTGCAACCGAACAGCGGAGAGAGACACCATGTTGAGATTCTACTATTCCGGCGCGCCAAATCCGATGAAGGTCGCGCTGTTTCTGGAAGAAGCCGGCCTGCCTTACGAGGCCGTGCCGGTCGATACCCGCAAAGGCGACCAGCACAAGCCGGACTATCTGGCGATCAATCCCAACGCCAAGGTGCCGGCGATCGTCGACGGCGACGTCACCGTGTTCGATTCCGGCGCCATCTTGCTCTATCTCGGCGACAAGACCGGAAAATTCATGCCGGCCAAAACCGACAAGGCGCGCGGCGAATTGCTGTCGTGGCTGTTCTTCGTCGCGTCCGGCGTCGGTCCTTACGCCGGCCAGTCGGTACATTTCCGCAATTACGCGCCGGAGAAAAACGAATACGCCATCAACCGCTATGTCTACGAAGCCACGCGTCATTTTGGCATCGCCGATGCGCGGCTCGCCAAGCAGAAATACCTGCTGGGCGATAGCTACACCATCGTCGACATGGCGCTCTGGGGCTGGGCGCGGCTGATCCCGATGGTGCTGGGCGAGAGCGCTTTCGCGAAATTCCCCAACCTCAAGCGGCTTGTTGACGAGATTAGCGCGCGGCCGGCGGCGGCGCGCGCCATCGCGATCAAGGACAAGCACAAGTTCAAGACCGAGTTCGATGACGAAGCCCGCAAAGCCATGTTCCGCCATCAAGTCGAGAAGGTGGCGTAATTTATTTTCCTCTCCCCGCTTTGGTGGGGAGAGGCTACCTGCCGCCTTTGATCCCAAGATAAGGCCGCGCCTTCAGCAGTTCCGCCAGATGCGCGGTGTTGGACGCCAGCATCTTGTTCCACTTGCCGATAACTTTGGGCGGTTTCTTGAACTCCTTGTATTCCTTCGAACCCATGGCCTCGCCGACCCAATAAGTCGGCCCGCCGGACGGCACCGTGAAACCGACTTCGAGCAGCGCGCTCAAAATTTCCGCGGCGCTGTGATGCGCGCCGTCCTCGTTGCCAACGATACAGGTCACCGCGACCTTGCCGTAAGACGGCATGCGGCCGCGCTCGTCTTTCTCATCTAGGAAGGCGTCCATGCGCTCCAGCACCCGCTTGGCGACGCTCGACGGCTGGCCGAGCCAGATCGGTGAGCCGATCACCAGGATGTCAGCCGCCAGCATGCGCTTGCGCAATTTCGGCCAATCGTCGCCGCGGCCTTCGTCGGATTTGACGCCGGGCTTGATGTTGTAGTCGGCGGCGCGCACGAATTTGCCCGCGACGCCTAATTCGCCAAGCGCATCGAAGAACTGGCGCATGAGCACGTCGGTCGAGGACGTCTCCTTGTCCTTGGAGCTTTTCAGGCTGCAATTGAAGCCAAACGCCGTCAGCAAGCCGGTTTCTTTTGCAGCCGCTCTTTGTTTGAAAGCCATTGCGCGCTACTCGGCGGGCCGCGGAAAAACCCGGTGCACGCTGGCGCCCTGTTCGGCAGCCATGGGCTCGCCCATTTTCGTCTCGGGCTTGCGCCGGCCCATGGTCCAGTTGCATTGCATGCGCACTTCGGGGTTTGGCACGGACCAGCAGGCGCCGTTTTTGTCCAAAAATACCACCCAAATCAGATCGGCTTCCGGCCCGTAATCGATGACGAAATGCGCCACCCCGGAGCCTTTGGCGGTCTCAAGCGGCAGTGGTGGATTAAGTTGGGTAATCATCGGCGTCCTGCGTACATACTGGAAACTTGCCAACCCTAACGGCCAAGCCCGCCAGTCTGTTCCACTGTCCGCAAACCGACACTTTAATGCCGACAAATCTAGTCCAATTCGATCGGCCGCCAGTTGATCGCGGCATTGAACTTGGCCGTGCGCACGCGCCCCACCGAAAAGGGCACACCGTATAGCCGCAGGTTTTCCTTGCGCTCGCCTTGCACCGCCGCCACGTCGGCCACGGAATAGCCGCGCGCTTGCAGCTTCTCGCGCATCAGCTCGGCGATTTCGTGGGCTTCGACCTGGTCGATGAGGTCGTCCTGGACGCGGATCACATAGATCGCGGTCCGGGCCGTTTCGCGCACCGTGCCGTAGACATAGCTGCGCATGCTTGTCGCCCCCGAATAAATGAACGGGCGCCGCTTCCGATTTTGGGGGCAGGGAAGCGGCGCCCGTCCTTCGCGGTGAAACTATTGGAAAAGCTTCATCGCGTTTTCGATGGTCTGCACCACGCCCCAGGCCAGGGGAATGCCGACAAAGCCCCAAGCCAGAATCAGCTTGAGCTTCATCGAAGAGTCTTGCGTTTGGTTTGCCATGGTCATTTCTCCCTATGCCGTTGCCGCAGCGCGGGCGTCATTGGCTTTCATATGATAGCGCTCGCTTACTGCCTTGATCATGAAGTTGCAGATGAAGCCGACCACCAACAGCCCCGCCATGATGTACATGGTGGTGTTGTAGGCCTGCGCCTTCGGCACGCCGTGATCGATTTGATACTGGCGGATGTAGTTCACCAGCACCGGGCCGAATATGCCCGCCGCCGACCAGGCCGTGATCAGCCAGCCGTGAATGGCGCCCACATAGCGGGTGCCGAACATGTCCTTCAGATAAGCCGGCACGGTGGCGAAGCCGCCGCCATACATGCTCATGATGACCACGAAGCAAAGCACGAACAGCGCCACGCTGCCGATCGAGCCGGTCCACGGCACCAGACAATAGAGCACCGTTCCGATGGCGAAGAAGCAGAAATAAGTGCTCTTGCGCCCGATGATGTCGGAGGTCGAAGCCCAGAAGAAACGCCCGATCATGTTGAACAGACTGAGCAGACCGACGAAGCCGGCGGCTGCGATTGCCGTGACATGGCCGGGGAACATTTCCTGGCTCATGGCGGAGGCCTGTCCGAGCACGCCGATGCCGGCGGTCACGTTGAGGCAGAGCACCCACCAGATCAGCCAGAACTGCGGCGTCTTGATCGCGTCATAGACGAAGACGTCGTTCTTGGTGATCAGGCGCTGCGCCACCACCGGAGCCGTGTAGCCTTCCGGCTTCCAGCCCGGCGCCGGCACGCGCACAATCGCGGCGCCGACCATCATGAACACGAAGTAGACGCAGCCGAGGACGATGAAGGTCTCGGCGACGCCGACATGGGTCGGTGTCGAGAACTTAGCCATCAGCCAAACCGACAGCGGCGAAGCAATGAAAGCGGCGCCGCCGAAACCCATGATGGCCATGCCGGTCGCCATGCCGGGCCGGTCGGGGAACCACTTGATCAGCGTCGAGACCGGCGAGATATAGCCGAGACCGAGGCCGATGCCGCCGAGCAGGCCATAGCCGAGATAGACGATCCAAAGATTATGCGCGTAAACGCCGGCCGCCGAAACCAGGAAGCCGCCGCCGAAGCAGCAGGCCGCCGTGAACATCGCGCGGCGCGGTCCGCCTTCTTCCACCCAGCGGCCGAGAAACGCCGCCGAAAGGCCAAGCACGACGATCGCGATCGAGAAAATCCAGCCGAGATCGGTGAGTTTCCAGTCGTTCGGCGCCGACGCGGTGATGCCGATCAGCTTGGTCATCGGTAGGTTGAATACGCTGAAGGCGTAGGCCTGGCCGATGCATAGATGAATACAAAGCGCCGCCGGCGGCACCAGCCACCGGCTAAATCCTGGTTCTGCAATCGTATGACTGCGGTCGAGAAAGCTCATCGCGCCGTCCTCCTCGGTTTCCCTAGTTTCGATTCTTTTTTACAGACCGCGGAAAAGCGTCATTGCCCCCCAAGTCTGGCAGTTGCAGAGTGCGGATCGGCATTGGTTGAATCAATAAAAGTTTTTCTATTATCCAATAGAAAATTCAAATCTCGCAATAGCGAACAACTATAGGCCTACAAAACAGCTTGCCGCGTGTCGCATTTTGAAAAGGCAGGCATTGCGGGCGATGGCCCATGCGCGCGGCATGCGACTAAAGAACATGTGATAAATTCAAGCGCGTGATTTCAATCGGACAATAGCGGAGCGACGCGGCGCGCTTCCGCCACCAGCGCCGCCGTCAACGGCGTCATCGGCTCGCGCGCCGGCGCCACCAGCCCGATGGTGTGGCTCGCCTCCGGCTCGATGATCGGGATCGCGCGCAGCATATTGCTGTCGGTGAGACCAAGTGACGCAGCCAGCCGCGCCGGCATGACGCTGGCCCAGCGCCCGGTGCGCACATGCGAATAGAGCAGGACCATCGAGTCCGATTCGAGCGTGATGTCGGGATCGGCGCCGGTGTCGCGCAGCAGCCGTTCGATGATGCGGCGGTTCTGCATGTCGGGGGTCAGGAGGCAGAGCGGCACCTTGGCGACTTCCGCCCAGGTCACCGTCTCGCGGTCGCCGAGCGGTGCGTCGGCCGCGACCAGCAGGCGATAACGTTCGCGATACAGCGGCACGGAAGTGACTCGGCCAAGCGGTTCGTTGTCGAGATAGGTCAACCCTGCGTCGATCTCGAGATTATCGAGATGCGTGAGAATTTCCACCGAAGTGCGCGACAGGATCGTGAATTGCACCGATGGGTGGCGCGCGCGAAACGGCGTGGTGAGCGTTTCCACCATCGCCAAGGCGGTCGGGATCGCCGCCAGCCGCAAGCGTCCCACGAGGCCGTGTTTGAGCGCATGGACTTCCTGGCGCATGGCACGCGCGTCGCCGACAATACGGCGCGCCCAGTCGAGCACGCGCTCACCTTCCGGCGTGAAACTCTGAAAACGCGAACCGCGGTTGACCAGCAGGACACCGAAGGTCTCTTCCAACTGCTTAACCCCGGCAGACAGGGTCGGCTGAGTGACGCCGCAAGCCTCGGCCGCCCGCCCAAAATGCTTTTCGCGCGCCAAAGCGAGCAGGAATTCGAGTTTATCGATCAAGTCTGCCCCCGTTTTGCGTCAAAATGTGCCGTATTCTGGTTTTTTCGTTCCCGGGAACGGCGCACACTCCGATGCCTGCCAGTCCACCATAATCGGAATTTACAAGGACAGCGAATGAATTGATAGATAAATTCTATCATGCCATTGGGGGGTGGGCCTTGTTTCGATCGAAAATCAGCGGCTTGCTGGACGTTCGGAGGAAAAATGAGTGCTTCAGACCAGGGCGCGACCTTGTCGCCGTCGCGGGTGAGCGGCGCCGGCGTTGGCAAGCGCCGCAAGCCACCGCGTACGCCCAAGGGCCGCCAGGTCGATCCGCAGGCGCTCGCTGAAGTGCAGGCATTGCTGACCGACCAGCCGCGCCGCCGCGACCTGTTGATCGAGCATCTACATCTCATCCAGGATCATTACGGTCATCTCTCCGCCGCCCATCTCACCGCGCTGGCGTTCGAGATGAAGATGGCGCTAACTGAAGTCTACGAGGTCGCGACGTTCTACGCGCATTTTGACGTCGTCAAAGACGGCCCCGCGCCGCCGCCGGTCACCGTGCGCGTATGCGACTCATTATCCTGCGCCATGGCCGGCGCCGAAAAATTGCTGGCGCAATTGCCGGGAAAATTAGGCAAGGATGTGCGCGTTGTGCGCGCGCCTTGCATGGGCGCCTGCGATCGCGCGCCGGTGGTCGCGGTCGGCCATATGCAAACCTTTCAGTGCACGCTCGACACGGTCGCGCAAGCTGCGAAAAATGTGCCGCATGCCCATGCCTGGCACCCCACGACCGATTTCGCCGCCTATCAAAAGTCAGGCGGCTACGCGATCCTGAAGGAATGCCTTTCGGGCAAACGCACGCCCGATGAGCTGATCAAGATCGTGAGCGACGCAGGTTTGCGCGGTATGGGCGGCGCCGGATTTCCGACCGGGCGCAAATGGTCGCTGGTGCGCGCCGAACCCGCGCCGCGACTCTTTGCAGTAAATGCCGATGAGGGTGAGCCCGGCACCTTCAAGGACCGCTATTATCTCGAACGCGACCCGCATCGTTTTCTCGAAGGCATGCTGATCGCGGCCTATGTCGTCGAGGCGCCCGAAACCTACATTTACATCCGCGACGAATATCCCGAACTGCGCCTCATGCTGGCCGAGGAAATCGCCAAGCTTGAGGAGGCCGGTCTCACGCCGCATACTAAGCTGCATCTGCGCCGCGGCGCCGGCGCCTATATCTGCGGCGAAGAGTCGGCGATGATCGAATCGATCGAGGGCAAGCGCGGCCTGCCGCGCCATCGCCCGCCTTATCTCGCACAAGTAGGCCTGTTCGGCCGCCCCACATTGGAGCAGAACGTCGAGACCTTGTTCTGGATCCGCGATCTTATCGAACGCGGCCCGGAATGGGCGACCTCGCAGGGCCGCCACGAGCGCAAGGGTTTCCGCAGCTTCTCGGTTTCCGGCCGTGTGAAAAATCCCGGGGTGAAGTTGGCGCCCGCCGGTATCACGGCGCGCGAACTAATCGACGAATTCTGCGGGGGCATGACGGAGGGTCATGAATTCAAGGCTTACCTGCCCGGCGGCGCGTCGGGCGGCATATTGCCGGCTTCGATGGCCGACATCCCGCTCGATTTCGGCATGCTGGAAAAACACGGCTGTTTCGTGGGTTCCCACGCGGTGGTGATTTTGTCCGAGAAGGACGACATGAAAGCCGTGGCGTTGAACTTGATGAAGTTCTTCGAGGACGAAAGCTGCGGCCAGTGCACGCCCTGCCGCGTCGGCTCCGAAAAAGCCGCCAAGCTGATGGCCCAAGGCCCGTGGGACGCTTCGCTGCTGACCGAACTTTCGACCGCCATGCGCGACGCTTCCATTTGCGGTCTCGGCCAGGCGGCGCCGAACCCGCTATTATGCGTGCTGAAATTTTTTCCCGAGGAACTGGCAAAGCCGATGGGCCGTTGGTGAACCATGACTGAACCGAACTCCAAGCCCAAGACCTTCTTCATCGACGACCGCGAAATCGACATCCGCGAAGGCGAGTCGATCTTCCGCGCCGCGCGAAGGCTCGACATCAAGCTGCCTCATCTGTGCTATTTGCCCAAGCCCGGCTACCGCGCCGACGGCAATTGCCGCGTCTGCATGGTCGAAATCGAGGGCGAGCGCGTACTCGCTGCGTCCTGCATCCGCACACCTTCGCCCGGCATGAAGGTGAAAACCTCCACCAAGCGCGCCAAGACCGCGCGCAAGATGGTGGCCGAGCTCCTGGTTACCGACCAGCCCGCGATCGAAGTCGCGCATGATCCGCAATCCGAATTCTGGAAAACCGCCAAGCGCCAGGGCGTTGCCGCCGGCCGTTTCCCCAAGCGCGAGCGCATCGAAATTCCCGCGCCCGACCGCAGCCATGCCGCCATGGCGGTCAATCTCGACGCCTGCATCCAGTGCAATTTGTGTGTGCGCGCCTGCCGCGAAGTGCAGGTCAATGACGTCATCGGCATGGCCGGCCGCGGCTTCATGGAAAAGATCGTGTTTGATTTCGACGATCCGATGGGCAACTCGACTTGCGTTGCCTGCGGCGAATGCGTGCAGGCCTGTCCGACCGGCGCGCTGATGCCGTCCTCGCTGGTCAATGCTGAGAACGTGCGCACGCAATTTCCCGACCGCGAAGTCAACAGCGTCTGCCCCTATTGCGGCGTTGGCTGCCAGCTCACCTACCAGATCAAGGACGACAAGCTTATTGCCGTGACCGGCCGTAACGGTCCGGCCAACCAGAACCGGCTTTGCGTCAAGGGCCGCTTCGGCTTCGACTATGTGTCAAATCCGCAGCGCCTGATGAAGCCGATGGTGCGCAAGGACGGCGTCGCCAAATCCGCCGACGATCTGGTCGATCCGCAAAATCCCTTTACGCATTTCCGCGAAGCGAGCTGGGAAGAGGCCATGGAGCGCGCCGCTTCCGGCTTGAAGAAAATCCGCGACCGCGACGGTTCACGCGCGCTCGCCGGCTTCGGTTCGGCCAAAGGCTCGAACGAAGAGGCTTATCTCTTTCAGAAGCTGGTGCGTACCGGCTTTGGCTCCAACAATGTCGATCACTGCACCAGGCTTTGCCACGCCTCGTCGGTGGCGGCGCTGCTGGAAGGCGTCGGCTCGGCGGCGGTGACCGCGACCTTCAACGAATGCAAGAATTCCGACCTCATCATCGTGATCGGCGCCAACCCGACCGAGAACCACCCCGTGGCCGCCACTTTCTTCAAGCAGGCCGCCAAGCGCGGCGCTAAGCTGGTCGTCATGGACCCGCGCGGCCAGGCGCTCAAGCGCCACGCCTGGAAAATGATGCAATTCAAGAACGGCACCGACGTCGCCATGCTCAACGGCATGCTCAACGTCATCGTCGGAGAGAAGCTCTACGACCAGCAATATGTGCAGACCTATGTCGAGGGCTTCGAACAGCTCAAAGAGCACGTCAAGGATTTCACGCCGGAGGAAATGGAGCCGATCTGCGGCCTTCCGGCCGACACCATCCGCGAAGTCGCACGCGCCTATGCCCGCGCCGAAAGCGCCATCATCTTCTGGGGCATGGGCGTGTCGCAACACACCCACGGCACTGACAATGCGCGCTGTTTGATCGCGCTCGCTTTGATCACCGGCCAGGTCGGCCGTCCCGGCACGGGCCTGCATCCGCTGCGCGGCCAGAATAACGTGCAGGGCGCGTCGGATGCCGGTCTCATTCCGATGTTCTACCCCGATTACAAATCGGTCGAGAGCCCGGAGATGATCGCGAAATACGAAAAGGCCTGGGGCAAGAAACTCGATCCCAAGCGCGGCAAGACCGTGGTCGAGATCATGGACGCCGTGCATGCCGACGAGATCAAGGGCATGTATATCATGGGCGAAAATCCCGCGATGTCGGACCCGGATTTGAACCACGCGCGTGCCGCGCTGGCGCATCTCGAATGCCTCGTCGTGCAGGACATTTTCCTCACTGAAACCTGTTCCTATGCGGACGTCATTCTGCCGGCCTCGGCCTGGCCGGAAAAGGACGGCACCGTCACCAACACCAATCGCCAGGTGCAGATGGGCCGCGCCGCGCTGCCGCTGCCGGGCGATACGCGCCAGGATTTGTGGATCATCCAGGATCTCGCGCAGCGCATGGGTGAGAACTGGAATTACAAGCATGTCAGCGAAGTGTTCGAGGAGATGGCGCGGTTGATGCCGGCGCTCGACAACATCACCTGGGACCGCGTCGAGCGCGAAGACCACGTCACTTATCCCGTCGATTCGCCCGACGTGCCGGGCCGTGACGTGGTGTTCGACAAGGGCTATCCGCGCCCCAACGGCATGGCCAAGCTTGTTGCGGCCAAACTCACACCGCCCAACGAATCGCCGGATCACGAATATCCTTTCATCCTCACCACCGGCCGTCAGCTCGAGCATTGGCACACCGGCTCGATGACGCGCCGCGCCAGCGTGCTCGACGCCATCGAGCCGTCGGCGAGCGCCGCCGTTTCGCGCGGCACACTTGAGAAATTGGGGCTGCGCCCCGGCGACATGCTGCGCGTCACGACGCGGCGCGGCGAAGTCGAATTGCCGGCCAAGCAGGACGACGCCATTCCCGACGGAGTCATCTTCATCCCGTTCGCCTATGTCGAGGCGGCTGCCAATATCCTGACCAACCCGGCGCTCGATCCCTTTGGCAAGATCCCGGAATTCAAGTTCTGCGCCGCCAAGGTCGAGGCCGCCAAGTCGCGCATGGAAGCGGCGGAGTAGGGGCGCGGCCGCCGCACGGATAGCGCAATGCCTGACCCGCAACAGCCGCCAGACGGCGATGAGAGCGAGAGCGACCGCCGCGCCGCCAATATCTTTCTGGTGGTCGCCGCGGTCATCTTCATCGGCGGTGGCATATGGCTGGCCAATGCGATGGTGGACGCGCGCCATAGCCAGGAATGCTTCGAGTCCGGACGGCGCAATTGCACGACCATTGACGTGCCGCCATCGCGATAGGCCGCGCGTAATGCTACTTGGCGTTTTCGGCGCGCTCGGCTTCGATCATATAGTCGCGCCGGATCGGCACGGCGTCGCGCGTGATCGACAACAGAAGCTGGAACACCATGTGTGAGCCGTGCAAAAATTCCAGCTCGACCGCGGCGAGATAGAACTCCCACATGCGGCAGAAGCGCTCGTCGTAGATTTTCACCGCCTTGTCGCGGTTTTGCGCAAAGCGCTGACGCCAGTGCTTGATCGTGTAATAATAATGCAGCCGCAGGAATTCGGTGTCGGCGTTCCACAGGCCGTTGCGCTCGATCGCGGCGGAGACCTCCGAAATCGCCGGCACATAGGCGCCGGGGAAAATATATTTTCTGATGAACGGGCCGGTGGTGCCGGGCATCGACATGCGGCCGATGCAATGGATGAAGGCAAAGCCGTCGTCCTTGAGCAGTGAACGGATTTTGCCGAAATATTCGTCGAAATGCCCGATGCCGACATGCTCCATCATACCGACCGAAACGACGCGGTCGAACTTGCCCTCGACATTGCGGTAATCGATCTCGCGAAACTCCACGAGATCCGAAACGCCGGCGGCTTGCGCGTGCTCGCGCGCGGCGCGTATTTGTTCGGGCGAGACGTTGATCGCCAGTACTTTGGCGCCGGTGTGCTTGGCGATGTGAATGGCAAATCCGCCCCAGCCGGAGCCGATTTCGATCACCGTCAAGCCGG
>Ga0302320_10006492_pt1 | contig 25944 bp, 27 predicted proteins | sample Bog_T0_3_FD_202130 | JGI IMG/M metagenome (GOLD analysis project Ga0302320, IMG submission 202130) | Peat permafrost microbial communities from Stordalen Mire near Abisko, Sweden - Bog_T0_3 | ecosystem: Environmental > Terrestrial > Soil > Wetlands > Peat | place: Sweden: Abisko, Stordalen Mire... | reverse complement strand
TGCACGAAATTGGAACCGATGAACCCGCAGCCGCCGGTGACGAGGATGGTTTCGCTCATGTCTGCCTCACAGGTTGTCAGGATCCGCCGCCACTACCTCCGCCAGGGCCGCCTCCCAGGACGGCATCAGGTCGGTACCCAGCAGGGCCCGGCGCTGACCGGAGAGCACCGAATAGGCCGGGCGCGGCGCGGGACGGGGGTAGTCGGCGGTGCCGCAGGGACTGAGGCTGGCCCTGATCCCCCGCTGCCGGAAGATCTCTGCGGCGAAGCCGTGCCAGGTGGTCTCCCCGCCGCAGGTCACATGCACCAGGCCGCGCCAGCCCTCGGCCAGGGCCAGGTGCAGCTGCCGGGCCAGGGCCCGGCAGCTGGTGGGGGTCCCGCGCTGGTCGTCCACCACCCGCAGGGCCCGGCCCTGGGCGGCGGCGTCGACCATGGTGCGGTAGAAGTTGCGCCCCTGGGCGTCATAGAGCCAGGCGGTGCGGACGATGAGGTGCTCGGGGGCCAGGCGGGCCTGCTCCTCCCCCGCCAGCTTGGTGCGGCCGTACACCGAGCGGGGCCCGGTGGGATCCTCTTCCCGGTACGGCCTGGAGCCCAGGCCGTCGAACACGTAGTCGGTGGAGATCTGCACCAGCAGCGCACCCTGCCGGCGGCAGGCCTCGGCCAGCCAGCCCACCGCGGTGCCGTTGACCCGCATGGCCAGCTCCGGTTCGCTTTCGCAGAGGTCCACCTGGGTGCAGGCGCCCAGGTTCAGCACGGCCTGGGGCCGGAGCTCGGCGACCACGGCCCGGATGGCTTCGGGATCCTCCAGGTCAAGCCTGGACTTCCCCGCCAGCACCAGCTCGTGGCCGGTCCAGGCGGTCTGGATGGCCCGCGCCAGCTGCCCCGAGCCGCCGGTGACCAGGACTCTCATCGACGTCCGTCCCGCCGGGCCAGATCAATCAGCCATCCGCGGGCATCCTGGAACCTGTGCAAGGGCTTGACCACCACACCCTCGATCGCCCGGTTCTTGAAAGTCATGATTCAGTCCTTGAAGTTCAAGCCATGCTACAGGCCCCACCCCGGGTTATCCAGCCGGTATTTCAGCCTTAGTTCCCGGCGGACCCCGGGCAGGACCCCGGCCTGGCGGGCATCCTCGTCGGCGGAGATGGACAGCCGCTTGATGGCATCGGCGTTGGTGCGGATCTGGCCGATGGTGGTTTCGTACCCGCGCAGCACCGAGCCCTGCAGGGCCCCGTCCACCCAGAGCGCGTACCAGCCGCGCTCGAAGCTGCCCTCCACCCGGCCCTGGTAGCCATTGGCCAGGAGCCGGGCCCAAGCCTGGTCCAGGGTGTCGGCGGCCTGGGCCAGCTGGGCCAGGCGGGCCTCGTAGAGCCTGCTCCCCGCCACCTGCTGGCTTTCCGTTTCCGAAACCGCGGCAGGGCGGTCGAGGGTGTTGCCGGCCGCCAGGGCCAGGGCGCCCTCGGCGGGGGAACGGCCCTCCAGCAGGGCCTTGGCGTGGTCGATGGACACGGCGAAATTCATCCCCTGGCTGCCGCCCAGGACCCCCGGAACGTTGCTGTTGTTCAGGATGAAGGTGTTGATCCCGATGGCGTTGCCCAAGCGGTCCAGGAGCGGGCCGCCGCTGTTGCCGTGGTTGATCGCCGCGTCGGTCTGCACCACCGTCACCAGGCCCATCTGCCGGACACTGCTGACGATCCCCCGGGTCACGGAATTCTGCAGCCCCAGGGGCGAGCCGATGGCGATGACCTCCTGCCCGGCGCGCAGGCTCGCCGCGGATCCCAGCGGCAGGGTGACCTGGTGGTCGGCGACGGGGCCGGACAGCTTCAGCACCGCGAGGTCATAGTCCGAGGCCGTGGCGCCCACGAAGGCGGTGGCGGTCTCGCCGCCGGACCTGCGGATGGTCACGTAGGAGCTGCCGTTGACCACGTGGAAATTGGTCAGCAGCGTATCGCCCGAGACGAAGAAGGCGCTCCCCCTGCCCCGGGAGGTCTCCACCACCACCACGGCGCCGATGCCCTTCGAAACCACCTCCTCCAGGCTGGCGGCCCGGGCCGGAGCCTGGGGGGAGGGCGGGGCCGGGAGGGCCGCGGGCGCCACGGCGGCGGCAGGCGGCGCGGGAGGGGGCAGCGCGGGCCTGGGCCGGAACTGCATCCACACCACCACCGCCAGCGCCAATCCGCCCATGATCCAGCCGCCCAGGGACAGGATGGACAGGCCGGACCGCCCTTGGGGCCCGGATCCCTGGCTCGAAGGCGTCATCATGGTCGCTCCGCGGGGTGTTTCCGCCCAGTATGATCCCAGTGGGCCCCTTTCTCCTACCGGGCTTCCTGGGCAGCTCCGATGACATCGGCCAGGGCCCGGGACAGCCGCGCGATCCCCTCCTCGGCCCGCCGCACCAGTTCCGCCCGGTCCGGCCTGGCCGGCTCGGCCGCGGCCAATTCCAGCATCAGCGCCGCGAGCCCCACCGGATCGCCCTTGGGGAAGAACCGGCAGCCGTCGTGGACGATCTCCAGGTTCACGGCGATGTCCGACAGCAGCGCCGGCACGCCCAGGGCCACCGCGTCGGTGACCGCGCCGCCGCCCCGGCCGCCCTCGAACCAGGTGGGCTGCAGCACGGCGATGGCTCCCCGCAGCAAGGCGATCTGGTCGTCCTTGGGGATGTGGCCGAGCAGGTGCACCCGGCCTTCGAGGCCCAGCTCCCGGATGAGCGCGCGGATAGTCCCGGGATATCTGGGGTCGCGGTAGTCCTGGACGGTGCCGGTGCAGACCAGGGCCACCCCGGGATCGCCCCCGCGGGCGCGGAAACCGGCGAACGCCCGGATCGCCGTGGGATGGTCTTTGTGGATCCAGAACTGGTTGCATACGATGAAATAGCGCTCCGGCACGGCGTGCCGCCGGCGCGCCGCGGCCGGGTCCAGGTCGAGCCAATGGCGCTGGGGGATCGGGGCGAACGGCAGCGCGACGATCTTCCGGGCCGAGCCGGGCTGGAAGCGCTCGGCATCGTCCCGCACCGCCTCGGAATTGCAGACCACCACGGACGCCGATCCAAGCATGCGGGCGAAGGCCGCATCCCGTCCCGCCCGCTGGGCCTCGGTGAAGAACTGCGGGAAATGGCGGTGCTGGAAATCGTAGATGTAGCCCACCCACGGCGGCGACCCGGCCGGCATCGGCCGGATGCAAGGGATGGCGGCGCATGCGCCCAGTCGGCGCAGCGCCGAACGGAGCCCGCGGCCACTGTCCGGATAGATGTGGATCTGGACGCGCGGGACGAAATCTTCAAGGGCAGCACACACGACTTCCGGACGGATCGGCAGATCCAGCTTCCACTCCACCTTGCCACGGACCAGGGCCTTGAGGCAACGCAGCACCGCCCCGGGCACTTTGCGCACCCGCTTGATGAAGGTCGGCCGGGGAATCAGGGCCACCACCCGCTGGGAGTGGTCGTGCAGGAGCCCCTCCAGGATCGCGCGCACGAAGTCGATGCCACCGTCCCACCCGGCGAACTCCTTCAGCGGCACCGCGATCAGCCGGCCGGAGGCATCCCCGGTACTCATGATTGAGCGGACTTCAGGAACCGCAGGATCTCCTCGCAGATGAAGTCCACTTGGTCGTCGCCCAGGCCGGGCCAGCTGGGCAGGTTGATCCCGCGCCAGCCCAGGTCCTCCGCCACCGGGTGGCGCTGGAACGGGGTCGCGTAGATGGGCATGGTGTGCACCGGGTAGAACACCGGGCGGGTCTCGACGCCCAGGCCCGCCAGGTGCCCCCGCAGCGGTTCCCGCTGCAGCTCCCGCTCCACCAGGATCGAGCACATCCAGTAGGAGTGGGTGGTTCCCGGGGCCTCGCCGTGGCAGGTGACGGGGCTGCCGGCCAGGTTGCGCCGGTAGCGCTCGCCGATCTCCCGCTTGCGCGCGACGAACGCATCCAGCTGCTCCAGCTGGGCCAGCCCGATGGCCGCGCAGATGTTGGTCATGCGGTAGTTGAAGCCGATCACGTCGTGCCAGTACTCCCGGTGCGCCGCCAGGCCCTGGCCCTTGTAGTGGACCATGCGCGCGTGCAGGGTCTTGTCGTTGCTCACCACCATGCCGCCCTCGCCGGTGGTGATGGTCTTGTTGCCGAAGAAGCTGAAAGCCCCGATGTCGCCGAAGCCGCCCACGTGGCGGCCCTGGAAGCGGGTGCCGATGGCCTCCGCGCAGTCCTCCACCAGGTAGATGCCGCGCTCCCTGGCGATGGCGCACAGGGCGTCCATGTCGCAGGATTGGCCGTACAGGTGCACCGCCAGGATCGCCTGGGTGCACGGGGTCAGCTTGCGCCGCACGTCCGCCGGGTCCATCTGCCAGGTGTCCGGCAGCGAGTCCACGAACACCGGCGTCGCCCCGGTGTAGGCGATGGCGTTGACCGAGGCGATGTAGGTCAGGGTCGGGACGATCACCTCCGCGCCCGGGCCGATGCCCAGCGCCACCAGGGCCAGGTGCAGCGCCACCGTGCCGTTGCAGACGCTGGCTGCGTGGCCGACGCCGACGGCCTGGGCGAAGCCCTCCTCGAACCTGGTGATGTATTTGCCCTTGGAGGAAATCCAGGTGGAGTCCAGGCAATCGTTCACGTACTCACGCTCGCGTCCAGTCAATGCGGGTTGGTAGATCGGGATCTTGAGCATCCGTTCCTTTCGAATCAGCCTTGCCGGAAATGCGCGAAAACGCATATAATACCAACCTTGGAGGATACCAGATCCTGGTTTCACTGCGATCCGTGACTTGGTCAAGAGCCTTCCCAGCATGGGATTGGTTTCATACATACAGGGAGGCGCGTCATGGGAAACGAGAAACTCATTATTGTCGGGCTCGGCGGCCTTGGCCGGGAGATCCTGTGGGCCGCGCGGCGCGCCCAGGTGGCGGAAATCCTGGGCTACACCGAAAAGGGCGAAGGCAACCCGCCGGTGGACGGCCTCCCCTGCCTGGGCCTGGAAGGCCCATGGCTGCTCGACCTGAAGCCCGCGGCGCCCACCCGTTTCATCTGCGCCATCGGCGACAACCGGCTGCGCAAGGAGATCTGCGCGCGGCTCGAGGCCATGGGCCTTGAGCCCATGACCGTGATCGATCCCTCGGTGATCGTCGGCCCCGGCGTCACGGTGGGACCCGGGTCGTACGTGGGCGCCGGCAGCATCCTCTCCCCCGGAGCCACCCTGGGCCGCCACGTGGTGGTGAACCACGGCTGCTCCATCGGCCACGACTCGGTCCTGGGGGATTTCGCCCAGGCCTGCCCCGGCACCCGGGTGTCGGGCTGGGTGAAGGCCGGGGAGGGCGCCATGCTCGGTTCCAATGCCGTGGCCGCGCCCCGGTTGCGCCTGGGCGCCTGGTCCACCCTGGGCGCCGCCTCCTTCGCCAGCCACGACCTGCCCGACGGGGCCACCGCCCTGGGCGTGCCGGCCAAGGTGCTGTTCAAGAATCCCCGCAAGGAGCCTGAATGAAGCAAGCCGAATTCATCCAGATGATGGCCGACCTGCTGGAGGCGGACCCGGAAGCGATCCGGCCCGAGGCCGATCTGTTTGATTTCCCCTACTACAACTCCGTGTGCGCGCTGATGCTCATGATGCGGCTGGAGGAGGACGCCAAGGTCACCTGCTCCCCCGCCGAACTCGCCGCCCTCAGGACCATCGGCGACGTGCGCGCCCTCATCGCCCGCCAGGCCGGGCTCGAGGCCTGAGCCGAAAACGAAGAGAGGTATCCCTTGGCGACCACCATCACCGGAATGCACTACTGCCTTCCCACCCGGATCCTCAGCAACGCGGACCTGGAGCAGCGCTTCGGCGCGCAGGCCATCCAGTCCATCGTGAAGATGGCGGGCGTCCAGGAACGGCGGGTGGTGGAGCCGGGCGTCACCGCCTCGGACCTGGCCTTCTGCGCGGCCCGGCGCCTCCTGGCGGCCCGGGAGATCGACCCCCGGGAGATCGACCTGCTGATCTTCGCCTCCCAGACCGGGGACTACAAGCTGCCCGCCACCGCCTGCGTGCTCCACGGCCGCCTGGGCCTGGCCGACACCTGCGCCTGCTTCGACATCGGCCTGGGCTGCTCGGCCTTCCCCTACGCCGCCCAGGTGGCCGCCGCCATGGTGGAGAGCGGCGGCTTCCGCAAGGCCCTGGTGGTCAACGCCGAGGCCATCACCACCCTGATCCACCCCCTGGACCGCGGCCTGGTGCCGCTGCACGGCGACGCGGCGGTGGTGAGTCTGGTGGAACCCTGCGCCCCGGGCGCCGGCATCCTGTGGACGGAACTGGGCACCGACGGCACCGGTTTCGAGCACCTGATCATCCCCGCCTCGGGGGCGCGCGTGCCGCGCACCGAAGCCACCGCCCGGGAGATCACCGACGAGGCGGGCATCGTCCGCACCCAGGAGCACCTGTACATGAACGGCCCCGCCGTCTTCCACTTCTCCCTGCACAAGGTGCCCGACGCCATCCAGGCGGGCCTCCACAAGCACGGGATGACCATGGACGACTTCGACCTGGTGCTGCTGCACCAGGCCAACCGGACCATGGTGGACATGATCTACAAGACCCTCAAGGTCCCGGCCGAAAAGCGCTTCTACTTCATGGACCACGTGGGCAACGCCAGCGGCGCCTCGAGCCCGATGCTGCTGGCGGAGGCCTGGCGCCAGGGCCGCATCAAGCCGGGCGGCACGACGCTGCTGGCCGCCTTCGGCGTGGGCCTGTCCTGGGGCGTCATGGCCGTGCGCTGGCCCGCGGACTTGGCCCCGGCCCCCGTGGCAGAGGTGGATTATGCCCGGTGAGGCGCCCTCCCGCATCCTGATCACCGGCGCGGGCTCCGGCATCGGCCGCGCCCTGGCGCTGCGCCTGGCCTCCGGCGGCTCCCGGGTGGTCCTCCTGGGCCGGCGGCTGGAGCCCCTCCAGGAGACGGTTTCCCTCCTCCCGGGGACGGGCCACCTGGTCTTCGCCGTGGACGTGACCCAGGCCCCCGCCGTGGCCGAATGCTTCGGCCGGCTCAGGTCCGAGAAGATCCTGCTGGACGGCCTGGCGCACTGCGCCGGCATTCACTGGCTGCGCCCCCTGCAGATGACCACCGCCGAAGGCTTCCAGGAGATGCTGGACTCCCACCTCACGTCGACCTTCCTGATGCTGAAGGAGTCCGTGGCCCACCGGCTGTTCGCCCCGGCCGGGGCGAGCATCGTGCTGATGTCCTCCGCGGCGGCCCTCCAGGGCGGCCCGGGCTCGTTCGCATATGCCTGCGCCAAGGGCGGCATGCTCTCCGCCGCCCGGGTGGCGGCGGTGGAACTGGCCATCCGCAAGATCCGGGTCAACGCCATCCTCCCGGGGGTCGTGGACACGCCCCAGAGCCGGGCCTTCCTGGAGAAGCTGCCCGCCGAAGCCCAGGAGGCCATCTGCCGGGAGCACCCGCTGGGCCTGGGCACCCCCGAGGACGTGGCCGCGGCCGCAGCGTTCCTGCTCTCCCCCGGCGCCCGCTGGATCACCGGCACCACCCTGGTGGTGGACGGCGGACTCACGGCCCGCTAGCCATGACCATCCCCCCCTTCCGCTTCCACCACACCGGCCTGCTGGTCAAGTCCATGGAGGCCGCCACCGCGCTGCAGGTGGAGCGCTACGGCTACCGGATCGAGAGCCCGGTCATCCACGATCCGGTCCAGACCGCCTTCGTGCGGTTCCTGCGGCTGCCCGGCGCCGCGCACTGGCTGGAGCTGGTCTCCCCCGAGGGCGAACGGAGCAAGCTGGCCGAGGCCCTGCGCAAGCGGGGCGATGGGCTCCACCACCTGTGCTACGAGGTGGACGACCTGGACGCCGCCTGCGCGCACCTGCGCCAGGGCCGGCAGATGCTGTTGGCTCCGCCGGCCCCGGCGGTGGCGTTCGGCGGCCGCCCCATCGCCTGGTTCATGGACCGCGCGGGCCTGCTCACCGAACTGGTGGAGGCGGGCCCCGGCCCCCTGTGCCTGGCCGCCCTCTCCCCCACCGCCCCGCAGGAGCCTTGACCATGGACCCCCTTCAGAAACTCCAGGCGATCTTCCGGGAATTCTTCGATGACCCGGCCCTGACCATCGCCCCGGAGACCGCCCCGGAAACCCTCCCCGGCTGGGACAGCGTCGCCCAGATCCAGATCGTCCTGGCGGTGGAGGAGGCCTTCGACATGCGCTTCACCACCGACCAGGTGGCCCGGCTGCATAGCGTCGGCGACATCCTGCGGATCCTCGCGGACCTCGCCTGATGGACCATCCCCCGCTCCCCGGCCCCGGCGGCCTGACCCCCGAGGTCGCCCTGTGGCTGCTGGGCGCCCGGGAGCGCACCGCCCCGGAGACCGCCGGGTTCCTGCTGGAGCTCTGCCGCGCCCACCCGCGCGCTTCCAGGGCCCTGGGCACGGCCCTGCTGGCCCACCTGGAGCGCACCGGCCTGCTGGACGCGGCGGCCTTCCAGGGAGCCCTGGCCGGCCAGCGGGCCGCCCTGGAGCAGACCCCTCTGGGCACCCTGGTGCTGGCCCAGTGCGCGGAGCGGCGGGGCGACCTGGAGGAGGCCGTGAGCCGCTTGCGCGCGCTGGACGACCCCGCCCTCCCGGCCCAGGACTCGGTGATCCTGGACCTGGCCCGGGTCCTGGCCCGCGCCGGCGCCGGCCCGGAAGCCTGCGCGGCGCTGCGGATGGCCGCGGGCCGCTCCCGGGACTTCGGCTTCCTGTCCCGGGCCGCCAAGCAGCTGGCGCGGCTCAAGGACCTGCCCCGCTCCTGCTGCGCCCGGACCCTGCGCGTGGCCCTGCTCCACCCCACCACCACCGACCTGTGGGTCCCCCTGCTCCGGCTGGGGCTGTTCCGGGAAGGCATCTGGGCCGAGCTCATGGTCCCCCCCTACGGCACCCACGAGCAGGCGGTGCTGGACCCCGCCTCGCCCCTGTACGCGTTCGATCCCGAACTGGTGATCCTCGCCGACAGCTGGCGCGAGCTGGACCTGCCGGCCTTCTCCCCCGACCCGGCCCGGTTGGCCGCCCAGCGGGTGGAGCACCTGGCCGGGCGCTGGCGCCAGCTCCGGGACCGGATCCCGGCCCGGATCATCCAGCACGATTTCGAGGTGCCGGCGGTGGATGCCAACGGCTACCTGGGCCAGGTGATGCCCGGCGGCCGCGCCGCGGTCATCCGCCGGATCAACGACCTGCTGCTGGCCGAGGCCCGGGCCCACCAGGTCACCCTGCTCAACCTGGACCACCTGGCCGGGGCGTTCGGCAAGCGCGCCTGGGACGACCCCGCCACCTGGTTCACCGCGAAACAGTACCCCGCCCCCGCGGCCCTGCCGGCGCTGGTGGACGGCCAGGTGGCCCGGATCCGGGCCGGCCTGGGCCTGGCCCGCAAGGTGCTGGTGCTGGACCTGGACAACACCCTGTGGGGCGGCGTGATCGGCGAGGACGGCCTCAAGGGGATCCAGATCGGCCCGCCGTCGGCCGCCGGCGAAGCCCACTTGGCCCTGCAGCGGTACGCCGCCCAGCTGAAGGAGCGGGGCATCCTCCTGGCGGTCTGTTCCAAGAACAACGAGCAGGACGCCAGGGCCCCCTTCCTGGAGCACGAGGGCATGCTCCTGCGCCTGGAAGACTTCGTCGCCTTCACCGCCAACTGGCAGGACAAGCCCGGCAACCTGCGCGCCCTGGCCAGCACCCTGAGCCTGGGGCTGGACAGCTTCGTCTTCATGGACGACAACCCCGCGGAACGGGCCCTGGTGCGCCAGGAACTGCCCGAAGTGGCCGTGCCGGAACTCTCCGACCCCGCGCGCTTCGTGGAGGTCCTGGACGCCGGCGGCTATTTCGAGGCCGACTGGCTGTCGCCCGAGGACCTGGCGCGCAGCGGGGACTACCTGAAGAACGGGCAGCGGGAAGCCCTGCGCACCAGCTCGGGGTCCCTGGAGGCCTTCCTCCAGGGGCTCGACATGACCTGCGAGCACGGGCCGGTGAACGACCACGTCCTGCCCCGGGTGGTCCAGCTGCTGGGCAAGACCAACCAGTTCAACCTCACCACCCGGCGCCACGGAGAAGCGCAGATCCGGGCGTTCCTGGCGGATCCCCGGGCCTGGACCCAGTACTTCCGCCTCAAGGACCGGTTCGCCGACAACGGCCTCGTGGGGGTGGTGATCGCCCTGCCCTCGGCCGCCGACCCCAAGGCTTGGGAAGTGGACACCTGGCTCATGAGCTGCCGGGTCATCGGCCGCCAGCTGGAGAATTTCATGTTCAACACCCTGCTGGTGGCGGCCCGGGAACGGGGGATCCAGGCGGTCTGCGGGCTCTACCTGCCCACCGCGAAGAACGGGATGGTGGCGGACCTCTACCCGCAGCTCGGCTTCACCGAAGCCGGGGAGGAGGCGGGGGAGGGCCGGAGGTTCCGGATTGATCCCGCCCTGGCCCCCGCGCACCCGGCGGACTTCATCAGCCCAGCTTGATGATGCTGTCCCCCCCCGGGTACTCCTCCGTGGTGCTCTCCCGCATCTTCTGCAGCACCTGCACCAGCACCCGGATCCGCTCGACCATCTCCATGACCTTGACCAGCTTGGCCTCCTCGGGATATTTCCGGATCAGCAGCTCCACCTGCATGGAGATCACGGCCAGGGGATTGTTGATCTCGTGCTTGAGGGTGCCGGCCATCTGGCGCAGGGAATCCAGGCGCTCCACGGCCCGGGCCTTGCGCTGCAGCTCCTCGTGGCCCTTGAGCACCTGCAGCCGGTGGTGCAGGGTCTCCCAGCGGAAGCTGTCGGGCAGGCAATCCGTGGCTCCGGCGGCCAGCAGCTGGGGGTACAGCTCGTCGGGGGCGCGCACCACCAGGATCGGCACGGTGGCGAACAGGGGATTGCGCCGGTAGGCCTCGGCGCAGGCCACGCAGTCGGCGGTGCCCTTGGCGTCCACCACCAGGTAGCTGAGCGGGGGGACCGGGGTGTGCGGCGGCTCTTCCTCCAGGGGCAGCAGGGTCAGGTCGCCGGCCGCGGCGACGCTCTCGAACAGCCACATCAGCTCGAATTCCTCGGTCACCAGGCCCATCAACGGGTGTTCCGCGGCCTCCGGCGCGTGGTCCACCTGCTTGGCGAACACCAGGGACAGGGCCTGATCGCTCCAGCGCCAGACGATGCCGGTCTCCTGCAGGGTGTGGAAGGTCCAGGGATCGGGGGTCGGGATCGGCACGCCGCTGGGGAACTGCAGGCGCAGGGTCCAGGTGGCCGGCTGCTCCAGCCACTCCCCGGTCACCGCGGCGCCCTCGGGCACCTGCATGAGCAGCGGCTCCACCAGCCCCAGCAGCGCCTGGGGCGCCAGGCTCCCCGCCGCCCAGACGGTGCCCTTGGGCATCTGCTCCAGGTCCAGGGTGATGTCGCGGATCTTCAGCAGGTCGCGCCAGGCGGGCTCCAGCGCCGCCTGCAGCGCGCCCAGGCTGGTGGACACCGGCATCTCCAGGGGCACCTCCAGGAGGGTCTCCTGCAGCCCTGAGTCCACCAGGTACTGCAGGCGCTCCGCCTGGTGCCTGAGGATGGCCGCGCGGTCGCCGTAGCCGCTCTCGGCGTAGCTCTGGATCCAGCGCAGGCTGGAGCCCATGGTGCCCATCAGTTCGGCTGTGCGGGTCAGGGTCCGCTGGTAGCGCGCCTTCAGGCGCAGGAACTCGCCCTGGGTGTCGGCCTGGCCCATGGCCCGCTGGGCCAGCTGGATGTGGCGCAGGCCCAGGGCGCCCTGGCGGACGAAGGTGCGCAGCAGCACCAGGTCGAACCGGGAGAAGGGGCTGCCTTCCCGGGAGCGGTCCAGGTAGAGCACGCCCTGGACGGAATGTTCGAGCTCCATGGGCGCGCACATCACCGCGCCCCGGTGCAGCTCCATCAGGCTGGCGCCGCCGAAGCGGGGGTCGATCAGCGGCGCGTTGCTCAGGATGGCGGTCTGGTGCTCCAGGACGTAATCCACCACCGAATGGGAGAGCCCCTGCCGGTCCTCCAGGTCGCCGATGCGGTGCAGGCTGCGCCAGCCCCCGCCGGGATCGGTCATCACCACGAAGCCCCGGTCCGCCCTCAGCAGCTCCAGCGCTTCGCTGAGGATGCGCCGGAACATGGCGTTGGCGCTGCCCTCCTCCAGCAGGCTCTCGGTTGAGCGGTGCAGCAGCTCCAGGGCCTGCATGAACAGCCTGGAATCCCCGGGCGAATGGGCTTCGGTGAACAGGTCGCCGACCCCCTCGAGGAAATTCACCCCGTCCAGGCCCGGGAAGCCTTCGGTGAACGCCAGCACCCAGTCGCCCAGCCGCAGTTCCTGGCCGTCGGCCAGGGCCGCCTCCCCGCCCTTGGCCAGGACCATCCCGTCCACCAGGACGCCGTTGTGGGAATCCAGGTCGCGCACGCACCAGGCACCGTCCTTCCTGCGCACCTGGGCATGGATCCGGGAGACGCTGGGATCCTGGGGCATGGCCACCGGGCACGCCACCGGATCCCGGCCCACCTGGCATTCCCCGGTCAAGGCATGTCGACGCAGGACATCTCCTTCGAACCATGAGAGAAAGGGCACCCGTACCTCCGGTGTTTCCCGCAAGGTTACCACTCCCGCTTTCAGGGGAGTGGATATTGGGTCGGGTGGGTGCGGCTGGCCCGGTAGACCAGCACGGTCCGGCCCAGGGTGCGCACCACCTCCAGGCCCGGAACCCCCGCGGCGAGCTGCGCCCCCAGCGCGTCCAGGTCTCCGGACGCGTTCTGGTTCAGCTTGATCTTCATGAGCTCGAGACTGTCCAGCATGACGTCCAGTTCCGCGCCCAGGGCCTCAGTGAGGCCGGACTTGCCGACGTGCACATGGGCCTTGAGCGGATGGGCCTGGGCTTTGAGGAACTGGCGCTGGCGGGGAGTGAGCATGGCGGGCCTCTAGGGCTGGACTCCATATCCGGGCTTCGCCCGGGTATGGAGTGGGGGTGCGGGGGGACGGAGAGCGAACGAAGTGAGCGCGATGCCACGCATGCGTGGCATCCCCTGCAGTCATATCAGTCTAATGGCATACTCTTTCCGTGTCCTATGCCTAGAAGCGCCCATCCCACCTTCGCCCACCGCCTCCAGTACGGCCTGTTCCTGGTCCTGGAATGGCTGGCCTCCGGCCTGAGCTGGCGGACTTCCTGGATCCTGGGGCGGGCCGTGGGGCGCCTGTACTACCTGGTGGACGCCCGGCACCGCCGGGTGGTGCGGGAGAACCTGAGGGCCTCCAGCCTCGGCCTGGGCGAGGCGGAGATCCAGGCCCTGTCCCGGGCCTGCTTCATCCACTTCGGCGCCCTGCTGTTCACCACCCTGCGCCTGCTGAAGACCAACCCGGAGGAGATCCGCCGCATCACCCGGATCGAAGGCCGGGAGCACCTCGAGGCGGCGTTCCGGGAGGGCAAGGGGATCGTCGGCATCACCGGGCACCTGGGCAACTGGGAGCTCATGGGGCTGGCCCTGAGCCTGGGGGGCTGGAAGATGGCCGTGATCGGCCGCGAGCTGGACAATCCGCTGCTGGAAGCCCAGCTCCGGACCTTCCGCACCGCCTTCGGCAACTCGGTCATCTCCAAGGACGGCGCCGTGCGCAGTTCCATCAAGGCCCTGAAGGCGGGCCAGCTCATCGCCTTTCTCCTGGACCAGGATGCCCTGACGGGCGGCGTCTTCGTGAAATTCATGGGCCGCTGGGCCTCCACCTTCTCCACCGCCGGCATGCTCGCCGTCCGTTTCGACCTGCCGATCCTGCCGGTCTCCAGCCGGGTGGATCCCGACGGGATGCTCACCCTCACCGCCTTCCCGCCCTTCCACGCGCCCAACACCGGCAACCCCGCCCGGGATGCCTGGACCGCCACCCAGCACATGACCAGCTGGCTGGAGTCCCAGGTGCGCGCGAACCCCAGCCAGTGGTTCTGGATGCACCGCCGCTTCAAGACCCAGCCCGGCCCAGGCCAGCCCGAACTGCCGCCCAAGGACTGGCTGGATTCATGGAACAATTGACACCAAGCAGCCGTCAGGTCGCTTGCGACCTTAGGGCTGCTTGTGCCCGGCCGAACGCTTAACACATACCTGATCTAACGGTTCTACGATGCCAAAGGAATGGTGGATGCTCATTCAATTCTGGAACAGGAAACACCGGATTCTCCAGGATCATTTCCAGTCGGGCTTCGGGCGGAGGGCGCTCCTGTGCTACGTGAACCGCCCCTTCCTCAAGGGCGTCAACTTCAAGCACAACAACCAGATCGAAGCCCTGGAAATAGCCCAGGCCCTTCATGAGCTCGGCTACCAGGTGGATGTGGTCAACTACGACAATCCGATGGCCATCGACTATGCCAGGTACGACGTGATGTTCGGTTCGGGCCCCGCCTTCGAGAACCTGTTCCTGAAGGAGGCCACCCGGTTGCCCCGGACCATCCTCTACCACTGCGGCGCCTATATTCCCCTCTCCAACGCCGCCAGCCTGCGGCGCCTGGAGGCGGTGTACCGGCGGAGGGGGGTGTGGCTCCCGGGATCGGCCCGCCTGACCAACGCCGGGATCGGCACGGAACAGGTGGTGGACGGGCTCATCGTGCTGGGCAACGAGGTCGCCGCAGCCCCCTTCCGGGCCCTCACCCCCAGGCCGGTGCACGAGATTCCCCTGTTCTTCCACCAGATGGTCGATGCCGACGACATCATCCGCGCCCGGGACCTGTCCCAGGCCAGGCGGCATTTCATCTGGTTTTCAGGGTCCGGCCTGGTGCACAAAGGGCTGGACCTGGCGCTGGAGGCCTTCGCCAGGCACCCGGAGCTGCACCTCCACGTCTTCGGTGACTTGGAAGGCGAGGCGCCCTTCGTCCGCACCTTCCAGCATGAGCTCCAGGAATTGCCGAATGTTCACGTGGAAGGCTTTCTCCACCTGCAATCACCGGCGTTCCGGGCCGCGCTGGTGGATAGCGCTTTCACCATCTGTGCTTCCTGCGCCGAAGCCTGCACTTCCGCGGTGCTGAACATCTGCGGCAATGGCGGCAACATTCCCCTCCTGACCCGGAATTGCGCCATCGACCTCCGCGATTTTGGCGTGCTGATCGGGGACACCACCATCGAGGCGGTCGAGGCGGCGCTGGTGGAGGCGAGTTCGCTCAGCGAAGCCGAACTGGACCGCCGCCAGCGCAGCTCCGCCGCCTTTTTCCGGGAGGCGCATTCCCTGGAGCGGTACCATCAGCGGATGAAGGGGGCGATCCAGGCCGTGCTCGACGGCGAGGCACCGCGCGAGGGTTCAGGGATTCACCCAGGGAGGCAGCCCCTGGTCTGAGGCACGATTGACCGTGGCGCCATCCTTCACCCATGGGAAATAATCCTTGAGGGCCACGGGAAACCGCTCCTGGGCCTGAAGGGTCTCCCACTGCTGGCGGGCGCCCCGGTATCCGTAGTACTGCTCCTTGAAAGCCACCTGGATGGGCAGCACGTAGGCCAGATGGGTAAAGACCAGGCCGTGGGCCTCGGTGACCGCGTGGGAGAAAGCCTTGAGGTTCTTCAGCCGAACCTTGGGCCGTTTGCCCAAGAGGCGCCGGAAACCCGCGTGCAGCAATTGCCAGCGGCCGACGAGCATGGGCGGTTCGTGGCTGGTCCAGCGGTTCCCGGGCTGGAACCGCCACACCCGCAGCCAATCGACGCTGCTGTTGTTACCGTAGGTTTCCCGGCTGGAGACGACCAGTTCCGGGCCCACGTAGAAATGGCACCGGAAGAAGGCGGCCCTCGGCTCCGGATCCTCCTGGAACAACCGGCGGCAGGCGATGATCTGCTCCGGAGTCCAGTACTCGTCCACGTCCACCTGCCAGAGCAGGCAGGGTTCCTGGATGTTCGCCAGGGGTGCGTTGGCCATCTCCAGCTTTCCGTTCCAGAACGCTCCGCCGGGTTTCCGGTAGACCGTGACCTGGCCGGGACGGTCCCGCAGCAGGGCGTCCAGGTACTCCCGGGTGCCATCGTTGCTCAATCCACCGGCATGGCAGGCGGGATCGATGCGCCCGCCGTTGGCCAGGCTCCAGGCGGTGTCATGGGCCAGCGCCGCCACGCCCTCGATGATGTGCCAGTGCCACCGGAACGGAAGCTGCTGGAAGACCTCCAGGTGATGGCGGATGAAGGGCTCGCCGTTGAGGACGATGGTGAAGAAGTGGATGGGCGGATCATCCGTTGGATCAAAGCCCATGGGCCAGGACCCCCTGGAAGTAGGCGATGGTCTGGCTCAGCCCATCATCGAGGGTCACGACCGGTTTCCAATCAAGAATGGCCTTGGCCAGTGAGATATCCGGCTGGCGCTGCCTGGGATCATCCGCCGGCAGCGGCTGGAAGACCATCCGGGACTTGGAACCGGAGAGCTGGATGATCCGCTCGGCCAATTCGACCATGGGGATCTCCATCGGGTTGCCGAAGTTGACCGGCCCGGAGACTTTGTCCTGTTCCATCATGCCCACCATGCCCCGGATCAGGTCGTCCACGAAGCAGAAAGAGCGGGTCTGGGAACCGTCTCCGTACAGGGTGATGTCCTGGCCCTGGAGCGCCTGCATGATGAAATTGCTCACCACCCGGCCGTCGTTGGGGTGCATCCGGGGCCCATAGGTATTGAATATGCGCATCACCCGGATCTCGATTCCGCACTGGCGCTGGTAGCTGAAGAAGACGCTCTCCGCGCACCGCTTGCCTTCGTCGTAGCAGCTGCGGATGCCGATGGGGTTGACGTTGCCCCAGTATTCCTCGGTCTGGGGATGCACCGACGGGTCCCCGTACACTTCCGAGGTGGAAGACTGGAGAACCCGGGCGCCGGTCTGCCGGGCGAGGTCCAGCACGTTGATGGCGCCCTGCACGCAGGTCTTGATCGTCCCCACCGGATCCCGCTGGTAGTGCACCGGGGAGGCGGGACAGGCCAGGTTGTAGATCCGTTCCACCCACAGCGACAGGGGCACCGTGACATCGTGGCGGATCAGCTCGAAGTTGGGCTCCGTCAGGAGATCGGCGATGTTGCCGCGGAAACCGGTGTACAGATTATCCAGGCAGAGGACATCATGCCCCTGCTGCACCAGAGTCTTGCAGAGATGGGAGCCGAGAAAGCCGGCCCCACCGGTCACCAGGATGCGTTTGTGCGTCGTCATTCTGCAAGTGTATTACAAACCCAGGGCCGCTTTCATCCAGGGAATGGTCGCCGCCAGCCCTTCGTCCAGCCCCACCCGTGCCCGCCAGCGGAAAGGATTCCTCGTGCCCCATCAGAACCCTCCCCTGGGGGTCTCGGCGTGACCGGCGTTCTTCAGCACCGCCTCCCGCCGGGCCAGTTCCATGTCTCCGTCCACCATCATGGCCGCCAGGGTCTTGATGTCGGTGCCGGCCTCCCAGCCCAGGATGGCCTTGGACTTGGCGGCGTCTCCCTCCAGATGGTCCACCTCGGCCGGACGGAAGTAGCGGGGGTCGATCTCCACCCACTCCTTCCAGTCCAGATCCAGCTGCTCGAACACCAGGGCGAGAAACTGGCGGATGGTCAGGGCGGTGCCCGTGGCCACCACATAATCGTCCGGATGGTCCTGCTGGAGCATCCGCCACATGGCCTCCACGTAGTCCCCGGCGAAGCCCCAGTCGCGCTTGGCGTCCAGGTTCCCCAGGTAGAGCTTGTGCTGGAGCCCCAGTTTGATGCGGGTGGCGGCCCGGGTGATCTTGCGGGTGACGAAGGTCTCGCCCCGCCGCGGGCTTTCGTGGTTGAACAGGATGCCGTTGCAGGCGAACAGGCCGTAACTCTCCCGGTAGTTCACCACCTGGTAGTGGGCGTAGACCTTGGCGCAGGCATAGGGCGAACGGGGCTGGAACCGGGTGTCCTCGTTCTGCCTGGGCTTGGCGCTGCCGAACATCTCGCTGGAGCCTGCCTGGTAGAAGCGGACCTTGCGCTTGCTGGCGTCCTGGTACGAACGGAGAGCCTCCAGCAGCCTCAGGCAGCCGAGCCCCACCACCTCCGCGGTGAATTCCGGCTGGTCGAAACTCACCCGCACATGGCTCTGGGCGCCCAGGTTGTAGACCTCGTCCGGGGCCACCTGGTCCAGGATCCGGCGCAGGCCGCCGCTGTCCTGCAGATCCCCGTAGTGGAGCTGCAGCTTGGGGCCCTGGTGGGGGTCGGCGTAGAGGTGGTCGATACGGTCCGTGTTGAAGGTGGAGGCCCGGCGGATCACGCCGTGGACCTCATAGCCCTTGGCCAACAGGAGTTCGGTGAGGTAGCTGCCGTCCTGACCGGTGATGCCGGTGACGAGTGCGCTTGGGGACATGGGCAACCTCCTCTGGATCTTGATTTTCACTGATCACGCTCGAATTGCCAAGCTCAGCTCCGGACCGGCCACCGGAAGGTCATGTCCGCGAACCAGGCGAAGCCGTTGCTGCTCACCCCGGTGACGTTCAGCACCGCCTGCTCGCGCTGCCAGGCCGCGCCCAGGCCCAGGGTGGTGCGGGCGCTCTGCCTCCAGGCCAGGGTCTGCTGGAGGCTGGTGAAGCGGTCCTTGCCGGGGGTGTCCCCGGGGTGGTCCTGCTGCCAGTCCGCCAGGTTGTCCCGGAACGGGCGGAACCCGCGGGTGAGCGTGGTGGCGCCGGCCAGGCGGGAGGTGTAGTCCACTTCCACCTTGGCGGTGGTGGCGATCACCTCGCCGCCCAGCGCGTTGCCCAGGGGGTCGCCGTAGTAGTAGAAGCCGGTCACGTAGGTGCCGTGGGTGAAGGGGCGGAAACCACCGCCGTCATTGGCGCCGTCGTCCACACAGGCGTAGTACTCCAGCCCGGCCCGGACCCGCGGCCAGGACACCTGGATGCCCACGGTGTCGTTGGCCTGGTTCAGGCTCGGGAGGGTGTAGCGGGACGAGGTGGTCCACCAGGCGCCGTAGTTCGGTTTGAGGACCAGATCGTCCATGTCCAGCTTGAAGTCCTTGGCTCCGTAGTAGAAGGGCCGGTTGAGAAAGACCTTCACGGGCCAGAGCGCGGACTTGCTGGCATGGCTGAGATACAGATACCAGGTGTCGGCCCCCACGGCCCGGGCCAGGCCGGGGGCCTGCAGCCGGAAGCCGGTGTCGATCTCGGATGCGCTCTGGGCATTCACCGATAACGTCGTGGGCGCCTTGACGCTCGGGTTGGAGTAGTCCGAACCGGCTTCGTTGAGGGCGTCCTTGATCCCCAGCATGGACGTGACATATTGGCCGAGGTTGTATCCATTGGTCATGGCCTGGCCGTTGCGGGTGCCGCCCCAGAGGTCCACCAGGTTGAGGTACCACTCCGCGTGCTGGCCAAAGGTCGCCTGGATCCGGTAGCCGTTGATGAAAGGAGCCTCGGGGTTGCCCTGTTCGGCGATGATGCGCTCGGAGTAGGAAAGGTTCGACATCGACGAACTGAGCACCGGATGGTTCTCCAGGCGGCCCATGAACGCCTGCCAGCCCCAGGTTCCCAGGGGCATCCGGAAGAAGTGCAGATCGGCCATGGGCGACTGGATCCGCAGGCGGGGGAACGGACGGGCTGCTTCCCCCAGGGTGTAGCCTCCGTTCAGGCCGTAGCCCCAGACCATGGGCTCCTGCTCGAACCCGCCCTGCCAGCCGCGCTCGCCCCGGTACCAGATGTGGCTGCGGTACAAGGTCAGGTAGGACTGGCCCAGGGTATTCCGGTTGCCCAGCACTTCGGCCGCCAGGTCCCAGGGTCCCTTACGGTAGCCGCCTTCCAGGTGGAAGCCCTCCCCGATGAGGGCGTTGCCCAACCCGAGGGAGTCCGTCAAGGTCGGCGCCGGCCCATGGTGATCCCCGGCCCAGATGCCGGCCCCGTGCCAGAATCCTTCTCCGGGGAGGTCGCTGCCCAGGGGGCTCTGCTGGTCCCACCCCGGGGGCGCCTGAGCGGCCAGGGGCAGCAAACCCAACAGAACGGCAGCGATCTTTTTCAACCGGAATTCCTTGAGGTTAGACTTCCCGAGGTGGCACAATTATAATTCCTTAATTGAAATAAATCAGATGAATATTGCGGTGGGCAGGGGATCAGCCAGATCAGGATAGCCTACTTCAGCCGCGCCACCTCCGCCGCCAGGATCTCCCAGCGGCGCGCCCGCAGCTGCTCCGCATCCAGCAGCGCCCCGGAAGGCCCCACCCGGTGGGCCAGGATGGCGATGCACAGCCCGTCCTCGGGACGGAAGAACAGCGCGGGCCCGGTGAAGCCCAGGTGGAACCAGAAGGCCGAAGTGCCCCCCGGGGCATCGTCCAGGGCCGGGGCCACCGGGCTCAGGCCCTGCTTGTGGCCCTGCACCAGCAGGTGCAGTCCGGAGATCCCGGGCGGCACCGCGGCCAGCAGTTCGCCGTACCGCCCCGCGCCGCGCAGGGCCCGCTGCAGCCCCAGGCCCCAGCGGGAACCGTCGGCTCCGGAGGCAGTGTCCACCGCCATGCGCACCGGCACCCCCGAAGCCAGCCAGCGCCGCAGGCAATCCTTCATCGACGAGGGCGAGGCGGCGAAGCCGGCGTGGCCGCGCATGCCGGCGCGGGCGTTGGCGTCGTTGGGCAGGTAGGGATCCCGCTGGGGGAAGGGCCGCCCGGGCTCGGCCAGGCGCCACATCTCCGCGTCGGGGCCCTGGGGCGCGAACGGCGGCGCCGTGGGCCAGGGCGCCGCGGCCAGGCCGGAGCTCTCCGCCCCGAGGCTGGCGAAGGGGCGGCCGGTCTCCCGCTCCAGCAGCTCGGCCAGGAGCCGGTAGCCCAGGTCGGAGTAGAGGCTGACCCCGGGCGTGCCCTGGACCAGCTTGGGGTGCGCCCCCGCCGGGAAGCCCCGCGCGAGCTGCTGGGCCAGGGGTTCGCCGGTGAAGGGGAGCCAGGGCGGCAGGCCGGCGGAATGGGACAGGAGCTGGCGCACCGTGAGCGGCTCCACCCGTGCGGTGAAGCCCAGCTGTTCGCGCCGGTCCAGGTCCAGGTCCAGCTTCGCCAGCGCCAGCGGCGCCGTCACCAGAGGCTTGGCGAGGGAGGCGAGGTCGAACCAGGGAACGCCCAAAGTCAGGCCCGGATCTCGAGGCTGGCCAGGCTCTCCGCCACCGAAACCTGGACCAGGTGGGCCACTTCCATGGCCGCGAACGCGTCATGCCAGGTGACGATGTCCTCGCCGCGGCCCAGGCAGGCCTGGTAGAAGGCCTCCAGCTCCAGCTTCAGCGGCTCCCCTTCGACGATCTCCACCACCTCCTGGGACACCGCGGGCCCGTCCGGCCCCACGGTCAGGCGCAGCACCTCCAGCTTCTGGGCCGCGAAATCCAGGCTGGCGTAGCAATTGGCCCCGAACGCCCGCAGCACCCGCTCCTTCTTGCGGGCCACCCGGCTGGCGGTGACGGTGGCGAAGGCGCCCCCCTCGAACTTGATCCTGGCGTTCACCAGGTCGGCGTACTTGGTGAGGACGGGGACCCCCACCGCCTCCACCGACAGCACCGGCCGGCCGATGAGGGCCAGGAGCAGGTCCAGGTCGTGGATCATCACGTCCATGATCACGTCCACTTCCATGGAGCGCATGGGGAAGGGGGAGACCCGGATGGCCTCGGCGAAGTGGGGCTTGATGCCCATCGCGCGCAGGGCGGTCACAGCGGGGTTGAACCGTTCCAGGTGGCCCACGGCCGCCACCAGCCCCGGAACTTCCGCCCGGGCCCGGTCCAGTGCGGCCAGCAGGGCCCTGCCCTCTTCCTGGGTGGCGGCCAGGGGCTTCTCCATGATGACGTGCTTGCCGGCCGCCAGCACCTGCAGCCCCAGGGCGTGGTGGCAGCCGGTGGGGGCCGCGATCTGCACCGCGTCCACCCGGCCCAGCACCTCATCCAGGCTGGCCGCCCAGGCCGTGCCGAACTTGCCGGCGATCTCCAGGCCGCGCGCTTCCGCAGGATCCACCACCGCCACCAGCTCCGTGGCCTCGGAGCCCGCGGCGATGCGCGCGTGGTGCTGCCCCAGACTGCCGACTCCCACCACTGCCACTCGCAATTTCGACATGTGCGCTCCCTTTTCGCAAAGTGATGACCAACCCATGGTCCCAGCCTAACGCCGCTTCAACGGCAGGTTTTCAGATAATCGGCCAGGGCCTCGGGGTACAGGCGCATCTCCTGTTCGTAGACCCGCTTCTGCAGGTCCTCCGGCGTGTCCGACGGCAGCACCGGCACCTGGGCCTGGGCCAGGATGCGCCCGTGGTCGTAGAGGTTGTCCACCAGGTGCACGGTGCAGCCGGACTGGGCCGCCCCGGCGGCCAGCACCGCCCGGTGCACGTGCATGCCCCACATCCCCGCCCCGCCGAAGGCCGGCAGCAGCCCCGGGTGGATGTTGAGGATCCGCCCCTCCCAGCGCGACGGCACCTCCAGCTTCTTCAGCCAGCCGCACAGCGCGATCAGCTCCGCCCCCGCCGCCTCGGCCAGGGCATAGCAGGCCTGGGAGTAGCCCGCGTCGTCCGGGTAGGCCGAGCGCGGGGCCACCCGCACCGGGACCCCCTCCGCCTCCAGCCGCGGGATCCCGCCCGCCTTGGCCGTGGACGCCACCCCCAGCACCACCCGCGCGGGAACCCGCCCGCTCCGGCACGCCGCCAGCAGGTTCAGCGCGTTGCCCCCCGTCCCGGAAAAGAAGACCGCCATTCGTTCCATGACCCCATCATCCCAGCCTCGGCGCTCTACCGGAACGGCAAAACGGATCGGTGACATTGAATCCCCTTTCTTCGGGACCATTGGGGCCAACGATTGTTATGATTCCAGGGAGCCCGGCCGCACCCCCTGCCCCGACTCCCGGAGGGTTTCATGAAGTTCACCAGCCAGATCGAGGACCAGACAGGTACGGTAAAGCTGGAGGGCCGCTTCACCTTCGAGACCCACCCGGCCTTCAAGTCCTGCACCCAGGGGCTCATGGACACGCGGAACCTGAGCCGGGTGGTGCTGGACATGGAGGGCGTGAGCTACATGGACGCCAGCTCCCTGGGCATGATCCTGCTGCTGCGGGAATCCACCGAAACCCGGGATCTGGGCCTGGCCCTGAAGCGGCCCTCCCCCTCGGTGCGGCGGCTGCTGGAGATCGTGCAGTTCGAGAAGATCTTCGAGATCCTGCCCTGATGGATTCCATCCAGGTCAGCGACACGGTGCGGGTGCCCGGAACGGCCCTGCAGATGAAGGCGGTGCGGGCCGGCGGGCCGGGCGGCCAGAACGTGAACAAGGTCTCCTCCAAGATCGAGCTGCGGGTGGAACTGGGACTGATCGAGGGCCTGGACCCGGCTTCCCTGGAGCGGCTGCGCCAGCTGGTGCGCAACCAGACCGACGCCGAAGGCCGCTGGCTGCTCACCAGTTCCCTGACCCGGGACCAGAGCGCCAACCTGGAGGATGCCCGGGCCAAGGTGGCCAGGGCCGTGCGGTTGGCCCTGAAGGCCCCCGTGCCCCGGCGCCCCACCCGGCCCACCCACGGCAGCAAGCTGCGGCGGGTGGCCGACAAGAAGCTCACCGGCGCCCGCAAGCTGGCCCGCGGAGGCAGGGATTGGGACTGAGCGCCACCCACGCCGCCCAGGCGCCAGGGGACCGGCTGGATCCCCGGGTGTGGCGCATGGCGTCGGTGGTGCTCCTGGGCCCCCTCATGTCCAGCCTGGATTCCACGGTCGTCAACGTGTCCCTGGCACGGCTCGCCCACGACCTCCAGGCGCCCCTGGCGCGCATCCAGTGGGTGACCACCGGCTACCTCCTGGCCCTGGCCCTGATGCTGCCCCTCAGCGGCTGGCTGGTGGACCGCCTTGGGGCCAAGCGGGTCTACCTGGGCTGCTTCATAGCCTTCACCGCCGCCTCCGTCCTATGCGGCCTGACCACCTCCGCGGAAGGGCTCATCACCTGCCGGGTGCTCCAGGGCATGGCGGGCGGCCTCCTGGCGCCCATGGCCCAGATGATGATCGCCCGGGGCGCCGGGCGGCACATGGCCAAGGTCATGGGGCTGATGATCGCCCCGGTGCTGCTGGGCCCCATCTTCGGGCCGGCCCTGGCCGGGGCCATCCTCCAGCACGCCGGCTGGCAGTGGATCTTCTTCATCAACGTCCCCATCGGCGTGTTCGCCACCTTCATGGCGCTCTGGCTCCTTCCCGCCGAGGCCCCCGCCCGGGAGCCGCGCCCCTTCGACCTGACCGGGTTCCTCCTGCTCAGCCCGGGGCTGGTGCTCCTGCTCCACAGTATGGAGCACTTCGGCTCCAGCAGCCGCATGCCCCTGCGGGATCCCCTGGAAGGGGCGCTGGCCCTGCTGCTCCTGGCCGGCTTCGCGGCGCACGCCAGGCGCAGGGGCAGCGAGGCCCTGGTGGACTTCCGGCTGCTGCGCACCGGGAATTTCCTCGTGTCCTCCGCCACCCAGTTCCTGGTCAACGGCGTGGCCTACGGCGGGCAGCTGCTCATCCCGCTGTTCCTCATCCTGGAACGGGGCGCCACGCCCATGCAGGCCGGCATGCTGCTGGCGCCGGCCGGGGTGGGGATGCTGTTCTCCTTCCCGTCGGCGGGCATGCTCACCGCGCGGTTCGGGGCGCGCCGGGTGTCCGCCACCGGCGCGGCCATCGCGCTCCTGGGCACGCTGCCCTTCGCCCTGGGCCCGTGGCGCGCCCTGGCGCCCTGGATCCTCTCCGCGGCCCTGTTCGTTCGGGGCGCGGGCCTGGGCGCCATCAGCCTCCCCTCCCTGGCCGCGGCCTATGCGGGCATCGCGCCGGAACGGATCCCCTCGGCCACCACCGTCATCAACATCGTCCAGCGCCTGGGGGGACCCTTGGCCACCATGGCCCTGGCCCTGGTCCTGAACGCCGGCACACCGCACCTGGCCGGGGCCCGCCCCGACCCGGCGTCCTTCGCCCTGGCCTTCTGGCTCCTGTGCGGGCTGCACGGGGCGACCATGCTCAGCGCGCTGCGCCTGCCCCTGGAGCTGGACCACAGCGGCGGGAACGTTACTCCACCCGCAGCAGGGCCGACCCCCAGCCCATGCCCGCCCCGAACGCGGCCATGACCGCGTAGCCGGAACGGAGCCGGCCTTCCGCCTGGGCCTCGGCGGCGGCGATGAACAGGGAGGCCGCCGAAGTGTTGCCGTAGCGGGGCAGGTTGAGGTACACCCGCTCCTCGGCAATGCCGAGGCCATGCCCCACCTGCCGCAGCAGGTTGACATTGGCCTGGTGGAACAGCCACAGATCCACGTCTCCGGCGGCCAGGCCGTTGCGGGCCAGCAGGTCCGACAGGCTCTGGCGCAGCTTGCGGTTGGCCTGGAGGATGACGGTGCGGCCGTTCATGGCCAGGGTGCCCCCGTAGGCCAGGCTCAGCTCGTCGGCGAAGGTGCCGTCCGAATGCATGCGGATGTCCACCACCGAAACCGGCCCGTGGCCGGGGGCCACGACGCAGGCCCCGGCGCCGTCGCCGAACAGGATGGCGGTCTCCTTGACCCGGGGCGCCCGGGCCATGACCTCGCTCATGCGTTCCGCGCCCACCACCAGGATGGGGCCGTAGCGCTGGCACAGCTCCACCGCGGTGGCCAGGGCGAAGAACCCGCCCACGCTGGCCAGATGGATGTCGAAGGCCGGGATGCCGGCGGCGCCCAGCCGCTGCTGCAGTGAGGCGCTGACGCCGGGGAACTGGCGTTCGGCGGTGCCGGTGCCCACGACGATGCCGCCCAGGGCGGCGGGCTCCAGCCCGGAGCGCTCCAGGCAGGCCCGCGCGGCGCGCTCCGCCAAGTCCACCACCGTCTCCCCGGGAGCGGCCACGCGCCGGGTCTCGATGCCGCAGGCCTGGAGGATCCAGGCGGGATCCACCTGGAACTCCGCGGCCAGGGCCGCGTTGTCCAGCACCCCCGCCGGAAGGTAGGCGCCGAAACCCAGGATCTGGGCCATGCTAGGAGCCTGTCCATGTATTATTCGACCCCGCGCTGATGGCACCGGGCCTAGCCAGGCAAGGAAGGCGACGACGGAGGTATAGGTTATACCTCCTAGGAGCCTGACGCAGCATGGCTGGGCCCGCTGCCATCAGCCCGA
>Ga0302320_10006491_pt1 | contig 25947 bp, 21 predicted proteins | sample Bog_T0_3_FD_202130 | JGI IMG/M metagenome (GOLD analysis project Ga0302320, IMG submission 202130) | Peat permafrost microbial communities from Stordalen Mire near Abisko, Sweden - Bog_T0_3 | ecosystem: Environmental > Terrestrial > Soil > Wetlands > Peat | place: Sweden: Abisko, Stordalen Mire... | reverse complement strand
ATGATGCGGAGTAGGTTTTGATGCGGTGCGTCGCGAATCACCTCGTGCCAGTCGCCCATCCCGAGGATTCCGGAAAATAGAAAGTATCCAGCGCCCGGCAGGAGATTGAGCGCCGCCAAGATCCACAGGAAGTAACGTAGGTTGGCGCGCCGCCCCGCAACGCGCGACCCTATCAGGGCGATAGAGCCTGCAAAAAGGTTCACCAGAGTTCCACCTGCTTCCACCCAGTGGTCCGCTGTCAGTGACGATAAGTGATTGCTGGTGAGTTCGGTGGGGATGTCGCCACGCAACCACGCGACCACCCCGTGGCCAACACCCTCATGCAGCAGGGTTGCCGCCGCTGAGGCGACCACGGCCATGCTGATGATTGTCTTTCTGTCGTGAGGCAACATATTTCCTACTTTATCCCGTATGATGGGCGGAGGCACGCTGCCAAAAATCCAGCGAAAGGATAAAGACCTCCATGAAGAAACTCGCGATTTTCGCCATAACCATGCTCACCTTCGGCGCCTCGCCGTCGGCATGGGCCCAAACCAACACCGCTTATGGGACCAATGCCCTGGCCCACAACACTACCGGGACCGAAGACAGCGCTTTCGGCTCCGATGCGCTAGGACAAAACACCACGGGCTCTGGGAACACCGCCACTGGATGGGAAGCGCTTTACTTCAACACCACGGGTTACAACAACACGGCCACGGGCATAGCTGCGCTCGAAGCCAACGAAACGGGCATTGGCAACACCGCGACTGGCGTGGGAGCGCTCGCCAACAATGGCAAGGGCAAAACCAACACAGCGGCTGGGTGGAGCGCGCTCTACTTTAACTCCGGTAACGATAACACCGCGATCGGCGCCTTCGCGCTCCAAGACAACGCCTCCGGCTCAGGCAATATCGGAATTGGCGTGGAAGCTGGCATTTACCTCACGACCGGTAGCAACAACATAGAAATCGGCAATCAAGGCAACGCTGCCGAAGCCAACACCATCCGCATTGGCGCGCAGGGCACCCAGACCGCCGCTTACGTCGCAGGCATCTTCGACACCAACGTGACCGGAGGGTGCGCGGTAGTGGCCGCAAACACCGGTCAGCTCGGGTGCGTTACGTCATCGGCGCGTTACAAGCGCGACGTTCAGGATATGGGCGACGCCAGCGATAAGCTGATGAAGCTGCGGCCGGTGACTTTCGCCTACAAGACCGACGAAACCGGCTCCCTGCAATATGGACTGATCGCCGAGGAAGTCGAGATGGTCTACCCGGAGCTGGTGATTCACGATGCCGGCGGCAAAGTCGCAACAGTTGCCTATCAGATGCTGCCCGCGATGCTGCTCAATGAAGTTCAGAAGCAGGCTCGCGCGAATCAAGAGCTCGCCCGCCAGCTCAGTCAAAAGGACGAACAGATCTCTACGCTGCAGAGGCAGGTACTTGCGATACAGGAAAAGAACGGCGAAATGGAGGCGCTAGCCGCACGCCTCAATGCGCTCGAACGGCAGGCGCATCTCTCGGAGCCAGACCAACTGGCCGCCCGGTCCCACTGAGCGAGAGACCGCTCGTAACGACGCATGCGATAATGGGCGGAGGTGCTGGCGCAACGTGTGCAGGCACAACAAAGCGGCCATTTCCAAGATGCCGACGATCTGCTTGAAAAGGCTCTCGACGCCCTCGATGAAAGCGCCGCCACGTCGAAGACGGCAACGGGTGCAGTGCTCTTGGCGGCGCTACAGGCGTCGCCTTATAGAGAGATTGATCTGACGCCGCCCCGCGTGCCCCTCACCAATGTGCGGGATGTCGCTCTCTGATGCCGTGGTTGCTGGATACCAATATTCTTTCGGAGGGGCGGAGGGCAAGGCCAGAGCCGAGAGTGACCGCCTTTTACGAAAAACAACCGCTTAGCCAGCTCTACATCAGCGTCGTAAGTATCGCCGAAATTCGCTTTGGCATAGAGCTTCAGGAAGGTCCGGTGCGCCGCACGGCGTTGAGTGACTGGCTGACTCTGACATTAAGACCAGCATTCGCGGGGCGCATTTTGCCGGTCAGGGAAGACATTTTGCTCAAATGGCGGCTGTTAATGGAAAGCGGGCGAAAGATTGGGCATACCTATTCACACCCTGACCTGATGATCGCGGCAACCGCCCTTCACCACGGACTTACCGTCGTAACGCGTGACAGAAGCGATTTCGACACGGCGCTGGCGCCGGTTTTCAACCCGTGGGAGCAATAAGGCCGCCAACGGTTGATCAAATCGAGCGCCGGCGGCAAAGTCGAAACAGTTGCCTATCGGATGCTGTCCGCGATGCTGCTTAATGCGCTCGAACTACAGGCGCATCTGTCAGAGCCAGACCAACTGGCCGCCCGTTCCCACTGAACGGCGAAGGCCATTATCGACCTTTGATTCAATCGAGCGTACAATCGAAGAGCAATGCCGAGATATGCGTTGGTTGGCCTCGTGGCTTGCGCCGCTCTATGTGCCGCGCCGCTCGACAAGAAAGATGTGGAATACGGCCGTCCTGGCGGCCAGCCATTACTCCTCGATCTGCACGTGCCCGACGGGCCGGGACCATTCGCCGCCGCCATCCTGATCCACGGCGGAGGTTTCGACGAAGGTAGTAAGAGCGCCAATTTCCGGCCCTTGTTCGAGCCCTTGACCGAAGCTGGTTTCGCCTGGTTCAGCATCGATTACCGGCTCGCGCCCGCGGTCCATTTTCCAGAGGCGATGGACGATGTGAATCGCGCCATCGCCTGGCTAAAGGCGCATGCAGCCAGCTACCGCGTGGACCCCTCCCGTATCGCAATCGTCGGTGAATCGGCGGGCGGCTTCTTCGTGAATTACGCCGCCACGCATGAGACGCCCGCCGGCAAGGTCGCGGCTGTTGTCGACTTTTATGGACCGTCCGATTATGGAGCGCTGGCCCTGGAGCGTCGCGACCATCCGGAGCGCTTCAATATGGCCACCATCAGCCGGCACGCCGCCCGCGGTGGCGGCATTCACTTCTTCGGCGTGGACATCCTGGACGAAGCCGGCCTCGCGAAACTGCGGGAGTTCGCGCCGATAGCCGCGGTGCATCGCGGCATGCCGCCATTTCTGGTGATCCATGGCACTAAGGACGATCAGGTGAGCTTCGAACAATCGACGGCCTTCTGCGCCGCCATTCGCAAGCAGGGCACCCCTTGCCAACTCATCGCCATCGAAGGCGGAGGTCACGGCATGTCAGGCTGGCGCGCGGCGCAAATGCAGCACTGGCAGCCCGAAACGATTGCATGGTTGCGGGAAACCCTAGCCGTGAAATAGCCGGACCGGCGTCAATGCTAATAAGTAAACGACTGCAACTCCGTCACTCCCGCATCCGGACCATTCACAAATCCGCTTCGGTTTCGAGGGTTCAGCCCGATATGTACAGCCACCACGTTGGACGCATTCGAAAAGCTGAATCCGTTCAGGGTCTCTTGCAACCGGCCCTGTGTATCGTAAACGTAAATCGTGCTGCCGCTCGAGGTCGAACTCGACACCGGCTGCGCGATTAGAAACAACTTGTGCAGTGAATCGTACTCCACGTCCGCGCCGCTGAAGATTTGCTGCCCGCCTGAGCCCGGCAATCTCACCTTCGAGCCCGCTTGCGTAGCTAGATCGTAGAACTCCACGGTGGCATCGTCTTCCGTCGTCGTGCAGAATATGCCGCCTTCCGAATCCACTGCGATGCCATTGATGAAACCAAATCCAACGCCGGTAAATGTTGTGAACTGGCCGCTCGTCAGGTTTGCAACCCCGATTACCGGAAAGCAGCCAAAGCATCCCGGCCCTCCGCCCAGAATTGCCTGGTTTGTCACGCTATCGTAGGCGATCGGTGGTGGCACGCTACCAAAATCGTTCGAGTCCGTAATATTCACTACCGGACCGAACGTATTGGCTGCCACATTGGACGCGAATACATAAGGAATGAAATTCCCGCTGTTGTCGTAGGCAAACACCGCCACATCAGGAACTCCCTGACTTTCGGCGACGCCTCCAGGCATGATGATATGCTGCGGTCCGATTGGTGGCGTCCAGGCGGCCGTGAATTTGTTGCCATCGAGCGGGTTCAGGGTTTGAAACGTTCGCTTCACCACGAAGAGCCCTTGTACGTGTTCGTGTTCGATCAACCCCACGCTGTTGCCCACTACGCCCAAAGTAATAAAATTGTCGGCCGTTTCCGTTTCGGACACCACTTTCAAGATCTGCCCGGTCGCCTGATCGAATGTTTCCACCGCGGCTAGCACCTTGCCGCCAGGGAAACTTCGAGCCTCGCTCAGCAAGCCCTCCCCGCCAGCCTGATCGATATCGAAACCGAAGATCTGTCCACCGAATTTACTGTGCACCAGAACTGAACCAGGTCCAGCCACTCGATTGGGTCCGAAGTCGCGCGCCTGCCCTAAGGCGCTCATCGCGAGAAATAAAACATAGCTCAATAGGATAGCCATTCTTTGCATGTGTCCAGTGTAGCGGTGCCGCCGTTCCCACTTGTCAGATGCTTGTAAGAAATTCGTAAAAAAGTGCCCGGACGAATTACAATGGAATAATCGCGGTCGAGGGCGCCTGATTAGCCGCGATTCGATGGGATCGGAGGCCTTGTGAAACTACGGTGCATTATGCAATCGGGATGTGAGCGCCTTTTCTGCGCGCTGACCCTCTGCTTGCTCTTCGCCGCTGCATTGGTTCACGCAGCCGTTCATGCCAAGAGCGCGGCGTTCCGCACGAGTGATGGCGTGTCTCTGCACTATTTCGACGCGGGAAGCGGCGCAGCCATTGTTTTCATCCCCGGCTGGACCATGCCCGCGGACATTTTCGAGCCGCAAATCAATCAGCTCTCCACACGCTTTCGGGTGGTCGCGTTGGACCCTCGTTCACAGGGCGACTCGGAGAAAACGCCTGACGGCAATTATCCGGAACGCCACGCCCAGGACATCAAGGAATTGCTGGAACATCTCCAACTGCAAAATGCGGTCCTGCTGGGCTGGTCCAACGGCGTGCCCGACGTGCTCACCTATGTGGACCAGTTCGGAACCGCCAATCTGCGCGGTGTTGTGCTGGTCGACGGATTCATCAATTTTAGCGGCCCGCAAATGCAAAAATCCATGAGCGGAATGCTCAAGTTGTTTCAAACCGACCGGCGCAAGTTTACCGATGGATTCGTGCGCGGCATGTACGCCCGCAAGCAGTCCGAGGAATACATCGCGCACGTCGAAGAACAATCGCTGAAGACGCCCACCAACACTGCGGTTGCCGAGATGTACAACGTGCTCGGCAGAGGAGATTTCACTCCGGTGTTGGCAAAACTGGACAAGCCCGTCGTTTATATCTGCGAAACGCAGCTTGAATCCCAGGGCAAGCTCCTGCAGGCCAGCCTTCCGCAGGCGCGGGTGAAGGTAATGAAAAACGCCGCCCACGCCCTTTTCGTGGATGATGCGGAGCAGTTCAATCAAGACGTTACCGAGTTCATGGATTCGTTGCCGCCCTTGCCGCCCAAATAAAAAGCTTTCCTCTAGCGCCAGCCACCGCCCAGGGCGCTATACAGTTGCACCAGGGTAAGAGCTTCGCCCTGTTGTGCCGAAACGAGGTTCAACTGCGCGGTAAACAGGCTGGAATCGGTGGTCAGCACCTCCAGGTAACTGGTGGCCCCCCCCTGGTATCGCATACGGGCCAGACGCGTGGCATCCTGCGCCGCCGCTACCAGCCTTTCCTGCTCCTCGCGGGCGGCGCGCTGCTTGGTCAGCGCAATCAAGGCATTCGACACATCGCGAAACGCGCCCGCGATGGTCTTCTGGTAGTTTAGGACCATCTCCTCCTTGGTATGTTCGGCGAGTTGCAGTTGTCCCCGCAGCTTGCCGCCCGCGAAAAGAGGCTGCGCCAGCGATCCAATGCCGTAAATCGTCCGGCCGGCGGGATCGAAGAGGTTGGAAAACTCGTTGCCGCCGAGCCCCGCGGAGGCGCTGATCGAAATCTGCGGAAAAAATTGTGCGCGGGCCACGCCGATCTGCGCGTTTGCGGCCACCAATTGCTGTTCGGATTGCTGGATATCCGGACGCCGCTCCAGGAGCTGCGAGGGCAAGCCGGGTGGCAGATCCGGCGGAGGTCCGGCCAGTGCGCCCGCAGCCGTGTGGCGGATCGGGCCCGGAGTCTGGCCCAGCAGAAATCGCAAAGCATTTTCCTGCTGCTGAATGTTCTGTTCGATTTGCGGAATCTGCGCTGTCGCGGTATAAAGCAGTTCCTCGGCTTGCCGCAAATCCGATAACGGCACCGCTCCTCCATGCTCCAGCCGGGAGGTCAGATCCACGGATTCCTGCCGGATCTTCAGCGTTTCCCGCGCAATTTCCAACTGCCGGTCGAGCGCGCGCAGTTCGATATACGTTGCCGCCACTTGTTGAACGATCGACAAGCGCACAGCTCGCTGCGCCCACGTTTGCCCCAGTAACTGAGCCCGGGCCGCTTCCGTCTGTCTGCGGTAGAGTCCCCAAAAGTCCGGCGTCCAGGAGCCCGAGATATTAAAGCTGCCAAACGTCAGCGGACTGCCGATCGATTGTCCCAGCGATGCGGGCAATTCGGCGCCCACGCCCGTCCCCCCGGCGTTGAACAGGGGGAATTCTTGAGCGTGTATGATTTTAACCTGGGCCTGTTGCTCCAACACGCGCTGCGCCGCCATTTGGAGATCGTAATTGTGGGCCAGCGCGGTGCGGATCAGTTCCTGCAATTCCGCTTCGGGGAATACCTGCTGCCAGGTCTGGTCGCCAAGCGAATTTCCGCCGTTGGATGCGTCCACGCTGTCGGCGGCTCGATAAGCGGGCGCGGCGGGCACAGGCGGACGCTTGTAGTTCGGCCCTACCGTGCAGCCCGCCAGCATAACCAGAGCCGCGCCCCCGAAAATCGCGCCGGGAACCCGTTGTAATTTACGGACGCTCATGCCTGCCCTCCTTCCGGCTGCGGCTCAGCACCGCCCCGGTCGGCATGTTCCGGCGCATGCGACGAATCCATCGTGAGTCCTTTGCCGCCTTTCAGAAAGCGGTGCGAGAGATATTCCACCACCGCGAACGTAACCGGAATCATCAAAATGCCGATCAAGGTTGCCAGGGTCATGCCGCCAATCACCACCGTTCCCAGAATGCGCCGCGATATGGCGCCCGATCCGCTGGCCGTCCACAACGGCAGGCAGCCGAAGACGAACGCCAGCGCGGTCATCACGATGGGGCGAAAACGCAACTGCGCGGCATGCAAGGCGGCGCCCGAAATACTCTGCCCGGCCCGGTAATTCTCCACCGCAAACTCCACGATGAGGATGGCGTTCTTGGCCGAAAGCCCGATCAGCATAATCAGACCGATGGTGGCAAAGATGTCGTTCTCCAGAGAGCGCAGGCTCAGCGCCAGATAGGCCCCCAGGATCGCGACTGGAGTGCTTAACAGAACGCTAAACGGCAAGCTCCAGCTTTCATAGAGAGCCGCCAGAATCAAGAACACGAACAGCAGCGAAATGCCGAAGACCACCCACGCCGGAACGCCCTCCGCGGCGCGCTGCTCCTGAAAGCTCATGCCCTGATATGAAAATCCCATAGTCACCGGCATGCTCGCGTGGAACACCTCTTCCAGCGCGGCGCGCACCTGGCCGGAGCTGTAGCCCGGCGCACCGGCGATGTTGAGCTGTGCGGCGTTGTACTCATTGAAGCGGAGAATGAATTCCGGCCCCGTAATCTGCCGCACGCTCACCAGCGAACCCAGCGGCACCCGGCTGCCATTGGCGCTGCGCACATAAAACTGGTTGATGTTCTGAATGTTGGTGCGCGTGTCGCCCTCGGCTTCCACATAGGTCTGCCACTGGCGGCCGAACCGGTTAAAATAATTCACCAGATAGCCGCCCATGAAAGTTTGCATGGTGGTGTAAATGCTATTCAGATCCACTTGCTGCGCGAAAGCCTTTTCTTTGTCCACATCCGCGTACAACTGCGGCACCGCCGGAAGATACGACGGAATGGCGGCGGCCACTTCCGGACGCTTCGACAGCGCCCCCAAATAGGCGAACAGATTCCGCGTCAGGAAGTTGGGATCGTCGCCGCCGGAGCGGTCCTGCAGAATCATAGTGACGCCGCCCGAAGTGCCGATGCCGGGAATGGCCGGCGGCGGAAAAGAGAACGCCAAGCCGTCGGACACTCCCGCCAACTGGCGCTGCACGCTGCCCTGTATGGCTTCGATCTGTTGAGCTTTCGACTTGCGCTGATCCCAAGGTTTCAGCGACACGAAGAAGAACGCCGTATTGGTGCTCTGCGTCTGCGTCAGCAGGCTGAAGCCGTCCACCGCCACCACGCCGCCGATTCCCGGCGTCTTCAGCAGCGCACTGGAGACGCGTAGCGCCGCTTCATCGGTTCGCTGCAGTGAGGAGGCATCCGGCAACTGCAGTGCCACGAATAGATAGCCCTGGTCCTCTTGCGGGATGAAGCCGGCCGGAATGCGCGCGCCCATGAATACCGCCAATACCGCAATCACCGCTAAAACCAGCATGGTGACCGCCGACTTGTGCAGCAACAAATTAGAGGTAGAAACGTATTTCTCTTGCGTGCGCGCGAACCCTCGATTGAAAAGATCGAAGAATCGCGCCAACGGCCCCCGCCGCCGCGTGCGGTCCTTGGGCTTCAGCAGCAGCGCCGCCAGCGCGGGGCTCAGCGTCAGCGCGTTGAAAGCGGAAATTAATACCGATACCGCAATGGTGATGGCGAATTGCTGATACAGGCGCCCCGTGATGCCGGGGACTGCCGCGGTCGGAATAAAGACCGCCGCCAGAATCAGTGCAATCGCCACCACCGGGCCGCCCACCTGTTCCATGGCCTGAATGGTGGCCTCGCGCGGAGCCATCCCTTGGTCGATCAGATGCTCCACGGCTTCCACTACGATAATCGCGTCGTCGACCACCAGCCCGATCGCCAGCACCAGGCCGAATAGCGAAAGCGTGTTGATCGAGAATCCGAGAACCGGAAATACGATAAACGTGCCGATCAATGAAACCGGCACCGCCATCAACGGGATGATCGTTGCCCTCCAACCCTGCAGGAAAATGTAGACCACCAGAATGACCAGCGCCAAAGCGATCCCCAGCGTGATCACAATTTCGTGTATGCCGGCGGTAACGGCCTTGGTGGTGTCTAGCGGAACGTCGTAGCGCATGCCCGCGGGGAAACTAACCGCCAACTGTTTCAAGCGCTGGTTCACCGCCGCCGCCGTCGCCACCGCGTTCGATCCCGGAAGTTGATAAACCGCCATCATGCCGGCGGGCGCCCCGTTATAGCGCGCCGAAAGACTATATACCTGCGTGCCCAGTTCCACTCGCGCCACATCGTGCAGGTGCAGCACCGACCCATCCGGGTTGGCGCGAATGACGATTTTTCCGAATTCCTCGGGCGTCACCAAACGGCCCTGTGTGCGCACGGTATAAGTGAACTGCTGCCCGGCCGGCGCCGGCTCGCCGCCAATCTGGCCCGCCGGATTTACATTGTTTTGCGTCTGCAGCGCGTTGATGATCTCGCTCGCCGTGACGCCCAGCTTGGCCAACTGATCGGGCTTCACCCACACGCGCAGGGCGTACTGCCCGCCGAAAATCTGCACGCGCGAAACCCCCTGTACGCGCGTCAGTTCATCCTGCAGATTGATGATCGCGTAGTTGGTCAGAAAATCGGCGCCGTAGCGGTTCCCCGGGGACGACAGGCCGATCAGCATCAGCGGTGAGGTCAGTGACTTCTGCACCGTTAACCCCGCCGCCGCCACTTGCGCCGGAAGCTGTGCCTGCGCCTGGGATACGCGAAGCTGTGAAAGCACCTGGTCGGTATCCGGATTGGTCTTCACATCGAAGTCCACGTACACCGTCGCCTGGCCATTGTTGGCGTTTACCGAGTACATGTACAGCATATTGTCCACGCCGTTCATCTGCTGCTCGATAGGCGTGGAGACCGCTTGCTCCAGCGTCTTGGCATCCGCCCCCGCATAGATGGCCTGCACTTGAATTTCGGGCGGCACGATGTCCGGATACTGTGAAGTCGGCAGCGACAGCATCGAAACCGACCCGAGAATCACCGTTAGGATAGCGATCACGATGGCCACGATGGGCCTGCGGATAAAGAATTTGGACATGGCTTATCGCTTGTCCGTTCCGCCCGGGCCGGCCTGGGGAGCCGGTGGAACCACCCCGGCAGGATGCGGATCGACGGGAACTCCGTCTTTCAATTTCTGCAGGTTGTCCGTGATCACCGAAGCTCCCGCCTGCAGTCCGCTCTCCACAATCCAGTCGTTGCCGTACTGCGGACCCAGCCTGACGTTGACTACGTGAACGTGGCCGTCCGCGCCGACGGTGTCCACCTGTTCGATGCCTTGCAACTCCTGGACGGCAATCTGTGGCACCAGGATCGCGCCGCGGCGCACCTCGGTGGTCGCCGTGACGCGGCCAAACTGCCCCGGACGCAATAGCCCGCCGGGATTGGGAAAGGCAGCGGCAATCCGAATGGCTCCCGTCTGCTGGTTCATCTGCCGATCGACAAAAACGATCTGTCCCTTGTGCGGGTAAACCTGTCCGTTCGAGAGGGTCAGGGTAAGAGGCAGGCTGGAGGAGGCGCGCAGAAGGTCCCCGCCAGCTTGCCGCACACGCGCGGTCAGAGCCAGGTACTCGTTATCGCTGATCGAGAAATAGACCTTGATGGGATCGAGCTGCGAGACCGAGGTCAACACCGATTGCGGGTTGACCAGATTGCCAACCTGGATGGCCGCCTGTCCGGCGACGCCGCCGATTAGCGCATGCACCTGCGTGAATCCCAGATTCAATTTCGCGGAAGTGAGCGCCGCCTGGGCGGCCGCCACATTGGCTCGCGCCGCGTTCACCGCGGCCTCCGCCGAACCCACCGCGGCCCGGGACTGCGCCTCCTGCTGCTTTTCATTATCGAGCTGGCTTTGCGCGATCGCTCGCGCTTCCGCCAACGGTGTGTCCCGTTTCAGGTTGATCTCGGTCAGTTCGAGTTGCGCCTGCATTAGCCGGACCTGTCCCTCCGCCTGTGCCACCTGCGCCTGCGCCTGGTCCACTTGGCCTTGCGCTTGATCGACCGCAGCTTGAAAGGGGCGCGGGTCGATCTCGAACAGCACCTGGCCTTTGGTAACGAAGGACCCCTCCCGGTAATCCTGGCGAATCAAATAACCGCTCACCTGGGGCTGAATTTGTGCGTTTACGTACCCGTCGAGAGTCCCGACCCAATCGCTCGTCAGCGCAACGTCCGCTAAGCGGGCCGCCAGCACCGATACCGGAATGGGCCCTATGGATGGCGCCGGGGCGGCGGCGCCCGTCTTGCCGCAGCCAACCAGTCCCCCCGATATGCAGCAAATTACCAAAATAGCGGCGCTCACGCGCGCTTGATCCCCGCCTCTGCGTTGAATTCCCCTAGCCAAAATACCCTCCCGCGCGCGCCCCGCAAAATATACACGCATGTATCTTTTGTGAGATTCTAAAAGTGCCATGAACGCTTCAAAAAACATTCGGCCGGCGCAACGCCCACCGGTGCTTGCCAGGAAGCAGCAGCGCGCCATCCTCACCCGGATGCAATTGACCGGCGCCGCGCGGCGGATCTTCGCCGCCAGCGGCTTCGAGCTTTCCAGCGTGGAAGAGATCGCCGCCGCGGCCGGAAAAACGCGCGGCGCTTTTTATGCGAATTTTAAGGACAAGGAAGATGTCTTCTTCGCCATTTTTGAGGAGGATCTGGCGCGCGATCGCAAGCAAGTGACTCTGCATCTGAGCGAAGCTTCTTCCCGCGAAGAGCGCATCCGCGGGCTCGCGCTCCATCTGCGCGAAGTGATGAAAGACAGGCCGCGCATGCTCCTCGCCTTGGAATTTAAGCTGTACGCCATCCGGCATCCCCGCCGGCAGAAGCGCCTGGCTGATTTGCACTCCTCTATGTGCGCCCGATGCATGGAAGCGGATCTTGACCGGCTCCTTCCCGAATTTGCCGCCGCCGGTCCGCTCGGGAAACGCACCCAGTCCGCCCAGATCGGGACGATCCTCGACGGACTGGCTTTGAACTGCATGTTCGATGCCGGCTGTTTGAACGAAGAGCAGGTCTTGGGGATGATTCAGGCCATCCTGCGCGTGGTCTTAGCCGTGTAATGAGATCATTTGAGCGCTGAAAATATTAAAATATCTTTAATTCAAGCGATCGGAATGGCCCTCAGCTTGCTACAACCAAGCCCGAGGATCAATCAATGCGCAAAACTCTTTTAACCGCGCTTCTCGGTATCGCAATTGGAATCGGCGCCGCTTATGCGGAAGACGTCGTGATTAAAACCCGGCCGCCGCGGGCAGTCGTTGAACAAAGGGGCGTCGCACCTAGCGCCAATCATGTCTGGATTGGCGGCTATCACCGCTGGGACGGCAACGCTTACGCCTGGACACCGGGCCGCTGGGATGTCCCGCCGCGGCCGCATGCGGTTTGGGTGGCTCCCCGTTACGTCCACCGCAATGGCGGATACGTGTTTGTAGATGGGCGCTGGCGATAACATTCAGCGCAATATTTGCACGGGCCATCGGGCACAACTGAAGGGTCATCTCCTCTAGACCGCCGGTGCGGCGAACACCGGCGGTCTTTTTTGGTCTTGGCTCAGCATAATCGCGCATGCGGCATTGACTCCACGGCGCCCCGCCCTACACTGAAAGCGAAAAGCAAATTTCGAGTGTATTACTTTTCATTGACCGTCACGTCAAAAACAAAACCAACACCCCCCTTGTGGTGCCGGCGTCCGCCTGCCGGAAGGCCGGCCACCAGAATGGCGAAGACCTCGAATTTAGGGTGTCCCGAGACGTGATTACCATCCTTCGCAAACGCCCGAAGGTGGACGACGAGTACACACCGGAGCAGCGCCGCATCATTGATGCCTCCTCGCGAAGGCTAACGCCGACATCAGGGCTGGCCGCGTATCAAAGCTTTTTCAGATCACGGCGAGTTTATTGCCGATCTGCACAATGAAGTCGCCAAGCTCTCTGCCAGGAAAGCCAAACGCATGGCCAAATGAAACTCCAGCGGACCTCTTATTTCGCGCGAGCCTACGGTAAAGCACCCAAAGAGATCCAAGGAGCGTTCGACAAGCAATCCCGGCTTTTACTACAGAACCTCCTCCACCCTTCCCTCCACGCCAAAAGGTATGACGGCAAGCGGGTCAGGCGGAGCGGCGATGTACCCGTTGTCCGCGACCGAGGCTGCGTTGTACCGGCGGCACAAGTGTCTGTGCGCGCCGGGTCGCTCGTCGACTGGCGGGCACGGCTGCCCTGTTCTAATCTTCACGCCTCCCCTGGGTCACAACAGATCGGCGTTGTGTTTGATCGTCTTGATCACGGAGTCCATCTTCCCCGTCAATACCTGCTTGGCGAGGCTGAGGGTGAAGCCTCCAGCCGTATGGAACGGAATATGCGACGGCAGCGACAACGCGTAGGAATCGACAACCGCATCCACCACCACGGGGCCGTCTTTGTGCGCTAACGCCTCGGCGATTCCTTCTCGAACGTCGCCCGGGTCTTCGATACGGATCCCCTTCGCGCCCATAGCCTCGGCCACTTTGGCAAAATTCGGATTCTTGAAATCGACACCGAACGGGACCACACCAGCCTCCTGCATTTCGATGTTGACGAAATCGAGCGATTCATTATTCAGGATGATCTGAACCACCCGCGCCTTCCGCTGCACCTGCGTCAGCAGGTCGCCCAAGGCTAGCATCGTGAACCCTCCATCGCCGCACAACGCGATCGTCTGCCGGCCGGGATATGCCAGTTGCGCGCCAAATGCGTTGGGAGCTGCATTGGCCATCGAGGCCCATGAAAACGATCCGAAGATCCGCCGGTTCGGCCCGCCCGTCACATACCGCGCCAGCCAGATGCAGGCCGTGCCCGTATCCGCGAAAAACATCGCATCGTCCGAGGCCAGTTCGCTTAGCGTCGCGGTAAGGAATTCCGGACGGATCGGCTTGATGCCCGGTCCGTTCTGCACGTAGTGTTGCAGAAGCTCATGGAACGAGTTGGTTTCCGCGACGTGTTTTTCGAGAAAGCGACTGTCGGTTTTGTGGGCAACCCTGCCGAGTAGCGCGGTCACGGTCGCCTTGATGTCGCCCACAAGCGCTAAATCAACGGCTGTTCGCCGTCCGATGTGTTTCGGATTCTTATCGATCTGGACTTTCTTCACGTCGTCGCCCGGCAGAAATTCCGAGAACGGAAAGTCGGTGCCGAGCATCAGCATCAAATCCGCGGTCTGAATGGCCTCATACGCTCCGCCGTACCCAAGAAGCCCGGTCATCCCCACCGCATTTGGATTGTCATACTCCAGCCATTGCTTCCCGCGAAACGAGTATCCGACCGGCGCCTTCAGTCTGGCCGCGAGTTGCAGAACTTCTGTGCGCGCATCGCGGCAGCCGTCGCCGCCGAAAATCGCCACCTTCTTCGCAGCTTCGATCATCTCCGCCAGCTTGTCGAGATCCGAATCGGCGGGGCGAAATACAGGCGGAGCGGGTATCCTCAGCTCGTGTGCAGCATGGTCCGGCGCTTTCGCCGCGGCAATGTCGCCAGGCATCGAGATCACCGTAGGGCCCTTGTCCACCATCGCCGTCAGAATCGCGGTGGTGACCACGGCCCGCACCTGTTCCGGGTTCACCACCCGCCCAACGTAGAGGCATGCGGTATCGAAGAATTTGTAAGGGTTCAGCTCTTCAAGGGCGGCCGTGTCCATCAGCTTAGTTTCCACGTCGCCCGCAATGGCGATGATCGCAGCCCCCTCCTTGCGCGCGTCCATCAGTCCGTTGAAAAGGTGCGTTACCCCTGGGCCGGCCGTGCCGCACACCACCACCGGGTTGCCGCTCAGGTACGCCTCGGCGACCGCGGCGAAGACACCATATTCTTCATGACGAACATGGATGAACTCGATTTTCCCGTTGCGCCGTAGCGCGTCGATCACCGGATTCAACGCGTCCCCAACGATGCCGTAACAGCGTTTCACGCCAGCCTCCGCCAGCATCTCCCACATGACGTCCGCAACTTTTTGTGCCATCCGATACCCCTTGATTTGAAACGAGCAGTTGAGGAGCCAAACGCCACCCCATAACTGGAATTTCCATTTTGGCTTCCGGCTTTCGGCCTTGGTATACACCCAGCCGCATCGCCGGTTTCATGATTCGCGGTCTTCCCAGGATGTTGCACCCCCTGCCGTCACCTGGCGCAGGCAGGGCTCACTTGCCCCGCATCTGCTGGTAAGTCCGCTGAAAAAATCCGTCGGTCATTCCGGCGATATAATCGCAGACCACCCGATAGGCGGGTTCCCCGGGAATCAGTTCGCTGTGCGAAGGCGGCAGCCGTTCCGGATGCTCCACGAAAAAATCGAACAAATCGGCGATGCTGGCTGCCGCCCGGTCGCGCTCCTCGCGCAACGCCGGCGCCGTATAAACGTGCCTGTGCAGGAAACGTTTCAAATCGCGATTGGCCGCTTCCGTTTCAGGTGTGAATGCCGCCAGGCGCGCCTCATGGCGCCGCACGTCATCCACGGTTTCAACCCCGGCCTCCGCAGCTCGCCGCACCGTGCCCTCCACCAGGCCCGATACCAGCGCGTCAATCAAGCAGCGCAACGTCTCGTGAAACCGCTCGCCCTCCGTAGCGCCGGGAAACTGCTGCTCGGCCGCCTCGTGGAGTTCCCCATAATACGGAGCCTCCGCCGCCACTTCTTCCGGCCTCAGCAGACCAGCGGAAATGGCGTCGTCCAGGTCCGCCGTATTGTAGGCGATCTCGTCGGCTAGGTCGATGAGTTGCGCCTCCAGTGGCGGCCGCAAACCGGGAAGATATTCTTCCAAATCGGGACTCTCGCCCGGTCCGAAATCCCGCGAATGCTTCGCGATCCCTTCGCGCACTTCGAACGAAAGATTCAACCCTGGAAACCGCGCGTAACGCTGCTCGAAGCTCTCCACGATCCGAACCGCATGCAGGTTATGGTCGAAGTGCGCGCCGAACCGCTGCATTTGGCCATCCAAAGCATCCTCCCCAGCATGCGAAAACGGCGGATGCCCTATATCGTGCGCCAGCGCCAGAGCTTCAGTCAGATCCTCGTCGAGCGCCAACACCGCCGCAACCGTGCGCGCGATCTGCGCCACTTCGATGGTGTGCGTCAACCGGTTTCGGAAATGGTCGCATAGGCCCGGCGTAAACACCTGCGTCTTGGCTTCCAGCCTGCGGAACGCACGCGCATGCACGATGCGGTCGCGGTCACGCTGAAACGCGTTGCGGTACGGATGTGCGGCTTCCGGATACCGCCGCCCTCTGCTCTGTTCCACCGGAAACCGGAGACGGCCGAGCATCGCGCGCCCGCCTATTGTGGCGGCAAGTCGCCGTACGCCTGAATTGCGGATTGGCTCACCGGCCCCGCCTTCGAACGCAGCGGATCGAGCAACTTGCGTGCCTCGGCAGGCTTAGTGGGCGCCAGCATCTTTGCCAGCACGATCGATGCTTGGTCCTTGGAGACGAATACCGTGGGGTTGTCCACCAGCGATTGCAGCATCTTCTGGCCGTCCGCGGCCTTGCCTTCGGAAAAATAAAGCTGCCCCAGCGAAAGCTTGGCCAGCGACGCGTACTTCTTATTGGCATTGTCGGCCACCGCGCTGAAGCGCTTGTCCGCCTCGCCCACCTTGCCTTGGTCTGCGGCAATGCAACCTAAATAGTATTCCGAGATGTAGCCCTCATCGGTCCCGGAATCCTTGGATGCCAGTTCGCTGAACGCCTTAATGGCTTCCTTATCCTTGGCCTCCTGCGTCGCAAACGTGATCGGTGCCCCCGGGGTCCCCTGTCCCACCGGCGCCTCCTGCACCGCGATGGCTTTCGCCAGCGCCTCCTGCCGGCCGGATTGCTGATGACCCCGGTAGACGAAGATCAGCACCACAATCGCCGCCAGCGCCAGCGCCGCCGCTACATAGCGGACGATCTCGCTCCGGTGCTCTTCGAAGAAATCGACTGTGTGCTCGACTTCGAGCGCAAACTTGTCTGTTTTTAACTCTTTACGGGTGATTCTGGCCACGAAAACCTCAGGTTGGAAACCCTTATGTTACCACAGTGGCGCACGCCTTCTGCCGGCATGTGGCTTAGGCCTCCAGCAGCGCCGTTATGCGATAATGCCCGTGTGCACTCCACCAGTGCCGCGTACTTCCTCTTCGCCTTCATAGTCATCCTTGCATATTGGCTGGTAGCCGGATCGCGCCTGGCCCGCCTCGCCGTGCTCCTCGCGGCCAATTACTTCTTCTGTGCAAGATATGGGTTATTCTATCTCGCGCTGATTCCCGCCTGTTCCACCCTCGACTATCTCGCCGGCGCGGGCATGCAGTATTTCCAAAAGCCCTTCGCGCGCCGCCTCTTTCTTAGTCTGAGTCTCGCCGTCAACCTCGGCCTGCTGATCCTCTCCCGTCACATGACATTGTTTCTGCAGCCGTCCCTCTGGGACTGGATCTTCCCGCTGAGCCTGTCTTTCTATGCCTTTCAGTCCCTGACCTACACCATCGATATCTATCGCCGCGACGCCGCGGCCGCCTCCACTTACTTGGGCTATATGGCCGCCGCCTCCTTCTTTCCCAGCATTCAGGCTGGCCCCATTACCCGCCCCGCCGAGATACTCAAACAACTAACTCGAGAGTTCACTCTGGACCCCGCCGACGGATCGCGCGCTTTGTATCTCATTGTGTTCGGACTGCTCAAGAAGCTTCTCATCGCCGACTACCTCGCCGGTAACTTGGTCAACCGCGTCTTCGACACGCCTAACTTATATAGCGGCTTGGAGAATCTTGCCGCGGTTTACGCCTACTCGCTGGAGCTGTACTACGATTTCTCAGGCTATACCGATATCGCTCGCGGCTGCGCCATGTTACTGGGCGTCAAGCTTCCCATTAACTTCGACCGGCCGTACACTGCCGTTAATATGGCCGACTTCTGGCGTCGCTGGCATATCACGTTTTCCAACTGGCTCCGCGACTATCTCTATTTCTCGCTCCCCGGCAAACGCACCCGTGTGGGGCCTTATATCAATCTCATCGTCACCATGGTTCTGGGCGGCTTGTGGCATGGCGCCACCTGGCCTTTCGCCATCTGGGGCCTCCTGCACGGCACTGCCCTGGCTGCCACCCGCCGGTGGCAGTCTTGGCGCGGACGGCGTCCGGAAACCAGCCGCGTATCGCGCGCCCTCCGCGTATTCTGCACTTATCAGTTCGTCTGTCTCACCTGGGTGTTCTTCCGCAGCCCCACTGCCGCCGGCGCCTTCGACATCCTCAAGCGTATCGGCTCGCTCACCTTCTCCCTGCAGAATGTCTCAGCCGGCGTGATCCTCGTATCCCTGGTAGCCGCGGCGGGCCAAGCCATCCCGAAAGACTGGTATGAGCGCGCCGTTCAACTGTTCGGCCGCACTCCGTTTTATGTGCAGGCAGCCGCCATGGCGTTGGCCGTGATCGCCGTCCAACTGTTGGCGGGCCGCGGCTCCGCACCGTTTGTCTATACCCGGTTCTGATCAATGCGCGCCTTCCCCCTCCGCACCGCCCTGACGATCCTAACCCTCGCCCTTCTCCTGACCGCCGCCTCGCGCCTCCTGCGTGGTGTCGGATCGCTCAGCCCGGACACCGCGGCCGCTATCGTCGAATTCACTCCCGATCTCACGCCGCTGCATCCGTGGCTCCCGCATGTCCCCCCCGAACCTCCCCTGCGTCCCTTCGCGGCCCGTACCGCCTTCCGCCCCCTGCTGGACGATCGCAACGGCGGCCTCGACCACTTCTATGCCTCGTTATGGCGCACCGAGCGCGGCGAGCCCTTGGCCATCACCCGCATCCTGCATTACGGCGACTCTCCCACCACCGCCGACCTGATCACCGGCGATACCCGCCAGCTCCTGCAAAAGCGCTTCGGCGATGCCGGCCACGGTTTCACCCTGATCGGCAAGCCCTGGGCCTGGTACGAACATCGCGGCGTGGACCTCTCAAGCCATGGTTGGCAGATGGACCCGGGTACCCGCTGGGACCTCCGCAACGGCCTGTTCGGCCTCGGCGGCGTGGCTTTCTCCGGAGCCGGCGCTTACAGCCGCGTCAACCTGCGCGACCCCAACCAAACCCGCTTGGAAGTCTGGTTTCTCCGGCAGCCGAACGGCGGAAGCATCGCCATCTCCTCCGCCGGCGGCCCCGTCGGTAGTATCGATACCAGCGCCCCATCCCGCGCGGCCGGCTTCGCGCGCTTCGAGCTGAAGCCGGGAACCGTTACGCTCGAATTCAATACCCAAGGCCCGGTCCGCATGTTCGGCATCACCCTCGAAAAGCCCCAAACCGGCGTCGTCTACGACACCATCGGCCTGAATGGCGCGTCCATCTCCGTGCTGGCCCTTATCTTCAATGAAAGCCACTGGGCCGAGGAATTGCGCCACCGCAATCCGGACTTAGTCGTGATCAACTACGGCACCAATGAAAGCAGCTTCGCCGCTTTCCTCACCACCGAATACGAGAAGGAACTGCGCGAAGCCATCCGCCGTATCCGCGCCGCACTGCCCAATGCCTCTATACTGGTGATGAGTCCCATGGACCGCGGCCAGAAGAACGACGGCGAGATTGAAACGCTGCCCACCATACCCCGCATCGTCGATATCCAACGCCGCGTGGCCGCCGCCCTGCAATGCGGATTCTTCAACACCTTCGAAGCCATGGGCGGGGCCGGCACTATGGCCCGCTGGTATGACAGCCAGCCCCGCTTGGTCTCGGCGGACTTTATCCATCCCACCCCCGCGGGCGCGCGTATCGTGGCCACCGTGTTCGTCCGCGAATTGATCGCGGGATTGAATCGCTACAAACTGCATCAGGTGATGAATCGCGATGCCGTGGCCGGGGTGCGCTGACCGCATGCCGCGCCGCGCCGCATTCGCTTTGTTGTGCCTGTGTGCCCTGCTTCCCGCTGCTCAGAGCACCAGCGCCACGAAGGTCAACGCCAAGAAGAAGCCCGCTAAGAAGTCCAAGAAGAAGGTGCGCGCCCCCCGCGTCCACCACTACGCCCCCCCCCGCGTCAGCGTCAAAGTGCGCACCACGTCGCTGCAGAAAGTAGCCTTCCAATTGGACGAGCGTCCCGACCCCGCGATCGACCGGCCCGGCGCCCTGGTGCCGTTCTTCGAGCGCCTTTACCGCCTGTCGTCCGGCGAGAGCCCTGCCGTCCACATCCTGCATTTTGGCGATTCCCATACCGCCTCCGACGATTGGACCGGCGTGCTCCGCGACCTCTTCCAGAATCGCTTCGGCAACGGCGGCGCGGGCTTCTCGTTCGCGGGATATCCGTTTAAGGGCTATCGCCGTTTCGATGTGCATGGCGGAGCCAGCAAAGCCTGGGATCCCGCCGGCCTGCGCACCGGCGAAGGCGACGGACTCTTCGGCCTCGGTGGCATCAGTATTGCTACCGACCGCGCCGGCCAAACCATTTACCTCGATGCCGATTGCGCTTCGGTCGAGCTCGACTACTTGCAACAGCCCGGAGGCGGCCGCGTGGCTCTTTCCGATAACGGCGCGACCGTCAAAGAATCCTCCACCGAGGGCCCATTCGCACCCGGTTTCTTGGAATACGCCGCCCTTCCCGGCCATCATCGCTTCGAAGTGCGCACGGTGGAAGCCGCGCCCGTGCGGCTCTTCGGATGGGTCACCGAAAACCCCAGAGGCGTCACTTATGAATCCATGGGCATCAACGGCGCCGAAGCCGCCTTGATCCAGCGATGGGACGAGCCCATGCACGCCGCCTATCTCAAACGCCGCGATCCGGCGCTGATCGTGCTCGCTTATGGCACCAACGAAGCTGGCGACTCCAAGTGGAGTGAAGCCGGCTACCTCGAAGCTTTCTCCGCGATATTACAGCGCCTGCGGCGCGCCGTTCCCGCCGCGTCGATTCTGGTGCTCGGCCCGCCCGACCGTTTCGTGCGCGTGAAAGGCCGCTGGCGGCCTTACGATGCCGTGGACCGCATTGTCGCCGCCCAACAGGAAGCCTGCCGCCAAAACCGCTGCGCCTATTGGAATACCCGCGCCCGCATGGGCGCTCAAGGATCCATGGTTGACTGGGTCATGGCCGGTCTGGCGCAGGGAGACTACGTGCATTTCACTTCCGCCGGCTATCAGCGATTGGCCGGCGTTCTCTTTCAAGATATAATGCGGCAATATGAGAGCTATCTAAAGGTCCGCCCCGAGCTAGCCTCCCAAGCTACCGATGAACAAACAAGCCAGGATCATTAAGATTATCGAGAAACTGACCGGCAAGCCGCTCTCCATCGGCCCGGAAGAATCGTTGTTTGAATCGGGAGTGCTGGATTCCTTCGCCCTCACCGACATGGTCGGTGCGTTGGAGAAGGAATTTTCCATCAGTATCCCGGATTCCGATCTGACGCCGCGCAAATTCGATTCCATCGCGCGCATCGAATCTTACATCGAGAGCCGCGCATGAAGAGCGAACCAACATGGCCTTCCTCCGATCATTCGGCGCTTACCTCCCCTCCCGCATCGTAGACAACCAGGAAATGGCAGCCGCCACCGGGACCGATGCGGATTACATCCTGCGCGCCTCCGGCATCGAACAGCGCCGTTTCGCCGGTGCTGAAGAATCCGTAGCCTCCCTGGCCATCCGCGCGGCCAAGGACTGTCTCGAAAACGCCGGCCTGGGGACCCACGACGTAGGGCTGCTCCTGGTTTCGAGCGGTTCGGCCGAGCACCGCTTTCCCGGACCCGCCTCCGCAATCGGAGCCGGTCTCGGCATCAACGGTGTGCCGGCCATCGATCTGCCCCTCGCCAGCGCGGGATCGCTGTTCGGCATGGCGCTCGCAGCGCATCTCGCGCCGGGCTATGGCAATGTGCTGGTGGTCGCTTCGGAAATCATGTCCCGCGTAGTCGCGCGGCAGCCCGCGCATCGCGATACCGCTATCTTGTTCGGCGATGGCGCGGGCGCTTGCCTCGTCAGCCCGGAAGCCGGATTCGCCGAAATACGGGATTCGCTGCTGGCGAGCGATGGCGATTTCGCCGCGGCCCTGCGCCTCGACCTGGACGCGCCGTTATATATGGATGGCCGCACCGTCATTCTACAGGCAGCCCGCAAAATCCCGCGCGCGATTATCGAATTGCTCGAGCGCAACCGTATCCCGCCCGCCTCAGTGGAGGCCTTTCTCATGCACCAGGCCAATCGCAACCTGATCGTGCGGGTGGCGCAATCGCTCGCCGTCGCGGAGGACCGCTTCTTTTGCAACATCCAGCGCTATGGCAACACCTCCTCGGCGTCGCTGCTCATCGCCGCCGGGGAATGGCGGCAACAGCACCCTTCGCCGCCCGCCGGACCCCTGGTCTTTGCGGCATTCGGCGCAGGTTTGCATTGGGGCGCGCTCTTGGCCATCCCGTTAATTTAAGATATTTGGATACTTGGGTATTAACACCAACAACAAGTGGTGCTATAATTTGCTCATGGTCAAACAAATTCTCTCATCATTCGCCTTCGTCGCTCTCTCCGTCGCGAGCGCTGCGACCATCAAGCTGTCGCTCGTGGAACCTTCCGTCGTGAAGGGTCAAGAGCTGAAAGCCGGCGATTACCAGTTGAACCTGAAGGAAAATTCCGTAGTCATTCAGCAAGGCAAGAAACAGGTGGAAGTCCCCGTCAAGATCGAGGATATGCACCAGCGGTACAGCCGCACGCGGGTCCTCTATAACGAAAACAAGGGCAAGTTCACCATCCAGGAGATCGAACTGGGCGGCACCACCACCAAACTGACGTTCGATAACGGCGTCCAGATGGGCGGCGGCGAGTAAGCCGGTCGAAAAATGTTCAAGAAAATTCTCCTCTCATTCGCCCTGGCCGCGCTTTCCATCGCCGGCGCGGCCACTCATACAGTCACCTTCGTCGACTCTTCCGTCGGGAAAACCCAAGTACTGAAAGCCGGCGATTACCGGGTGGATATAAAAGTTAACTCGATCGTGATAGCCCACGGCCAGAAAAAAATGGAGTTGCCTGCCAGCATCGAGAATGGCGCAACGAAGTTTAAGGTGACTAAAGTTCTGTACAACCAGAACCACGGCAAATTCTCGGTGCAGGAGATCCAGATAGGCGGCACCAATCAGAAGGTGACCTTCGATTCCGGAGTCCAAACCGGCGGCGGCGAGTAAACAGTCGACAGTATTTACGGCTGCAGCGTCAACACGCTCTTTGCTTCGACCTTCCGGAATTGCATCGGAAAGCTTTCAGCGTTGTAGTAATGGTCCCACTGGTCCTTATAGTGGCTCGAGAGAACCTGGCCGGACTGGCCCACGGTCCCTTCCAACAGAGACCGGTCCCAGTCCGCCAGGTCGGCGTCCAGTCGCATGGATGGGCCAAGTTCACCGTTGTACTGTTTCACCGTGGTAGGCGCGCCGCTCATCTCCACGGGACCGATGTTGAACAGTCCAGCGACCAACGGTAGATGCCGCCCCACCGGGTTGGCCAGCAGCAGCGGCTGGTATTTCCCGTAGATCCAACGAGACGGATCGCGGCCCTGCTTGCGCCGCCCGTCTTCCAGGCCCAGCCCGAAGGCGCGCAGGATGGTTTCGTCCCAATCGCCGAACCAGCCCGCCGGCCGCGTGCGCAGCAGTGTCTCCACCACCGCCGGCGCCATCTGGTATTTGTATTTCGCGCCCATGGCAGGCGCAGCGCTCTCCGCCACAAGCGCTTTCAAGCGCTCATACGCCAGCGTCGCGATCAGCGGCGCCGCCCCGTCCTTCTCCATTTGGCCATTCCAGCCGCGCAGCAATTGCACCGCGCTTCCCATCTCGACATGCTGCGCCCTGCGCCGGTCATAAGCCTCCACAATCGATTGCCCCAGGTATTGGAAAAAGCTCGAGTACACGTCCTTCTGCACCCTCAGCATGTCCTCCGCCCGCCACCCATTCCTCGCCATCAGCAGATCCCGTATCTGTCGCGACCGGTATTGCGACGAAAAATTCCCGTTCACCGCGAAGGCGTAATCCGGCGGGAATGGATTTTGATTCGCCGTCACAATCACCCCCGACGGCGGATTATAAAACGAGGGCAACTGTTCGAAGGGAATGAAACCTTGCCACTCGTTATCGCCCGAAGATCCATCCACGGGGATATCTCCGATGTACCCCTTGCGGATCGGCAACAACCCCGTAGCGTGATAGCCGATGTTCCCATCGATATCCGCATATACGAAATTCTGTCCCGGACCGGGAAAGCGCGCCAGAGCGTGCGTGAACTCCTGCCAGTTCCCCGCCCGGTTCAACTCCGGAAACGGAAATTGGAACGAGCCCGGCTCCGCCGCCGCCCAACGCAGCGCCAGATGATCTTTCGCTTCGTTGATATATAGCGGCCCATGGCGCGTGATCCACAAGGGCATCTCCACCGGCAGCGCGCCGTTCACCGGTATGATCTCGCGTTCCTCGCGCGCCTGTTCCCATTGCCCCCGATACAGATAGCGGCCCGTAGCCGGATCGAAGTTCTCGATATACAAATCCTGCACATCGAAATGCAAATTGGTTACGCCCCAGGCGATGCGCTGGTTGTGCCCGACGATCACCGATGGCGTGCCCGGCAGCGACACTCCCGACACATCCAGTCCCGGCGCTTGCAGATGGACCATGTACCAGATGCCCGGAATCGAATACTCCAGGTGCATGTCGTCGCACAGGATCGGTTTCCCGGACGCGGTATGGGCCCCGCTCACCGCCCAGGCATTCGAGCCGGGCTGCAGTTCGGCGCCGCTCCGCGCCGGAAACAGAGTGGCTACCTTGGCGCGATCGCCCGCCGCCAGCATGTCCCGCTTCAGGATCTCGTCCTTCCACGTGGTGCTCAGGTCGCGGTACATGTGCAGTCCGATCAGAATCGTATCCACCGCGCTCCACGGCCGTGGCTGGTACCCCAGCAGAGTGAACTCCACCGGCAGCGCATGCAGATGAGTCCGGATGAAGTGGTTCACCCCGCGCGCGTAGGCCGCCAGCGGCGCGCGATCCTGCGGAGGCAGCGAAACATACGCCTGTTCCGCGACACGCCGCATGCGCAGCCGGCGCGAATCGCGGTCCAGCTCCAATGCGCCCGGCCCCACGATCTCCGAAAGATCCCCGCCCGCCAACCGCCGCAAGCCATCCATCTGGAAGAGCCGGTCCTGCGCCGTCACATAGCCCTGCGCGAAGAAAGCGTCGTCCTCGCTTGCCGCGGTAATATGCGGCACTCCCAGCGCATCGCGCGCGATGGTCACGCGCTGCGCAACCGGCGCGACGATCGTGCCCGAAGTCCGCGGCAGCACGCGGTACGCGAACCAGTACACGGCTCCCGCCGCCGCCAGCGCCACCACCCCAATGGCGATGTTGATGTACCACAGAATCCGATGCGGCTTGTGGGTCTCGATATATGCGGTGGTCATGATCCCTCCGTTCAAAACACGACCACGGCGCGTCCCATAATTTCCCCGCGCCGCATGGTTTCAAATAACTCCGGCGTCCGATCGAGCGCGTGCGTCTCCACATGCGCCCGGCCCACGCCCGCTTGCGCCAGGCGGAAGACCTCCTCCAGGTCCGCGCGCGTACCCAGATAACTCCCCCGGATTGAGATGCCCTTCAGCACCGTATCCACAATCGGAAGTTCATATTGATTCGTGGAAAGGCCGGACATAATCAACGTGCCCGTGCGCTTCACAGATCGGAAAGCCTGCTGAATCGCCGCGGGAGAGCCGGTTAAAACGATGGCCGCGTCAGCCCCGCCCCACTGCTTCTGCAGCGTGCGGCCGGCGCTCTCCGCCGGGAGCGCCAGATCCGCGCCCAAAGATCGCGCCATTTCCAGTTTGCTTTCCGCGACGTCCACCGCCGCGACGCGCAAGCCTAAATGCCGCGCATACTGGATCGCAAGATGCCCCAATCCACCCATGCCGAACA
>Ga0302320_10006489_pt1 | contig 25948 bp, 22 predicted proteins | sample Bog_T0_3_FD_202130 | JGI IMG/M metagenome (GOLD analysis project Ga0302320, IMG submission 202130) | Peat permafrost microbial communities from Stordalen Mire near Abisko, Sweden - Bog_T0_3 | ecosystem: Environmental > Terrestrial > Soil > Wetlands > Peat | place: Sweden: Abisko, Stordalen Mire... | reverse complement strand
AGATGTTTCGACATCTCCTAACCCCCCTCTCCGAAGTCTCTCAAAAAGTAATGGGTTCCAAGGGGCCACCGCCCCTTGGCAGGGGTCCAGGGGGCAGAGCCCCCTGGCCTTGCTTGCTTGCCTTCCTCCTCGCCACCGGCATCGCCGCCGCGCAGACGCCCCAGCAGCTACAGAACGCCGAGCGCGCCAAGGCCGCCCAGCAGGCGGCGCGGACCGGGGCCGAGGCCAGGTCGCGCGCCGCCAAGGCCGAGGAGCAGCGTCTGGCCGCCGAGCGGGTGGCGGCGGCGGCGCGGCTGCGTGCGCTGGAAGGGGCGACCGAAGCCGCCGCCGACCGGGTGGCCGAGCTGGCGCGGCGCCAGCGCGAGGCGGAGGCGCGGCTGGAGCAGCGCACGGCCGACATCGCGCCGATGCTGCCGGTGATGGAGCGGCTGGCACTGTATCCCGCCGAGACGCTGATGGCGGTGCCGCTGCCGCCCGAACAGGCGGTGCGGGGCCTGCTGGTGCTGGGCACGATCAGCCGCCAGCTGGAAGCGGACGCACAGGCGGTGCGGGCAAGCCAGGAGGAGGCCGCGCGGCGGCGCCGCGACACCGAGGCGGAGCTGCCGCGCCTGGCCTCGGCGCAGGGCGCGCAGGCCCGCGACGCGGCGGCCCTGGATGCGCAGATCGGCCGGGCCCGCGAGAAGCGGCGCGCGGCCGATGATGAAGCCGCCGAGGCATCGCGCCGGGCGGCGGCCGAAGCGGCGCGGGCGGATACGCTGCGCGCGGCGCTGGCCCGCCTGGAAGCCGAACGCCATGCCGCCGAGGAACGCGCCCGCGCCGAGGCGGCGGCGGCGTCGCAGCAGAAGCACGAGGCCGAAGCGGCGGCGGCGCGACAGCGGCAGGAGGCGCTGGCTCGGCCGGCCGGGCCGGGACTCGGCGAGCCGCACGCCCAGTTGACCGCGCCGGTGGCCGGAACGGTGACGCGCGGCTGGGGCGAGGCGGCGGATTCGGGACCGGCCACGGGAGTCACCTACAGCGCCGCGCCGGGCGCGCGGGTGGTGTCGCCCTGCGCCGGACGGGTGGTATTCGCCAACCCGTTTCGCAGCTATGGGCTGCTGCTGATCGTCGATTGCGGCGGCGGCTGGCATGCGGTACTGGCCGGGCTGGAGCGGCTGGACGCGCCGGCCGGTCAGGCGGTGCATGAGGGCGAGCCGGTGGGGGTGATGCCCGGCTGGGACCCGCGCGCCGGCGGCAAGCGGCCAGGGCTGTACCTGGAATTGCGCAAGGGAGGGCAGCCGGTGAACCCCGGCCCCTACCTGCGCGCGAAAGGTTGACCGCGCCGGCGACCTGACCGGCGGCGGCACGTTAATGCTTTCCCGCCAGCCTGGGTTGCAGGATAGAGTGACCACGGGGTGAAATCCCGCCGATCGTGACCAGATTCGCGCCACAGGCGTATGAGGACGCATTAGATGAAGCTTCGCACTGGCCTGCTGCTGGGGGCCGCCTTCGGCGCAGGGGTGGCGGTCGGCCCCGTCTCCGGGTTCCTGGCAACCCAGACCGGCTTTCCGTTGCTGCCCGCCGCGCTGGCGCAGGACGGCGGGCGCGCGGAAACCTACCGCCTGCTGACATTGTTCGGCGACGTGTTCGAGCGGGTCCGGGCCGAATATGTCGAGCCGGTCAACGACCGCGACCTGGTGGAGAACGCCATCAACGGCATGCTCACCGGGCTGGACCCGCACAGCAACTACATGAACGCGAAATCCTTCCGCGACATGCAGGTGCAGACGCACGGCGAGTTCGGCGGCCTGGGCATCGAGGTGACGCAGGATAACGGCTTCATCAAGGTGATCAGCCCGATCGACGACACCCCGGCCAGCCGGGCCGGCATCAAGTCGGGCGACCTGATCCTGGCGCTGGACGGGCAGACCGTGCAGGGCCTGAGCCTGAACGACGCGGTCGACAAGATGCGCGGCCCGCCCAACTCCAAGATCAAGCTGACCATCCGGCGCGAGGGCCAGGACACCCCGCTGGAAGTGCCGCTCACCCGCGAGGTGATCCGCATCCAGGTGGTGAAATCGCACCTGGAAGGCGGCGACATCGCCTATGTGCGGGTGACCAGCTTCAACGAACAGACCGATGCCGGGCTGCGCAAGGCCCTGGCGGCGCTGAAGGCGCAGGCGGGCGACAAGCTGCGCGGCATCATCCTGGACCTGCGCAACAACCCGGGCGGGCTGCTCGACCAGGCGGTGGCGGTGTCGGACGACTTCATCGAACAGGGCGAGATCGTCTCCACCCGCGCCCGCCACGCCGAGGACAGCCAGCGCTGGAACGCCAAGAACGGCGACATCAGCAACGGAATCCCGTTGGTGGTGCTGATCAACGGCGGCTCGGCCTCGGCCAGCGAAATCGTCGCCGGCGCGCTGCAGGACCATCAGCGGGCCATCGTTCTGGGCACCCGCAGCTTCGGCAAGGGCTCGGTGCAGACGGTCATCCCGCTGCCCGGCAACGGGGCGATGCGGCTGACCACGGCGCGCTACTACACGCCGTCCGGCCGGTCGATCCAGGGGCTGGGCATCACCCCGGACGTGGAAGTGGCGGCGACCCGCGAGGACAAGCCGCATTTCCTGCCGGACAAGGAAGCCGACCTGAACCGGGCGTTGACCAACTCCGGCGGCACGCCACCGGCGGCGGCGCCGCCGCGCACCGACCTGCCGCCGATGGTGCGTGACATTCCCAAAGTGCCGCCGGAAGGCTGGCCGGCATACGACCCGGCCAAGTTCGAAACCGATTTCCAGTTGCAGCAGGCGCTGGCCGTGCTGCGCGCCATGCCGGCGAGCAAGCGGGCCGCGCGCTAGATGCTTCGGCCGCGCTAGGTGGGCGCCGCCGGTTTGGTCCGCTCGCGTGCCTGGGCGGCGCTCGGCTGGTTCTGGGCAGTCCTGCTCGTCTCGGTTGTGACCGGGGCGGTGGCGTTGCAGTTGCTGGGGCCGCCGCCACGTCCGCAGGTGGCGGCCGCCCCGGTTGTCGCGCCGCCACCCGCGCACCGCCCGCCCGCCCCCGCCCCCGCCGAAATGGCGCCTGCCGGACCGGCGCCCGTGGCGGCGCCCGTAGCGGCGCCCGCCAACGTCGCCGCCGCGCCGCCCCGCCCGGCCGCCATTGCCGCGCCGGGCGCCATCGTGCCGGTTGCGGCGCCGATCCGCGCTTTGCAGGAAGCGTCCACCGAGCTCGAAGGCGCGACGCTGCCCCGGATCGGCGCCGACGGGCGCATGCCCATGCAGGTCTATGCGGCGGCGTTCGACGCCGCCGATCCCCGCCCGCGCGTGGCGGTACTGCTGGCCGGCATCGGCATGGCCGAGATCGACAGCGAGGACGCGGTCCGCGCCACTCCCGCCGCCATCTCGCTGGCCATCTCGCCCTATGCGCCGCGGCCGGCCCGCCTGCTGGATGTGGCGCGGCAAACCGGCCACGAGACGCTGGTCTCGATTCCGATGGAGCCGCTCGGCTACCCGCTGAACGACGCCGGCAACCACTCGCTGCTGACCGGGCTGCCACCGGCGCAGAACCATGAGCGGCTGCTCTGGGCGCTGTCGCGTATCGACGGCTACGTGGGGGCGACGGCCGCGCTGAGCAACCTGCGCGGCGAGCGTTTCGCCGCCGGCGAGCAGATGACCCAGGTGCTGGAGGAGCTTGCCAAGCGTGGCCTGCTGTATGTGGACCCGCGTCCGGTGCCGGCGCGGCCCGGCGCGCCGACGGCCGTGCGCCCCGGGCTGCGGGTGGCCGACGTGCTGATCGACGATCCGCCGGTGCGCTCGGAAATCGAGGCCAAGCTGTCGCGGCTGGAACAATTGGCGCGTGACCGCGGCACCGCGCTGGGCGTCGTCGGGCTGCCCGGCCCGGCGACGGTGGAGCGGCTGGCGGCCTGGGCGGCCACCCTGTCCTCCCGCGGCCTGGTGCTGGTGCCGGTGAGCGCGCTGGTGCGCGCCCCCTCCCCGCCCCCCTCGCTGCCCTCGTCCGACACTGCCACGAGCCCGCACCGATGACCCGCCCTTTGCGTGAAACCCTCCCCTACCGGCCGAATGTCGGCGCGGTGTTGTTCAACCCGGACGGCCAGGTGTTGGTGGCCCGCCGCGCCGATTTCCCGAACGCCGAGGGCGCCCCGGGCGGCTGGCAGTTGCCCCAGGGCGGCATCGACGCCGACGAGGACCCGGCGGCGGCGGTATTGCGCGAACTGGCCGAGGAAATCGGCACCGACCGCGCCGAAATCATCGGCGAGCACCCGGACTGGCTGACCTACGACCTGCCGGACGCGCTGCTGGGCGTGGCCCTGCGGGGGCGCTACCGCGGCCAGAAGCAGCGCTGGTTCGCGCTGCGCTTTCTCGGCGGCGACGCCGACATCCGGCTGGACGCCGACGCCCACCCCGAATTCGACGCCTGGCGCTGGGCGGAACTCGCCGAATTGCCGGCGCTGGCGGTGGACTTCAAGCGGCCGATCTACCAGATCATTGGTGCGTCGTTCGCGCGCTTCGCGCGGCCGGCGGGCTGATTCGCTGCAACAGGAGAATGCGGGATGCGCGCCAATTTGCTGCCTTCGTTTGCCGTTGCCCTGATAACCCTGGCCCTGCCCGGGCTTGCCTGCGCCCAGGCGCGGGTCGGCTCGGTCGATACCACGTTCAAGCTGATCGGCCGCAACGACCGGATCGTGATCGACCGCTACGACGACCCGCGGGTGGACGGGGTCAGTTGCTACATGTCGCGGGCCGAAACCGGCGGCGTATCCGGGTCGCTCGGGCTGGCCACCGACCCCAACCGCTTTTCGATCGCCTGCCGCGCCACCGGGCCGGTGACCATTCGCGGCGGCGAACTGCCGAAGAACGAGGTGGTGTTCGGCGAGAAGATGAGCGCGTTTTTCAAGGAAATCCGGGTAACCCGGCTGTACGACCCGGAAAAGCGGGTGATCGTGTACCTGGTCTGGTCGACGATCAGCATGGGCACCGGCGGCGCCGCGTTCAACAGCGTGACGGCGGTGCCGCTCGACGCACGGTAACGGGAAGCCAGGGTCTCGCCGCCGCTACCGCCAGCGGGACAAACGCGCCGCCGCCGCCGCCATGTCGGCCTCCGGGCCGCAATACGAAAACCGCACAAACCGGTGGCCGCGGCGGCGGTCGAAATCCACCCCGGGACTCGCCGCCACGCCCGCTTGTGCCAGCATGCGGGCGCAGAAGCCGCGGCTGTCATTGGTCCGGTCGCCCACATCCGCATACAGATAGAAAGCCCCCTCGGCCGGGCTCAGATGCGGGAAGCCGGCCGCCGGCAAGGCGCGCAGCAGCAGATCGCGCGAGCGCCGGTAGCGCGCCACATTCGCTTCCAGTTCGTCGGTGCAGTCCATCGCCGCCTCGGCCGCCACCTGGGCGATGTGCGGCGCGCTGATGAACAGGTTCTGCGCCAGGCATTCCACCGGCCGCACCAGATCGTCGGGCAGCACCATCCAGCCCACCCGCCAGCCGGTCATCGAAAAATATTTGGAAAAACTGTTCACCACCACCGCGCTCGGGCTGAGCGCGGCGGCGGTGGCGATCGGGCTGTCGTAATGCAGCCCGTGATAAATCTCATCGGAGATCAGCCGCACCCCGCCGGCATGGCACCACCCGGCGATCGCCGCCAGTTCATCCGGGTGCAGCATGGTGCCGGCCGGGTTGCAGGGGCTGGCCACGATCACCCCGTCGGGGCGGGGTGACAACCGCGCCAGCATGTCCACCGTCAGCTGAAACCGCGTCTCCGGCCCCGCCTCCAGCAACACCGGCTCGATGCCAAGGGCGGCGAGAATGTTCACATAGGGCGGATAGAACGGCGTCGCCATGGCCACCCGGTCGCCTGGATCGAAGGCAGCCAGGAACGCCAGCGGAAAGGCGCCGGACGCGCCCACCGTCACCGCCACCCGCCCGGCCGGCACGTCGGCGCCGTAGCAGCGCGCATAATGCGTCGCAATGCGGGCGCGCAGGGAACGCAGGCCCAGCGCTTCGGTGTAGCCCATCGGCGCCCCGCCTTGCAGGGCGGCGATGGCGGCGGCCACCGCCCCCGCCGGGGCGCCGGTGCCGGGCTGGCCGACCTCCATGCGGATGACCGGCGCCGCCCCCGGCGGCAACGCCGCCTGGTGGGCGTTGGCCGCGGTGATGACGTCCATCACGATGAACGGCGGCGCCGTGGCGCCGCGCCCCACCTTGAGCGCCATCAGTTGCTGCCGATGGCCAGCCCGGCGCCGCGCGGATCGGTGCTCCAGCCGCAGCTTTGCGTGTCGCTGGGAAGGTAGCCGCCGCAGCTGATGACGTCGGCGCGCCCCGGCTCCGGCGCCGGCCGCAGCACCACCCCGCCGGCCGGCGGCGCCGGCGCGTTCGCCGGGGCAATTCCGCCGGCGGACACCAGCCGCCCACGGGCACGCAACGCCTGCGCCAGCGCGTCGGCGGCGGCGAGCGGCGCGCCCTCCTGCCCCGTGGCCGCCACCGCGGCGTGAAAGGCGTTGAGATTCGGGTTCCAGGCCACCGCCGCCGACAGCAGCGCCGGCGGCATCCAGGCCGGCGAGGCGGCCAGCAGCACCCCGGTGCCCGGGGCGATCCGCCCGGTGCCGAACAGGTTGTTCATGCTGAACGCGCAGGACACCACCCGGCCGTCGCGGTCCAGCGTCACCAGCCCGGTGGAGGCCGGCAGCGCCGGCAGCGACCCGGCCGCCACATTGCCGGCCGGCAGGGCGCCGGTCGGCAGGGCGCCGGTCAGCAGGGCAGCCGGATCGCCCTGCCCGCCTTGCGCCCGCCAGGAAGCGGCCACCGCCAGCGCCCGGTCCTGCGCGGCGGCAAGCGAGTCCGGCGACGCCATCAGCACGTTGAAGGCCGCCGCCGCGGCCAGCCCGCCATCGGCCGGCGGCGGCAGGAAGCCGGCCAGGTCGCCGCCCGGCGCGGCCACGCTCAGCACCGGCGCCAGACGCGGCAGGCCGTCGCGCAGCGCCGCCGCTGTCAGCCCGCCCCCGGCCTGCCCGGCCGCCGCCACGAATTTGCGGCCCAGCGCGCCGACATACAGGTCGCCCACCCCCGCCACCCGCAACTGCGACAGCGTGGCGCCCAGATCGGGCTGCACCAGCGTCATGCCCTCGGCCAGCGGCTGGCCGTTGGGCTGAAAGAACACCGCCCGCGACGCCGGATCGCCGGCCAGCGGCCTGGCCACGATGGCGAGATCACGGGCGAAGGCACGGCTGACCGGCACGCCGAAGCGGGCGGCCTCCTCGGCGGTGACGGTGAGCGAATCGAATGGCCGGCGCCCGTAGCGCGCCTGCAGGGCGAACAGGCCGCGCGCCAGCATGGGCACCGCGGCCGGCCGGGCACCGGTGCCGCCGCCCGGCGGCGGGATGAACAGCACCGCCTCCGGCACGCCACCATTCACGCTGGCCTTGTCGGGGTCGTAGGCCACGCAGGCGCCGCCGCCGCCCAGGCTGGCCCGCGACGGATAGGTGACCATCAGCATGAACCCGGCCGCCACCGCCGCATCCGCCGCCGTGCCGCCGGCCGACAGCACCTCGCGCGCCACCAGCGCCGCCCGCGGCTCGTCCGCCACCACCCCGCCCAGGAACCCGCTGACATAGCCCGGCGATCCCGGTGCCGGCCCGCCGCCGGTCAGCGCGTCGCCGACGGAATCGATCGTCGAACAGCCCGACGTGACCAGGCCCGCCGCCAGCAGCACGCTCAGCCCGCCACGGGCCACCCCGGCCGCCATGCCCACCAACCGACGCTTGACCGCCTTGCCGCTGGCGCCCGCCTTGCCGCTGGCGCCCGCCTCGCCGCCGGCGTGCCCCGAAACACTGCTGCGCACCAATGCCAATCCCTTGTTCCGCGCGGCAGGCCTGGAGTTTAACCTGGTCCGCATCATCATGTTGCAGGGACGCTGCCTTAAACTCGTTCGCCAGCACCGGCAACCGGATGTTCATTCCCCCCCCAGGGTGATCGCATTTCAGAAAGATTCGGAGGAGGCTGGAGAGGCAGGCATCGTTCCAGCCGGCCCGTTGGAACTTGCCGCGCGGAGAGCCCTTGGAGCCGTCCTTCTGCATGACGTTCAGGGCCATGTGTCGCGGGACCGCAAGATTGTGTGGTCCGTTGCCCGGTCTGGTGCGGTCCTGATCCTCGTTCATCACCACATCAAGCCACCAGTGCGGCCGGTTTTCGACACCCCAGTGCTCGCGGACGACCTCGTTGAAGCGTGTCGCGGATAGCGCTGTGCCGAGAAGGTGGCAGGCGGTCTCGGTGGTGGTCTTGCTCGCGGTTTCCCGGATACGGACCACCTTGCCGATGGCGGCCAGGCCGGGCCAGGAGGAACGTGCTGACGTCAGCATGCGGCGTGCCCTGGTTGCCCTTCAGCGCCAGGGCATGGTCGCCGCCCCGATCGACGATTTGCTGAGCAATCGCCCGCTGGCGGTTGAGCGCGTCGGCGGTCACGATCGTGCCTTTCAGTGACAGCATCTCCAGCAACTTCGCCACCGCGGTGATCTCATTGGATTTGGCGTCGGTGGCGATCTGCGCCAGCACCAGGCGCTGTTCGCATCCCCAGGCACTGACCATATGCAGCGATGACTTGCCGCTGGCGCGATCGAAGCGGCGACGCAGAACCTTGCCGTCGATCGCCACAACGCCCTGAACCGTACTCGCAAACTTCGCCATGAACCGCTGAAACGCCGCGCCGAACTGCGTCGCATTCCCGGTTCGTGGGTCTTCCAGACCCTCCCGGCAGCCGGTAAACTGATCCAAGGCATCCTCCCACCGCGGGGTGCGCGTGCCCTCCGGTAAAATCCATCACCCCCGCGCCGCGCAAGCCGCCGTCGCACTGTCAGGGAAATTCCAAGTGCGATTCCCCTGCGGGCGTGGCCCTCCCCCCCTTTCCGAACCGCGCCGGGGGGGAGCAAAATGCCGGCAAGGACTTTCCAGGAGCATTCGATATGGTATTCGCCGGTGACGCAACCGGGGTCGCGGCAACCGGGTTTCCCGGGGCCACGAACTCACCCATCGTCGCCGCCTATCGCGAGCGTACCCGTCGATCGGGCGAACTCGCCTGCCAGGCCGCGGCGCTGCTGCCCAGCGGCATCGCCCACGACGCCCGTCACCTCGACCCATACGGCATCTACGTCACCCACGCCGCCGGCCCGCACAAATGGGACGTGGACGGCAACCGCTATATCGACTTCTTCGGCGGCCATGGCGCGCTGATCCTCGGCCATTGCCACCCGAAGGTTACCGCCGCGGTGGCCGCGGCGGCGGGCCAGGGTACCCAGTTCGGCGCCAACCACCCCGGCGAGATCGCCTGGGCGCGCGCCATCCAGCGCCTGGTGCCGTCGGCCGAGCGGGTGCGCTTCACTTCCTCGGGCACCGAGGCCACGCTGATGGCGGTGCGGCTGGCGCGCGCCTTCACCGGGCGGGACACGCTGCTGCGCTTCAAGGGTCATTTCCACGGCTGGCAGGACCACATGACGCATGGCTACGCCAACCATTTCGACGGCACGGCCACGCCCGGCGTGCTGGCCGGGGTGGCGGAAAAGGCCATCCTCGCCCCGGCCGGCGATCTGGACGCGGTGGCGGCGATCCTGCGCGGCCGTCCCGACATCGCGGCGATCATCCTGGAGCCGACCGGCGCGTCGTTCGGCCAGGTGCCGGTGGAACCGGAGTTCCTGCACGGCCTGCGCCGCCTGACCGAGCGGCACGGCGTGGTGCTGATCTTCGACGAGGTGGTCACCGGCTTCCGCACCTCGCGCGGCGGCGCGCAGGTGGCGTTCGGCATCCGGCCGGACCTGTCCAGCTTCGCCAAGATCGTCGCCGGCGGCATGCCGGGGGCGGCGGTGGCGGGAAGGCGCGACATCCTCGACCTGCTCGACTTCGCCGCGGCCGCGGCGGCGGGACGGGAGAAGATCAACCATCCCGGCACGTTCAACGCCAACCCGGTTTCGGCCGCGGCGGGCATCGCCTGCCTGACCGAACTGGCCGAGACCGACGCCAACGAGGTCGCCGCCGCCCGCGCCGCCGAGCTGCGGGCGGGGCTGAACGAAGTGCTGGCCCAGGCCAGGCTGCCCTGGGCGGCCTACGGCACCAGTTCGGGCTTTCATCTGTTCACCAACCCGGAACGGCGGGAAGGCATCCGCCCGGACAACTTCAACCCGCATGCGTGCAGCCTCGAGGAGCTGAAGGGCGGGGAAAAAACGCTGGTGGGACGGCTGCGGCTGGCCCTGCTGGTGAACGGCGTCGATTCCAATCCGCGGCTTGGCGGCTTCACCTCCGCCACCCACACCACCACCGACGTGGCCGACACCGTGGCCGCCTATCGCGAGGCGATCCGCATGCTGCGCGCCGAGGGTGCCTTGCCGGCCTGAGGCGGCCCGGCGGTTCCGTTCGTGATCTGCCATGATATCAATGCCGTCGCGCAACTTGCGGGATCACGCTGGCAACGTGGTGGCGCAAGTGTTTTCGGTAACATGGAGGGGAACTCCAGGGGTGACGGCCAAAAACGGTTGACGGCCCCCCGCTGGCGCGTTCAATTTTTTCACAATGGAACGCTAAAAAGTCACTTCTGGAATCGCAACCGCCGTCCGATGCAGATAAACTATAATGTTGGTTATGGAACAGTCCATGCAAAATGGGCTGCCTGGATTTGGCGACTTGTCATTCGTCTTGGACGCCGCGCTTCCCGTCCCGGCAGGCTGCCGTCGGGATGGCACCGGGATCGTTCGCCATGGTTGTCCCGCAGCTCTGTATTGACCAGTTTTGCATTGACCCGCGCCGGCGCGGTGCGGATCGTTCACTGGTTTGGCTCGAAAATCCTGGCCGGCCACGGCATGTGGTTCTGTTCATAGTCTGATAAAAGGACGATGCTATCGTGTGCTGGATGGACGGAACCGCCCGGATGGCCGGGTGTTTCGTGCTCCGGCCTCTCTGGTGGCGGCGATTGGCCGGATCGGGTCGCACGCAACGCCCCAGCGAGGATTCGGATGGCGAACGTAAGTGAATTGTCCCGCTGCGTTTTCAAGGATGCGCCCCGGCCATGACGACGTTGCGACATCTGCGGTTGGGGGGCGATAGCGGAGTGCTGCGCGGCCCGATCTTCACCAGCACGGCGGGGGTTCTGTTCGCGCTGGACGTGCTGCTGGCCGCGCCGGCCTGGCTGGTGGCGACGCTGCGGCTCGACCCGGGCGCCGGCGAGGCGGGGCGTTCCGGCTTCGCGGTGGCGGCGCTGGCGGCGTTCGGGTGCTGGCTGCTGTTGCTGTATGCGCTGGGCCTGTACCGGCGCGACGCCATGCTGTCGCTGCGCCGGTCCATCTCGCGCACGCCGCTGGCGGCCGGGCTGGCGGGGCTGGCGGCCTGGGTGGTCGCGGCGCTGCTGTGCCTGACCTTCGGCATTCCGCGCCCGCCCGGGGCGGCCTGGCAGGGGGGATTGTTCGCCGTCTCGCTGCTTTGCTTCGTGCTCTGCGGCACGGTGGCCCGGCTGGGCTTCGCGGTGATGGTGGAGGCCGGCGCGTTCCGCCGCCGTCTGCTGGTGGTGGGTGCCGGCAACCGCGCCCGCGACCTGATCGACCGCATCCGCGCCGAGAGCAGCAGTTTCCAGGACGAGGTGATCTTCGTCCACCATGAGGTGCTGGGCGAACGCCTGCCGCTGGGCACCGGCGCGCCGGGGTGCCGGGTGATCGACGCGCCCGATTTCGACATCCTCAGCCTGGCGCGGCTGCACGACGTGTTCCAGATCGTCATCGCCCCCGACGAGCGGCGCGGCATGCCGCTCGACAACCTGCTCGAATGCAAAAAGGCCGGCTTCCCGATCGTGCAGTATCTCAGCTTCATTGAACGTGAGACTCGGCGGATCGATCTGGCGCGCATCGAACTGAGCTGGGTGCTGTATTCCGACGGCTTCACCTTTGGCCTGCTCGACCGCGTGGCCAAGCGCGGCTTCGATCTGCTGTTCAGCCTGCTGATCCTGGCGCTGACCGCGCCCTTCCTCGCGCTGGCCATGCTGGCCATCCGGCTGGAGGACCGGGGGCCGGTGCTGTATCGCCAGCAGCGGGTCACCCGGGACGGCAGGGTGTTCGAAATCCTCAAGCTGCGTACCATGCGGGTGGACGCCGAGGCGGGCGGGGCGGTTTGGGCGCGGGCGCGGGATTCCAGGATAACCCGGGTGGGTGGTTTCCTGCGGCGGTCACGGATCGACGAGTTGCCGCAGTTGTTCAATGTGCTGCGCGGCGACATGTCGATCGTCGGTCCGCGCCCGGAGCGGCCGGTGTTCGTGGCCGACCTCGCGCGGCAAATTCCGCTGTACAACGAGCGCCACATGATGAAGGCAGGGCTGACCGGCTGGGCGCAGGTAAACTATCCGTACGGCGCGTCGGTGGAGGATGCCCGCAACAAGCTCAGCTATGATCTCTACTACGTCAAAAACTTCTCCATTCTGCTGGACGTGCTCATACTGGCACAAACGATCCGCGTAGTATTCTGGCCAGGTGGCGTGCGCTAGCCCCCCCAGCAAACGAATAAAAGTTTTTGCTTTTTTTTCAAAAAGAAGTCTTGTTCTTTTTTGAAAAAAAGAACCAAAAAAACTTTTATTCGTTTAGGTGGGGGCGGCGTCGAACTGCAGGGCGGCGAGGCGGGCGTACAGGCCGTTTTCGCGCGTCAGGCTGTCATGGGTGCCGGTGGCGACCACCGCGCCGTCCGCCATCACCACGATGCGGCCGGCGCGGCGCACGGTGGCCAGCCGGTGGGCGATCACCAGCGTGGTGCGCCCGGCGGACAGACGCGCGAGCGCCTGCTGCACGGCGCTCTCCGATTCCGCATCCAAAGCGCTGGTGGCCTCGTCCAGCAACAGTATGGGCGCGTCGCGCAGGATGGCGCGGGCGATGGCGATGCGCTGGCGCTGGCCGCCGGACAAACGCACGCCCTTCTCGCCCAGGAACGTGTCGTAGCCTTCCGGCAGCGCGTCCACGAAGTCGCAGGCAGCGGCAACGGCGGCGGCGCGCACGTCATCGTCGCTTGCGCCCGGCCTTCCGTAGCGGATGTTGCTCCAGACATCGGCGGAAAAGATCACCGGGTCCTGCGCCACCAGGCCGATGCGGCCGCGGATTTCGGCCGGATCGGCGGTGGCGAGATCGACGCCGTCCAGCCGCACGCGCCCCGATTGCGGATCGTAGAAACGCAGCAGCAACTGGAACACCGTGGTCTTGCCGGCACCGGACGGCCCGACCAGGGCGACCGTCTCGCCCGGTTCCACCCGCAGGTCGAAGCCGCGCAAGGCAGGCGGGTCCGGGCGGGCCGGATAGGCAAAGAACACCCGCTCGAAGGCGACGCCGCCTTGCGCCGGACGGGGCAGAGCCACCGGATGGGAAGGCGCGGCGATGGTCGGCCGCTCGGCGAGCAGTTCCAGCAGCCGCTCGGCGGCACCGGCGGCGCGCTGCAACTCGCCCCACAACTCGCTGATGCCCGATAGCGAGGTGGCCAGCACGATGGCGTAGAACAGAAAAGCCGACAATTCGCCGGCGGTCATCCGCCCGGCCAACAACTCGCGCCCGCCCAGCCACAGGCTGAGGGTGATGGTGCCGAAGCCCAGCAGGATGACGATGAGGATCAGCACGGCGCGGACACGCACACGGGCCAGCGCCGCGTCCACCGAACGCTGCACCCGGGCGGCGAAGCCGGCGCGGTCGAGCGGCTCATGCACGAACGCCTGCACGGTGCGCAGCGCGTTCAGCGTCTCCTCCGCCTGGGCGCCAAGATCGGCGACGCGGTCCTGCGAACTGCGCGAAGCCCGCTTTTCGCGCCGGCCGAACAGCGCCAGCGCGCCAACCACCAGCGGCACCACGGCGAGCACGACCAAAGTGAGCCGGGGGCTGGTCGCCACCAGCATGGCCAGCGCGCCGGCCAGAATGATCACCGCGCGCAGCCATTGCGAAATGGCCGAGCCGACCAGCGATTGCAGCAGCGAGGTGTCGGCGGCCAGCCGCGACAGCAGCTCGCCGGTGCGGGCGGTTTCGTAGAAGGCGGGAGAGAGCGTGAGCAGGCGGTCGAACGCGGCGCGGCGCAGATCGGCGGCAACGCGCTCGCCAAGCCAGGAAACCAGGTAGAAGCGCAAAGCGGTGGCAGCGGCCAGGGCGGCGATCACCGCGAACATCGCCAGCGCGGCGGCGTTCAGTTGCTCCACGGTGCCGCTGGCGAAGCCACGGTCGATCAGCTGGCGCACACCCTGGCCGAGCAGCAGCACCAGCCCCGCAGCCACCAGCAGCGCCAGCACGGCACCGGCGATGCGCGCCCGGTAGGGGCGCAGGAACGGCAGCAGCCCGCGCAGAATGGCAATGGCCGGCGGGCGGGTGCGGTCTGTCGGCAATGAGTCACTCCTGATGATGCGCGCCCTTGCAGGTCGGGATGGCGATGGCGGCGTCAAGCCGGGTGTCCGGCGGTAGCGGGCCGGTTCGCCGTTCCCCGCGATGAGCGCCCGGTCACCCGCGCGTGCGCCGGCCCGGGCAGTGTGCCATACACCGCGCATGACAATGCAGCCCCTACGGCCCCGCCCATGGTGGCACGCTCCTGGTGGACATCGCCACCGGCCAGGCGGCTTGTGCCGCCGTCATCGGGGGCCCGCCGGGCTGCGGATACAGGAGACAAGGGAATGAACCCCGCAAACAAGCGTTACGTCTGGCCCGCCATCATCGCCGGACTTTGTTTTATCAACAGCGCATATTCTTTCGGGAGCGATTCATACATAACGGCATTTGCGTTCCTCGTGGCTGGTCTGATATTGGTTGCGTTTATGGATTTGACAACAAAATGGTGGCTGATTGTTGGTGCCGGGTTGCTGGCGCTGGCAGGGACCGCCTATTTTCTCAAGCCCGCCCCCCTGCCGGCCAAGGCCGAGATTCATGGTCGGCTGATGCCGGCGAACGACCCGACACGAACCGTTCACGCCAGTGTTTCTGCGGCAAGCGGGGATTTCTGCCAAACTGGCTTCATCGCGCGGCGGGATCGATGCACCCTGGCCGCGACGATGGGGAGGGTATGACGATGCGCATGATCCTGCCGATGCTGGGGGCAATGCTGGCGGTGACGCTGCTGGCGGGCTGCGTGAGCTTCAGCAGCAGCAACCCGAGCCCGCCGGCCAACACCACCGTGGTGGTGCCGCAGTCGTAGCCGGGCCGGCTCAGTCCGGCCCGGCCCGTGTTGCCTGGGCCTCGCGGGCACGCCGCATCACCTGCCCGGCCAGCAGCACGCCCTGCGGGGTGATGGCGGCGCCGCCTTCCGCCAGCACCTCGGCCGTCCAGGTGTTGCAGGTGTGGGTGAGCGCGTAGCGGGTGGACGCGGCATAGAACAGGCTGCCCATGTAAGGGCCGTCGCCGAGCGGCACCGGCGCCCCCGACGGCGTGTGCTCGAAGCTGTTCCACAGCCAGGCGGCGGCGCGACGGGCGCCCGGTTCCGACAGGGCGAGTGAAACCACGTCGGGCGCGCCGAACGCCGCCTCGGGCGTGGTCGAAAGGCCGGTGACCAGCAGCGCGCCGGGGGCCGGCAGCCCGGCCAGCAGCATGTCGCGCCAGTCCGGGTTGGGGGTGGTGAGGTAGCGGCGGTCGCCGAAGCCGAATACCAGGCTGCGCGCGCCGGGAAAGCGGTCGCGCAGCGCCGCGAGCGGGCCGGTCAGGTCCTCGGCGCGCAGGCCGATTTCGGTGTGCCAGTCGCGGGCAATGACATAGACGGGGATGGGGCGGGGCAGCCCGGCCGGGTCCGGCCGGGCGGTAACGGCGCTGCATCCGGCCAGCAGGGCGAGGGCTGCCGGGGCGAAATGCCGGGTGATCCGGAGCCTGCTCATGCGCCTGCATAAAGGCGCGGCACGGCGCCGGCAAAATGGGCCGGCGCGCGGGATGGTTCAAACCGCCGGCGTGATCGGCTACGCTGCCGCGGCGCCTATCCGGACCGATCAGGAGACGACGTGTCGGCATCCACTTTCACCGCTGCACGCCCCGCCACCCCGCCGGACGTGGCGGTGCCGATCGCCGAAGTTTACGCCATCGCCCAGGAATACACCGAGGCGAACCGGCTGGACGCCGCCGAACGGATGCTCGGCCATATTCTTGGCCCGCTGCCGCATCACCCGGATTCGCTGCACGCCAAGGGGCTGATCGCCCACCGCCGCGGCCGGCTGGAGGAGGCGGTGGCGCTGATGGAGCGGGGGCTGGCCGCCGGCGGTACCCGCGCCATGCACTGGCGCAACATTTGCGAGGTTTACCGCCTGGTCGGGCGGCTGGACGATGCCATCGCCGCGGCGCGGCGGGCGGTGACGCTGGACCCGGCCGACCCGCTCGGCCCGTTCAACATGGCGATGGTGCTGTACGACCGGCTGGAACTGCCGGCCTGCATCGCCGCCGCGCGGCACTGCCTGGACCTGCGGCCCAGCCTGCCGCAGGCCCACATGAAGATGGCGCAGGCGCTGCTGCTGACCGGTGATCTGGCGCGCGGCTGGGAGCATTACGAGTGGCGCTACCAGATCCCCGGCGCCGCACCGCTGATGCCGCCAACCGACCGCCGGCAATGGGACGGCCGCGAACTGCGCGGCGAGCGCCTGCTGCTGATCGGCGACCAGGGCTACGGCGACGTGCTGATGTTCGCCCGCTACCTTCCCTGGGTGCGCGGCCGCGCCGACAGCGTCGTCATGGCGTGCAGCCAGGAGATGGCCCCCACCCTCGCGCGCATGTTTCCGGGGCTGGACGTGTTCACCCATTGGGAGCGCATCCCGCCCCATGCGTGTTTCTGCCCGTTGTCGGGCCTGCCGCGCCTGCACGGCACCACGCTGGAGAACATTCCGGGCGGCGTGCCCTACTACACCGCCGATCCGGCCCTGGCGGCGCAGTGGAAGGCGCGGCTGGACCGCGACATTGCGCCCGGGCTGCGCCGGGTGGGCATCGTCTGGGCTGGGCGACCGACGCATAACAACGACCACAACCGCTCGGTGAAGCTGGCGGCGTTCACCCCGCTCGGCGCGGTGGAAGGCGTCGCGCTGGTATCATTGCAGAAAGGGCCGCCGGCGGCGCAGGCGAAGCAATGGCAGGGCCGCGCGATGCTGCTCGACCTGGAGGCGGAAATCGGCGGCTTCGAGGACACGGCGGCGATCATCGCCGGGCTTGATCTGGTGATCGGCGTCGATACCGTGGTGGGGCATCTGGCCGGGGTGATGGGCAAACCGGCCTGGATCATGCTGCCTTATGCGCCGGACTGGCGCTGGCTGACCGGCCGCGCCGACACGCCCTGGTATCCCACGCTGCACCTGTTCCGCGCGCCCGGGCCAAAGCGGCTGGACGCGGTGATCGACGAAATGGCGGCGACCCTGGCCGGCTGGACACCGCTGCCGGGTTGACGTTGCCGCTCCCGCGGCCGCCCGCGTGGGCGATACCGTTGCGGTACGCGACGCCTGTCCGGGGATGGCGAGAGAAATTAGTCCAGGAGCGCCGCCCCTGGACCGCATGACCTGAACCTCAGCGTTTATGCGCCCGCACGAACGCCTTGATCCGGGGCGCCACGTCGGAACGGAACCGCTGGCCGTTGAACAGGCCGTAATGCCCGACGCCCGGCTGCTCCCAGTGCTCGCGCCGCGAATCGTCCAGCTTCGGCGTGATCGTGTGGGTGGCTTTGGTCTGGCCGATGCCGGAAATGTCGTCGCGCTCGCCCTCGATGGTCTGGATGGCGGTGTGGGTGATCGCCGAGGGATCGATGCGATGGCCATGATGCATCAGCGCGCCGCGCGGCAGCAGGTGTTCCTGGAACACCGAATGGATGGTTTCCAGGTAGAAATCGGCCGAAAGGTCCATCACCGCGCGGTATTCTTCGTAGAAACGCCGCTTGGAAGCCAGCGTCTCGCCGTCGCCTTCCACCAGATGCTGGAACATTTGCCAGTGCGCTTCCATGTGGCGGTCCAGGTTCATCGCCATGAACCCGGCCAGTTGCAGGAAGCCGGGGTAAACCCGCCGCATGGCGCCGGGATTGCCGAACGGCACGCGATGGACAACGTGGCGGCGGAACCAGTCGATGCTGTGCCGCTTGGCGAAGTCGTTGACCGCGGTGATCCCCTGGCGCGTGTCCACCGGCCCGCCGATCAGGCTCATGCTCTGCGGCGAGGCCGGATCGCCCGCCTCGTTCATCAGCGAAACCGCAGCCACCACCGGCACCGAGGGCTGACACACCGCGATGATATGGGTGGCCGGCCCCAGGAAGCGCAGATGCTCGATCACCATGTCGATATACGAGCTGAGGCCGAAATCGGGCAGGCCGACCGGCACGTCGCGGGCGTCGCGCCACTCGGTGATGTACACGTCGTGGTCGGGCAGGAATGCCTTCACCGTGCCGCGCAGCAGGGTGGCGTAGTGGCCCGACATCGGCGCCACCATCAGCACCTTCGGGTCATCCGGCCGGTCGGTGACGCGGCGGAATCGCTTGAGGTCGCACCACAGGGTGCTGTGCACGATATCCTCGACCACATCGACGGTCTCGCCGTCGATGGTGGTGTGCTTGAGGCCGAATTCGGGTTTCCCGAAGCGGCGGGTGCTGTGCTCGAAACTGTCCAGCGCCGCGGCGGTCAGCCGGCCGATCGGCGTGCCGCGCCAGGGGCTGAACGGCAGATCGAGAAGGGTCATGGCGTGGCTTGCCATCATGCGCATCGGCGCCAGGGTCGCATGCTGCATCTCGTACACGTGGTAGAGCACTTTTTTTCCTTCTCCTGTTTGGCCGGCTTCCGGCACGCACTCCCCCTCCGCGCCCCGGCGGGGGCGAAATACGGGAAGACGGACGTGCAGGCTGACCGCGCGGGGTGACGTGGGATGCGCACAATTTCACGGTTGACCGCGGCACGGGGTGCCGGCGGGGTCCGCAATCTTGCTGGGGCTGACCATGTTCCATAAGAACCATGTCAAGGGCAAGATGGTTGTTCATATGGGCGCGAATCACCGCTACGTGACAGGACAATGACGCCCGTCGCCGGTGGCGGCGGCCACGCCGTTTCCCGCCGCCACGGGGAGTGGTGGTTTTCGCCATCCTGCCCACTTATTCGTGTGCGTGGCCGGCCCGGTTGTCGGCAGGCCACGGAGTGCGCTATCTGCCTGCCATTCCGCAGGACGGCCCGATCCGGCAGCAGACCGGACGGTTTTTCCTGGCCTGCCAACTGCCGCTCGCGCCGCCACCACTGGTTGCCGTGGCGGCGCGCACGGGCATCGCTGCCCCACCCAAGCCTTACCGTTTTCAGGGAGATCCAGAATGACCGAGATTTTCATCGTCGCCGGCGTCCGCACCGCCATCGGCGACTTCGGCGGCGCGCTGAAGGACCAATCGCCGAGCGTGCTGATAGCCGCGGTGGTGCGTGAGGCGGTGCGCCGCGCCGGCCTGGCCCCCGGCGAGATCGGCCTGACCGTGATCGGCCAGGTCATCCACACCGAGCCACGCGACCAGTATATCTCCCGCGTGGCGGTGATCGAGGGCGGCCTGCCGGAGGAAACCCCGGCATTCACCCTGAACCGTCTGTGCGGCAGCGGCCTGCAGGCGATCCTCACCGCCGCCAACGCGATCCGCGCCGGCGAGGCCGAGGTGGCGGTGGCCGGCGGGGTCGAGAACATGACCCGCGCGCCATACCAGTTGCCGGCGGTCCGCTGGGGCCAGAAAATGGGCGACACGACGGCGGTGGACCCGATGGTCGGCGCGCTGACCGACCCGTTCCACAAGGTCCATATGGGCATCACCGCCGAGAACGTGGCGGCGAAGCACGAAATCACCCGCGCCCAGCAGGATGCGCTGGCGGTGGAAAGCCATCGCCGCGCCAGCCGGGCGATCGCCGAGGGGCGTTTCAAGGACCAGATCCTCGGCATCGAGATCAAGACGCGCAAGGGCACGACCGTGTTCGATACCGACGAACACGTGCGCGCCGACACCAGGCTGGAGGAGCTGGCCACGCTGCGGACCGCCTTCAAGAAGGACGGCACCGTGACCGCCGGCAATGCCAGCGGCATCAACGACGGCGCCGCCGCGGTGGTGGTGGCGAGCGGCGCGGCGGTCAAGCGGCTCGGTCTCAAGCCGCTGGCGCGCATCGTCTCGTCCGGCCATTCCGGTGTCGATCCGGCTTTCATGGGAATCGGACCGGTGAAGGCCTCCCGCCAGGCGCTGGAGCGCGCCGGGCTGACGGTCGGCGACCTCGACGTGATCGAGGCGAACGAGGCGTTCGCGGCCCAGGCCTGCGCGGTGGCCAAGGAACTTGGCTTCGACCCGGAGAAGCTGAACCCGAACGGCAGCGGCATTTCGCTTGGCCACCCGATCGGGGCGACCGGGGCGATCATCACGGTGAAGGCGATCTACGAATTGCAGCGCACCGGCGGGCGCCACGCCCTGGTTACGATGTGCATCGGCGGCGGACAGGGCATCGCGACGGTGCTGGAACGGGTGTAGACAACAGCCGCAACGGCAGGGCGCCGCGCCTGGCCCGCATGACCCGAAGGGGCCAGGCGAGCGGGCGGATGTCGACGCATCCGGTGCATGGTGCCCGCGTTTCCATCGGCGACAGCTGCGGCGGTGCAGTGCCGCAGGATGGGCGTTGCAGCGGGTGGTGGCAGTCCCTATAAGGCCGCCACCCGCTGGCCAAAGGAGAGGTGCCGGAGTGGTCGATCGGGACGGTCTCGAAAACCGTTGTGCCTTCTGGGTACCGTGGGTTCGAATCCCACCCTCTCCGCCAGCCAGTCGCCATAACACCTTGAAAAACTTTACCTTAATCTGCGAAGCTGTTTATCTACCCCCAAGGCTACCCCCAAGCCCGCGCTCGCTACCCGCCGCGGCAGCAGACGGCGAAGCTCCCTGATGCACGCTCGGGTGGCGCGCATGCCTTCGATCCGCGCCTTGCTGTAATCGCCGTGTCGCCAGTTGCCATGCCGCCGAACCGGCATCCGGGCCGGCACCTGCCGCAGCACCCTGAACGCCCCCTACCCGGCTGGCGTATTGCGCTTCATGCGTTACCCTCGGCTTCCTCGGACTCGGGCCACAGAGCATCGCCAATTGCCGCTACATGCGGAGCGGCATCCAGGAAGCGGGCCACCGCCCATCCGATTCGCGGCTTGTCCCGCTCGCCCACGTCCAGCAGCGCCAGCCGTTCCAGCGCCGCCAGGTGCCGCGGCGAAACTTCCACGGGCACCAGCACCCGGCCATTCCGGCGACGGTCCCGGTAGGCTTCAGTACGCTCACGGGCAACTGCCCGGCTCGCCTCAGCTTCTGTCATAGCGTTCTCCGAATACCGCAATTCCACCGCCGCTATCACGTGACATCATCACGAGGGACCGCGGGCAGCTTGGAATGGTTCACGACTGCCATGGTGGGCGCTGGGCGGGAGAGCCAAAGGAACGGGCGCTGGGAGCATTTGTCGGTCTCCTTGGAAGAACTGGAGCCGGTGCCGCTCGAACCCAAGCAGCAGTGCCGCCACTTCCGCCCTGTGCTCGGCTTCCTGTTTGGGCGGCCCGAATTCCCCACACGCCTCCGATTCGATGGCGGCCCGTTCCTCGGCTTCGACCGCCGGTCCGCACACCGGGTCCAGCGGCGGCAGCGCCCGCAGCCAGGCCCGCAAACCGCTACAGTCATCATTTTTCTTTCGTGGGTGCCCCCTTGGGTTTCCGGTCGGGGCGGTCGAAACGGTCGGAAAGGCGCGGAAATCCGCCACTTTCAGCCATTCCGACAGGCGCCGCGCAGCCGGGACGGGTCGGAACACCCTCGCTCACGCCGCCGGCGCCTTGCCGTCATCGTTCGCCACCTCCAACAGCGCCGCCGACACCGCATAGACGCGCACCGGGTTTTCGAAGCCGGGCAGCCGTTCCTTCGGCATCAGGTTCTTGCCGTCGCCGCGGCGCAGGAACCCGGCCTCGGCCAGCGTGCGAGCTGTCGCGGTGGGGTCCAGCCCGGCGGGTGCACACACCTCGGCACGCCAGGTCTCAGGTGGAATCAGGAATTCATCCCGCGAATCTCCCCGCTTGCGCCAGCCGATGCGGTTCGGAACCATCCGGCCTGGGTCCGCTTCCTCCCATCCGTGGTCCTTGAGGAAATGGAGCGTCACGAAGCGGGCGCCCCCATGCTGCACCAGCACCGTACGGACCTGTTCCAACTGCATCGCAGCCTCGGCCGATCCGGAACCGCCGGGCCGGCGCACGATCCAGGCCCGCAACATGCTTGCAGCGGCTGCTTCGGCTTCGCCCGGCCGCCAGGGCACCACGCCCCAGCTTGCCGCCAGTTCGCCGGCCGCGGCTACCAGTGAGTAACGCCGCGCCACGTCGCGTACTTGCGGGTCGGCCCCGGAGGGCAGCCGCTTGGCAAAGCGGTCGCGCATCTCGGCCAGGAAGGTGGCCAGTCCCGCCCCATCGTCCGCCCGCATCTCGGCCAGTCGCGCCACGAAGGCCCGGGCCGCTGCGCCATGATGCCGTCGCATCGCATCGTGCAGGGCGCGCGCAAGCGTCGGAAAGTCGGGCCGTCCGTGCAGCGCCGGCCAGACGGCGGCGGCATCGTCCAGCGCCACTGATGCAAGCCGCACCTCGGCCCCGGCCGGCATCTTCTGCCCTGCCCGCGCCACCGCCGTTGCCAGGTCGATTTCGCCGGTCGAGAGGATGAAGGCCCGCCACACCCGCCGCCGCGCCGCGCTGGCGTCCCGGTTGAGTCTGCGTTTGCCGGCCCCGTCCGCCAGCATATAGGCGGCAGCGGCAACGTCGGCGGGGTTGGCTTGATGCACCTCGTCCAGCGTCAACAGCCCGTCGGTGCATTCCTCGCCGGCGGCCTCCAAGGCGTTCGCCGTGCTGCGCCAGTCGCGCAACGCTCCGCCGGCCTTGTAGGGCAGCCCCCATGCCGAAAGCCCCATCTGCACCGCCAGCGTCTTGCCGACCTTGGAACGGCCGCAGAAGTGGAACCCGCCGCCGGTTTCGTCAGCCGGCAGCAGCAGCGGCCCCGCGAACGCCGCGGCGATGCAGAACGCTGCCAGGGGGTTGCCCACCGCCAGCGCCGCCACCTCGGATTGCCAGTCTTCCAGTGTGCCCGTCACGGCGCACCGTTGCGCGGCATCGGCGGGGGTCGCGTGCAGCACGACATGCTCGGCCGGGGCGCCCAGCACCGCGCCATCCGGCAACAGGAAGCCGGGCGCCTCGTCGGTGCCCTGCCAGCCCGTTGCGTAGGCTACGCGCACTCGGTCGCCCGACAGCACCTCGGCCAGCGCCCGACGTAGCAGCAGCCGTGCGCCGGGGTCGGCCGAGAGGCGGAGGCCCCGACGAGCCAACTCCGCTTCAAGGCGTCCGGGATCGGCAACCATCCATTCGGCAGGCACGGGCAGGGTATGCGAGATTGCGTCGCGATCGTCCCACCGCAGCCAAAGCCCCCAGGCATCGCCGGCATGGTCGCGCGAATGCCCCAGCACATCGAATGGCGCGGCCAGCCAGTGCGGTGGTGTATCGTCGCCAGCCGGGCCATACAGGCCGTCCGCCTTCATCGCGAAGCCGGCGGGCCAACGCACTTCGCCCGGTTCCGGGGGCGCCATGCGCCGCCGTTGCTGCGCCGCCGCGGCACGGCACCGCGCGCGCTCCGCCCCAACCGCCTTGTCCAACGCGATCACGCCAAGGTTCAAGTTGGCTGCGGCCTCTTTGCGTTCCCCCTGATATGCCAGAGATGGCAACCGGGAGAGGCGCACGATCTCGGCCTGCTTGGGATCGGTCAGCAAGCTATCCACGGATGGCGCCGATTCTTCGGCGTTGCTGCGGTCCAGCAGCGCAAGCGAATCGTGGTCAACCATGTGTCAGCCCCCTGCGCTCAACTTCGCAGCGCGCTACCCATTGCACGATGCCCTCGGCGCGGTCGGCTTCGATACCGCGCGCCGCCGCCTCGGCCAGTACCGCCGCGCGCACTTCGTCGGACGGGCGCCGCTCGCGCAGCATCCGGCCTGCCAGCTTCGCCAGATTCCGCGCGTGCCCCTCGGGGTCGTTGAATTTCCGGGCCGCGCTGGCGACAAGCTCGCCAATGCTGGCGAAGCGGTCGCACCATCGGTCATCGCGGGCGGCTTCGGGATGCGCCAGCATGAGGCCACGCAGCGTCTCCGCCGTCGCCGGCGCCGACATGCCGCGCGCGACGTAGCGGGCCGCCAGCGCGCACAGTTCGGCGTGGAAGCCGTCACCTGTCGCGATGCGCCGCACCAGTTCCGAGTCTTCTGCGCCGTCGCCGCCGCCGTCTGTGCGCACCGCGGAACCCAACAGCGGCAGCGTGTCCAGCACCGCGTCCCCAATGTCGGCCAGCGTGTCGGGGTGATCGCCATAGCGCCGGCCCGTAACGGTCAGATATCGAGGTGCCGCCTTATAGATTTCCAACGCCAACCCGCCTGGGGTGGTGCCCTTGCGCGAGACAGTTGCCGACACGTCGGCCGCGGTCCCGATGATACGCACGCCCGCGCCGCTCGGCGTGGTTTCCGCGTAGGTGTCCGCGCAAGTGTCCAGCAGCCGGGCCGCATCATCGTTGATCCGTTCGCCGGTCGCCGGATCAAGGCAGCGGTCCAGATCAAAGAACGCCAGCGCCGGCACCGCCGCCGAGACGATGCCCACACCGGGCAGGGCGCGCACGGTGGCGAGGCGCCGGGCCGCGGCGAGCGTGCCCCAGGTGCGCGGGTCCGATACGCTGGCGTTCGTGCCGATGCGCGGATTCAACGGCACCTTGCGCGGCTCGCCCTTCACGCGCAGCAGGTGCCAGCCCACCCATGCGGCCAGGTCGGCATAGGGCAACAGGCAGTCGGGAACAGGCGCCGTCATTGAGCCGCCTCCATGGTCCGCTTCGTAGCCAGCGCCGCGGCAACCCTGGGGAAAGCGCGCAGCAGCGGCCGAGCGCCGGGGCGCAGGTTGGGCAGCGGCAGCGCCGGGCGCGGCGTGCCGTCCGGGTCGGCCGCGTCGGGCAACAGCAGCAGGCGGATTGGAGGAGCGTGCAGCAGCGGCGCTTGTGCACTCTGGCATGAGGGTCGTTTCGGCATTCTCGCCGGTCCTTTCGTGGGACCGGGACGCTCTGACGCTGGCGCGGAACGGGTCGCAATGGTAAAGCGTGATTGTCCAGATCGCCGCGATACCACTGCCGCACATCCTTCCCCGCCGGGCGCCACGAGGCCCCGGCGGTTGCGTTTCAGGGGATCGTCATCCGCAGCAGCGCTGCCAGGATCAGCAGCGCCAGCGTGGCGGCCAGCGGCAGGGCGGCGCGCATCACGCGGCCCGCCCGGCCGGTGCGCGGCATGCTTCCACCGCGGCGCGCAGTTCCGAGCGCCGCCAGCGCGGGCACCTCGGCGTGACGTAGTAGGCGGGCGGCAGCCGGCCGGCGCGCACATCGCGCCAGAACGTCGAGAGGGCGCGGCCCGATTCAGCCGCGGACTCGGCGGCGGTCAGCAGTGGATCATCGGGGAGGTAGGCGGGCTTGCGGCCTGGGCGCCGGCTCCGCAGTTGAAGTGCTTCTGATGTGCTCATGGTTGGCCATCCCGTGCATTGCGATGGCCGCCCATATATTGCCCGGCACCCGTCCGCGCACGGGACTTGTTTTCGTCGAAATTTTGCCCGGACGAAATTACGCGCCTATTTTTGTCTGAACGCTCGTTGGTGTTGTCCATAGTATGCCGCGGCCGGCAGCCCGAGATACGCAGGCGCGGGTAGCCGTGGAAGGTTTGGCAGCGGCGGCAGAGCAGGAGAGGTCGCGTCAGTCCGCCCGGTCGCTGTCATTATTCGCCTGTGCGCCGCAACCCTATTGCGCAAGCGCCGGACTGCGGATTCCAGTTCGACCTTGGGACCAGTCGGAAACCTCAAGGTTCCCCTCATTTGGGTTGAGGGACGAATGAAGAAAAAGAATCCGTCAAGCGGTATCGGGTTGCCAAAAAGAATCGAGACGGCAGGCTTCGCGTTATAATATTCAAAGTAACTTTCTGC
>Ga0302320_10006487_pt1 | contig 25952 bp, 25 predicted proteins | sample Bog_T0_3_FD_202130 | JGI IMG/M metagenome (GOLD analysis project Ga0302320, IMG submission 202130) | Peat permafrost microbial communities from Stordalen Mire near Abisko, Sweden - Bog_T0_3 | ecosystem: Environmental > Terrestrial > Soil > Wetlands > Peat | place: Sweden: Abisko, Stordalen Mire... | reverse complement strand
GCGTGCGCGATTACATCCATGTGGCCGATCTGGCCGACGCACACGTCAAGGCCCTCGATTATCTCTTTGCCGGAGGCGAGTCGATTGCGATGAACCTGGGGACAGGCAATGGGCATTCGGTCAAGGAAGTCATCAGCGTGGCGCAGGAAGTGACCGGGCGCCCGGTGCCGCACAACATCGTTCCTCGGCGCGAGGGCGACCCTGCGATGCTGGTTGCGGATGCATCTCTTGCCGCCCGGGTGTTAGATTGGCATCCGCAACACTCCAATCTGGATTCCATCATCCGCACCGCCTGGAAATGGCATTCGGAGGATTCGAAGAGTCTGCCCAAGTGACCAGGCAGCGCCATCTCGGTATGTAGTGAAGAGGTTTCCGGGCCGAGCCGTCAGGATCTCTCAATCGGGACACTTCGGAAGGGAACTTGATGAGGGTCGTTATTGCTTGCTGCGGTCTGGAACATATGAAGCGCGGATATGAATCGTTCGCGCGGGAACTATTTGGAGCCCTTTCGGGTCATGTGGAAGTTACGTTGTGCAAGGGGTCTGGCAAGGGCAGTCCGAACGAAGTGGTGATACCCTGCCTTCGGCGCGACTTTTTGTTGCGCTTCATGAATCCGCAAGCGGCATTTCGTTGGGAACAAATCACATTTGCGGTGGCGCTGCTGCCCTATCTCCTGCTCAAGCGCATTGATATTGTTCACTACAGCGAAGGCACGATGGGCAATGTGCTGGCTCGCCTACTTCACTTGACGGGCTCGCGCGTCCGACTGCTCCTGTCGAACGGAGGTCCGTATCACCCGAAGCACTTCCGCGCGGATATTTTAATACATCAGGTCACGAAAGATGCGCTTGACCAGGCGATCGAGTGCGGAGTGAACCCATCGCGCATGTACCTGGCGCCCTACGGAATTGCCCCGGAGCGGTTCAAGTCCCCGGAGTCGCGCGATGTATTGCGGCAGCGGTTTGGATTTCCGAGTGAGAAGTTCCTGATTCTCTCTCTTGCCGCGCTCAATATGGAGCATAAGAGGCTCGATTATTTGATTCGTGAGGTTGCAGCCCTCGATGACGCCTCAGTGATTTTGTGCATGGCCGGGCAGCCGACCTCTGAAACTCCCGAGCTCCGCGACCTCGCAGCAAGGCTTCTGCCAGGGCGTCACACGTTTATGACCCTTCCCCGGGCGAGGATCCTGGAACTATTAGCCGCGGCCGACCTGTTTGTGCTTCCATCGCTCAGCGAGGGATTCGGCATGGTTTTCCTCGAAGCGTGTTCAGCCGGCGTGCCTGTCGTTTGCCATGATTCTTCCCAGTTTCAATGGGTTCTGGGACCCGCTGGAATCTATGTGGACATGGCCGTTGCAGGAGCTTTGACAGAGAAGATGAGAGAACTGATCACCGGCCAGGAGGTGCTTGAGCGCTTCAGCGACCTTGGGAAGGCGAGAGTGGAGAACGACTATAGTTGGAGAGTGCTGATACCTCGCTACCTCGAGATGTACACGGCTGTGCTTGGGGCCTAACTGGAACCAGCGGCGCAAGCGCGTCGACACCTCAGCCAAAGTTCGTTCTTTGCTCGATGGTTCGGCGTCCCTTGAACTCCAAACTGACCGTATGCAACCAAGTTGAAACGCACAATCCGAGAGCGATCGGCATGCGAGGCGATGCGGATCGAATGCTTCGAAGCGTTTCCTTGAACGATATAATCTGATTGAATTCGCGAAAAAATAAAGGAGCATCTGATGAACAGCACCCTCAGCGATATTCTTGAAACCGGTGTTACCAAGACTCCGAGTGGGAACAGCACGGTCAGTTTACATTCCTCGATCTCGGCGTCTGAAGGCCAGTACCTCCAGAAGCTTGTTCGCGAGCTTGACCCGACAGTAAGCCTGGAAGTTGGACTCGCATATGGGATTTCCGCCCTCTTTATTTGCGATGCCTTAAACGTGCGACCCGGTACCCAGCACATTGCTATAGATCCAAATCAAACCGGCGCAATCGATTCGCCTCAAGACAGCGCGAAAGGGCACTCCTGGGGTGGGATCGGCATCGCGAATCTTCGCCGTGCAGGGTATGGCGACGTTGTGCGACTGATCGAATTGCCCTCTTACCGGGCGCTAGCCGAACTGGAGAGAGCGGGACAGCGCATCGATTTTGCGTTTATCGATGGATGGCACACCTTTGATTTCGCGCTGGTGGATTTTTTCTTCATCGATCGAATGCTCAATGTTGGCGGCATTGTGGCTTTCGATGATTCCGATTGGTTGTCCATCCGCAAGATCTGCCGCTTTGTGAACAACAACCTCTCCTACTCTGTTGTGCCTGACCATCTCCCGACTTCGCAGCCGGGCCCGCAGCCCAACATTCCGTTCAGACGCCGTCTCCGGCCGGTCGTTGAGAGCATCTTACGTCCCAGTCCGCTGCGCCCCATTCTGCGGCCTGAAGTGGCAACGCCAGATAAGAAAGTTGGCTTGATTGGCAGCTGCATCGCATTTCGGAAAGAGGCCGACGATCGCCGATCTTTCGACCATTTCGTCGATTTCTGAAAAAACTTAAGATAAACGCAATGATTTACGAACGGGAGAAGCCATGCCAAGGCGACTGTTCTTCAGGGTGATCGATAAGTTCATCAGGTTGCATCAGAATTATCGCAACGAGGTGCTGCTCAAAGAGCTTCGCTCTTGCGGTGTCAGGGTCTGGCTCGGGCCTTACGTCATCATCTGGGGTACGCACGGCGTCACTCTGGGAGACGATGTTGCGATTAACAGCTTCACGCATATATTTGGCAACGGAGGTGTCCATATTGGAGCTAGAACTCTCATTTCGACCAACTGCTCCATCGCATCTGTCACGCACTCCGAAGACCTCGCAGATCGCCGATTTGGCCGCGACTCGCCGGTTACCATCGAAGAGGATTGCTGGCTCGGCACGGGCGCAATCGTTCTTCCCGGCGTCCGCATTGGAAAAGGCAGTATCATCGGCGCAGGTGCTGTTGTAACCCGGGATATTCCGCCTTTCTCCATGGCGCTTGGAGTTCCCGCGCGCGTCGTCCGCCAGATCACTCCGTAGGGAGATCATGAACCTCGTCAAATTCTCCCGAATCGGGAAGAGACTGTCCACCTTCGTTGGTGGCCAAAGCGCAGTTCAGTTGCTCAACGCGGCAACCGGACTGCTGCTGCTCCGTCTCATGACGAAGCCCGATTTCGCCATCTATGCCATAGCTCTCGGCGTCCAAGGAATGATCACGATCTTCACCGATATTGGCTTTGGAGGAGCCATCTCAGGTCTGGTCGGTACGCGATACCAGGACAGAGCACTTCTCGGCTCGTATATCAGGACAGCGAGCCATCTCAGGCAGATTCTTCTCATATTTATCGCCGCAGCCGCCGTCCTAGTCGGTGTGGTCTTTCGTAACATTGATACCCAGTCGCATGGGCGAAAAGAACTCATCCTGCTCGCCCTCGCTGTCTTGTTGACAGTTCAGTTTCAAGCCTGGGCTTCGTATTACGAAATACCTCTCGTCCTCAACAATAGGCTCGTTGCCTATTACAGTCCGCAGATTGCCGCCGCCGGCCTCCGCATCCTCAGTTCCGCTCTCCTGTATTACCTGCATTGGATTTCAGCCACCACGGTGATCGTCGCCAATACGTTGAGCATTGTCGTGATGGGTGTCGCCTATCGACTGCTGGCTCGACCATGGATACAGGTTCCCAAAAAGGCCTCGAAAGAACATGGCAGGGAGATGGTCAAGTTACTTATACCCCTGCTGCCGGGAACAATCTATCAGGCGGTTCAGGGCCAGATTTCACTCTTTCTGATAGCCGTCTTTGGCCACGTGGGTCAGATTGCGGAAGTCGCGGCGGCGGGCAGGGTCGGTCAACTGTTTCTGCTGCTGAATTCATCGAACGGAGTCCTGATCGGGCCGTATTTTTCCAAGAGCCCCGGTTCACTCTTTCACAAGCGCTATGTGAATGTGATGACCGTGGTCGCGGGAATTGCCCTGCTGGTCGTTGCGTCGGCAAAGGTATGTCCCGGGTTGTACCTGCTGCTTCTAGGCGCGAAATACAGCAATCTCACGCCGCAGGTGCGACTCGTTGTTTATGCCTCGGCCATCAACTACTTCGCCGGGGCCATGTGGACTGTTGCGGTGGCACGCAAGTGGATTTTCTGGTGGAGCGGTTCGACCCAGGTGGTTCTTCTGGTGCTGATACAGCTTGTGTGTGTGATGTTTCTCCCGCTGAATAGCTCGGAGGGCGTTCTGAAGATGAATATCTATACGGCATTCGGGGCGCTCACGGTGCAGATATTTCATGTCATTCAGGGCTATCGGGTGCATAACAGGGCAGAGGCCTCCGAGGCGGTCGCTTCCTAATCGTATTCAGGAAGCGACGGCCAATTCGCTTCACGATGGCCCTGGTCCAAGCGGTCATGCACTAAACTACATATGCCCGCTGTGCGCCTTCGCAATGCGATCATTTCATTTTGATTCGATCACTGCATTTTTTGCGCGGCAGGAACTGGAGCTTCACGCAAACTCTGTAAAAGCTAAATTAGAAGGCCGGCTTATTCGCCAGGCAAATGGAATCTACGAGGAACGTTCATGGGGAAAGTTGCTTTAATTACGGGCATTACCGGACAAGATGGCGCTTATCTCGCCGATCTTCTGCTCGGCAAAGGCTATCTTGTGCATGGCATCAAGCGTCGCTCTTCTTCGTTCAATACGGCGCGCATCGACCATATCTACCAGGATCCGCATGTCCTTGACAGCCACTTTCAGATTCATTATGGCGACATGACGGACTCGACCAATCTGATCCGCATTATCCAGGCCGTGCAACCGGATGAGATCTATAACCTCGCGGCACAGAGCCACGTGCAGGTCAGCTTCGAGACACCGGAGTACACGGCGAATGCCGACGCTCTTGGGGCCTTGCGCATCCTTGAGGCGATCAGAATTCTTGGGCTGGTCGATAAGACACGCTTCTATCAGGCCTCGACCTCGGAGTTGTACGGAAAAGTTCAGGAGACCCCGCAGACGGAAACCACCCCGTTCTATCCGCGCAGCCCTTACGGCGTCGCCAAGCTCTACGCTTATTGGATTACGGTGAACTACCGCGAAGCCTACGGCATGCACGCCTCGAACGGGATTCTGTTCAATCACGAAAGCCCCATCCGCGGAGAGACCTTCGTCACACGCAAGATCACGCGCGCCGTGGCAAGCATTCACCTAGGGGTGCAGAAAACGCTGTACATCGGCAATCTGGATTCCAAGCGCGATTGGGGACATGCCCGCGATTACGTCGATGGGATGTGGCGGATTGTGCAGCAGGAAACGCCGGACGACTTCGTTCTAGCCACCGGAGAAACGCATAGCGTACGCGAGTTCATCGAGTTGGCATTTTCAAAGGTTGACCGGAAAATCGAGTGGAGGGGCGAGGGTGTTGATGAGATCGGATTCGATTCAGCGAAAGGCGAAGCATTGGTGAGAATCGATAGTCGCTATTTTCGCCCGACCGAGGTTGACCTGCTGCTTGGGGATGCTTCCAAAGCTCACCGAATCCTCGGATGGAAGCATACCGTTTCATTTCCCGAATTGGTCTCGGATATGCTGAGCTCCGATTTGAAAGTCATCGCCAAAGAATCCGGCAGCCGAGATAATGGCCATGAGTAGCTTTGACTTGGCTGGGCGCCGCGTGTGGGTAGCGGGTCATCGCGGCATGGCTGGATCGGCGATTGCCCGACGCCTCGAAAGCGAGAATTGCGAGAGTGTGACCGCGACCCGCAGCGAACTCGATCTGTTGCGCCAGGCGGATGTCGATGCGTGGATGGCCGATACAAAGATCGACGTCGTCATCCTTGCAGCCGCTACAGTAGGTGGCATCATGGCCAACGCGACGCGTCCGGCGGAGTTCTTATACGAGAACCTGGTCATTGAAACGAATATCATTCACGCTGCGTGGCGATCAGGCGTAAAGAAGTTGCTCTTCCTTGGCTCTTCCTGCATCTACCCGCGGATGGCTGAACAGCCGATGCGCGAAGAGGCGCTGCTCTCGGGTCTGCTGGAGCCCACCAACGAATCGTATGCCATTGCCAAGATTGCCGGCATCAAATTGTGCCAGGCATTTCGCCGGCAATATGGATGCGATTTTGTCTCCGTGATGCCGACAAATCTCTTTGGTCCAGGCGATCGTTACGATGCCCAGGGCGGCCATGTGGTGGCTGCGCTCATCCTCAAGATTCACGCAGCAAAAATCGAAAACCGCACGACGGTTGAACTGTGGGGAACCGGTACGCCGAAACGCGAATTCCTGTTCTCGGAGGACTTGGCGGACGCGTGCATCTTTGTCCTGAAGAATTATTCCGGCGAGATGTTCCTGAATGTGGGCACGGGCATTGATCACACCATTTTGGAACTCGCCGAGACTATCGCCAAGATTGCCGGCTGGCATGGCACGTTCACTTTCGATACGTCAAAACCCGACGGTACGCCGCGGAAAGTGATGGATGTGAGCCGTCTGCGGGCCCTGGGGTGGAGCGCGCCCACCGACTTTGAGACGGGCATGAAGGAAGCTTACAAATGGTATCTTTCTAATGTGGAACCATCGATTGCTCTGACCAGTTGAGCAGGATGCAAAGCCTTTGCATTACATGAATATTTTGGGTTTCCGCTGTCAATTTTCCTGCCAGGTTCCTTTTCCACGATTGAAACGTCACACAGGCGCAAAGGAATAATAAGAATGAGTGAGCTTATGAATTCGGGCAGCCGGTGGGTCAAGACTCCAGTGGTTTTCAGCGCGCTGTTGTTCGCATGCTTCCTGCTGTTGGCCTCGCAGTCAGGCATGGCCCAACAAACTGGCACTAGTCCGGAGCAGGCCCCCGCCGGCCAGTCTCCTTCCGGATCGCCTGATGGGGGAACCGCCGGAGCAGGGAAGTGGCATTGGGGGGGAGGGGACCATCGCGACCCCAGCCGCCCGGTTCCTGTATGCGAGCCGTCGGTTCTCGATTCGCCTTATATTCCGGTCGATAGTTGGATCTACCCGGCGGTTCTTCGTCTCTTCTCACTGAACTTTGTGGATAGCGCATTTTTGGATATGCGTCCCTGGACGCGCTCAAGCGTGGATCACATGCTTGAAGAAGCCGGCGCGCGCATCGAAGACGCCGATCCTGGCCCAGCGACGGACGAGGCGCAGGATATTTACGAGGCCCTGATTCACGAACTGCGAGCAAACATGCAGGGGCCTTGCCTAAACCATGAAGGCAACACGCGCATCGAGTCAGTCTACTCGGTGGCGCGGGCCATCAGTGGAACGCCTCTGCGGGACAGTTTTCACCTTGGCTCTACGGTCATCAATGACTACGGACGCCCGTATTCGAATGGGTTCAATAACTACTCCGGCGCCAGCGGCTACGCCTCGGCGGGCCGGTTCCTGGTTTATGCGCGCGGTGAGTTTCAGGGTGCGCCGGGTGCTGCCGGGTACTCCACAACGCTGGCCCAGACCCTGTCGAACATTGACCTTCCTCCTCCCTACAGTCCCGGCTTCTATACCTATCCTGTGTCTCCTGCCGGCCAGGCGACGATTCCTCTGGGACCGATTCCAGCAGCCATAGACGGCCGTGTGATGGAGGCTTATGTCTCCGCTCATTACCTCAACCACGAGATATCGTTCGGCAAGCAGGACGACTGGCTTGGGCCCGGCCTGGGCGGCGGCATGGCCTACTCCAACAACGCCGAGAATATTTATTCCTTCCGCATCAACCGCGTCGAGCCGCTGCGGATTCCCTTGCTCTCTCGCATCACCGGCCCGTTCCGTTACGACTTCCTGGTGGGATCGCTGAAGGGGCACAAATACCCGAACGACCCCTGGGTGCATGTGGAGAAGGTCAGCTTCAAGCCGACGCCGAATCTGGAATTCGGCTTCGAGCGCACCGTGATCTGGGGTGGCGAGGGGCATGTGCCCATCACCATTCACACCTTCCTCAGGAGCTTCTTCAGCTTCACCGCCGTCAGCCCGGCGACCAAGTTCAGCCGCGCCGACCCGGGAGCGCGCTTTGGCGCGTTCGACTTCGCGTACCGCCTCCCCTTCGTCCGCAAGTGGCTCACCCTCTATTGCGACTCCGAAGTGCATGACGATGTCTCTCCCGCCGATGCGCCGCGTCGCGCCTCCTGGCGGCCGGGCCTGTACCTATCCCATGTGCCCGGCGTTCCGAAGCTCGATGTGCGCATCGAAGGCGCTTCCACCGACCCGCCCGTCGCTACCAGCAACGGCGGCAAATTCATGTACTGGGAGACCATTCAGGTGCAGGGCTACACCAACGCAGGCCAGATGTTCGGCGACTGGATCGGCCGCGAAGACAAGGGCGGCCAGGGGTGGATTACCTATCATCTCAGCGGCAACGAGTGGTTTGAAGTGGGCGTGCGCGACCAGAAGGCTGCCAAGGACTTTATTCCCGGCGGAACGACGCTCAACGACATCAACTTCAAAGTGGTGAAGCGCTTCGGAGACGACTTCGAGGTCAACGGCAACTTCGCCTACGAGCACTACAAGGCGCCCATCTACCTTCCCGGCCAGCAGACTGTCACGACGACAACCATCCAGCTCACGTGGTTTCCGGAAAGAAAGGTCAGCTTCTGAGGTTGGGTTTTCGACCCTCCGAATGCGTCCGTTACCTGCTCGGGCAGCGCGGTTGGATGCCAGCAAATTTCGCCAAAATGGGCAGTTCCGCAAACGGCCCATCCCTTATCTTCAATGGTTTCAATCTTTCATTGGAAAATAAGGGGGTATTATTTTTCCAGGATAAATATCAATCTAGGTCCGGCAACGGGCAACATGGGCAGTTGGGTGCATCAGGAGATCCCGCAGGGGCTGAAGCCAAGGCTTTACTTTGTTGGATTTGCGGCACGACTGAAGTCGTGCCCTTTCAAAAGGCCACTCTACACCGGGTGCGAAAATGCACTCGAAGAGCACGGAATATGAGCGCCGTCCCAACGGGACTCCGGGTGAATGGTTGGTTTCCGCCAACCCCACGATGAATCGCGGGGCTAACATCCAATGCGCCTATGGCGCGGGTGATGGGCCGCGGCCAGCGTGGAATGCTGCTACGCGGGTTCGTTTGCGGGACCAACGACCATAAAGCCTCAGGCTTTGCTGGAGGATACTTTCTTGGGAGAAGCAGCCTGAAGCCTGCATCCATAGTTCGCAAGGTTCTCGTTTACCGTTTGGGCAGCCTGGGTGACACGGTGGTCGCACTGCCGTGCTTCCACCAGATTGCGCGCGCCTATCCTCACGCGGAACGCCTGCTGCTGACCAACTTTCCCGCCCATGCCAAGGCGCCAGCCGCCGCGGCTGTACTGGGCGACTCGGGCTTGATTCACGGTTACCTGCGCTACACGGTGGGCACACGCAGCGTGGTCGAGCTGCTGCGGCTGGCCTGGCAGATTCGCCGTTTTCGGCCCGACGTGCTGGTCTACCTGATGCCCGCCCGCCCATTGAAGAGCGCGCGCCGCGACAGGCTTTTCTTCCGGATCGCCGGTGTGCGGCAGGTTGCCGGTTTTCCCGGCGAAGAGGAGTTGAAACACCGGTTCGACCCCGCGATGGGCCGCTACGAATCCGAAGCCAGCCGACTGGCCCGCGCACTCGGCGAGCTGGGCGATGCAAACGTGGCGGACCTGGCTAATTGGAACCTGAAGCTTACCGTCGCAGAGCGCGAAACCGCCGCCGTGGCGCTAAGCACCCTGAGCCAGGCGCCGTTGATCGTCTGCGGCCCCGGAACCAAGATGCAGGCCAAGGACTGGGGAGAGGAAAACTGGCGGTTGCTGCTGGCCCGGTTGCACGCTGCATATCCGCGTCACGCGCTGGCGCTGATCGGCGCAAAGGAAGACAACGCCACCGCCGAATATGCCGCCACGGATTGGCCGGCCCCCAAGGTCAACCTCTGCGGCCGCCTCACCCCGCGTGAGACGGCTGCCGTCCTCGAGCGAGCCGAGCTGTTTCTAGGGCCCGACTCCGGCCCCATGCACCTTGCCGCGAGCGTGGGTGTGCCGTGCGTGATCGCCTTCTCGGCTGCTGGCCTTCCGGGCGTCTGGTTCCCGGCCGGGCAGCAGCACCAAATCGTTTATCATCAGACCAGTTGCCACGGATGCAAACTGGAGAACTGTGTCGTCGAGGCTCGCCGTTGCATGACCTCGATTACGGTTGACGAGATGGCGGCTGCTGCGAGCCGCGCCATGAGCGCTGGGGGCAAGAATTCTGCCGCTGCGTTTTGAAGGCCAGCTGGACCCGTGGCTTGCGCATACCCCTATTGCAAGAGGAATCGTCGGATATGTTGATCGTTACCGGAGGCGCGGGTTTTATCGGCAGCAACCTGGTTCATGAACTGAATGGCCACGGCATTACCGACATTCTGATCGTCGACAACCTCGCCAACGTGAAGAAGTTCCAGAATCTGCACGGCGCGCGCTACGTGGACTACATGGACAAGCGTGAGTTCCGCCGCGCCATCCAGGAAAACGCGCTCTCGGCCAGCAAGATCGAAGCAATCCTTCACCAGGGCGCCTGCTCCAACACGCTTGAAGACGATGGCGTCTACATGATGGACAACAACTTCCAATATTCAAAGGAAGTGTTGGCTTTTGCCATTCGCCAGGGCGCGCCGCTGGTCTACGCTTCCACGGCGGCGGTCTACGGACTCTCGGGGCCTGGGCACTTTACGCCCACGATCGAGAACGAGCGCCCGCTGAATATCTACGGCTATTCAAAGCTCGCCTTCGACCACTATTTTCGCAATCAACTTGCCCTGGACCGGGTGCCGATCACTGCGGTGGGGCTGCGTTATTTCAACGTATACGGGCCGCGCGAGCAGCACAAGGGTCGCATGGCGTCGGTGATTCATCACTTTACGAAGCAGATGAAAGAGACCGGCAAGGTCCGCCTGTTTGCGGGTAGCGGAGGCTTTGGCGACGGGGAACAGCGCCGCGATTTCGTCTATGTCCGCGACCTGGCGCAACTGAACATGTTCTTTGCCCAGATCGGCCCCTACGCGCCGAAGAGCGGCGAGGAAGCAAAACCGATTCGCGCAGTGGTCAATGCCGGTTCCGGCGAGAGCCGCACCTTCAACGACGTAGCCAGGGCGCTGATGTCCGTCCACGGGAGAGTGCCGATTGAATACGTTCCGTTCCCAGCCGATCTTGAAGGCCGCTACCAGCACTTTACCGAGGCCGATCTTACCGGCTTGCGGCAACTTGTGCAGAACCTTCACCCCACTTCGCTCGAAGAGGGCATCGTCGAGACCTACGCCACGCTGAGAGCCATCGGGGATTAATTTGGCGCCTTCGGGTACCCGAGGCACATGGTGGCTTGCGTCAGCGCGTGACTCTGCCTCTTCGCCAACAGATCCGTAACAGCCTCATAGAGCGACGGAAAGTGGAGGCCGGCCATCTCGATTGCCGCTTCCGCGCCGGGCTTTCGCCGCTGCGGGTCGCCATCAATGAAGACGGTGCTCATTCTCAGCCGCCGGCCAAACTCGATGTCCGAGAGCGAGTCTCCAATCATCACGCTCTGCGGCCCGGCGATCCCAGGAAAATCGGCCACGGCCTGTTTGAAAAGGCCCGGCAGGGGTTTGCGGCAGGTGCATTGCCCTTTGTCGTGCGGGCAGAAGTAGAACCCATCCACGTGCGCCCCGAACGCCTCCAGCATGCACTGGAACTCCGCGTGAACGGCCCGCACATCCTCCGCTGTATACAGTCCCAGCGCAACACCGCGCTGATTTGAGATCACCACCACGCGCAGCCGTGCCTCGTTGAGCAGGCGGATGGCCTCGACGACGCCGGGCAGCACCTGGAACTCGCTTGGGCAAGTTACATAGCGCCCCTCCGGCATCTTTTCGTTCACCACTCCGTCGCGGTCAAGGAATACCGTTTGCACCAAGTCGGGATAGGATGCATTGAAGACGTTGATCACCCCGCTATGATATCAACAGAGTGACTTGCGCCGGCAGAGCGGTCTGCCTGGCAATGAAGCCAGGGCAAGTGAAGTAAACGAAAGCGAGAGTTGAGACATGTCCACGAGTCCCGATGCCGCAAGCATCTTCGGGAAGGCCATCGCGGAGCACCTTGAAGTGGTGCGCCAGGTGGAGGCACAGCAGCCCGTGCTGGAAGCCATTGCGCTGGCCATGACGGCGACGCTGCACGCCGGAGGCAAGATTCTGTGGTGCGGCAACGGTGGCAGCGCCGGGGACTCGCAGCATCTGGCCGCGGAGATTGTGGGCCGGTTTCGACGCGAGCGCCGCGGTCTGGCTTCTATCGCGCTCACAACGGATACTTCGGTTCTCACTTCAGTGGCAAACGATTATGGCTTCGAGGCGGTATTTTCGCGCCAGATCGAGGCGCTGGGCGTTCCTGGCGACCTTGTGGTCGGCATCTCCACCTCGGGCAACAGCCGCAATGTGGTGGCGGCCCTGGAGGCAGCCCGTTCTCAGGGATTGGTGACGGTGGCATTTACAGGCGAAGGCGGCGGCAAGCTGGCTGAGCTTGCCGACCACCTGTTCGCCGTCTCCTCGCGCGATACCGCGCGCATTCAGGAAGCGCATATTCTGGCTGGTCACATGCTCTGCGATTGGGTCGAGTTGGACTGGACCACGTCGCACGCTCCCGCACACCAGGTCACCGCCCCAGCCAAACCGGCCGCATTCCAATCCGAGGTCAAGTGGTGATCGAGCAACTGCGCGAAGTGATTCAGGAGATCGAGCACAAATGGGCTGCCAAGCGGCTGCTGGTGATTGGCGATGTGATGCTGGACAAGTACATCTGGGGGGAAGTGGGGCGCATCTCGCCAGAAGCGCCCGTACCCGTGGTCCGCGCTACTCACCAGAGCGAGCAACCGGGCGGCGCGGCCAATGTGGCGATGAATCTCTCGCGCCTGGGCGCACAGACCCAAGTGATCGGCTTTACCGGTGGTGACGACAACGAAAAGCTGCTCGCAGCGAGCGTGCGCAAGAATGGAATCACGCCCCACTTTGTGGTCTCCGATGGATTTCCGACCATCACCAAGCAGCGAATTCTTGGCGGCCGGCAACAGATGTTGCGGCTTGACAGCGAGCGCATTGGCACAAGACCACGCGCCGACTACGATCGCCTGGTGGCGGCCGTTCTCGCGCACCTGCCCGGCTGCCATGCTGTTGTGCTTTCCGACTACGCCAAAGGCGTGCTTACGCCGGGCGTTTGCCAACTCGTGATTCAGGCTGCACGCAAGTTGGGCATTCCGGTGCTTGTCGATCCCAAGAGCGCGGACTTTGCCCGTTATCGCGGCGCAACCACCATCTGCCCGAACCTTGGCGAACTCTCTGCGGCCACGTACATCGAGGCGCGCGATCTGAATGCTGTGCTGGACGCCGCCGAGGCCATGATTTCGGCGCTCGATGTTGAGTTCCTCACCGCGACCCTCAGCGACAAAGGCATCGCGCTGCTGCGCCCTGGCAAGCGTTTCATCGCCCCGGCTGTGGCGCGCCAGGTGTTCGATGTGTCCGGCGCCGGCGACACAGTCATTGCTGTGCTGGCTTTGTGCCTGGCTTCAGGCCTCAAGCCGGAGGCAGCCGTCGAATTGGCCAATATCGCCGCAGGCATTGTTGTGGGCAAGGTGGGTACTGTTCCGGTCGAGAAGCACGAGCTGCTGGCGGCCCTGGCACCGGAGATTGCCCTGCACGCCGAAGACAAGGTAGTCACTCGAAAGGACCTGGTGAGCCGGGTGGCCCTTTGGAAGAGCAACGGCGAGCGTGTCGTCTTCACCAACGGCTGCTTCGACCTGCTGCATATCGGGCACATCACGGTTCTGGAGCAGGCGCGCCGCTTCGGCGACCGGCTCATTGTGGCCATCAACAGCGACGCGTCGGTAAGCAGCCTCAAGGGACCGAGCCGCCCCATCGTCGGCCAGAACGAACGAGCCCGCGTGCTGGCCGCGCTGGCCGCTGTCGATGCCGTGGTGGTTTTCGACGAGCCCACGCCGCTGGAGCTGATCGTTGCCACGCGCCCTGACGTGATTGTCAAAGGCGGCGACTACGGCGTCGACACAGTCGTCGGCGCCAGCGAAGTCCAGTCCTGGGGCGGACAGGTCAAGATCGTGCCCATCGTCGAGGGCTTCTCAACCACCCAGCTCATCGCCCGGGGCGCGGGTAACTAAAGCGTCATCGGCTCCGCCTGCGCCCGCCGGATACAATACCTTGATGGAGATTTTCACCCAACGCTGCTGGCTCATCCCCGGGCCTTGCGGTCGGCAGGCGGTTCAACCGCAATGAAGAATTTCCTGCGCCTGCTGCGCTATGGGCTCCCCTACGGGCTCTACCTGCTGCCCGGAGTCCTGATGCTGGCAGTGGTCGGCCTTCTGGACAACTTCCGTACCCTTCTCTTCCAGCCAATCCTCAATAATGTTCTTGACCCCAAGGCTCCCGACGGCCCCATCACACTCGGCTTGCTCAAATCCCCATGGCACTTCGACCTGAGGATGGTGGTTCCGCACTTCATGCACAATGCATGGACGGTGGTTGCTTTTGCGCTGATCGCCTCAACCATCGTCAAAGGCCTTTGCGATTACCTGGGCACGTACCTGGTCAATTACGCCGGCTTTGGCATGATCACCGACCTGCGTAACAGCCTTTACGAAGCCACACTGCGGCGGTCATCCAGCTTCTTTCACAAACACGCCACGGGCACTATTCTTTCCACCCTGATCAACGACGTGGATAAGGTTCAAACCGCGGTCAGCTCCGTCATCGGCGAATTCCTGCAGCAATTCTTTACCTTCCTGGTGGGGATTGTGCTCGTCATCCGCCTGGGCGGGCATCTCAGTTGGGCGTTGCTTCTTTTCATTCCCGTGGTGGTGACCTCGGCGCGCAAGATTGGCAGGGAAGTGCGCACCCGCACCCGCACCGGGCAGGACAAGCTGGCCGAGATCCAGAACATCCTGCATGAAACGGTCACCGGCAACCGCATCGTCAAGGCCTTCAACACCGAACTGTGGGAGATTCTTCGCTTCAAGAAGGCGGCGGGCCGCCTCTTCCGCGCAAATCTTCGCAGCGTTCGCATTCAGTCCATCAGCTCGCCGTTGATGGACACGATCGGATACGTGGCCATTGCGCTGCTGCTGCTCGTCGGCCGAAACGAGATTCAGCACGGGCGCATGGATATCGGACTGTTCGGCGCATTTATCATCCTGCTTTTCAAGCTCTATGACCCGATCCGCAAGTTCGCATCTTTTTACAACAGCTTCCAACAGGCGATGGGCGCATCTTTGTCGATCTTCGCTTTTTTTGACACCAAGGACGACGTCAAAGAACGCCCTCGCGCAACCACGTTGAAGGGCTTTCAGCAGTGTGTGAAGTTTGAAGATGTGGGCTTCTCTTACAGCACTGAAGAAGGCGAACATCAGATTCTGCACAACGTCGATTTGCAGCTCCGCACCGGTGAAGTGCTGGCGCTCGTGGGGCCAAGCGGAGCCGGCAAATCGACTCTGGTCAACCTGATCCCGCGATTCTTCGATGTCACCTCGGGCCGCATCCAAATCGATGGCCACGACATTCGCGACTTAACGCTCGGCTCACTGCGCCGCCAGGTTGCCCAGGTCACACAGGAGACGATCCTCTTCAACGACACGGTGCGCAACAACATCGCATACGGTCAGCCAGAGGTGAAACTGGATCTGGTGGAGCAGGCCGCCCATAATGCCCTGGCCCACGACTTCATTCTCCGCATGCCGCAAGGCTACGACACGGTGATCGGCGAGAAGGGTTTCCGCCTCTCCGGCGGCGAGCGGCAGCGCCTGGCCATTGCTCGCGCCATCCTGAAAAATGCGCCGATTCTGATTCTCGATGAGGCCACGTCGGCCCTCGACGCCGAAAGCGAGTCGCTGGTGCAGGCCGCGCTGGCCAACCTGATGCAGGGGCGCACCGTTCTGGTGATTGCGCACCGGCTGGGCACCATTCGCCGCGCCAATCGCATCGCCGTGCTTGAAGACGGCCGCATCACCGCCGTTGGTCCTCATGAAGAACTGTTGACCTGCTCACCGACCTATCAACGGCTCTATCAATTGCAATTCATGGACGTGCCCGAGCCGCAAGCAACGGACCCGTTAGAAGCGGACCCGCCTCAGTTGCATTTGGCGCTCACCACCGGGCCACAGGAGTAGCACGAAATGCCGATTTATTCGATGACCGGATATGCGCGGGTTCAAGTTCAGGTTCAAGATCAACTGAGCTATACACTGAGCGTCAAGAGCGTGAATCACCGCTTCCTCGACGTGCAGTTGCGCCTTCCGTCCGGCCTGGACGCAATCGAAGCCGAGCTGCGCAAAGCGCTCAAAGACTCGCTCGTCCGCGGCCATGTCGAGCTGACTCTTTCTGTCGATCGAAGCAATCATCAAAAGGCCGGCTACAATCGTGAACTGGTCGCCGGGTATCTCGCGGCGTTTGCCGCGGCGCGCGACGAAAATGGCCTCAAAGGGGATCCGGACCTGAACGCCGTTCTGCGCCTGCCCGGTGCTCTGCAAACCGAGAATCGGGGCGACGAAGATTTGTCGGCGCTGGCTGAAAGCGTGCTGAAAGAGATTGCACCGCTGCTCGACCAGTTGAAGATTATGCGCGCTCGCGAAGGCAATTCGCTCAACACAATCCTCAGCGCCACGCTTGATCGGCTCGCCGAGTCGACCGACGGAGTGGCCGTGCTGCGGCCTGAGATCGAGGAACGCTACCAGGAGCGCCTGACCCAGCGCCTATTTGCAGCCACGGGGCCGGAGTTCAACCGGCAGCGCCTGCTTGAGGAAGTGGCCGTGCTGGTTGAACGGAGCGACGTTGCCGAAGAACTGGCCCGAATGCACACACACATCGCGCATTTTCGCGAACTGCTGGCCGCGGGCGGCGAACTGGGCAAGAAGCTCGACTTTCTGCTGCAGGAGATGAATCGCGAGGCCAACACCCTGCTGTCGAAGACTGGCGGCGTGGGCGGCAAAGGAACGCGTATTACCGAACTGGGTCTGGCTATGAAGTCCGAGATTGAAAAGGCGCGGGAACAGATTCAGAACGTGGAATAATACCAGCGCAACAGAGGACTGAGGGACAATCGAATCGTGGCAGGAATTCTCTTTATCATTTCGGCGCCCTCGGGCTCAGGCAAAAGCACCCTGGTAAGCGAACTGCGCAAGCAGGTAAGCGGCGTTGAATTCGCCATCTCCTGGACAACGCGCCCGCCACGCGGCTCCGAGGAGCACGGACGCGAATACAACTTCACGACGCGCGAAGAGTTTCAGCGCATGCTCGACGCGGGGACCTTTCTTGAGCATGCGGAGGTCTTTGGCAACTTCTATGGCACGGCCCGGCAATCGCTCGACGAGGCGCGCGCCGCGGGCCACGACCTGCTGCTCGACATTGACGTGCAGGGCGCTGCCCAGGTGCGCGCGAAGATGCCTGAGGCCGTCAGCATATTCGTGATGCCGCCGAATCCCAGAGTTCTGCGCACGCGATTGCGCAATCGCAGCCGCGCCGAGGGCGTGGTGAACGAAGAAGAAGTGTATCGGCGGCTCAACGAAGCCAGCAAGGAGATTGAGAATTATCGCGAATACGGTTATATTCTGGTCAATGACATTCTTGATCGGGCGGTAGCTCAACTCGAAGCAATTGTGCTGGCCGAGCGCTACTATCGCAACGGCGAAGTCATCGCCTACCGTTCGCGCAGAGTGTTGGAAGTAGCCGCGGCATGCCTTCAGTCGAATTCGCACCAGCGGCTGGGGCCCGTGCTGGAGGCCTTTGGTATTCTCGGCTCCACTGACCAGGGGCAATTGAAGTTTGATCAGGACACAGACGACGAAGAAACCAATCTGGGGGACTCCGCTGAGGACGACTCCGACGAGGATGACAAGGACCCAAATGACGATTGAGACCGGATTCGACTCCAACTACCGCAAGGTTCTGGTAGCCGCTCGCCGCGCCCGCCAGTTGCAAAGCGGTTCCCGCGCACTCATTCACAGCCAGTCCACCAAGGCCTGCCGCATCGCCCAGGATGAAATCGACGCCGGCAAGATCGCTTACGTGAAAACCGAGGTCCCGGTGGTGAAACCGCTGATCGAAGGGCCGGCAGTTCCCATATTGCTGAGCTAGCGATGGCGCGATGTTCGGCAGAGAATCCGGACCTTGGTTTTTTCTCATTGCTGTAATTTAAGAGCACATTTACATAAGCTCGATTACCCAGACATAGGCCAGGCTGCGCAGCATGGGCGTGAGTCTTCGGCGGGTCTTGCGTCCGGCTGCGCCCTCGGCGCGGATTCGGGCTGATAAGGCCATCATTTATGGAACCTGCCTTGCCCAAGCCAGGAAGCAATGATGAAGCGGAGGCTGCGGCCCTGCTGCGGCATTTGGAATGGCGGCCTGAATCGGCAGGTGAAGCTCGGAATAAGCCAGGACTGGCGATTCGATTCGCGTTTGGCACTCTTGGCCGGGCGCCCAGCCGGGTACACGTTTGCGCCTGTCAAAACCCCGAATTCGAGGTGCTAAACTGGAGGGACTTATGAGTCAATCTACGGGCAACCCTGTGTTGCTTTCCATCGTTGTTCCCGCCTACAACGAAGAATCGACGTTGTGCGAAATCATTGAGCGCCTGCTGGCGGATACAGAGGCCGGCGAGATTGTCATCGTCAACGATTGCTCCACGGATGGAACGAGCGCCATCGCCGACCGGCTGGCACAGGAGAATTCCAGGATCAAGGTCGCGCACCATCCAGTGAACGCAGGCAAGACGATGGCGCTCAAGACGGGCTTTGCGCTGACGACGGGTGAGGTCGTCATCGTGCAGGACGCCGATCTTGAATACGACCCCGCGGAGATCGCCGAGGTGATCGCGCCCATTCTCGAAGGCCATGCCGATGTGGTGTACGGCTCGCGCTTTCTGGTGCGGAAGGCATCGCGGGTATTGTACTTTTACCACTACATTGCCAACAAAGGTTTGACGCTTCTCTCGAACTTGTGCACGAACGTCAACATGACCGATGTGGAGACTTGCTACAAGGCGTTTCGCGGCGAGATTATCCGCAACATGAAGATCACCAGCAGCGGATTCGGATTTGAAATTGAAGTTACGGCGAAAGTGGCAAAGCTCGGAGTAGCCATCTACGAGGTGCCGATTTCTTACCACGGGCGAACTTACGAGGAGGGCAAAAAGATCGGCGTCAAGGACGGGATCGCGGCTCTCTGGTATATCTTCCGGTTCAACTTCTTGTGCAGCCTCAAGAATTCCTTCACTGCACTTCCAGAAGCAGGAAGCGCACAGCGCGCAGCTAAACACAGGCGCTTGTAGGCTCTGAGCGCTAGTGGTTGCGAAGGCGAATAGCATTAAGGGCGAGTTTCCCATGCATTCTTGCTGCGGGGCTTGCGCAATGAACTTCGGCATCCATGGGTTTGCGGGTGCGAGCAGTTTGTTCTTACGGGCGAAGTGCACGAATAGTGGGCCGGACAATTGGTGGAAGCTAGACCCGGTAGGTTATAGGCACTGCGATCGGTGCGGAGTTTCAAGTTCAAAGTTAGAGCACGGAGATTCTTAATGGGAAGCAGTTCTCAACCCGGGGGCAAGTGGACGGGGAAGGTTGTCTTGATCACAGGCGCATCGGAAGGGATCGGTGCGAGCTGCGCAAAATTGTTGAGTCAACGCGGCGCCAATCTCGCGTTGACGGCGCTGCCGGGCGACGGGTTTGAGAATGAAGATTCCGGCTCGCAGCTCATTGTTGCAGGGGATATTACCTCATCGGAGACCAGGCTCGAAGTGGTTGAGCGAGCGATGGAGCGTTTTGGCCGGATCGATGTGCTCATCAATAATGCCGGCGTTGGCCAGTACGGCTACCCCACCGAAGTGGACACGGAGATTTCCAAGCGGATGTTCGACGTCAACGTCTTTTCGCTTCTCGCGATGGCTCAACTCGTGATACCGCATATGCGAACAAAGAAATCGGGCACGATCGTCAATATTGGATCGGTTGGTGGAAAGGTATCGCTGCCCTGGGCTGTGATGTATTGCGCCACCAAATGGGCGGTTCATTGTGTCGACGACTCGTTGCACCGGGAACTGTCAGGCACAGGCATTCGCGTGATGAAGGTTTGCCCAGGGATTGTGGACACCAAATTTCGCGACCACGTATTGGCCGGAGCGGCGCCTGGGCAGGTGGAGGACATCCGTCGTGTGGTGAGCCCGGACCAGGTAGCTCGCGGCATCATTCGCGGGGTGGAACGCGGAAAGCGCACGGTTTTTGTTCCCAGGATCGGCATGATTTTCACGTCGCTCGATTTTTTTGCGCCGCGCGTGATGGATTGGTATTTGCGCAGGAAGTTCTGAAGATAGTGGAGGATTCCTGGGATGATGTGGCTGAAACGGCCGATTCCGGCCGCGCTGATTCTTGTTCTGGTCTGGGCTGTTTTCCGGCTTGCCTTTATTGCGCATACCGGTATTCCGCAGCCTCGAATCCATGATGAATTCAGCTATCTTCTCGGAGCGGACACGTTTGTACACGGACGCCTGGCGAACCCTCCGCCTTCGCTCGGCCAGTTCTTCGAATCGCCACACATCCTGGTGCGTCCGACATACGCGTCGAAGTATCCGCCGGGGCAAGCACTGGTTCTGGCTCTCGGGCAGCGAATATTCGGAGACGCTTTCTATGGAGTTCTGATCGGGAACGCGCTGATGCTGTTCACATTCTGCGTGATGCTGTTTGCCTGGGTACCGGGCCGGTGGGCTTTGGCGGTCTCGGCGATGTTTGGGCTGTGCCTTTCGGGGCGAATGTATTGGACATATTCCTATTGGGGCGGTTCGGTAGCCGCAAGCGGAGGCGCGCTTGTGCTTTTGGGCATTGGGATTTACCGGGCGAAACAGACGGCGCTCGCGGGGGCCGTCTTCGCCCTTGGCGCGCTTCTTCTCTTCTGGACGCGGCCGTTTGAAGGCGGGATATTTACGCTCGTGGTGCTGCTTGTTTTCGCCCGGGAGATTTGGACAAAGCGAAGCCTCCGGGCATTTTTCGCGGCGGCTTCAATCTTTGCGATCGGGATTGCGTGGACGTGCTACGACAACAAGGCTGTTACCGGCCACCCCTTGCTGTTGCCGTATCTTGTCCACCAGCGCCAGTACGATGTGGCGCCCGTGTTCTGGTTTCAGCGTTTGCACACTCAGCCCGCCTACTCTCATCCGCGGCTTGCGGGTGAACACGGAATTGGAGGAGAGGAGGTTGTGAAGTATGAAGAAGAAGGGCCCCGGTGGCAATCGCTGGGGATAGGCTTGTTTTCTACGCTGCAGACATTTGAATTGTCGCTCGGCATAAGCTTTTTGCTCACACTCATTGTTCCTGTCGCATGGCGCGATCCGGTCTTCCGAAAAATGACCATTGTTGCCGGCTTTGTTTTGGTCGCGCTTTCTTTGGAGACTTTCCATGCCGAGCATTACTCCGCGCCAGCATGGGCCGCGGTTGCCTTGATGATTGCGATTTGGGCGGAGCGGGCGTGGAGGTTGCGGCTTCACAGATACCGCGTTGGGGTGGCGTTAGTCCTGTTGGCTCTTCTTTCTCCGGTGTTGATTACCCTTCCGTCTCACTTCATCACCCTCTGGGCTCACCTGCCTGGGTTGTTGCATCGAGCCTCCGCGCCTTCCAACAGCGATGGAGTTGCACCAGTCGCTGCGCAAGGTGGGAGTGCAGATGCATACGGCGATTGGTCTCAGCGTCGAGCCTCGCTCATTCAACGGCTTTCAGCGCTGGACCGGCAACAGTTGGTGATTGTCCGCTATCCCTATCCAGACTGGAGAGTGGACGATGAGTGGGTTTACGACGGCGCCGATATCGATCATCAGCGGGTTGTTTTTGCGCACGACCTGGGGCAGGAACAGAATGTTGCTCTGCTTAACTACTACCCTGATCGGACGGCCCTGCTCTTGACGTTCGACCCTCGGTCAGGGCAGGAGCAGGTAGAGCCTTACCCTAACGCAGCCACTCCTGCGTCCTTGAACACTGCTCATTGACAGCAGGATCAACTCTTAGACGGCTGTCGCGCTGCTTCATCTGCCATTGCCTGGCTGGGCTTTTTCACAAAGGGTGGGACGCGATTTTACTTAATCTGCCCGCGACGTGATTTACCGGCACGAAATCACGCAACCGGGGATTCGCGGGAAGCTCCGGGTATCCAATCCTGCTATCGATCTGTCAATTTATCCATGAAAATCGGCCGGCGTGGAGATATCCCACGCGGGTCGATTGCGTTTGTAATGCAAATAAATCTTGATGCGTGCCTTCAGCCATTCGAGCAATGACTGATGAATCCGATTGTTGAGCCGGACGTAAACGCGATAGTGATTGCGTGTTGGCTGCTTGATGGAGAGGAACTCCCAAACAACGCGCATGCGCACAGATGCGCCGAGACCAAGGTGGTTGGCGAGAAGTTCAAAGACCGTGTCGCGGCGGAGCCCATGCGAGTAGAATTCTTCAGTCGATCCTTGCTGGCCGAACAGGCAATTGTTCCCGTGAATCCGGTAGAGAACTGTCGGCTCGGCTAGATAGTACTTCTTGGTCCCTGCCAGAGAGGCACCATAAATGATGGTATCATCGGCGCGAATCCGCCAGCGTGGCGCAGCCTGACGCAACACAGGCAAAAGAGTCAGGACGATGTTGCGCCGTATGGCCAGTGTGGACGTAATAGAGCCGATGAAGATTCGCTCTTTGAGCACTGCGATGACAGAAAAGCCGAGGTCGAGATCCTGCGGCGCGTATTGCACTACATCGTCCGCGTCGCCAAACTTGCGATGCGCGGTAAAGATGAATCCAGTGTCTCGATGCTCGTCAAAAACCCCGGTCACTTTCTCGATATGATTTCGTTCATATTTGTCGTCGGCATCCAAGAGAAAGATGATGTCGCCTGCGGCCTGCTCCATGCCTAGAACGAATGCTGCCAGTTGGCCACCGTTGCGCTGACGCAGGACTTTTACCACGCTGTGGCCAGCGTACCGCTGCTCAAGGATTCTGGGTGTATCGTCGGTTGAGCCGTCGTCGACGACGATGATCTCCAAAGGCGGCACAGATTGCGCAAGCGCGCTCTCGATAGCTTCCACAACAAAGCGGCCGTAATTGTAGCAATTGATTAATACGGACACTGTGGCCATTGGTTATCCTGGATCGTTGCCTAGGAAAGGGGACAACGGGTCTTAAGTGTAATTACCTTCAGACTACCACGCACTTGATGGACGGGTTCTGGAGCGTTTTCAAGATCTGGCAGGCAAGAACGAAGGAGAATGCCCGCCGCTTCAATGCGGCCGGCCCGGCAATACAAAATGCTCGGCACAGCGAGGCTCATAAGAATCCCCTGGCATTTTGATGGGACTATCGTAGGGCGCAGGCTCGCCTTCGATGAGGCGCTGCGAGTAGAGCGCGCGGTTCCCGCAGGCGCAGTAAGCGATGCATTCTGTGATGCTGCCCCCGTACGCATTCACAAACCACGCCAGGTTGAGCATCTCTCCGAACGGGATTGCTCGAAAATCCAAGTCGAGCCCGGCGACGAGCACATCGTGGTTTTCATCAAGAAGGCGCCGGGTCAGCGGGAATAACTCTTCGACAAACTGCCCCTCGTCGATGGCGATGCATTCGACACGCTTGCCAATCTCAAGCTCCTTTTCAGAGATGGCCTGAAAGATAGCCCAAGGGTCATTGGATTTGAATTCCAGCGCGTGCATCTTGCCGTGCCCGCGCGGATTGCGGCTCTCAACCACTCCGGGGCCCCCCTTGGTGTCGTCACTGGGCTTGAGAACCATGACATATTGGCTGGCGTACTGGCGGCGCATATCGGCGCGGCGCAAAAGTTCAGCAGTCTTGTTGCTCCTCATTGGGCCCAGCATCAACTCCAACTTGCCTTGCATCCGGGTACACTCTCCATAAATCGAATCATATTTGACGAGGAAATCTCGGGCAGACTGCGTTGCTCTTCTGCGTCATTGAACAGCCCAAATTATACCGCCGCCGCGAGATTCCAGAGCGTTTCTGCCAATTCCTGGCCGCTCTCCGGCGCTGGTCACATGCAGCCGTCCCGAATCTCCACAAACCGCACCGCTCCCCCCCACAATCGAAACCGTCTACAATCGAGCCATGAGAGTAACGGTGGGGGTCTCCGGCGGAATTGCAGCCTACAAGGCCGCGGAACTGGTGCGCGCGTTGCAGCGCCACGCGCTCGAGGTCCACGTGGTCATGACGGCGTCGGCCCTCAAGTTCATCCAGCCGTTGACATTTTCTGCCCTCACCGGTCATAAAGTCATCAGCAGCCTCTGGGACGATGCGGGTGCAGACGATGGCTCCAGCGAAGCCGCAAGCGAGCAAAATGGCATCGAGCACATCGGCGAGGCGCAATGGGCAGATGCGCTCATCGTGGCCCCTGCCACGGCCAACATCCTGGCCAAGTTTGCCCACGGCATCGCCGACGACTTCCTCACCACCATGTACCTCGCCACACGAGCCCCGGTATTAGTGGCTCCGGCGATGAACGTGAACATGTGGGAGCACCCCGCCACGCAAGCCAACCTTGAAATCCTGCGTCAGAGAGGCGTGCGCGTTGTCGAACCCGGAACAGGCGATCTGGCCTGCGGCATGGTCGGCGCAGGCCGCATGGCCGAACCAGGAGACATCGCTGACTCGGTGCTGAACTCCCTGGGCCGCCGTCACGATCTGGCGGGCGAAATCGTTCTTGTCACCGCAGGAGGCACGCGGGAGGCTCTGGACCCGGTTCGTTTTCTCGGCAATCGGTCCAGCGGCAAGATGGGCTATGCCCTCGCCGAGGCTGCGCAAAGTCGCGGTGCAAGGGTCATCCTCATTAGCGGTCCTTCAGAGCTGCACCCGCCCTCACACTGCGAGTTGCTCAAGATCACCACAGCCGACCAGATGCGCAAAATTGTGCTTGAGCGCATGACCGAGGCTACGCTGGTGATCAAAGCCGCCGCGGTGGCGGACTATCGCCCGACGATCGTCTCCGAACAGAAGCTCAAGAGAAGCGGCTCCATCATTCTTGAACTAGCCCCCACTGAAGACATTCTTGCCGAAGTGGTGCGCCGCCGCCGCCCCGGCCAACTGATTGTCGGCTTTGCCGCGGAGACCACTAACCTGATGGCCAATGGTCGCGCCAAGCTCTTGAGCAAAGGCGCGGATGCGATCGTAGTCAACGATGTCTCCGGCGATGCGGTGGGCATCGATGCGGATAGGAACGCAGCCACGTTTCTCACCCTATCCACTTCGATCGAGCTGCCTGAGATGCCCAAGCGCAAACTTGCCGACCGGATCCTCGACGAGATCGTCACCCTGCGGCGTCCCCGTTCGATGGTGCTGGAGATGGATGAGCATCAGGGGGAGAGATCATGGGCCGATGAATCGACCGCCCAAAAAGCGAAACAAGATCAGGTCCGCGACAAGTCGGCTGCCGTCGCCACCCGGCCGTCGTTCACCGGACAACTGATTGTGGAGTAGACCAACGTGGCGCGAGCGCTCGACCCCGCAACCCGCGAAGCTTTGCTTGATCGTGTCCGCTTTTACCGCGACCTCGGCCTCACCGAGTTTTATCGCCGCCCGGTCGACCCCGCGCTGCTCGCCCAACTCGCGGCTGAGCCAGGCGGCCTCGCCGCTCAAGAGCCCACAGTCGACGCGCCAAATGGCTTCCTTTCTGAGACCTTGAATTCGATTCCTCAGCCGGGCTTCCGGCCCGCCTCAACTCAGCCCATCCTTTCCAAGGAGGACGCTCCAATTTCCGCACGCAGGTCCATTTCCTCGCCCCCGCATATTGCCGCCGTCATACCCGCCGCCGAACGCGGGGCAGCCCTTCAACTGATCCGCGAAGAGATTGGCGACTGCACCCGCTGCGCGCTCCACTCGGGCCGCAACAAGGTAGTCTTCGGTGACGGCTCACCCTCTGCGCGCCTGATGTTTGTCGGTG
>Ga0302320_10006486_pt1 | contig 25954 bp, 16 predicted proteins | sample Bog_T0_3_FD_202130 | JGI IMG/M metagenome (GOLD analysis project Ga0302320, IMG submission 202130) | Peat permafrost microbial communities from Stordalen Mire near Abisko, Sweden - Bog_T0_3 | ecosystem: Environmental > Terrestrial > Soil > Wetlands > Peat | place: Sweden: Abisko, Stordalen Mire... | reverse complement strand
CGATGGAATCACCGTGAGCGTCGGGGGCGGAGGAGGCCGCAGCGGATTCGAACAAGGGGCCGGGAATGGGAGTCATTCGGAGGGCGTCAACGCCGGATTGTCCTGGCGCCGCTACTCGGCGACAGCCAATTATTCGCAATCCGCCGGAACCTCCGTGCTCACCTCGGCGGGACTGGTTGCCGTGCCGCTACCGGTTGTTTCCCCCGCCGATCTGATTGTCTTCGACGGCAAAAGCTACGGCGCCAGCATTGGCATGAGTCCGATGCGGTACCTGAACATCAGCGCCGGCTACAGCAAGGCGAACAGCAATACGGTTTCGCCGAACTTGAATAGCGCCAATCAAACCGAGCTCTACAACGCAGTGCTCACGTACCAATTCAGGAAGCTTTATTTCAACGCGGGAGCCACCAGATTTTGGCAAGTCGTGGGCAACTCGGGCACGCCACCCAGCGTGATAACCTCATATTATTTTGGGGTCACCAGATGGTTCAAGGTGTTCTAACACGGGCGCTGAAGGGAAGTCTGGGCAGTTTGAGGTGCCTTGTGTGCGTCGTTCTTCTGCTCGCCACACCTGTCTGGGCCGCGAGTAAGAAAGAGAAGACGGCGGAACCTCTCCCACCCGATTTGCTTCTGGAAGGCGAACGCAAGCTTAGCTTTGAGCAGGCGTTCAGCTCGGAACAGCAGGTGAGGGGGAAACTAGGATTCTGGACCAAGTTCGTTGACGTTGTGGCCGGCGAGCCGTTTTACCGGGAGATGATACGTCCCTACGGCATCGCGATCGATTCGCACGGGCGCGCCATTATTACCGACCCCGGCGCCAAGGGCATTCACGTTTTTGACTTCGAGCAGCACAAGTACAAGTTCATCCAGCGTGCACAGAAAGAGAAGGACCCCATGGTGGCGCCACAGTGCGTCGCGGTGGATGCCGAGGACAATATCTACGTAACGGATTCCGAGTCGGGTAAGATTTTCGTCTTCGACGCGAACGGCAAGTACAAGCATGCCCTCGGCAGCCTGAAGGGCGGCGAAGGCTACTTCAAGCGGCCCACTGGAATCGCGGTGGATTCGGCTGCGCAGCGGATCTACGTCACCGATACGCTGCGCGACAAGATTTTCATCCTGGATATGCAGGGGCAGGTAATGCAATCAGTCGGCCAACACGGCACCGGGGACGGCGAGTTCTACTTTCCCACCGAACTTCATCTCGCCGATCACGAACTATGGGTGATCGACGCCATGAATTTCCGGGTGCAAATGCTCAGTCGCGACGGAGAATACAAGGGAAAGATCGGCCAGGTCGGCGACGAGGTGGGCCAGATGTTCCGTCCGAAAGGCATAGCGGAAGATTCCGAGGGGCATCTTTACGTCGTCGACGGGCGTTGGAGCGCAGTGCAGGTTTTCGATCGCCAAGGCGAGCTTCTTTACTACTTCGGGAGTAACGGGACCGAACTGGGTGAATTCCAACTGCCCTCCGGGTTATTCATTGATCGCAAGGATCGCATTTATGTGGTGGATTCCTATAACCGGCGGGTTCAGGTGTTTCGCTACTACGGCCGACCGAAGCAAGCGGAAGGGGCAGTACATTGAATAAACTTGCATTCCTTTGCACCGTGAGTCTCTTGCTGGCGGCCTCCGTTCAGGCGCAAGTGCCCAGGACGGACGTGATGGGCGTCCATGACATGGGGCCGCATGGCCAGTCGCCGATTGTTGGTGGTTTGACCACCTGCATGTTCTGTCATGCTCCGCACTCCGGATTGCACGCGATCAGGCCGCTGTGGAGCCAGAAGCTGTCGACCGCGACGAACTACTCGCTGTACACCAGCGGAACCCTCGTGAACAAACCACAGATTCCCACCCTGGGGTCCTCCAGCAATCTCTGTCTAAGCTGCCACGATGGCACGGTTGCTCCGGGACAGTCCACTCCCTGGGGCAAAGTCCAGATGGTCGGTTCCATGTACGGACAGGATGTGTTTGGGACGGACCTGACGGGCGTGCACCCATTCAATTTCAAGCTCCCACTGCAGAGCTCCACCAATCTCATTCCCAGCCTGACATCGAGCGGAGTGACGGGGAACCCGGCGGTGAAGTTGATCGGCGGCAATGTGCAGTGTGCAAGCTGTCATGAGCCGCACGCGCAATCGATCGACCCGGTAGCCCAGAATTTCCTTGTGATGAACAATGCAGGCTCCGCGCTCTGCCTGGCTTGTCACATCTCCGCCCCGAACAATGTGACTCTCAACGCTAAGGCGCCGGTAGCCAAGAGTAACGAGACAAAAGGAGCGTCGACGAGCGCGGTCAGCAAACCGTTTGTCGGTCTCCAGGCCTGGACGAAAAGCGTTCACGCGCAAGCTGTGTACAAGGTATCCAAGGGATTGAATCTCGGACCGTACGGCAATACCAAGCTCAATGGCTGCCTGTCTTGCCACGCGCCCCACAACGCTCCGGGCGCGGCCTCCATCCTTACCGGGCCACTGCAACCCGTGCCGAACATGGACTCGGCAACCCAGAACTGCATTACCTGCCACAATGGCGGCTCTAATATTTCACCGGCCACTCCCAATGTGTTTGCCGAACTTGCCAAGACGGGCCATCCTCTCCCGCAGGGAAGTAACAGGCACACCGTCGGAGAGGGCGCGGTGTTGAACAAGAACCGGCACGCGACCTGCGTTGACTGCCATGATCCGCACTCGTCACAGCAGACAACCGCGTTTTTATCCACGCCCCTGCGGGCGTCGCAATATGGTGTCAGCGGGGTGAGTGCTACCGATGGCACGACGGTTGTAAGTCCCGCGGTGAATCAGTTTGAAACCTGCCTGCGTTGTCACAGCACCAGTTCCGGCAAGCAGGTTCTTGCCGCATTTGGATATCTGCCGACGCGAGCCGTGACCGCCGGAGATCCGCTGAATCTGGTTCCCCAGTTCAGCATTAACTCGAGGTCGAGCCATCCCGTAACGCATGACAGCAACAGTTCGCTGCCTCAGCCCAGTCTGCGCAAGTTCATGTGGAACCTGGACGGACATACGCAAGGGCGGGCTATGAGCACGCGCATTCTTTGTTCGGATTGCCATAACAGCGACGATAACAGGGAATTCGGCGGCCCCGGACCCAACGGACCGCATGGTTCAAAGTACAGCCATATCCTCGAGCGGCGCTATGAATTCAGCCAGGTAACACCGGGGGTTGCTCCCCTTGCCGGACCGGGAACCACCATCCAGAATCTGCTGCCCGCCGTCGTCGATGCCGGTGCCGGAGGTCCGTACTCACTCTGTGCCAAGTGCCACGACCTAGCGAATGTGCTTTCAAACGCCAGTTTCAGGCAGCACGCCGTGCATATCAACGGTGGATTCTCCTGCTCGGTCTGCCACACATCTCACGGGATGGGTGCGCAATCGGCAACCATCTCAGGCGAGCGCCTGGTGAACTTCGATCTCGGTGTAGTGGCTCCCAACGACAACGCGAGGGCTCCAGTTTCCTACAATCGGGCCAATAGTACCTGCACTCTGAAGTGTCACAATTACAATCACGATGCCCATGGAAGGGTTACGCCAGCAAGCGTGGGAAAAGCGCTCAGCACGGGCAAGAAATCCTGAGAGAACGAGACACGGCAGGCCTGGCCGGGGGCTGAGGGCATCGCCTCGCGCCAAAATTCCAGCCTGCACGAATGATGACCATGCCAACGCTTGACGAAGAGTTTGTCCTGCCAACGCGTCGCCACCTCTGGGACAGCACTGCCTTGCGTGTGTTTGCCGTGTTGTTGTTGCTGACTGCGGCGCCGCTCTATGAGGCGTTCCGGGTCGCCGCGTTCTCGAGCGACGATATCTGGTGGCATCTGAGCACGGGGCTCTGGATTCTGCAGAACCACGCCTTTCCGCGCCACGGCTTATTTTCCCAGAGCTTTGACAGTCCCTGGATCGATTCCAGTTGGGGATTTCAGGTGCTGCTGGCACTGGCTTACAAACTGCTTGGCCTGCGCGCGATTTGCCTGCTGCTCATGGTCCTCAAGTCGGCCTTGGCGGCCGTGACGTTTATGTTGGCGGGTGGCTGGCGCAGAAATTTCTGGGTTGCCGTTCTGCTCTCGGTCGCTGCCCAGTACATTCTCGTCAATCTGCAACCGCTCCCCCTGTCTTGCTCGATGCTGTTCTTCGGGATTGAGTTGCTGCTATTGCTCAAGGGTCGGCGAGATAAAAGCGTGCGTCCTCTCTTCTGGCTTCCGCTTCTTTTTCTCGTGTGGGCCAACCTGCACGTCCAATTCGCCAATGGCCTGCTCCTTCTGGTTCTCTTTCTGGCCGCAGACATTACGGAGCGTCTCTTGCGTCGCGCGGGCTTGGTCTCCTCCTCAGTGCCTGCATATTCGCTGGCGAAGGCCCGAACGGCCGCCGGGCTCTGCCTGCTTGCAACGCTGATTACGCCCTATGGCTTTCAACTTTTTCCGGAAGTCATGGCGACGGCTTATGGCGCCGCGCAGTTCAAGTTTTACGCCGAGGTTACGGCTCTCGATTTTCGTCGCCCCCAGCACTTCGCATTCCTACTACTGGTGATGGCTGCTTTCCTCGCGCTCGGGCGCCAGCACTCGCGAGATATCTTCAAGATCGGCACGATGACCGTCTTTGCCATGCTTGCATTCCGTGTACAGAGAGATGTCTGGTGCGTGTTGTTCCCCGCCATTGCCATAATTTCAGATGCTATGCCGGATGGCGAAAGCGGGAACGAACTACCGGAGAGCCGTGCGGCGTGGAAGTTTGAAAAGCCGCTCGCCGTTGGGCTATCTGTGCTGGTGGTTCTTCTGGCCTTCGTTCGCGTTCCCAGCAACCAAGTCCTCATGAGCCGCGCCGCTGCGGCGTTCCCGATCAAGGCCTGCGACTTCATACGCGCCAATCGGCTTCCGGATCCGCTGTTCAACAGTTACGCATGGGGTGGCTTCCTGACCTGGTATCTGCCGGAGTATCCGGTGGCGATCGATACCCGCCTGGGTTTGTATGGCAGTGAGGCGAACGAACAGTATGTCAAGACGGTGAACGGCGAGGCCCGCCTGGAAGCGAACCCAAGTTTCGTTCAGGCTCGCACCATCCTGCTGGAGCGTGGTTCTGGATTGACGAAAGCACTCACAACCATCCCCGTCTTGCGCGACCAGTTTCGCGTGGTCTATCAAGACGACCTGGCGGTGGTGCTGGTCCGGCAGTAAGCGTCGGAGGCGAACCCCCGGCGATGGGTCGCGCCTGCCTCGCTCAATCGCGAACAAACACCACAGCAAGCTGATCCTGATAGAGGATGTGAAAGCGTGTGTCCGCGCCGAGAAGGTTTGCGAGGGGCCCTTTCCGGGGAAGTAGTACAACGCCAGCCTCGTTCAAGTAAGGATCCGAGGTGTAGGACTCGCCCTGCGAACTGTTGTAGGTGCGCAAATCCAACTCATCGCCATAGAGGTCGTTGCGGCCATCCACGACCACTGGATACTGAGGGAGATACCAGATCAGAAAACCTCCCCAGTCCAGGGTATTGTAAAGCGGCCCGGGCACGGGATTCATGCGCAGAAAGTTGGCGGCGTTCACCGGGTACTCGTAACTGATCGCGCGGTCCAGTTCGCGGGTGCTGAAGCCAATATTGCCGGCGGCCAGAAACATCAGGATCGCCACCATCGCAGCGGTGGCTGCCATTTCTGGAACTTTCAGAACCGGCCTCGCAGCCTCCTCTCCCGGCAGGTAATCGGCGATGAAGGCCGCGGCGGCAATCGCCAGGAACCACGCGTCGCGCTGGGTGCGGAACGCAATCACACTCGCAATGATCAGCAGGGAGAGCTTGAAGAGGTCCAACTTGTTTCGCCAGCCAACCACGAAGAAGGCCGCTGCCGTCAGCAGGAGGAGCAGGTAATGGGTGAAAAACTTGAAGTCGAAGGCCGCCAATTCGATGATCATGAAATAGGGCACGTGCGAATTCGAGTACGCCGCCACAACCTGATACAGATGGTACGAGTAGGGCCCGATGAAGGTCGCCAGAAAACAGGCCGCGAAAATTCCGGATAGCTTCGACAATGCAAGCGAGGGTGGCTGGGCGAATCGTAGCTCAAAGCCAGCCGCGCTTGCCGCACGCTGCACCAGGTTGGTCCCCACAAACAGTCCCACAACAAGCAGTCCGTAGAGGAACTGGATGTGAATGTTGGCCCATAGTAAGAAAACCAGTGGCAACCAGTAGAGCGGCTGAATCCGGCCGGTGCGCTGGGCTTCGAGAAGCAGCGCGAGCGTGATCGTATAGAAGATCATCGTAAAAAACACGGGCCGCGGCATAAGACTGAACAGATAGGCGAAGCTGCCGAGGAACGACAGAATCCATGCCACCCAGAAACTCCCGCACAGCCGATGCAGCGTCCAGAAAAGCACGAACGCGACGGCGACGGTCAATGCGATTCCAAAGAGGGCGAATCCCATTAGTCCGAACCATGCGTAGCTGCGCGAAAGCAGGACCTCATAGCCCCAGCTGTATGCAATCCACGGGTGAGTCCCCGCGGTGCGCGAGAAGATTCCGGTGAAAGGAACCGCGTGGTGTTCGACGATCCAATCGCCAACCTTCAGGTGCCACCAGATATCGGGGTCGCGGACCGTCGTTCTGGAGGCGAACGCAATGGCAGCAAGCAAGGCCATCCAGCCCGAGAGGCAGAATAGCTGCAGGGCGCGCAATCGCAGCAGACCTCGCAATTCCCGAAGCACACTCATAGATTGAAATACCTCGAGGTGTTTCAATCCTGCCCAGCGAGCCGAAACTGTCAGTCCGAAAACTCGACGGACAGCGCGACGCCGGTCCCATGGGCCACTATCCTCGCCGATGACGATGGACAAAATGGGACCAAGTCGTCGCACAAGCCGCCACGTCGGCTCGCAAGAGGAGGAGAAAGCCGCCAAGCTTACATGGCAGGCTTGTCAGTCTTGGTGCCAGCGGGCATCTTCTCGTGTTCTTTCGCGCGGGCGATCATCTTCTCCACCTGGGCTCGGCCGGGGTGGTTCGGGTTCGTCTTCAGCAGGGTCTGCCAACTTGCGATGGCGCCCTTGGCATCGCCCTTCACCTGCCACTGCAACATCCCGAGATTGTAGAGTGCATTGGCATACTTGGGATCGATCTGCAGCGCCTGGTGCAAGCTGGCGATGGCTTTGTCACCGGCCCCGCCGTAAAACTGGGCGTTGGCCAGATTGGTATATGCCTGGGCAGTGGGTTTTACGTTGGCTGCTTTCTCGAAGTACTTTGCGGAATCGTCAAACTGGTGCGCCGCGAAGTAAAAGCTCCCCACTTTGGTCAGAGTATCGGTATCGTTGGGGTTCTTGGCCAGTTCCTCCAGCAGCGGCGCAACCTTCTTTTCGGCCATTGCCTTCATCTGTTCCGGTCCCGGAGGGGTGCTCGGCGCCTGCGTGCCATCTGGCGACGCGCTGCCCATGGGATTGCCCGGTTGAGTCACGGCAGGTGCCGAGGCGCTGGGTGTCTGGGTTGCCGTCGATCCCCGGAAAAGATATCCCAAGGCTACGCCGACCAGTAAACAAAGCACAGACATGGTATAGACCTGAACCGAACTCCAGCCGGTCTTCACGGATTGCGTTTCATCACTCATTGGATCCAAGAACTCCTCTTGCAAAAAAAATACGCCCCGAAATTCGTTTCTCGCCAGACCGCTTCGCATGGATAGGAAGGAGAGAATACTCCAGAACAGTCAGACTTCTGTTTCTAACATCGCAGTCATCATGCCAAAGTCCCGTTTTCGAGTGAGAATTTTTCTGCGTTATTTTTCAAACTGTTATCAATGTCTATTATACGAACTTAGGCGCTCATTGGCCGTCATGCGGAAAATGACGCTTTTTCAGTTGGTTTTGCCCCACTCACGGATAGGAAGGGGAGGAGTGATTGTGTTGCGGCGGCCATGGAAGCGTGAACTCGCCCGGCTTGAACCTGCACGTTGCCAAGGCCAGCCCCGCAATGATCCATGGGTTCATACTTTTTCGCTATGATGTGGGAATGACTTCGACGCCAGCAGCGTTCCCATCGTCTGATTCGTCCGTGCAACGCCCGGCTGGCACGGCGCGCGTCCTCGCGGTTCTGCGGATCATAATGCTGGTTGCGCTTTTTTCGGTTGCCGCCCTGCACGAAGCAAGACATCTGCAATCGCTCACCGATCCCGGTGTCTGGTTGCAATTACGGACGGGCAACTGGATACTCACGCATCATTCCCTGCCGCGCTCGGGACTGTTCTCGCGCTTGGACACGCTCCATTGGACAGATGCGACCTGGGGTTCGCAGGTGCTGCTGGCTGCGCTTTACCGCCTGATCGGGTTGCGCGCGATTCCCGTCGCACAAATGGTCTTCGGCGTCCTATTCGCAATCTCAGCATTCCTTCTTGCCGGAGGGCGCAGGGGCGGATTCTGGTTGGCGGTTCTGCTCTCGGGTTGCGCCCAGCTAGCGATGGTTCCTTCTCTGGCGCAGTTCCAGTTGCTCAATGCGACCTTGCTTTCCGCGGAACTCTGGATGCTGTTCGCAAGCCGTGCCAGCGGGCGACGAAATCTGCTCTTCTTCGTGCCGCTGCTAATGCTCTTCTGGGCAAATCTGGACTGGCATTTCGTCTTCGGCCTCCTGGTGCTGTTTCTCTTCCTCGGTGCGGAAGTCGCTGCACAGTTGCTGGGAGATAAGGTTCGCGTTTCCATGGACGCACCGGTCCCCCCATTTCGATTGGCATTGATTGCCACGCTTTCGCTGATTGCCTCCGTTCTCACGCCGTATTCCTATCTTTCCTACTCGGTGGCCTGGCAGAACTGGTTCGGAGAAACGGAACAGGCAATCGCTCCGGAGCTGAAGGCAATGGACTTTCGAACGCCGGAGCATTACCTGCTGATGTTGCTCGCGATGCTTGCGTTCCTCGCGCTGGGTCGCCAGCACTTGAAGGACATATTCAAGGTGACGTTGCTTGTGCTCTGTGCGAGCATCAGCTTCGCCATGCAGCGCGATGCCTGGATGGTCGTCGTAGTTTCCGTCGCAATCCTGGGGGAAGTGCTATTCCCCTATGCAAGCCGTCCGGAGGAGCCGTCGGATTCTTCGCGCGGGTCATCGTGGGTGGTTGCGGTCTGCGTCCTTGTCGTGTTCGGTGTATCGGTGGCACAGATTCCAGCCAAGACTGAGACGCTGCTTGAGGTGACTTCCCGGAAACTTCCTGTCCGGGCGTGCGATTTCATTCGCCAGAACCACCTTCCAGCTCCCATCTACAACGAATTATCGTGGGGCGATTTTCTGACCTGGTATCTGCCCGACTATCCTGTCTCCATCGATGACCGCTACGAATTGTATGGGGATGAAAATCTCACGCCTTACTACGAGGTAATGGCTGGAATGCGTGCTTCGTCGCTGGATCCTGAGTTCGCGTCCGCCAACACGATCCTGCTCGGCAGGGAGAACAACTTGCTCGGCGTTCCGGAAACGTACCCGAATCCCGAGGAAGTGTTCCAGAAGGTTTTCCCGGGCTTTCAGCAGGTCTATCGCGATGACGTGGCGGTGGTTCTGACCAAGCCGAGATAATTTCCATTTGAGTTTAACTTGCGGCCGCTTGGCTCCGGATAGGCCTGCGAGCCGGTCGGATGTGGTGGAATCCAACTCAGCGGCGGCCGAAGATCGTCGCGTTGGAATCCTCGTAGACTACCTCGAAGCGCGGATCAAATCTGAGGACCGTGGCCAGAGGCTTCGTTCGATCCAGCAGTACGCACCCGGCCTTGTTGAGATAAGGATCGTTCTTGTATTGCAATGCGTCTTGAGCTCTATGGAACGTGCGGTCCAGAGCGTCGCCGTATAAGTCATTTCTTCCGTCGATAGCGACAGGGTACTGGGGCAAGTACCAGATCAAGAAGCCGCCCCAGTCCAGGTTATTGTACAGAGGCCCGGGCAGCGGATTCCTGCGCAGATAGTTGGCGGCATCCACTGGGAATTGCGCACTGACCGTTTGATCCAGTGCGCGCTCGTTGAACTCAAAATTGCGCGAGAGCAGGAAAAGAAAAACTACAAGCGTCACAACTACAGCGCTATTCTCGATCCACGTTTCTTTTTCGTCCTCCTGGGCCGCAGGAAAATCGGCGATGAAAGCGGCAGCGGTAATCGCCACGAACCAGCCATCACGCGCGGTCCGGAATCCAACGACGCTGGCGAAGCTCAACAGCGCGAGCTTGAATGGATCAATCTTCTTTCGCCAGCCAACTGCGACAAAGCCGGCGCCGGTAAGCAGTAGCTGAACAAAATGATTACTGAACCGAAAGCTCAGCGGCTGCAACTCAACGATCATCTCGTAACTGTAGTGCGCCCTCGAATAGGCCACCACCACCCCATAGAGATGGTAGCCATAGGGTCCGATGAACGTCGCCAGCAGGCATCCCACAAACAGACAGCTCAACGGTTTTATCGGAAGCGGCCCAACGGCGGGCACTGCACGCTGTATATCGGATGAATCGGTCAGGCTTCGGGCTGACTGGGCGGCGACAAACAATCCGAGCACGAACAAACCGTAGATGAACTGAATGTGAAGGTTGGCCCAGACCAGGAACAGCGCCGGAAGCCAATACAGCCTCTGCACCCGGCCATCGCGATTCGTTTCCAGAATCGCAGTCAACAAGACAACGTAGAAGAGGATAGAAAGGAAGACTGGCCTGGGCATGAGCACAAATAAAAAGGTGTACAGCGTGCATGCTGAAAGCAGCCACGCTTCCCAGAAGCGTCCCGACAGTCGGCGCAAGCACCAGAAGACGGCGTAGGCGATCGCCAGAGTGAGCGCGGTTCCTAGCAGTCCGACCCCCATCAGCCCAAACCAGCGGTAGGCGCGCGACAGGATTACTTCATAGCCCCAGCTATAGGCAATCCATGACCGCTCGGCAGCCGTGAGAGAGAAGATGCCAGTGTGGGGGACCGCCCGGTTTTCAATGATCCAATCGCCGACTTTCAGGTGCCACCAGATATCCAAGTCGTGGACGCTGTACTTCACGTCCACGCAGACCTTGGCGACCCAAACGAGCATGCCAGCCAATGCGAAAAACCGAAGCGCACGCAGCCGCAGCAATGTCCGCAGTTCGTTCCGCGCGTTCATTCTTGGCTGCACCTCGGGAATACTCGATTGAAGTCAGTATCGCATCGCAGAATGACTTCCGGAAGAAGGTCCTCTGCCAGAATACTGGAGAAATCAGTAGATCCAAAACTCGGCATCGCATGAGCTGCGACGCCGCATCGCACGTCGCGCGGACGAAACGCGCCGTACGATTGCAGGTATGGGCAATTCAGTCATCTGAGATGGACGCATAGTTGCTCGAACCACCGGTGAGGTGTTCTCCTCTGATATGGTCTCCATGTGCATTCGGGGGCGGTGGTCGTCGCAGGCCCACGTAGCGGCGGGCAGGTTTGCCTTTTGGCTTGGCGCATTTGAAATGAAAAAATCATGAAGAAACAAGCGATCATCATTGGCGGAGGGCCCGCGGGTCTGACGGCCGCTTACGAGCTCCTGACCCGGACCGACATCCATCCCATCGTCCTCGAGCGCTTCGACTACATGGGCGGAATCTCGCGCACCGTGCAGTACAAGGGCAACCGCATGGACATCGGCGGTCACCGCTTCTTTTCCAAGAGTGACCGCGTCATGAACTGGTGGCTGGAACAATTGCCGCAGGAGACGCCCGGCCAGTCGGAGAAGCAGGATGACGTCATGCTGGTCCGCGGGCGCAAATCGCGCATTTACTTTCTGCGAAAGTTCTTCGAGTATCCCATCCAGCTCAGCAAGGCGACGCTGACCAATCTGGGACCGGCCCGCACCGTGCGCATTGGTTTCAGCTATCTGCGCTCCATGCTGTTTCCCATTCGCAAGGTGGAGAACCTGGAGCAGTTTTTCATCAACCGCTTCGGGCGTGAGCTTTATCTCACGTTTTTCAAGTCCTACACCGAAAAGGTCTGGGGCGTTCCGTGCGGCAAAATCAGCGCGGAGTGGGGCGCGCAGCGCATCAAGGGTCTTTCCATTCGCAAGGCCATCGCGCATTTTCTGAAACAGTCCGGCAAGAATGGGGACATCGCGCAAAAGGGTACCGAGACTTCGCTGATCGAACAGTTTCTGTACCCCAAGTTTGGCCCCGGACAGATGTGGGAGAAAATTGCCGCGCGCGTCCAGGAGATGGGCGGCGAGGTTATCACCAATTTCGACGTCACATCCGTGGAGGTGAAAGATGGGCACATCGTGGCCGTCGGCGGCCAGGCTTCCGATGGCACCGCGCGCCGCTTCACGGGCGACCATTTCTTCTCCACCACGTCGGTAAAGGAACTGGTGCAGGCCATGGTGGCAGGCGGCAGCAGCGTGCCATCGAACGTGCGCGAAGTGGCCGGGAATCTCCAGTATCGGGATTTCATCGCCGTGGGTCTGCTGGTGGATAAGCTGAAGGTGCGCGATCCGGGCAGCCGAGCCGGGCAGTTGGTTGCAGACAACTGGATCTACATACAGGAGCCCGACGTGCTCATCGGCCGGCTTCAGGTGTTCAACAACTGGAGCCCATATCTGGTTTCCGACCCGTCGAAAGTCTGGCTGGGCGCCGAGTACTTCTGCTATGAGGGTGACGAGCTGTGGACGCGCTCGGACGAGAGCATGGCAAAGCTGGCTGCCGACGAGTTGGCAAAGATCGACATTATCGAACGCCAGGATGTGCGCGACGCGGTGGTCGTCCACATGGCCAAGACCTATCCCGCCTATTTTGGCCACTATGATCGCTTCCAGGAAGTTCGTGACTACGTCGATGCGATTGCGAACCTGTACCTGGTTGGCCGCAACGGCATGCACAAATACAACAACCAGGACCACTCGATGCTCACAGCGATGACAGCCGTGGACAACATCATCTCGGCCCGTAGCGACAAGCGAAATATCTGGGATGTGAACACCGAGCCGGATTACCACGAGAGCAAAGAAAAGTAGCCTGGCAATACGTCCTCGGTGCGCCCCGGTTGCAGCCCGAAGGAAGGCCGCGGCCTGATTCCTGCTGCCCGGTGATTGCCGTCACACCGTTGGCCACGTACCGGAGGATACAGTAATAGCGACGGGGTGAGCTCATCGCCCGGTCCGGCGGACTTGCGGGTGAGTGTGCGCGCAGACAACTGGGAAAGTTGGATTTCAAGAGGCGGGGACAGTGGTCCCGACTGGGAATCCTGAGTGAACAGACTCGAAAATCGGCAGGTGATGCGCGATATGCCCCATGACCGGTTCTGCGACGTAACTACGCAGTCTTCGTAATTTACTCGAAACAAACCACTTGTCCGGTTTGCTGCAATTGGCCCACCAGTTGCAACCCAATATGAGTGCTTTTCAAGGAGTAGGAGCCCGGCATGGGTTTGAAGTTAATCTGGAACAAGTTGTATCAGACGCTCGCGGCGGTGCGGACGGGTATTTTCCTCATCATTATAGTTGGTGTTTTCTCGGCGATTGGCACGGTCATTTTGCAGCGTCCCACCTCGGAGCCGGCCGACATCCAGCGCACCTATTCACCAGAGACTCTGATGTGGCTTGACCGTCTCGGCCTCACCGATATTTTTCATGCCTGGTGGTTCCTGCTACTGCTGTCGCTCTTCTGTGTCTGCCTGATCTTCGTTTCGGTGGACCACTGGCCGAACGTCTGGAAGGTTTACTCCAAGCCTGTCCGCTTTGCCGAGTCTCACTTCCGTGCGAGCCTGCCCCGCACGGTGAAGATTGCGGTGACGGATGAAGCCGGTGCACTGACGCTTGTCGAACGCGTGTTGAGCCGCTTCGGGTTCAAGCCGGAGCGGGTGACCGAGAACGGCGCCACCGGTATCTATGCGGAGAAGCAGCGCTTTTCCGTCTTTGCCGTCTACCTGGTCCACCTCAGCCTGCTCTGCATTTTTGCCGGATACATCGTGGATGGCATTGTGGGGTATCGCGGCAACGTCAGCGTGCCGGAAGGTCAGGCACTCGGGCAGATTACTCTGCGGGACAACCGCGGCGGCGAGAGCAAGAAGACGCTTCCATTCCTCATCCGCTGCGATGGCGCCGGGGAGGAGACTTACGCTGACGGCAGTCCGAAAAAATGGTGGTCCAAGCTGGTGCTGATCGAAAACGGCAAGGAAGTTGCCGCCAAGACGATCGTGGTGAATGATCCCTTCGTGTATCAGGGAATTCGCATTTATCAGTCGAGCATGGGACAGTCGAGCACGCCCAAGACGCTGACCTTCGCAGCCACCGCGGCCGCCGGTGGAGAGCCTGTGATGGTTGAGGTCCCCTTGAATGGCAAGGCGGCGCTGGCAGACGGAGAGAGTCTCAGCGTATTGCGCTGGGTTCCCGATTACTACGTTCAAGACAACGAAGTGTTCAACAAGTCCGACGAGCCGGAGAATCCGGCGGTGCAGCTTGGCCTGACGAACGCCAAGGGCGAGACCAAGAAACTCTGGATCCTCTATTCGAAGTTGAACAGCACCAAGGGACAGGATGCGCCGTATGAGTTTGCGCTGAAGAACGCAACCTGGGCGAAGTTTACGGGTCTGGAGGTTTCACACCAACCCGGGCAGTTTGGAGTCTGGATCGGCGTCGTGCTGATGGCTTTCGGTCTGGTGATCGCGTTCTACACCCAGCACTCGCGCATCTGGGCCACCGTCATTGAAGACGGCAAGGGCGGCAAGCTGCTCTGGATGGGTGGCACCACCAACAAGAACCGCGACCGCTTCCAGGCAAAGTTTGAGCTGATCAAGACGGCCCTGCAAGAACAACTCGGCGACGGAGCCGCAGCCAAGGCCAAGCAGAAAAATAGCAAAGAGAAGACGCTGACCCAGGCATAGAGTCCAGGGCCAACCTTAGGAGTCATAAGTTATGTCAGAAGCACGAGTGGAACAGCAGCGCCCCGCCAGTGGAGCCGCCCTGCTGGTTTTGGTAGGACTGGGAATCGCCTTCGCGTTGCTGGTGGCGTTGCTGGCTGCGGCCAAGACGCACTCCGGTCCCATCTATGGCGAGGCCAACATGCTCTATGCGGCGCTGGTTCTCTATACCGGCGCGGCAACTCTTTACATGGGTTACGGAGTGACGGGGATTGAGCGCTACGTCAGCGCCGCATCTTTGCTGACGGTGCTCGGCTTCATTGCCAATACCGCTGCCGTGGCACACCGCTGGTCGGTGGCTGGCCGTCCGCCGTTCTCCAACATGTATGAGATGTTGCTCAGCTTTGTCTGGACACTCGCCCTGTTGACGCTGATTGCCGAACGCGTTTACAAGGTGAAGATCATCGGATCGATCACCATGCCGATCACGGTGGTTTCCGTCATCCTCATGCAGCTACTGCCCAGCGATGTGCGGCCCCTGGTTCCGGCGCTGCAGTCCACATGGTTGCAGGTGCATGTCACTCTCGCCATGCTCAGCTACGCGGCCTGCGCGGTCAGCTTTGCGCTGGCCATGATGTTCCTGATCCAGGACAACATGAAGACCGAATCCTTTCAGGCGCTGACTTCGGCGGGTATGGTTGCAATCTACGCGTCGATCCTGCTGACGCGCTTTCACGCGGGCGCCCTCGGGGTAACCGCCTACGATATGGAGTCCAAGTCGGAAGTGATGGTTTCGCGCGGGCACCCGTTGTTCATCCAGATTCCCGACCTGGGCTGGCTTTACCTGCTGGTGCTGCTCTCGGCGCTGGTGCCGCTGGCACTGTATATCGTGGGACAGATCAAGAAGGATGCATCGTTGTTCGACGTTGCCAGCAAGGGCATGTTTATCACCCTGATGCTGCAGGCGGCCGGGCTGGCGATCTTTGTCGCACGCGTGAAGAACGGCCAGTACGGCGCACCCGAGGCCGATGGGCTTTACTCGACCGCGCTACCGGCCAATCCCTTCCTGCTGGCGGGCATGGTGGGCAGTATCGTCGCCGGTCTGCTCTACCTGCTGCTTCTGTGGAGACGCGAAGGCCTGCAGCGCATGATGCCGTCGGCCGACGATCTGGACCGCGTCACCTACAAGATTATCTGCATTGCATTTCCCCTCCTAACCCTGATGATCGCGGCGGGGGCCTACTGGGCGAATCAGGCGTGGGGAAGCTACTGGAGCTGGGATCCGAAAGAAACCTGGGCGGCCATCACCTGGCTGGTGTACGCCGGCTATCTGCACATGCGCATCACCAGGGGTTGGAAGGGCCGCCGCGCTGCGTGGTTTGCCATCCTGGGATTTGCCGTGGTCATCTTCACATTCTTCGGCGTGACCTATCTGCTGCCAGGCTTGCATGCCTATGCCGCGGGCTAATCCTGATTGCTGAAAATACGGCCGCCGCGCTCCGTCGCGTCGGCCTTCTTCTTGCCGTGGCGAGCCTGCCGGCCGGCGGATTGATTTTGCATTTCGCGCCCGCGCCCGGATAATGGAAGTAACTCTGTACCCTCCGAGGAGAACCTGGTGAGCCAACTTAGGCTGAACTGGCAAATCAAGACTTTGCTGCCGGTAGCGCTCGTGATGATCAACGGGTTGCTGCTGTTCATGCTGGTCACGCTCACTCTGGAGGATCCGGCGCGGAATCAGGTCCTGGCCCTGGCGGCCGCCGGGGGCATCGTAATCTGCGCCGTTCTCTTCATGGTGCTGGCGGTTGTGATTCACCGCCCGATGGTCGAGTTGCAGGAAAAGATGGCGCGGGTGCGCTCCGGCGATTTGTTTGTAAACGTGAGCTTTGCCGACCGCAACGATGAAATTGGCGACCTCGGCCGTCACTTCAACGAAATGGTGCAACAGTTGCGCGAGAGCAGCGAAGAGATCGAACGGTTGCACCGTACCCAAATGTCGCGCGCCGAGCACCTGGCGACGCTGGGGGAGATGGCGGCGGGATTGGCCCACGAAATTCGCAACCCGCTGGCCGGCATTGCCGGGGTCATGGAAATTGTCGGGCGCGATTTGCCTCCCAACTCCGCAGCGCTCAGCGTGCTGGGCGAAGTGCGGCACGAGGTGGTTCACATCAACAAGATCGTCAGCGAGCTGCTGGAAATCGCGCGTCCCAAGCCGCCCGTCTATCGGCTGGGAAATCTGGTCTCGGTGGCGGAGCACGCCACCCTATTTGCGCGCGATCAGGCAGCGGCCAGGAAAGTATCATTGGAAGTGATCGGCAATGAAGCGCTCCCGGACATTGAGTTCGATAGTGGACAGATCCACCAGGTGCTGCTCAACCTTGTGCTGAACGCGGTGCAGGCCTGCAGCGAAGGTGGCCGTGTTCAAGTCGAGTTCCTGTCCGATGAACAAACCGTCACCGCGAAGGTGACCGATACAGGCAAGGGAATTCCGCCGGCGGTGCTGCCGAATATCTTCCGGCCGTTCTTTACTACCAAGGGGAACGGTACCGGGCTGGGGCTCTCCCTGGCGCGGCGCATCGTGGAAGATCACGGCGGACGGCTCGAAGCAACCAGTGAACTCGACAAGGGGAGTCAGTTCACTTTGGCACTTCCGAAAACCAGACCCACGGAGTGAATGGGGACGCCGGGAAATTACGAATGCCTCCACTCGATAAGTGCTTCCGTGATAATCTCAAAAGCCAACTCAGAATAAACAACATAAATGCCGAGTGAAAAAGTTCTAATCGTCGATGACGAAAAATTAGTTCGTTGGTCCTTGCGCCAGAAGTGCGAAGAGTGGGGATACCAGGTTTCGGAAGCCGAGAATGGCAACGACGGGCTGCGCCTGGCCCGCAATGAATCCCCCGACCTGGTGCTGCTGGACGTGCGCCTGCCGGACATGAACGGCTTGCAGGTGTTGCAGCGCCTGAAGCAGGCGGGCGACGCGCGCGCCATCATCATGATCACGGCAGACCCACAACTGGAGGACGTAAAGCAGGCACTGAAACAGGGCGCATACGATTTCATCGGAAAGCCGATCGACTACGACGAACTGCGGGTCGCAGTGAAGAACGCGCTGGAAGCGACCAAGTTGCGTTCGGAAAACGAGACGCTGAAAAAAGAGGTTCTGCAGCGCCGCCGCGCCGCCTACCACGATGTGGTCGGCGAATCGCAGCGCATGCAGGACCTGATGTCGTTCGTCAACAAGGTTGCTTCCAGCGAAGCCACCACCATCCTCATCCAGGGCGAAAGCGGCACCGGTAAGGATCTGATCTCGCGCGCCATTCACTTTGAAAGCCGCAGAAAAGACAAGCCGCTGATCGTCATCAATTGCTCGGCGATTCCGGAAACCCTCATGGAGGCCGAACTCTTCGGCCACGAGAAGGGCGCATTCACCGATGCAAAATCGATGAAGAAGGGATTGTTCGAACAGGCTGACGGCGGCACGCTCTTCCTCGATGAAATTGGCGAGCTCTCCGGGCTGTTGCAGGCCAAGCTTCTGCGCGTGCTGGAGGAGCAGGTCATCCGCCGGGTTGGCGGCGTCAAGGACCAGGAAGTGGATGTGCGCGTGATTGCGGCCAGCAACCGCGATCTGGAGCGCGCGGTGCGCGAGGGACAATTCCGCCAGGATCTCTACTACCGTCTGGCGATCATTTCGCTCTTCCTGCCGCCGTTGCGCGACCGCCGCGAAGACATTCTGCCGCTGGTGCACTTCTTCATCGAGCGCTACAACAAGCGCTTCCGCAAGTCCGTGCGTGGCATTACCGCTGAAACCAGCGAACTGCTGACCAAGTACGAGTGGCCCGGCAATGTGCGCGAACTCAAGAACGCAATTGAACGCGCCATGATTCTCGAAGACGACGACATGCTGCGTCCGGTGTACCTGCCATTTTCCGTGGGTTCGCCTCTCAGCAGCCTCACCGCCTTTGAAGTTTCATCCGGAGGCAATGTCGCGGCCGGAGCAGGATTCAACCCGCACCAGTCGGACATCCAGATCGTCAACGGAAAGAACCTGCCGCGGCTTTCGATTCCCGATGGCGGCACCAGCCTGGAGGAGATCGAGCGCACCTTTGTCGAAATGGCAATGCAGCAGGCGAATCGCAACCAGACACAAGCGGCCAAACTGCTCGACATCAGTCGCGATGCGCTGCGCTACAAGCTGAAAAAATTTGGCCTGATGCATTCGGAAGAAGAAGAGGTGGGCACGCCTCCGCACTGAAGCGGAGGAGTGTCCGAGAAGCCGGAGTGCGGGTCTTCGCCGAGGCAAGCCGCGGTGGGATCCGGTGGTCAAGGGGCGGCCCTCGCGGCCGCTTCTTGCTGCCCATTTCCGCCCTGAAAGTTCCCGGGAGAGCGTTCTTGCGGGCGTCGGCTCGGCAACCAGAGATGGGGCATCGCCCGCACATCTGGGGCAATTTCCACAGAGCGGAAGCCGAGTCTTGCACAAGCGGAGTATTCGCAATTCCTAAGTGTTTGAAACTAAAAAGTAAACTCCCGTCGAATTTACTTCCCGTTTGGCCCTTCATGTGCCCTTTCCTTAGCGACGAGGGAGATTGTCTTGGAACCGACTTTGGTGGTGATCGGCATTAGTCTGCGCAGTGCCAAGCTGGCCACGCGCGAGCGCTTTTTGCTGACCTCCGCCCAGCGATCGGAGGCGCTCTCCGCGCTCGGCCGCTCGGATGCAATCGACGAGGTGATCGTTCTCTCCAACTGCAACCGCACGGAATTTCTAGTCTGGACGCAGGATGCCTCCGAAGCCGCCAACTCGGTACTCCGCTTCCTAACCCGTTCGAGCAATTTGAAACTGGTGGAGTGGTCGAACTACTACCGCCTGGTGGGCGATGCGGCCGTGGCCCACGTCCTGCGCGTGACGTCGGGAATGGATTCGCCGTTCTTCGGTGAGCCGGAGGCCTCCAATTCAATTCTTTCCGCCTGGCAACAGGCGCAGCGAGCCAGCACGACCGGGCGATTTCTCGATGCGTTGATGGCCAAGGCATTCAGCGTGTCGGCAAGATTGCGCCAGGAACTGGGATCTGCCTCGATCCAAGCCAACGCGGCAGAAGCGGCGCTTGCGGTCTGCCGTGATGCTTTTGGCGATCTGAGCCATAGCCGCATTCTCATCCTTGGTGCTGGACAGATGGCACTGGCCGCGGTGCGCCAGTTCCAGAGTGCGGAGACCGGTGAGATCACGATCGTAAATCGCAACTGGGAACACGCTCAGCAACTCGCCCGGCAATGCAAGGTCAAGGCGGCGCACGCCGAAAGTCTTTGGGAACAGGTGCTGCGCGCGGACGCGGTTGTCTCCGCCGCCGCGCAGCGGGTGCTGCTGACGCGCGAGGAAATGGAAGTCGTGCTGCGCGAGCGCAAGGACAAGAAGATCGTTATCGTGGATCTGGCCGTACCGCGCACGGTGGATTTTCAGATTCGCTCCCTGGACGGAGTTACCGCATACGATCTCGACGATCTGTGCGGCGCCCTGGACAAGCAGGAGCACCGCCGGGCCATGCTTCCGGCGGCGGAACGCATCATCGCCGAACAGGCCGTGGGCTTCCGCAGCAAGCTTTTGTCGGAGTCGGTTCTGCCCACGATTTCAGCCGTGCGCGAAAGACTGGAACTCATCTGCCAGCAGGAAATGGATCAACTGAAAGAGCAATTCGGACCCTTCACCGAAGATCAGTCGGTCGCGCTGGCGGCGCTCTCGGCGCACATTACGCAGCGCATCTCGGCAACCATGGCGAGGCAGTTGAAAGAGATGCCGGGCCGCGCCGAATTGACCACTGCGATTCAGCAGCTCTTTCAACTTGAAGTTGGAAGTTCGAAGGTCACGCTGAAAGTCGGCGACTAGTCAGGCGTTTCCGGCTGCCGCAGTCCTGAACCTCCTCGGTCCATCTGTTTCGTCCTCCACAATCCCAAATCGAAATCAATTCACCTTGTGCCGATCCGGAACCAGGCGCGCTCGATGGTTGCGCGGCCCGATGCTATGCGCCGACTCAGGGGCCGTTATAGAGAGCAGATGCTTGGTGGCGGCTGCTATATGGAGTTCGCGCCGCGCACATTGCGTTAAAGCAATTTATCTCGGGAGGGTGGAATGAAGCGCATTGCCTTGATGTTCGTACTTATTGTGAGTGCCGCAACTTTGTCGCAGGCGCAAAGCCGCTGGTCTTTCAAGGGCACCGTGACCAGGATGCGAATGACCGATTGCGCAGCGCAGCACAGTTTCATGGCCACCATGTCCGGAGTTCCCGCTCCCGCTGGAATCAGTTGCCCGGAGTTCACGGTGATGAGCGACAAAGTCGTGTACGTGGTTCTGGGTCGGCACGCCGAAGAGTTTATTCCGCTGGCGGAGAACATGGAGTTCCTGATCCGCAAGAATGAACTCGTGCTGTTTTCCGACGACGAGAAAACGAAGGCGCATTTTGTGATTCGGCAGATGACGCTGCGTGAGGATTGGGATCGCGAAGAGCAGCGCAAGCAACTTGCGGCAAGAATGATGGAACGCAGCGTGAACTACGAATTGCGCGATCCTCCGCGCGCCTCCATTATCAGCACCAACGCAAGATGATCGCTGCCGAAACATGGGGACGCGCCGCCGCCCTCCGCGCACGCGCGTCCGCATGAACGCACCAGCCCCGCCGCGATTCCCCAACGCGCGCGGGGCTGTGCAGTTGTGAACCACTATTTCCCGCAAACCCCACAGCAACTCTGGTCTCACTTCACGCCGATTGAAAACTCTGAGCACTTACCCCGCGCCGCCCCTGCCGGATGAAGATGGAAAACTCTGAAGACGATTCGCTGATTTGGAAATAGAAAAACGCGGAACGTGGAACCGGAAGTGGAGAGCACTTTCCGGGCTTCGCCGGGTGTGCGCGCAGGACGTGGAAACTGAATGTGCGATTGGAAAAATCCGTTTGCCTTGATGAACGAAGGAGTTCGCGATGCAAATTTCCACGCGGAGCCGAATCGCACTTTTCCTGCTGTCGTTGATGGCGGCCGTTGCGCTGTCTGCCATTCCCGTTTACGCGGCGGATGAAACTGAGTACACGATCCGGAGCAGCGTCAACGAAGTGCGCCTTGCCTTCGCGGCCTCCGACCGCCAGGGACATGTCATCAGGACGTTGCAGAGTTCCGACGTTGCTGTGGCGGACAACGGAGCGATCATCCGCCACTTTCGCAGTTTTCGTCCGGCTTCGGAAAGCCCGCTGGACATGGTGATCCTGCTCGATGCCAGCGACTCGGTCGCGTCGCAAATACCAGCGGAGATCGCGGCGGTCAAGAGTTTTGTGGAAGACTCGGCATGGGGAGAACACGACAGGGTGTCGATTCTTTCCTTTGGCGGACTGCGGCCGGAGTTGCTCTGCGCGCGCAACTGCCGCGCGGAAGGCGCACGGGTCAAGCTGGACAGTCTGCGCGCCCACGGCGTAACGCCACTGTACGACGCTCTGTTCCAGGCGGCGAAGATGCTGGAGAAGAGCCGCGATTCCGAGTCGCGTCCGGCGATGATTCTGTTCTCCGATGGCGCCGACACGATCAGCATGCACTCGCTGCCCGATGTGCTGGAAGCGTCGGAGAATCTGCAGTCGGCGATCTACTCGGTCAACTCGCGCTCGCGCAGATCCGGCGCGGGCAGAGGAGACGACGTGCTGGACTATCTTGCGGCGTGCACCGGCGGACTGAGCTTTGGGCCGGGGCAGAACGTGAAGGAAGTCTTAAGCATGGTGCTCGACGACCTGCACAGCGGCTACGTGCTGACCTATGAACTGCCCGAGCGATCCGCGGGACAGCACGCGGTGCGCATTCTTCCGACCAGCGATCCGAGGCTGCAGTTTCGCTCGCGCCGGGCGTACGACGATACTTCAAATGAGTAGAGGCACAAATGAGTAAGAAAACGGGTACATCCGGCAGAGGGCAAGGGACGGCAAAAAAGCCTTCGCGGCGGCCCAACGATTGGCGAGATGGGTAATGGTTTGGAAGGCGAATGTTACCAGTTCGGCAATGGTTTTGTAAGGTTCCAAAGGATTGCCGTTCTGGTTAGCTTGCCTCCCGCAACCATTGGCGAGTAAGTCAATGGTTGCGGGCTCTGGCGGGGTCGCCGTGGACTGGTCTCACAGGGAGCGGAGGTAGACCTCGGTCAGCTCTTCGGTGGAGAGGACGACGGGATTTGCTTTCATGCTGCTCGCGATGGCGGATTTACTCACCACCTCTTCGGCGTCGCTCTTGCTCATGCCAAATTTTCCGAGCGACGGGATTTTCAGTTCGAGGGTGAGCTTGCGTATGAAGTCGACGCCGTCCTCCGGCTCCGCAGCCTGGCTGCCGGTGAGGCAACGGGCAACCGTGCGGTAGCGATCGAGCGTGGCGACCGACCGGTCGTTGGGGTTGGACTTGAGGTGGGCGATGTTGGCGGCCATGCCGTGGCCGAGGATGGCGGCGCAGACGGCTCCGTGAGGCGCGGGGAACATGCCGCCCAAAGGTCCGGCGAAGCCATGGACGACGCCGAGTCCGGCGTTGGCCAGGGCAAGGCCACCGAAGAGGCTGGCCAGCGACATGGCGGTGCGCGCCTCCATGTCCGTGCCATCGCGGGCGGCGCGCGGCAGGGCGCGGGCGGCGCCGGGCATGGCTTGGATGCAGAGAGCGTCGGTGAGGGGATTGGCGCGCAGGGAGGTGAGCGGCTCAATGAGTTGGGTGAGCGCGTCCATGCCGCCCCAGGCGGTGGGGTCCGGCGGAAGGTCGCGGGTGAGATCGGGATCGACGATGGCCGCGACGGGCAGCATGGTGGCCGAGCGCAGACTGACCTTGACGGCGTGCTCAGGCGAGAAGAGCACGGCGTTGCGGGTGACTTCGGCGCCGGTGCCGGCGGTGGTGGGCACGGCGATGCAGGGCGCGCTGGGAATTGCGAGGGGCCGGCCCTTGCCGATGACCTCGAGGTATTCGAAGAGATCGTCGTGGTTGCGCAGGAGTGCGGCGACGGCCTTGCCGGTGTCCATGACCGAGCCGCCGCCGATGGCGATGACTCCGTCGCAGCGCGCCTCGATGGCCTGGGCAATGGCCTGGCGAATCTGGGGAACGCTGGGCTCGGCAGAGACGGTGAAGGTCGAGACCTCGATATCGGCCTTGGTCAGAAGATCGATGACCGGCTGCACGCGAACGGCCGGGGGGAAGGTGACCAGGAAACAACGGTGGATGGCGCGACGCGCGGCGATGGCGGGAAGCTGGCTGACGGCGCCGCGTCCGAACACGATCTGTTGCGCGGTGGCGAATTCGAAGGATTGCATGGGATTAACTCCTGAGCCACCATCGTACAACCGGCGGGAAGCTCTGCGCGGGAAAATGCGGCACGAGCGGGAGCGATTCCAGAATCGGGAGGTGAAGGACGAGAAGAATCAGAGGGCTGGCCGAAGCGAGGGAAGCGGCGCGGGGGATGACACCTTCAGGAAAGAGGATGGCGTGTGGGCCGGGGACGGCTGCCGTGAGGCGTCAAGGCCGAGCAGCGCTCGCACGCGGGGTGCGAGCGCTGCTGGCCGGGAAACGCGGAGCAGGAGCCGGCTGGCGGCTACTGCAGGGTGACGAGGACCTCGATGGTGCCGGAGCCATGTTCGAGTGAGCCGAGCGCCTTGCCTACGACGGCGCCGAGCATGCGGTTGCGGTCGGTGCCTTTCATAGCATGGCCGGCGGTGGAGGAGGAAACCAGGAGATCGCCGCGATGGATGGGACCATTCTCGGCGGTGACCTTGCAGGGCACGATGCCGACCATGGCGAGGGGAATCTCGGAGGCCAGGCGCGGGTCATCGGTACCGTGAGGCATGGCGAGGATTCCGGGCTTGGTGGCGTAGATGCCGGCGACCAAGGTGGAGTAGGGCTCCGAGACCTGTTTGAACTGGCGATCGCGCGTGGGATCGACGGTCATCAGGTCGCCGGGTGCGTAGGAGGAGGGCTCGCCTTCGACATCGACGGACTCCGCGAAGTCAGCGCCGCTGGTGGCGGTGCCGCCGTTGAAGAAACCCTTGCCGGTAGAATCCACGCGGAAGACGTTGGTGGTGGTCCCGCTGGTGGCCACCACCTGGCCGACCACGAGATTGCCGCCGACGCCAGCCTGAAGGAGAGCCGCATTGCCGACGCCGCCGGCAACCGGGACGCAGCCAGAGTTGTTGCAGGTGCTGCCGACTCCGTAGGCCACGAGGCCATAACCGAGGCCATTGAAGGACTGGCCGAAGAGTCCATAACCAGCGGGGCTGAAGACCTGTCCCTTGACGCCGACGGTGCTTCCGGTAGCGCCGGCGGAGTAGCCGAGCACGCCGACACCGGAGGTCGAATAGACGATGCCTTCGACCCCGGCGACGCCGCCCGAGCCAACCGTGGAAACGCCGGCGATGGGAACACCCGGTCCGGCTGTCTGGCCAACGATGGCGGAGGCGGCCGACGTGGTGTTGGTGGCAACCGCGTAGATGACGTTGGCATTGGTGTCGCCGGAGGCCGAGACCGCATAGATGGTGTTGGGCGACAGGCCGGTGTTGTCATCCTCTACCGTGAGTGCGGAAGTATAGGCGCCGGTGCCGACGTTGATGGTCTGCGGAAGGGTGAAGGTATTGCTAGCCACGATGCTGGCCGCGCCGGTGACTTTGGCGACGCTGACGTCATGCACCTTGGCGTCGGTAATGCCGAGTGAAGCGACCGCGACGGTGGGGGCCGTAGCCGAGCCCGCAATCGTGATAGAGGAATCACCGGCGGTGACCGAGGTGACGCCGCCGCCACCGCCGCTGCCGGAGGCAGCCGTGGTCTGGGTGGTGCCATCAGGGAATTTGAAGCCGCCGGTGGTGCTCTGGATGATGCCGGCGACGGAAAGCGGGAAGGCCGGGGTGGTGGTGCCGATGCCAACGTTGCCCGTGTTGTCGATGCGCATGCGCTCGGCGCGGGTGGAGGTGCCGTTCTTGGTGGTGGCAAAGGTCATGGCAGTGCCGTTGGCGGAGGGGCTCCAGTTCTCGGTGGAGAGGAAGGTGACCTTTACTTTACTGCCGGGGAAGGACGACCCAGTGTATCCGGCGGAGGCGAACTGTCCGAGGTTGTCGCCGCTCTGGGTGGCCAGGGGCGCGTTGGCGGAGCCGCGTCCGGTGTAGAAGTTGAAGTTGGGCGAGTCGCC
>Ga0302320_10006485_pt1 | contig 25958 bp, 27 predicted proteins | sample Bog_T0_3_FD_202130 | JGI IMG/M metagenome (GOLD analysis project Ga0302320, IMG submission 202130) | Peat permafrost microbial communities from Stordalen Mire near Abisko, Sweden - Bog_T0_3 | ecosystem: Environmental > Terrestrial > Soil > Wetlands > Peat | place: Sweden: Abisko, Stordalen Mire... | reverse complement strand
GAAGCCGGGCCGAGGCTACCAAACTCGAGCAAATCGTATCCTGCGGGAGCAAATGCTGGCGGAAGGGAAGAAGAGAGCGTAACCGATTGAGCGCAGGCTTTCGATCACCTGTCCCAAAGCGGGATGGTGCTGGCTGAGGTGCCTCTGAACGGCACGGAAGATTTGAGCGGTACATGGGTTCTTCGCTTCCGCTCAGAATGACCCCTCAGGTTCGTTGCTGCGGAAGAATTCAAGGATGGCTTCTGCCTGCCGGGTGGTGACCACCGAGGTGAGCGCGGCGTAGTTGGCCTGCTTTACTGCGTGCAGTGAGCCGAAGTGTTGCAGCAGACGCCGGGTGGTCATCTCTCCTATGCCTTGCACCTCGCGGAGTTCGGTGGCGTGGTCGCGCATCTGGCGGCGCTTGCGATGGAAGGTGATGGCGAAACGGTGGGCCTCATCGCGAACCTGCTGGATGAGCAGCAGAACTGGGGAGTGACGGTCGAGAACGATGGGTTCGTCCTCCTGTCCGTAAAGATAGAGAATCTCTTCGCGTTTGGCGAGCGAGGCGACGGGCTGCGCGGCGAGTCCGAGTTCTTCAAGGGCGCGGGCGGCGGCGTGTAACTGTCCCAGGCCGCCATCGATCAGCACGAGGGAGGGCAAGGGCTTCTGCTCCTCGAGCAGGCGCTTGTAGCGGCGGGTTACGACTTCATGCATGGACTTGAAATCGTCGATGCCTTCGACGGTGCGGATGATGAATTTGCGGTAATCCGCGTTCTTCATCTTGCCGTCTTCCCATACCACCATGGAGGCGACGGTTTCGGTTCCCTGGATGTGGGAGATGTCAAAGCATTCGATGCGGGTGGGCGGCTCCGGCAGCATGAAGACATCCTGCAAAACGCTTTTCAGAACTTCAGTGCGTGGCTTCATGACACGGAAGCGCTGATCGTAGGATTGACGGGCGTTGGTGCCGACGAGGTCGATGAGAGAACGCTTGTCTCCCTTTTGCGGCACATCGATGTGGACGCGCGCTCCGCGCTTTTCACTGAGCAGAACCTCGAGGGCTTCGCGGTCTTCGAAATCCACCGGAATGTAAATGCAGCGCGGAATGTAATGGGCGTCGAGATAGAGCTGCTTCAGAAGAGTGCTGAAGAAGTCGCCCACTTCAAATCCGGCGGCGGTCTCCATTTCGCCGAGATCTTCCCAGAAGAACTCGCGACGGTCGAGCACTTTTCCGCCGCGCATGTGGAAGAGGTTGACGGCGAGCAGGTGATTCTCCCAGTGATAGCTGATGACGTCGATGTCTTCGCCGTCGGCCTTTTCCATGCGCTGCTTTTCACTCAACTGCTCGACGGTGACGATGAGATCGCGGTACTTGGCGGCGAGTTCGAACTGCATGGCGGCGGCGGCTTGCTCCATGCGTTGACGCAGCGAGTGAGAAAGTTCGGTGGGTTTGCCTTCGAGCAGCAGGCGCACGTCACGAACGGCTTCGGAGTAAATCTCGGGCGTGGTGAGGTCTTTCACACAAGGTCCGAGGCAGCGCTTGATGTGGAATTGCAGACAGGGGCGCGGATGGTCGCGGGTGAGGTCGATTTTGCAGGAGGGAATCAGAAAGCTGCGGTGAACGAGATCGACGATACGATAGGCGAGGCTCGCCGGAAAGTATGGACCGTAGTAGCTTCCTCCGTCTTTGCGCAGCTTGCGGGTGACGTAGATGCGCGGGTAGGGCTCGGCGGTGAGTTTGACGTAGGGATAGGATTTGTCATCGCGCAGGAGGATGTTGTAGCGCGGCTTTTTCTCCTTGATCAGGTTGTTCTCAAGCGCCAGGGCCTCGTGCTCGTTTCCTACCACGATGTACTCGATGTCAACGGCTTCGCGGAGCAGGCTTCCGGTTTTAGCGTTGTCACTGGCGCCCTCTACGAAATAGGAACGCACGCGCGAGCGAAGGTTTTTTGCCTTGCCGACATAGATGACCTCGCCCTCGGCGTTCTTGTAGAGGTACACGCCCGGATCGGTAGGAATCGTTTTGATCTTTTGATTCAGATCCATAGTCTCTGCCTGACGCTTACTTGCATGTGCATGGCTTCCGCGGGCCGTGGCTGGTATGAAAATTCTACCTTCGCGGGCAGGTTCTCCCCGGCCAAATTGTTGATTTTGTCTGCAAACTGCTGAATCGGCGCTGGAATGGCGTTGGCATCACGCGTGCAGTTAGTCTCATCGACAGTAGCAGGGGAACGCCTCGTTGAGATTGCACAATTCTTCGATTCCGCCCAAGGAGCTTTGCAAATGAATCGTATTCTACTTCCAGTAATTGTCGCAGGTGCAATGGCCCTGACGGTAGGCTGCGCCACCAAGAACTATGTTAAACAGCAGGAAGGCCCGGTAATCAACAAGGTTGATGAGTTGGATGAGCGCACGGCGCAGACGACTCGCGGGATCCGCGAAACCGATCAGCGGGCGCAGCAGGGCATCCAGGGAGTTGAGGCGAAGGCCTCTGCCGCCGACCAGAAGGCATTGGCCGCCCGCCAGCAGGCCGATCAGGCCCAGCAACTCGCGTCCAACGCCAATAACGGCGTGAACGACCTTACGAATCGCGTCGTTAACCTGGATAACTACCATCCGGTGACGGAAGCTGCGGTACACTTTGGCTTCAACAAGGCAGAGCTGACGAGGAAAGATCGCGAGTCACTCGACGAGATCGGCCAGCAGATTCCGAACGTCAAGGGTTACATCGTGCAGATCGAAGGGCGCACGGACTCGGTTGGCAGCCCCACGTACAACTATGATCTGAGCCAGCGCCGCGCGGCGGCAGTGACCCAGTACCTGGCCTCGCGCTATAACGTTCCTGCGCACAAGGTGTTCATCATCGGCCTGGGCAAAGACGCTCCGGTTGAAGAGAACAGGAGCTCCAGGGGACGGGCTGAAAATCGTCGCGTGGACATTCGCCTGATGAGCAACAACGTGGACGGGCAGAATGCCGCCGTCGGGCAATCCCAGGTTCCGCAGCAGACTCCCGGAGCAACGGCGAATCCGCAGCGCTAACAGCTTGCAGTAAGCGCCGGAAATTGGCGCACACAGAGGCCGCTCATCCCCCGAGCGGCCTTTGGTGTTTTTGCTCCAAGATGGCCCTTCAATCAAAATCCAATCAAAATCTGGAACAAGACCTTTAGTCAAAGGGAAAATCGATCACGGTGGAGAAACTTGGGGCGGTCGGGAGATTTGGGCGGGGATAGGGGTCCTTCGCGTTGCTCAGGATGACACTTCAATCAAGATCCAATCAAAAATCCAATCAAAATCTGGAACAGGACCTTCAGAGTTAACCGCCGCCCACGAAATGGACGATTTCAAGCTTGTCGCCATCTTTCAATGCCGTGGTCAGCCAATTTGAACGCGGAATGATGTCGCGGTTCAACTCCACGGCGACGCGGTCGCCTTTCATGCCAAGCTCTTCAATTAACGCCTCGAGGTTGGACGCCGTAAACTCCCGATCTTCTCCATTGATGGCCAGCCGCATAGAGACAAAATAGCAGAAGGCGTTGGCATTCTGTGCGCAGATATTCATATTTGGCAAGGAATGCCCTATTGACATTGCGAAAAGGTGACTTAATATGAGTGCAACATTTTGTCGCGATCTTGTTTCAAACAAATTGCGAGAGTTTGTTCCTTGCATCTGGTTTCGTTAGCCGCACGGTTTGGTGGAGGCCATGGGTCAGAGCTTCACATCCAGCCAGGTATCCGAGCGCACCGGCCTCACGCCACGGCAGTTGCAGTGGTGGGATGAGCAGGGGATCGTGGTGCCCGCCCGAAGCGGCCATCGCCGCATCTACTCCACAAAAGATCTTGCCGAATTAGCCGTGCTCTGCGACCTTCGACGCCGCGGCTTCAGCCTGCAGCGCATTCGCCGGATGATGGCCCTTTTGCGGCGCGACTTCGGACACCGACTGGCGGACCTCGCCACGCGCGGCCCCGGTCTGCATCTGCTGACCGACGGCGACAGTATTTTTCTGTGCGACTCCGAGAGCGGAGTTATCGATCTGCTGCGCAACACGCAACAGCCACTGCTTGCGATCTGCCTTGGACCGGTTCTGGAGCGCGTGCTGGCTCCAGATGGGGCGCGGCAGCCGCAGGTTCCCAAGAAGCGTTCTCAACCGGTGCGAGCGGCCCGTGCCGCCCGTGCCACAGGCCGGAGCTAAACAGGCAGTCTTTCCAAAGACAAATGGAGGCGACACATGACCGTCGAGATCAATTATCTCCCCCAGTGGATACCCGAACAGATGAGCCCCGGAACGGTCTTTGTACTGGACAACGCAGGCGAGAGCGGCGACGAGGGAGATCCATTCTGGGCGGTGCTCGCTTGTCCGTCATGCGCCACCCTTGGCCTGATCACGCGAAAACAGATGGCGGGAATTGTGCCGATCATCTGCGGATCCGACCTGTGTTCCGCGCAGTTTCACATTCATGGAGACGACATCATTCCGAGGTCGGCAAGCTGAGGTGGCGGGCGTAGAACGCGACCTAGAACGCGACCCAGGAACGCCCTCCAAGATTGACGTTACTTTCGATTCTTCCGTATGCAGGCCGACTGCGGCACAATGGAGAGCATGAGCGACTCTGGACTGCCGCACGGTGAACTTCCGCCCATCCCCGATGGCTGCGGCATTCTGCCGATTGCCGAAAACCGCATCGCGCGCGGCCCGCATCCGGAGTTGCTCGATGTGGTTCCCGAGGGATATGCGGTTCCTGATTCCACCCCACCGCCGGTATTGAATGACGCTTTGGAGCAGAGCTACCGAAGGGTTCTGGCCCGCGCCTATGGAATTGCCGCATGCGCTTTGCTGTTTGCGGCCGCGATGGCGGTATCGCTGGTGGATAGCCCGGCGCTGCAACAGGGATTCCTGCTTGACCGGCTGTCGGTCCGACTGATTCTGGGAGCGCAGATTCTGTTTGCCACACTTTGCAGCCGGTACGTGGAGAAACTTGCGATCCTTCCGGCGACGGTGCTGCTGTTTGCGTACGCCGCCTTTACGGCACTGGAATTTTCGTTGCTGCTCTCGCCGAAGACGCTGGCGATCATCTTTCTCTGCTCCGGGCTGATGTACGCGGCGACGGCAGCATGGGGATTCGTCCGGCGGACCGATCTTGCGCTTCCGGTCACCGCCATCTTCATGATGCTGGGCGGAGGAGTGATTCTGGCGGCGGTGAATTCACTGCTGCATACATCGAAATTCGTGTGGGGCCTGTGCTCGGTGGAGATTGTGATCTTTGCGGGACTGGGTGGCTACTTTGCGCAGCAGATTCGCGATTTCTACCAGGATTTCGACGACGACAACGCCGAGGGATGGAAGGCTTCGGTGCTGGGAGCCTTGCTGCTGCTCGTCAATTCGATCAATGTTTATCTGCTGGCGGCGGCGTTCCTTTCCCGCGAGGAACGGCAAGACACCGCTGACGACGAGCTTTAGGGAAATTCCAAAGAAGGTGTTGTCACTGGCTGAGGTGCCTCTCGACAGCCTTGCCTAGTAATTACGCCAAAGCATCTACTTGTGGGCGAGGAGGCACTATCCCGAGGCGGAAGTTGTCACCGTGCGCTTCCACTCACGGCCAACGTTCACTCTTGCGGTTGTTCGGACATATCCTCAGGCCACTGCTGGGCACCGTGCAACACACGCAAGATTCGCACGGTGTCGCCAGCGATGCGATAAGCGGCGATGTAGGGTGTGCGGTGAATAACCAGCTCCCGCGTTCCTTCGACGCGGCCAGGACGACCGATCTCCGGGAACTGCGCCAAGCCCTCAACCTGCTCCCGGATGCGATCATCCACGGCGATGGCCGCCTGTGGGCTGTCCGCTTCAAGGTAGTCGAAGATCGCATCGCGATCGGCCTGCGCGAATAGCGACCACTCCAGTCGCATCGACTATCGCACCTTGCGCTGCGCGGCGGCTCGCCGTCCGGCAAAGTGCGCCTCGATCTTCTTGTGCGGGATGCCGGGACGGGGATCGTCCAGCGCTTCCTGCACTTTCGCGCGGAACCACGCATCATGGCCGGCGGCGTTATTGGTTAATGCGAACGGGAGCGCGCCTTCGTTAGCGATCCGCGTCAACAGAATGCGCACCGCCTCCGAAACGGTGATCCCCAACTCCTCCAGCACCGCCGCCGCACGCTCTTTCACGTCCGGATCGATCCGCGTTTGCACCAATGCGTTTGCCGACATGAGAAAAGCTCCTTTGCCTTATTGTACTTCAGTTGAATTACAACGTCCATATGGAGAACTAAAGATTCCGGAGGCAACGGGTCTTTTGACGATGCTGGATGTTAGGTCCACGATAGGTAGCAAGCAGAGCAAGCGAACGAACGTCTGGCTAGTGGATACCTGTCACAAACAGGGCAAGTATCTCACTATCCCAAATCGGGAGCAGCTTAGATTGGGCAGAAGCGCTTAATTAGGCAAAGCCCGGAGTATCCCAGCTTCTTCGTTCGGCTGACAGGATGGCGAATCCGTCTCTTTTCACGGGGCATCTCACTTTTTGTGGAACTAACCAGCGGCTTCCCGGTAATACTGGTAGGACTACAGGTTGTCCGCAATGCCGTGAGCTCGATGCCGTTGACCGACACCCTTTCGGAGCCCGAACTCCTTCGTCTCGCCGTCTCAGGTGACGAGGATGCATTTGCTGCGCTTTATGAAAGGTTCAAGTCCAACGTGTATCGCTTCGCTTTGCACATGACCGGCTCCGCATCGCTGGCCGAGGATATTACCCAGGACGCCTTCATCACGCTGATGGAGGAGGGTGACAAGTTTGACGCGTCCAAAGGTCAGGTACTGTCCTTCCTGCTCGGCATTGCCCGCAACTTCGTCCGCCGCTCCTTCCGCTCTTCCAGCCGCATTGTGCCGCTGGTCAAGGAGAACGAGCAGGGAGAGGAAGTGGAGCTGGCGTTGGAGAGTGGGCACGACACGGTTGGCGAGGTGCTTCGCGGAGAGACCGTGGAACTGGTTCGCGAGGCCGTTCAGTCCCTGCCCCCTCACTACCGCGAAGTGGTTGTCTTATGCGATCTGTGTGAAATGACATACGCCGAGGCGAGCGCGCAACTTGAGTGCAACCTCGGAACCATTCGTTCCCGGCTTAATCGCGCGCACAACCTGCTTGCGAAAAAGCTCGAATCCCGCACCCAGCCCTCGGGCAAACAGGCTGGCGGACTTATACAAGGGTGTTTGCTATGAGATGTAACGATTTTGACGCTCACATTGACGAGATGCTTTCAGGCATCCTTCATCCCGACGCGAACGAGCATATGCGGCAGTGCGAACGCTGCACTTCGCATTATCACGCCCGTGCCGTATTGCAGGATGGTCTGCGGAAGCTGGCATCGGTTTCGGCCAGCGGCCCGTCGCGCTCCACGGATCGTGCGGTGATGGAATCTTACCGCCGCTTTCAGCAGCGACGTGGCGAATATGCGGCTGAGGCCGCTGCTGCGGGCGCTGGCGCAGGGGCGCGGATGTTCAGTTTTCCCAGCCGCGGTCTGGCTGCCGCATGGACAACGCGCACATGGTGGAGCGGCGCTGCCGCCGCGGCGCTGGTCTTTGCCGTGCTCGGCTCAGCGGTTCATCTCTGGCACGGAGTGCCGCCGGTGAATGCGCCGGTCATCGCAAACGCTCCGGCCACGCCTGTCAACGAGCAGAGCGCGTCGATGAACCCGCGGACTTCGGGCGCTGCCATTTCCGGCGGACGAACCTCCAATGCAATCAAGACGGCTGCGAGCGCTGCGCTGCGGATTGCGCGTCGTCCGGCGCAGCTTTCTCCCGCGGCAAATGTGCCCGCGACCAATGCGTCTTTAGCTGCCGCGCCTGAGGGCGGGGCGCAGCCGATGATCACGGCGAAGGCTCCGGCTGGCGCTGCGGCGGTCTTCGGGGAAGGCGCAAGTTACGATTCCACTCCGGTGACGCAGCTTTCGGCTGGCGTCGCGCCGGTGGTGCGCCTGGCCAGCACCGGCGCTGCGAATAGCGTGGCCCAGTCGGCCAGTTCAACGTGGCCCGGATACTCGAATCTGATGTACTGCGATCCCGTTGTGTGCTCCGGCCCCATGCAGGTTGTTCACATTAAAGTTCCGGTGGGGCAGGTTAAGCCGAACCTTGGCCAGACGGTGGGGAATTCGTTTGTAAACGCTGAAGTAGTGGTAGGACCCGACGGCGTTGCCCGCGCCATCCGGGTGGCGAATTAGGGCATGGATTACTGTTTGACTCGGTCGCAGAGCGAATGTTGTGGCTGGAACAGGTTGTGACTGAGCAGAGCTTCGTGCCAGCGATGCGGAGAACGCAATCCGTGCGGGCGCGGGGCTTGGGAGTTTCACGGAAATGAGCCTACGTTTTTTCAGCGCTGCTTCTTTAGGGTTATCGCTTTGTCTGCCGACTGCGACGTTGGCGCTGGCCCAGACGACGGCGCAAGCATCGGGCGCGCCTGCCTCTGACGATAGCGTGCCGACGATCACGGTGCAGATCGCGCCGCCGCCGATTTCAATTTCTTCGTCGCTGCTGGGAGTGTCCAGTCCGCTGGGCGCGCAACCTGCCATTGACAAGCCTATCTTTGCCGAGTTTGTCACCGAGCATCAGCAAAGCTTTACGGATGGCAACCATATTGCACGCGCCACCCACTCGAGCATCTATCGCGATGCACAGGGGCGGATCCGCCGGGAGTCGCAGCTTTCCATTCCGGGACTGCCCGCCGGTATCGCTGCCTCCACGTTCATCACCATTGTCGATCACCAACTTGGCTACGGCTACGTGCTTGATCCGCAGGAGATGGTCGCGCACCGGTACGAACTGAATGGTCCCGCGCCCTCGTACGTTGCGCGCCTTAGCGCCCAGGGAATGGGCAACGCACTGCTTTCGGATTCGAAGCAGCCTGGGGGCTCAGGCACGACGGCATCGGCGCCTGCGGCTTCTGGTGAATCGCATTGGCGTCTGCACGGATTTGCTCACAAGACGAAGCCTGCGAGCGATTCCACCGCACCTGCCGCTGCCGATAGCGGTTCGCCGAGTCATTTGAACTCCAGCTTTCTGCCGCAGGATATGGGATTTCCCAGCACTCCCACGATGCGCATTGACCAACCATTTCTCGCCGCCCCGAATCCGGTGAGGACGGAGAACCTCGGCGAGCAGATGATGCTGGGATTTCGCACCACAGGCACTCGCGTGATCACGACGTTGCCCGCCGGACAGATCGGCAATGACCGCCCTATCGACATTGTGAGCGAACAGTGGTTTTCGCCCGAACTTGAGTTGGTGATGCGCAGCCTGCATCGCGATCCGTGGGCCGGCGAGTTCACGACCTCAGTCACGAAGATCAAGCGCGGCGACCAAGCAGCTACACTGTTCGAGGTTCCCGAGCGTTACAAGGTGATTGACGCTGCCGCAGAGCGCGAACACCATGTGCTTGACGGACACGGAAATCATGCTCCCGGTCCTGCGCCCTGGTAGGCCAGCGCCCAAGACGAAAACGACTCCGCCTGCTCAAGTCTGCGCAAGAGCAGGCGGAGTCATGAACGCCGCGACTTTCCTATAGAGTAATAAGCCCTTTCGGGCGGAAGCCTATACCGTTACGAGGTCTTCAGCTTCCTTCTTTTCATTGCAGGTGCAACGGCCTGGGATGCAATCCTGAAAGTGCATTTCCAGTTCTACTTCTTCCTCAAGTTCTTCGATTACTTCGTGAACCCACTTGTCTTCTGCCATTTCTATTTCATGCTCTTCGATGGCGGTCATATATAAGTCCTTCCGCTAAGAAAATAAAGAATGAAGATGGTCGAACGACAATGGTTTATCGCACTGACTGTGATATGTCAACGTAATATGAATGAAAGTTCATTAAATCTGTCTGACATGCTGATCGGTGTTTCACTTTGCTAACTGCAGTTTCTTTAGCCTCTGGCCGGTGAGGAACACGTAGTGAATTGCCGAAGCCAGGGTGAAGGCGAACACTCCATAGAGAAGAACCTGGCGGGTCATCCAGACCCATTCCTGCAGGTAGACCCTGGCAAGCAGGGCGAAAAAGACTGCCGCTATCTGACAGGCTGTGTTGATCTTGCCGAAGATTCCGGGGCGGAAGTCGCGCAGACCTACGGTGTAGAGCAGCGCTGAAATAATCAGGATTCCCAAGTCGCGCGAAAACACCATCACGGTGTAAGGCCATGCAATCATCTGGCTTGAAGACATGACCAGGAACAAGGAGCTGAGCAGCAGTTTGTCAGCGATCGGGTCGAGATACTCGCCAAGTCTGGTCTTCTGGTGGAGCAGACGGGCGGCCATTCCGTCCAGCCCATCACTGAGCCCGGCGATGACCACCAGCACGAGCGCCGTGTGGTAGCGATGCTCCACAATGGCGATGTTAATGAATGGGATAAAGAAGAGACGCATCAGCGTCAACTGGTTTGGAGTGGTCCAGAACTGGTTCTTCACGGCTGCCCCTTGCAGGCGGCGAACTCACTGAAGACCTGATGCACGGTGCGGCCCGCGTTGGACGCAAAGCTTTCGGCCAGCGAGGGCAGATCGCCTGACGCCTCGTCCAACTCCATGCGTTCAACGCGATGCATGGGGAAGAACAAGGTTGAGGCTCCGGCATGCTGACCGGCGCGAATCTGCCGAGCCAAGTCCTCCAGAGACTCCAAGGGTACGCCACGCAGTTCCACGCCCGCCGAGGCGAACTGCACGAGCACGCCGAAAAATTTCTGCCGTGGCGAGTGCAGCGTCAACAGCACCGTGGAGCCTTGCTCGAATCCGTGCGCTTGCATAGCTATTGATTCTGCCGCTTGCGCTCGCTACTTACAAGTGCGCGGTGAGATTCATGCTTGAAGCGCGGGGGTAACGCTTTGCTGCCAGTCGCTGACGCATGGGTAACGCTTCGCTGCCAGTCGCTGACGCGGGGGCGACCTGCTAAAGTTGGAGTGTTCCCATGTCTCCCAACACTCCCATACGATTGCACGTCGTCACCGCGTTCGCGTTGGTTTACGTCCTGTGGGGTTCCACATACCTTGCCATCCGTCTGGCGGTTGATCATCTGACGCCGCTGCTGATGGGCGGGCTTCGCTTCACAACGGCCGGAGTTCTGATGCTCGGCTATCGCGCCGCTCGGGGACATCGCATTACGGTTCCGCGCCGCGACCTCATCCGACTGGCGATCATTGGGACTCTTCTTCTGGTCACCGCCAACGTTGTTCTCGGCTGGGCAGAGACCTACATCCCGACAGGACTGGCAGCTCTGTTCATCGCTGTCACCCCGCTCTGGTTTCTCATTCTTGAGCGCATGAGCCATAGCACCGACCGGCTGTCGCGGCGTGGACTTGCTGGAATTGCGCTCGGGGTTCTGGGAGTCGCGATCCTGCTATGGCCTGACATCTCCGGTCACGCCAACTTCGGCAAGCGTCAACTCTTCGGCTCCCTGCTTGTACTGTTTTCAAGCGTCAGTTGGGCGTCCGGATCGATTCTTACGAAGCGCTGGCATATGGCGGTTGATCCGTACACGGCGAGTGGGTGGCAGATGCTGATTGCCGGGCTTCTCAGCGGCACGCTTGCGCTGCTCATCGGCGACACACATCGGGCCACCTGGGAAGCCAGCTCACTCTGGGCCGTTGTCTACCTTGTATTTGCGGGGTCGCTGATCGGATTCACTGCGTACGTCTGGCTGCTGAGGAACGTGGTCATATCGAAGGTGGCCACCTATGCCTACGTCAATCCGATTATTGCGCTCCTGATCGGCTGCACGCTGCATGGCGAGAAGATGGATGGTTATATGCTTGCCGGGTCGGTTGTGGTGATCGTCTCGGTCATTCTTGTGACGGGAGCCAAGGTGCGGCATGCGTCCGTGGAAAAAGAAGCTCTCGATCTGGAGCCAGTGGAGCCGAGCGGGGACTGAGGGCGCCCGCATACCGGCAGCTCTGCTGTTCGCTATAATTCTGAGCCATGCTAGGCAATCGCACGAGCGAGCAATGGATCGCGCAATATTCCAGCAGCCATCAGCATCCGGTCAACCGCCTTTGCCATACGCTTGGCATTCCGCTGATACTGCTCTCGCTGGTGACTCTGCTGGCGACTCCCTTTTATCACCGTGCATGGCAGGCGGCGGCGATTCTTTTCGTAACTGGATGGGTGCTCCAGTTTGTTGGACACGCGTTTGAAGGCAAGCCGCCGGAGTTCTTCCAGGACTGGCGCTTTCTCTTCGTCGGAGTGCGCTGGTGGTGGGCGAAGATCAACGGTCGTGCGTAAAGTTGTTTGACATTCCTGTTGAATACAGGCGAATACAATACTATCATTTGTATTCGAGGCGATGTCTATGGCCGAATCTAAAGTTCTCACCCTGAGGCTGGAGCCGAAGCTGACCGAGCAGCTCGACAAACTTGCCGATGCCACAAAACGGAGCCGTTCCTTTCTTATTGCGGAGGCCGTGCGTGACTATATTGCGTTGAACGAATGGCAGATTGCGGAGACCCGGAAGGCCGTCGCCGAGGCAGACCGAGGAGAATTTGCCTCCGACGAAGAAGTGAAGAAGACGTTCCAGAGAAGATCCCGCCGTGCGGGTTAGGTGGCTGCGAACCGCCCTGTCAAATGTCGAAGCCGAGGTTGACCATATTGCGCGAGACAATCCCGAAGCCGCCGATCATGTGTTGAGCAGGATCGAAGAGGCGGTGGCGCATTTGGCGGAGCATCCTGCAATGGGCCGCGCCGGGAGGGTTCCCGGAACTCGCGAGCTCATTGTGCCTGGAACACCCTACGTCATTCCCTATCGTGTCCGCGAGAAGACAGTTGAAATATTGAGGGTGTTCCATTCCGCGCGGCAGTGGCCAACGGAATTCTGAGTCACGCCAATCGGGATCCGTGCTCAACGAAGTACAGGCCTCCGCGGGTGACATCTACTTTCGTTTCCAGCGCACTCCGTCCTTGGTGTTCTCCAGCACGATGCCCTGAGCCAGCAGTTCATCGCGAACCGCGTCGCTGGTTTTGAAGTCCTTGGCTTTGCGGGCTTCGGAGTGCTTCACCACCATCTCTTCCACCTGCGCATCGCTGAGCGCGGCGCTCCTGGCCATCTCCAGGGCTGCCGGGGTGATCTTCTCTTCCAATCCTTCGGACTTCGCCCAATCCACGATTGCCTTGACATGGGCGGCGTCCACGTCCACGAGCACGGCAAAAATCTCGTCGAACTTGTGCAGAGCTTCAAGGATTGCGGCGATATCGTCCTTCTTCACCTTGCCATGATCGGCAGCGGCGTTGACGTCGCGGACCAGATCGAAGATTGAGGCTAAAGCTTGCGCGGTGTTCAGGTCGTCGTCGAGACCGGCTCGCATTTCTACGACCGCTTTTTTCGCAAGCTCCGTAATTTCCGGGTTTGTGCCTGGCTCCCAGTGAGAGCTTTCCAGCCTCAGTTTGAAGTTGCGCAGACGCTCCACGGAGTTTGCCGCCTGCGTCAATCCGTCAAAGGTAAAGTTCAGTTGCTTGCGGTAGGGAACGGATGCAAGCAGCAAACGGATGGACGACGGCTTGTGTCCCATCAGAACGAGATCGCGCAGGGTGTAGAAGTTGCCCAGGGACTTCGACATCTTCTGGCCTTCCACGAGCAGAAAGCGTACATGCATCCAGTGGCGCGCAAAGGTCTTGCCGGTGAGCGACTCGCTTTGCGCAATCTCATTTTCATGGTGGGGAAACAAGAGATCTTCGCCGCCAGCATGCAGGTCAAAGGTCTCGCCGAGATACTCCATGGCCATTGTGGAGCACTCGATATGCCATCCCGGTCGGCCTGGGCCGATCTCGGTTTGCCAGCTAGCCTCGCCCTCTTTCGGAGCCTTCCAGAGCGCGAAGTCGCGGGCGTCATCTTTCTCGTACTCGTCGGCATCCATGCGCCCGCCGCCGCCGTCGGTCATGCCGGCAAAGTCCTTCTTGCTCAGCTTGCCGTAGCCCTTGAACTTGTCAATGCGGAAGTACCACGAGCCGTCTTCTGCTTTGTAGGCAACTTTTTTCTTTGCCAGCTTGCGAATGAACTCCGCCATCTCTGGAATGTGTTCAGTGGCGCGCGCGATGCGCTCCGGCTGCTCAATGCCGAGTGAATCCATGTCTTCCAGGAACGCCTTCTCGAATTTCTTTGTGTACTCGCCAATGGGCACGCCGCGCTGGTTGGCGTTGCGAATGATCTTGTCATCCACGTCCGTGATGTTCATGACGTGCATCAGCTTGAATCCACTCTGGCGCAGGCAGCGGCGCAGCACATCCACGGCGACGAAGGTGCGGAAGTTGCCAATGTGGCCGTAGTCATAAACCGTGGGGCCGCAGGCGTAGAAGCGAACGGTATTGTCCGCTGCCGGTGCAAATTCTTCAATCCGGCCGCTAAGTGAGTTGTATAGGTTGAGCGCCATTATCTTCCTTTATTGCAGAAATCAAACCAGAACAGTGTATATGGATGTTTGCTCTCTGATTCTAAGGTGCTGGCACGGGGGCTGCAACGTGAGTGCGCGGTGGCTAAGGAAAAGTCAGGAAACGAGGTGATAGTAACCACCCTGACGCGTCACCTGCACGGGGCATCCGAAAAGCCTGCCCAGCCACTCGGCACTCAGCAACTCGGACTTTGCGCCGTCGCCGAAGATGCGTCCTTCGCGCATGAAGATGACACGCTCAATCTCCGGAACCACGTCCGGCAGATGGTGCGTGATCAGCAGCAGGGCGATTCCGGATTGGGCAAGCTTGCTCATGGTGTGACGAAGCTCGACCTGCGCAAAGACGTCGAGACTGTTGCTTGGTTCGTCAAACAGCAGAGCCCGCGGCGCGTGGACCAGGGCACGGGCAATCATGACGCGCCGAACCTCGCCGGAAGACATTTCGCCGATTACGCGCCCGGCCAAGTGCGCGATCTCAAGCCACGTCATTACCTCGGAGGTCTTTTCGTACATGGACGGCGTGACCTCGTGATAGCGGCCCAGGCCGACGCTGCTGAAGAATCCGGAGAGCACGGCATCTTCGCCGGTGATGGGACGTCCGTAGAAGGGGTCAATGTCATTGGTCACAATTCCGAGCATGGTGCGCAGTTCTCGTACATTCCACGTTTCCTGCCCGAAGAGGCGCATCGACGAACTGGGGTCGAAGAGCGGGTAAAGCTCGCGAGTGATGGTTTTGATGAGCGTGGATTTGCCGGAGCCGTTCGGGCCCATGATGGCGACATGCTCGCCGGCTTCAATGCGCAGGTTCAAGCCATGCAGCACCGAGCGGCCGCTGCGCACTACGGAGACGTTGCGCAGTTCAATTAAAGGAGGAGTAAGGTCTGTGGTCATGTGGTTAGAGTGGATCGCTTCCGATTGCCGATGAGAGATGAATTTCGATTGGCTGTTTCCATTGTAATCAGGCAGGCCGTTGGGCAAAAGCGGTGGATCAAACCTTTGACCGGTGAGGTGCATCCCACGCCCGAGTCACAGCTTTTCCCTGAGTACGTTTCCTCCGGCATTTGGTTCCATGGTGGATTTCACGGCCCACCGCGATTACCTAACACGCACGAACGCCACGTATAAGTGACCCTCTGACCCGCGAGCGAGCTTTTGCGAGTTGCTCGCGGGCAGAAAGCGCTCTTCGCCCTTGCCGCACCATAATCCCTGCAGGATGGACTAGAATTGGTCTATAATCACGCCACCTTGTGGGAGAGGAGTGCTTTATGCCGTGCTCTGGACTGATTTCGCGCCCCCATCGCACACCGGACGTGGTGCTTATGTTTGCTGCGCGCGCCATCTGGTCGCGTTTTGCTTCTCCGCGCGCTGAATTGATCGGCTCTCCTTCACTCTCTCGCCCCAACCTCTTCGCCGGCGACTAGTTCCTCCGTATCTCCCGCGTTTCCTTTCAGGTCTGCATTCCACGTTGCGCGTATTCGCCCGCTGGAAAGCAGGCCCGCGCTGCATTTCCCATTTGCATCGAACGATCAGATTCAGGAGGAACCCATGCCACCTTCGACCCTTGCTCCCGCCGACAGCCCTCGCATCCGCACCAAACTTCCCGGCCCCATCGCGCGGAGTGTTATCGCCGATGACGCCCGCCTTATCTCGCCCTCCTACACACGCTCGTATCCGCTGGTTGCGAAGCGCGGCCACGGAATCATGATTGAAGATGTGGACGGCAACGAGTTCTTTGATTTTTCCGCCGGAATCGCGGTGACCTCTACGGGACACTGTCATCCAGAGGTTGTTGCTGCGGTGCAGCGCCAGGCCGGCGAACTGATTCACATGTCAGGCACTGACTTCTACTATCCGCAGCTTACCGAACTGGCTGCCCGACTTTCGCAGATTGCGCCCATGCCGGGCCCGCACCGCATTCATTACGGAAACTCCGGCGCTGAAGCCATTGAGGCTGCGCTGAAACTCGCCCGCTACCACACCAAGCGGCAGTACATTATCGCTTTTCACGGAGCCTTCCACGGACGCACCATGGGCGCGCTATCGCTTACCTGTTCCAAGGTTCAGCAGCGCCGCCGCTTCTCCCCGCTCGTTCCGGGCGTGGTGCATGTGCCATACCCGAATCTCTACCGCCGTCCGGCTGGAACCGAGCCCGAGCAATACGCCCGCGATACCGCACGCTACATTGAAGACTGGGTCTTTCGCACCGAGGTTCCGCCCGAGGAGTGTGCGGCTATCGTGGTGGAAGCCTTCCAGGGTGAGGGCGGATATCTGCCCGCGCCGACCGCGTTCCTGCAGGAGCTTCGCCGCATTTGCGACAAGTTCGGCATACTGCTGATCGTCGACGAAGTGCAGTCTGGCATGGGTCGCACCGGGAAGTGGTGGGCCATCGAGCACTCCGGCGTTGCGCCGGACATGATTACCGTCGCCAAGGGCATTGCCAGCGGCCTGCCGCTTTCAGCGCTCATCACGCGCGCGGAAATCATGGACTGGGTTCCCGGTTCGCATGCCTCCACGTTCGGCGGAAATCCCGTGGCCATTGCCGCTGCGTTGGCAACCATTGACATCATTGAGCGCGAAGCCATGCAGAACGCCCGCGAGGTGGGCGACTACATTCTTGACCGCACCAGCGACTGGGCGGAGCGCCTGCCACTGGTGGGCGACGTGCGCGGGCGCGGCCTGATGATCGGCATTGAGCTGGTGGTTGACAAACACACCAAGGCACCGGCAGGAGAGCAGCGCGACCACGTGGTGGAGATGGCCTTCGAGAGAGGAATTCTCTTCCTCGGCTGCGGCTCCAACACCCTGCGCCTGAGCCCGCCGCTAATCGTGAGCAAGCAGCAGGCCGATGTCGCACTCGACGTTCTGGAAGAGTGCATTCTGAACGTGGGCTCCGGCAAGTATCAGCGTTCAAGCTGGGGAGACGAAGTGGGAGCGTAAAGGCAGCTCACTGAACGTAACTTTGGTGCCCCATCTTCAACTCGCATGCTGGTGCGAGTCGGGGGTGGGGATTCTTGCGATAGAATGAGCAACCATGTTCGAACAGATCACTCCCGCCATGCAGGCCCGTATGCGCGAACTCGAGGCTATTGACCTCCGCGACCGCACGGACGGCACTCCGCTCAGCAAGCGTTTGCGCCAGGTTCCGCCTGATGCTGGACGATTTATAGCGATCCTCGCGGCGTCGGCTCCCGCAGGGCCGTGCCTTGAGATTGGCACCAGCGCGGGGTACTCCACCTTGTGGCTTGCCCTCGCCGCACGGGCTGCCGGCCGCCGGGTGACGACCTTTGAGATTGACGCTGCCAAGGTGGAGCTCGCTCGCGCAACATTCGCCGCCGCCGGGGTCTCTGACGTCATCGATCTCATTCACGGCGACGCGCTCACGCTGCTGCCAAAGTACGGCGGTATTGGCTTCTGCTTCCTTGACGCGGAGAAAGATATTTACGATCCGTGTTTTGACCTGGTTGTACCGCGCATGGTCTCAGGCGGGCTGCTCGTCGCCGACAACGCCATCAGCCACCAGGCGGCGTTGCGGCCGATGTTGGATCGCGCATTGCGCGATGAGCGCGTAGATTCGGTGCTCGTGCCTATCGGCACCGGCGACCTGGTTTGCCGGAAGAAATAGAAACACCTGCTATCCTCAATACAATGCCTCCGATTCTCAACGCCCAAAATCTGTCGAAAGCCTTCGGCGCTGAGCCGCTCTTCCGTAACGTCTCATTTACGGTGAATGAGCGTGATCGCATCGCTCTCATCGGTCCGAACGGTTCCGGCAAATCGACTTTGCTGCGCATTCTTGCCGGACTGATTTCGCCCGATGAGGGAGAGGTGGCGTTGCGCAAACGCGCCACCCTTGCCTACGTTCCGCAGGAATCCGTTTTCGCCCCCGGACTTACTATCACGCAGGTGATCGAGGCTGCGCTCGCCGATTCGCTGGTGCCTGCTCTTGAGCGCGATGCGCGACTGCATGAGACGCTGGGGCGCGCCGGATTTGAGGATTTCAACGCCGAAGCGCAATCGCTTTCCGGCGGCTGGCGCAAACGTCTCGCCATTGCCGAGGCCCTGGTCACTGCACCCGAGATTCTGTTGCTTGATGAGCCTACCAACCATCTGGACCTGGCGGGAATCGAGTGGCTTGAACAGCTATTGCAGCAGGCCAACTTCGCCTGCGTGGTGGTTTCGCACGACCGCTATTTTCTGGAGAACGTTGCCTCTGAAACCGCGGAACTCGCCCGCGTGTATCCGGACGGAATCTTCCGCATCGCGGGAACATACTCGCAGTTCCTGGAGGCGAAAGAGCGGTGGATGCACGCCCAGGCGCGTCATCAGGAGGCGTTGGAGAACCGCGTCCACACGGAAATTGAATGGCTGCGCCGCGGTCCACGCGCGCGTCGCGGTAAATCCAAGGCTCGCATTGACCGTGCTCACGAACTCATCGGCGAACTTGGCGAACTTCGCTCGCGCACCAGAACGGCCAGCACCGATCTTGACTTCTCCGGCACGGGACGCCAAAGCAAGCGGCTGGTAGAAATCGAAGGCCTCGCTTATCAATTCAGTGAGGACCGCCCGCTGATCAATGATCTCAACTTTGTGATCACCAACGGAATGCGCGTCGGCCTGGTCGGCCCGAATGGCAGCGGCAAAACCACGCTGCTCCGCCTGCTGCAGGGAGAGCTCAAGCCCGATGCGGGAACGGTCAAGACCGCCGACCATCTGAAGATCGTTTACTTCGAGCAGCAGCGCGAACTCGATCCGTCGCTCACTCTTCGCCGCGCCCTCGCACCGGATTCCGATGCTGTTGTTTTTCAGGATCGCGTCATTCACGTTGCAGCATGGGCCGACCGATTTCTCTTTACATCCGAGCAGCTTAATCAGCCTGTCAGCCGACTCAGTGGAGGAGAGCGCGCCCGGGTCTTGATTGCGCGCCTCATGTTGCAACCCGCTGACATTCTGCTGCTGGATGAGCCTACCAACGACCTCGACATCCCCACGCTGGAGGTGCTGGAAGAAACGCTGCTCGAATTCCGCGGCGCACTCGTCCTTGTTACACACGACCGCTATCTGCTCGACCGCGTTTCCACGACTGTTCTTGGACTTGACGGACGCGGCAACGCCTCGACCTTTGCCGATTACATGCAATGGGAAGAATGGCGCGACCAGCAAGGGCGCATGAAACGCAGCGGATCAAACGGATCGAGTCCTGCGCCGTCTGCCGGTGCGATGGCAGCACCGAAGAAGAAACTCTCCTATAAAGAAGCTCGCGAGTACGCCGCGATCGAGTTGCAAATCGCAATGGTCGAGGCGCGGTTGGCGACGGCACAGGCCGTGCTCAACGACTCTGCAATTCAAACTGATGCGACCGCACTTATTGCCGCTCAGTCCGAACTGGAAGAGGCCAGCGCCGCTCTGGATCAGCTCCTAAATCGCTGGACCGAACTCGAAGAGAAGCAGGGGTAGACGCGATTGACGTTCAACCTTTGATACCGGCGTTTGCCCTCACGCAGCCTTGCACTCTTTTGCCGTCTTATCCGCCCGCAGCCCGAGAAAGACTGGTGCCCGCATCTTCACGCCGCCCTTCTGTCCCTCATGCGTCCACTCCGTGAACTTGATCTGCGCGACCAGTTCCGGCCTTACAAAGTGGACACCACGTGAGGACTGCACTTTGTCCGCAAACGGATTCTGCTTTGTCTCGCGTGCTTTCAGCAGCTTGAAAAGTTCTGCTTCGGTCTCGCGAGTGAAACCCGTACCGGCTTGTCCCACTGAGATCAGCTTTCCCTTTTTGTCGTAGAGTCCCAGCACCAGCGAGCCAAAATATTCGCGACTACCTTTCGGCTCCGTCCATCCGGCGACGACGCATTCTTCCGTTTGCGTGATCTTGATCTTGCGCCACTGGCCGGAGCGTTTCTGCTCGTAGTGCGAATCCCGCCGCTTGGCCACAATGCCTTCCAGTCCCTGCTCACGGGCGGCGGCCAGCAGCTTTTCGCCATCGTCGAAGTGCTCGGAGTAGCGCACTCTTGCGTCACTTGCCAGCGCCTCGCGCAGCAGACGCTTTCGCTCCTCTAACTCCACAGTCATCAGCGACCAATCATCGACGTGCAGCAGGTCGAAGGCGTAAAACGAAATCGGAATCCCGGTGTGTGCGCGCTGCAATGTTCGACCGTTCTTGCCGATTCCCGTGCGCTGCTGCATCAGGCTGAAGCTTGAGCGGCCCTGCTCGTCCAGCGCCACAATCTCTCCGTCCAGAACGGCGCGACGCGCCCGCACGCGTCCTGGCAGTTCCGCCGCAACCTCGGCAAACGCCTCCGTCAGATCATTCTGATTGCGCGACACCAGCCGCGCCTTGCCACCTTCAATAAACGCCAGCGCCCGGTAGCCGTCCCATTTGATTTCGTACAACCAGTCATCCCCGTCCTGCGGAGGCTCCTCTGCGAGCGTCGCCAGCATGGGATGCACCACGTCCGGCATCTCTCCTTTTACTGCTCCCTTGACCTCGCCCGCCAGCTTCTTCCAATCCATCGATACATGTCGATGTTGCTTTGCGACCTCCGCTTTGCTTAGGTTTTTCTTCGTCCCCCACTCGTCGGATTTCTTGTCTGCCGCAATCTCGTCCATCGAGCGTCCGGTCAGCACTGAGCCGTCATGCGCATCAATGTCATAGCCTGCCTCGACCCACTCATCACGATGCTTGATCAGCAGCCACTCCGTTCCTTTGCTGCCCGGCCTACGTGAGCGCATCTTCGCCAGCACAAAGCTGCCTTTGAGCTTCGCTCCATGCAATTCGAACTTGAGATCGCCTTTTTCCAGGATCGCGCGTGCGTGAGCAGCACGTTGTTCATCACTCTTTCCCTCGACGCCGACCGGGTCCCATGTGCCCTGATCCCACACCATCACGGTTCCAGCGCCGTAGTTGCCTTCCGGTATACGGCCCTCGAATGCGATGTACTCAACCGGATGATCTTCCACCTCCATCGCCAGACGCTTGTCCGCGGGGTCGAGCGATGGCCCTTTCGGCACCGCCCACGATTTCAGCACTCCATCCAACTCGAGCCGGAAGTCGTAATGTAATTGCGTAGCCCTGTGCTTCTGCACCACAAAGCGCCAACCCGCGCCAGCAGCCTCCACCGGCTTTGGCTCCGGGGTGTTTTCGAACTTCCGCTTGCGTTCGTATTCCGTCAATGACATCGTCTTCTCCCGGCCAGAAAAGCAATATCCGCTTCGGCCGAACCGCATCAGGTTAGATGCGGCGGCGTTTTTCTGAATACCTGCGGCCCGCTTGTTTTATCCTGCTAAGGCAGCCGTGTTGCCTCAGGAGATTGCAACGTGACCAGACGCGCTCGAGTTTTCGTCCTGCTCCTGCTTCTCGCTTTCGTTCTCACGCCTATTGCCCTTCAGCCGCTTTCCGCCCGGAGCGGAAAGAAGATGCCAGCGGTTGCTGCCGAGCAGGCGGTCTTTGACGAGCGCGCGGCCGCCGTGGTTCTCGGTCACATTCGCGACGGCCTGGAAGCCCACTCGCAGCGCGTGCTGCTCTCAACGTTTGACGCTGGCAAGATGGATGGATACCTCAGCTTCTCAGATCAGGTGGACGCCTACTTTACCCGCTATGAGAGCTTCCGCGTCACCTACCACATCCTCCAGATCTCGCAGGATAACGGACGTGGCGTCATGCTCGCCGACTTCCAGGTTGAAAACACTCCGCGCGGCGGAGGCCGCACGTCGCTGCGAACTAGAGAACGGTGCCAAGGGTTGGAAGATCGTGGACATGGATCCGCGAGGATTCTTCTACTAACCAGTCAATCGCGACGAGAACTGCATCGAATAGCCTGTGATGATACCGCAGGGCTGGGCGTTGCTATGTGCGGAAGTCTGCGAGCCCTGCTCAAGAGTGCAATGAAACTATGAAGATTGAAGACTACGCGCTGATTGGAGACTGCGAAACCGCGGCATTGGTCGGACGCAACGGATCGATTGACTGGCTCTGCTGGCCGAATTTCGGTTCTGCCGCCTGCTTCGCGAAGTTGCTGGGATCCAGTCAAAATGGTTTCTGGCGCGTCGCGCCGCAACAGAAGGTGGTGCGATCTGTCCGCAGGTATGAGGAACACACGCTGATCCTTGAGACCACGCATGAAACGAAAGAAGGCGTTGTCAAGGTCATCGATTTCATGCCGGTGAGGGAAAAGCATTCTCACGTGATCCGGATTGTGAAGGGAGTACGCGGAGCGGTTTCCATGAGAAGCGAACTTGCGCTTCGATTCTGCTATGGAGAGGCGATACCCTGGGTCACTCGCACGAAAACGGGCATACGGGCCGTGGCAGGGCCAGACTCCGTCAGCCTGGAGACTGCGGCTCCACTTGTAGGAGAAGGTCTGAAAACGGTAAGCGAGTTTGTGGTTCGCGCCGGACAGACCATTTCGTTTGTGCTTACGTACGGCACCTACGGTGATTATCGTGAACGCAGCGCACACGAGCCCGTGGATGTGAACCGGTTATGCCGGCAAACGCGCAAATTCTGGAAGGACTGGGCCTCTATATGCACGTACCGAGGCGAGTATCGCGAGGTTGTGGAGCGCTCGCTCATTACGCTCAAGGCGCTCACCTATCGCCCCACCGGCGGGATCACGGCAGCGCCTACCACTTCGCTTCCAGAAGACATTGGCGGCATACGTAACTGGGACTATCGCTACTGCTGGCTACGGGACACGACATTCACGCTTCTGGCTTTTATGAACGGCGGCTACTACGACGAGGCGCGCGAGTGGATGCATTGGCTGCGCCGAACGGTTGCCGGGAGTCCGGACCGCGTACAGATCATGTACGGAATTCACGGGGAGCGGATGCTTGCCGAGCATGAGATCAAGTGTCTTTGCGGATACGAACATTCGTCTCCGGTTCGCGTGGGCAATGCTGCTTCAGAACAGCTTCAGCTTGATATTTACGGGGAGGTGCTGGACGCATCCTTCTGGAGTTACTGCAAACTTGGGCGCATCACGGATGATGATTTCGACCTGTTGCGATTGCTCGTCGAACACCTGGAGACCATCTGGGAACTTCCCGATGAAGGCATATGGGAGGTTCGCGGCGGTCCAAAGCACTTCACATATTCAAAGGTGATGGCCTGGGTCGCTTTTGACCGGGCAATCAAGATTGCCGAGATGGGCAAACTGAAAGCGGCACCCCTCAAACGCTGGAAGAAGATTCGAGACACCATCCACGCACAGGTCTGCAAGAAAGCGTTCAACAAGCGGCTCAACAGCTTCGTGCAATATTACGGTTCCAGGCAACTGGATGCTTCTGTGCTGTTGCTACCCCTCGTGGGCTTCCTGCCACCGGAAGACCCTCGCGTTCACGGCACGGTCGAAGCAATCGAACGCCACCTCACCCAGGATGGTTTAGTGATGCGCTACGAGACTTCCAAAACGCAAGACGGCCTTACTGGAGGGGAAGGCAAGTTTCTGGCTTGCAGTTTCTGGCTGGTTGGGAATCTAAAGCTGATTGGCCGGGTGCGCGACGCCCTGAAGTTATTCCGCCGATTGCTCTCTCTTGCTAATGACGTGGGCCTGTTGTCAGAGGAATACGACACCGGACGCGAACGGCTTGTGGGCAACTTTCCGCAAGCTTTGTCTCATATCTCACTTGTAGGCGTGGCGTATCTACTCACCCGGCACGGGAAGCTGCAACGGAATAAGGCGAGCAGCGCGGTGCGTGCGGACCTGCCCTGAATGAAAAAACCAATGTCGAGGCCATGCGTCACAATAGCTGGTGAGGTGCGCCACTGAACATTGTGCGCCGGCACTCAATAATGCTCACGGGGCTGGCTCCGTAATTCGTCTTCTGGTTGGTGCCAACTCCACGGAATGGAGAAACTTCAATGAGCATGAACCGGCGACAGTGGCTGAAGATCACTGCTGGAGTGGGCGCGGGATTGGCTCTTACGGATCTCGGGGTTAACGTACAGCAAGTCCATGCCGCGACGCGAGGAATGAAGCTCAGCGGCACCGCCGAGTTCACCTCCGCTTGCAACTTCTGCTCCTGTGGCTGTGGCATGATCTGCCACGTCAAGGATGGCAAGCTGATCAATCTGGAAGGCGACCCGGATCACGTCATCAATCAGGGTTCGCTATGCAGCAAGGGTGCTGCAATGTCGGCCGTTCCAAACTCGTCGCAGCGCCTGAAGAAGCCGATGTATCGTGCGCCGGGCGGCACCGAGTGGCAGGAAATCACCTGGGACGAAGCTTATGACCGCATTGCCCACAAGTTAAAAGATACCCGCGACAAGCATTGGAAGGCCACGGAGATGGATGGCGACAAGGAACTGGTCGCTAATCGCACTGATGCCATCGCCTTCATGGGTGCGGCACAGAACACGAACGAAGAGTGCTATCTCATCACCAAGGCCACCCGCCTGCTTGGCACTGTAAACGTGGAACACCAGGCCAGACTTTGACATAGCCCTACTGTCCCCAGTTTGGGGGCATCATTCGGCCGCGGAGCCATGAACAACCATTGGATCGATCTGAAGAATTCCAAGGTATTCCTGATCGAGGGCAGCAATGCTGCCGAAAACCACGTGATGAGCATGAAGTGGATTCGCAAGGCGCAGGAAAACGGCGCCATCATCATCCACGTGGACCCGCGTTACACACGCACTTCGGCGGCAGCGGATATCTTCGCCCGCATCCGTCCCGGCGCCGATATCGCCTTCCTCGGCACCATTATTCACTACATTCTCGAAAACAAGCTCTATGACGAGCCCTACGTCAAACTGCATACCAACGCGCTGATGCTCGCCCACCAGGAGTTCGGTTTTGAGGATGGTTTGTTCAGCGGCTACGACGCGGCCACGCGCCACTATGAAACGGCAAGCTGGGGTTACCAGCTTGACGGCAATCGCAAGCCGAAGATGGCCAAGAACCTCGACGATCCTCGTTGCGTCTTAGCCCAGTTGAAAAAACACTACAGCCGCTACACGTTGGAGATGGGTTCGGAGATCTCGGGCATTCCGCCGGAGATGATCAAGAAGATCGCCGACACCCTGGTGAACAATAAACCCGGAACCATCATGTACGCCCTTGGCATGACGCAGCACACCGTCGGCGTGCAGAACATTCGCTGCTATGGCGTTCTGCAATTACTGCTCGGAAACATTGGCGTACCGGGCGGCGGCGTGAACGCCCTGCGTGGCGAGCCCAATGTCCAGGGCGCTAGCGACATGGCGGTCTTGAGCGGATACTTGCCCGGCTACCTGAGCTATCCAGCACACAACGAGCCGACGCTGCGGGCTTGGACGGAGAACTACGGTACATTCCGCGCCAAGTTCCTCGTCAATAACATGAAGGCATGGTTTGGTGACAACGCCACGGCTGAGAACGACTTCGGCTACGGCTGGTTGCCCAAGCGCAGTCTTAAGATCAATCACACCATCTACGGCTTCTTTGAAAGCGCCTACAAAGGCGACCTGAAGATGCTGTACGTCATCGGCCAGAACCCGATGGTGACCAACGCCAACCTCTCGATGACCTTTGAAGGTCTGAGCAAGCTGGAAACCCTCGTCGTTCACGAGCTATGGGAGACCGAGACCGCCTCGTTCT
>Ga0302320_10006483_pt1 | contig 25959 bp, 18 predicted proteins | sample Bog_T0_3_FD_202130 | JGI IMG/M metagenome (GOLD analysis project Ga0302320, IMG submission 202130) | Peat permafrost microbial communities from Stordalen Mire near Abisko, Sweden - Bog_T0_3 | ecosystem: Environmental > Terrestrial > Soil > Wetlands > Peat | place: Sweden: Abisko, Stordalen Mire... | reverse complement strand
GATGCCGAATATGCCAGATATTCGTCTGCTGCCTCTAATTCAAAGGTTTTTTGAGTTGCTACAGCAATGCCGTGTCTGCTCAGAGGTTTTCTCAATCGTCTAAAATGAGGGGAAGGTTGAGGGTCACATCAGGTCGCTTTATAGGTTCCGAAAGCAAGCCAGCACCCAACGACTACGCACCGCCTCGCAATCATTTTGTTCGGAAGGATGATCTTCTCTTTAGCCGAGCAAATACGGTTGACTTGGTTGGTGCGACAGCGTTCGTCCGCGAGCAGCCAGCGAACATCCTTCTTCCCGATAAACTCTGGCGATTTGTTTGGAAAAAGCAATCAGTTGTCCTACCGTTCTTTATGCTCCACTTCCTTCAGCAACGCCATACTCGTGCGGCAATGAGCAGGATGGCGACCGGGACAAGCGACAGCATGAAGAACATATCGCAGGCGAAACTTGTGAGACTGCCAACGCTGGTGCCACCGCTCACCCTTCAGCAAGAGTTCGCCGAGAGAGTTTCGGAGGTAGAGGCTATGGCGACGCTTGGCGACACCGCCACGCACGGTGCCGAACGCCTCGCGCAATCGCTCATGTCGCAGGTTTTTGGGCACGGTGGGTGAACCTTCGGTGGCGTCAGCACCAACGTCAAGCCTGGGGCCGGATTGAGAGCCCAACCTTAGACTGGCAGGAAACCGGCAACATGGCTCGCTGACAGAGACATAACGCTGATCGCAAGAAGTTAGCCTCTTGGGTTGACAGCGGAGCCTTCGCCCCGTATATAGGGTGCGACAGAACCGATTGTGATCGGAGCCCCGCAATGCTAACTCCATTTGGTATCCAAATCCGGAAGGTGCGCCTGGATAAAGGCCTGCGGCTTCTTGACATGGCCGCCGCTGTAGAGCGCACCTCGGCGTTCCTCTCTGCGATTGAGACGGGAAAGAAACCAATCCCGGAGGGGTTCGAGCACGAAATCGCGCGCGCTTTCAACCTCAACACCGACGAACGAAGTGAGTTAGTTCGTGCTGCTGATCGCACACGGAAGGAGGTCAAAGTAAGCCGGCTTCCAGGTTCGGAGCGTGAACTTGTCGCTGCCTTTGCCCGGCGCGTTGATACCATGTCTCCAGAAGATATTGAGATACTTCGGAGATTGGTCTTCAAAATGTCCGGTGATGAAGTTCCGTTTTTTCGGCGCAAACGCGGCACTCTCGTTGCTGGCCGGAGTATGAAGGATATCTGGAATACCGCCGATATGGTTCGTAAGATTTTTGGTGTGCCAGGTGAAATGACATTCCCGATTATGGATGTTATCGAGTTTCGCCTTGAGCGCTTCCTTCCCGGATTTTATATCGAAGTTTCAAGCAAATCCGAACTGAACGGAGATGAGGCCCGCGCAGTTCCAGGTGAGAATACTATCATATTTTCTGAAACGGTCTATGAACGGGCGTGGAAAAACGATGGACGAAGCAGGTTTACCGCGGCTCATGAACTTGGCCATCTCCTGATGCATCGAAATGTTATGCTGGCTCGTTCCAGTACCGAGTTTCCAATCTACCGTGACGCCGAATGGCAGGCTGACTGCTTTGCTGGCGGACTTTTGATGCCGCAGAATGTAGTGCAGAAGTTCGCAGACCCAGGTGAAATGGCATTGGAGTGCGGGGTCACCTTTTCCGCCGCTGAAGTTATGTGGAGGAAATACGGGAGATAGATTTTTTGTACATAAATCGAAACGGCGACCATTTGCGGTGGTCGCCGTCCAGATTATCATCCAGGGATAACGGGGCCTGCTTTGGATGACCTTGAGTTCCCCGACAACCCTGTCGTCGCTGTCAACAAGTGATGATAGGCGCCGTCGAAGCCGGAAATCAAGGATCACGCTCCGCGACGAAAGGAGCATTGCCATGAAGGCATGCTTTCCGCCGCCGCCGCCCGGCTACCGGTATATTTTCCGGCCCTGGCGAACGGACCCGAGGAGCGGGCGTATCCTCTACGCTCGCAACCACGGTCTGCGGGCTTGGCCCATCTTGGTGCCAGCCTGAATGAGTAAGTAGCCGAACACCGAGGCGGTGCGCAGCGCACCGCCTCGGATGGATACGCAATAAGTGGGCGATCCCCACATTTTCAGAGGACCTTCAAGATGGTTGCCAAGGATCAACTTTTTGTCGAACGTCGCCCAGAGGGTGATTATGCCGTGAGGCGGCCGGGTGCTGAACGCGCGAGCGCAGTCCTCCCTACACAGCGAGAGGCTATCGAACGCGCACGGGAGTTGAGCCCAACAAGAGACCCATTGGTCGAACGGGTGCGATATACCAGTGTGGGTAAGCCGGATCAGTGGCGCAAGCCCTGACACTATTAGGTAGTGGCACGAAGGCGCTGGGTGATGCGGTACCTTCGTGCCACCGCTGGGATGCCACGGCACAGACGGTTGTCACTGAAGCCATTTGCGGGATGCCGGAGGAGGCGATGGACGACCAACACATCACGATGGACGGCGAAGAATGCGGCATGATCGAACGCTACGAAGGGGCGTTCGGCGAGACTCCACCTGTCGCCTTTCTCGACCCAGATACATCAATGCGGATGATGCGGCGCGCGTTTGAGGAAAACCGGCCTTTCGATGAGGCGGATGTGGCTCGGGAGACGGAAGGCGATGATGACCATATCGCGTTTACGGCATGGCTGGAAAAGGGTGCCAAACAGAAGGGTGGTCAGCACGCAAGTTGACGGATACCAAAAGGAACTGCTACGAACTATCGCCATGTCGCCGCATTACACAGCCTATGATCGCCTACGATCAAGGCCGGTACGGGGGCTGGACAGGTAGTGTAGACCTAATGCAGCGATATTTTTCCTCAATCGGAACAAGGCGCTATGCCTCATCGATGGCAACTCCGAAGGCAGAGGTCGCACGTTCGAATCGTGTCGGGTCCGCCAACGAATTCAAGGGGTTAGCCCAACGGCTAGCCCCTTTTTGCTGCCCAAAACGCCTAGCGCAGTCTAGCGTAGTTCAAAAAGGCGTCCATCACCAAGCCCAGCGCCCGCAAGGGTTTCAGCGTCGGTCAGATTTTGCTTGACCATGCCCTCCTAGCGCATGTCTAGCGCAGGGTATGGACCGCCAACTTCAGTAGCGGCAACATCAGGTTCTGGAAATCCGGGATCGCCACGATATTCCCCAACAGGTTATTGCTCTGCCGCGATCTTACCAAACACCGACAATCGGCGACAGGTGGCAATCACGCCGATAGAAACTTCATCACGGCCGACGGCGCCTCACGACAGCACCACCGAAATGTCCGCCAGCGGACGCTGTGCCGGCAAGGCGCTGATATCATGGGAACGTCTGGATCCGCCGGGCAGCGTGACGAACGGCCGACACTGTCCGGTAGCGCAACGTTCGAGGAGAGCGATGGACGGGCACGGCAGGTCCACGATGAACATATCGGTGGCGCGGGTTGATCTTGAACCGGCGGGCGGGTTCGATTGTTGCTGTGCCGATGATCCTTCGGTAGGGTGCCTCCACACAAGCATTGCGGGGGCGATCGTGGGGCAAATCGGCGAAGCGGCCAGTAGCAGCGGCGACGCGGCAATCCGCGCTTTCGTTGAACGCTGGCGCCCGTCCGAAGGTGGTGAGCGCCGCACATACCAAATGTTCCTGACCGAGTTGTGCGGCATCTTGGGCGTTGGGAGTCCCGAGACGGTCGGCGAAACATATGTTTTCGAGCGCAACGTCAGTATGCCGAACTGGGACGGCACGACTTCGCTCGGCCGTATCGATCTTTACAAGCGCGGGTGTTTCGTTCTCGAAGCCAAGCAAGGCTCGTTCAAACCGGCGCCCGAACGGCCCGAACATCCGACACTGCCCGGACTGCCCCTGTTGCCGACGCGCAGGGCCAGCGGCAAGGAACACGGTGTGCGCGGCTCGAAGCAGTGGGACGACGCGATGCTCCGCGCGCGGGCACAGGCCAAGCGTTATATCGACAGCCTGCCGGACGCCGATGGCGTGCCACCGTTTATGGTCATCGTAGATGTCGGTTTTTCGTTCGAGTTATGGTCGGATTTCAGCGGCACCGGCCGCCATTATACCCAGTTCCCCGACACCCGGTCGTTTCGCTTCAACATCGAGACGCTGGCCGATGCGAAAATCCGCGACCGGTTGCGCAAGGTCTGGGAAAGCCCGCACGACCTCGATCCGTCGCGGATATCGGCGAAGGTCACGCGCGACATTGCGGATAAGTTGGCCCGGCTGGCGAAATCGCTGGAAAAAGAACACGCACCGAAGGCAGTGGCCGATTTCCTGATGCGCTGCCTTTTCACGATGTTCGCGGAGGATGTCGGCATACTGCGGGAGCGTTCGTTCACGGACGTGCTGTTGCGCTACAAGGATCGCCCGCCGGTTCTGCGGCAGATGCTGACCGCCCTATGGCGGGATATGAACCACGGCACGGCGTTCTCGACGGTGATCGAAGACGCGATCCCGCAGTTCAACGGCGCCCTCTACGCGAACGCCGAGGCCCTGCTCCTGACCGCCGAACAGATCGACCTGATGATCCTGGCGGCGAAAGCGGACTGGCGCGAGGTCGAACCGGCCATTTTCGGCACGCTGCTTGAGCGGGCGCTTGACGAGAGCGAGCGGCACCGCTTGGGGGCACACTACACGCCCCGCGCCTATGTCGAGCGCCTCGTGCTGCCGACCATCATCGAACCGCTGCGCACAGAGTGGGAAGACGTGAAGGTCGCAGCGCTGACCAAGGCGTATGCGGGCGACTTCACCGCCGCGACCGATGCCGTAAAGGAGTTTCACCGCCGCTTGTGCGCCGTGACCATCCTTGACCCGGCCTGCGGCAGCGGCAACTTCCTTTACGTCTCGCTGGAGCACCTGAAAAGGCTCGAAGGCGAAGTGCTGGACCTACTGGTTTCCGAGTTGGGCGAGACGCAGGACGCGCTGGAACTCGCCGGCCATACCGTTGATCCGCATCAGTTTCTCGGTATCGAGAAGAACGAGCGGGCGGTTCCCATCGCGGAAATGGTGCTGTGGATCGGACACCTGCAATGGTATGCGCGCTCGCGGCCAAAGTTATCAGCGTGGCCGAAGCCAGTGCTGAAGCAATACGGCAACATCCGCGCTGGCGACGCTCTGCTGACGTGGCGCAGCGTTGAAATGATGAGGGACGAGAGCGGCAAGCCGCTGACGCGGTGGGACGGGATTTCAAAGAAACTTGACCCGATCACGGGAGAAGAGGTGCCGGACGAAACAGCGCGGGTTCCGATGGAAAAGTATGTCGGCCCGAAGGCTGCCGACTGGCCGGTATCCGACTTCATCATCGGCAATCCGCCCTTTATCGGCGGCAAGGATTTACGGCAGGAGTTGGGAGACGGCTACACGGAGGCATTGTGGAGCGTTTACGAAAAGGCGGTGCCGAACTCGGCTGACTTCGTGATGTATTGGTGGCACAAGGCCGCCGAGCGGGTGCGGGTCGGCAAGAGCCGCCGCTTCGGCTTCATCACCACGAACAGCCTGCCGCAGACCTTCAGCCGCCGCGTGGTCGAAACCCATATGGCGGGCAAAAACCCGATCAGCCTGTTGTTCGCGATCCCGGACCATCCGTGGGTCAAGGCGCTGAACGAGAACGAACAGGAAGCCGTCCGCGATGCGGCCCAGGTGCGCGTCGCAATGACCGCTGGTGTTCGCGGTGCCGCAGATGGCCGGTTGCTGACGGTCGTATCGGAACAACGCAGCCGCGATGACGCCGCTGATGTTGTGTTGCGGGAGCGGCGTGGTGCGATCAACGCTGATCTGACCATCGGATCCAACGTGACACAAGCTCACGAACTGGCGGCTAACCGAGGGCTGTCATCTCGCGGTGTATCGCTTCACGGCGCGGGCTTCATCGTCACGCCAGACGAAGCGAAGGCACTGGGTCTCGGTCGGATACCGGGTCTGGAAAAGCACATCCTGCTTTACCGCCACGGACGCGATCTGACGGGCAAACCGCGTGGCGCTATGGTGATCGACCTGTTCGGGCTGACAGAACACGAGGTTCGGCAGCGGTATCCCGAGGTCTACCAATGGGTGCTTGAGCGCGTCCGGCCTCACCGTAAGGCCCAAGAAGGAAACTCGGCTGATGCCGATCAATATGCCGAAGCGTGGTGGCTGTTCGGCAAAACGCGCCCCGAAATCCGGCGCGCTCTCGCTGGCCTTTCCCGCTATATCGCGACCGTCGAAACGGCCAAGCATCGAGTTTTTCAGTTTCTTGATGAGGTCGTCCGTCCCGATAACAAGCTGATCGTGTTTGCGTTTTGCGGTGCTCATTTCTTGGGCGTCCTATCCAGTCGCATCCACATCGTGTGGGCCTTGGCCGCAGGTGGTCGGCTCGGTGTAGGAAACGATCCCGTTTATGTAAAGTCCGCCTGCTTCGACAAGTTTCCGTTTCCAGACGCAACGGCCGAACAACAGGCCCGCATCCGCGCGCTGGCCGAAGAGTTGGATGCGCTGCGCAAGCGCCAGCAAGCCGCACATCCCGATTTGACGCTGACCGGGATGTATAACGTGCTGGTCAAACTTCAAACCGGCCAGCCGCTTGATGACGACGACCGCGAGGTGAACGAGAAGGCGCTGGTCAGCACGCTGCGCCACCTTCATGACCAGATCGACGCGGCCGTCGCGGACGCTTACGGCTGGCCGGCGATGATGACCGATGAGGACATCCTCGCTCGCGTGGTCGCTCTCAACAAGGAGCGACAACAAGAAGAAGTATGGGGCAAGGTTCGATGGCTGCGGCCCGAGTTCCAGGTTGGTGGCACCGCCGCGCCCGCGCAACCCACCCTCGATGTCGATGTTGACCAAGGCGCTGCGGAACTGCTGATCCGGAAGACACCGTGGCCGAAGACGCTACCCGAGCAGGTTCAAGCGGTGCGCGCCGCACTCGTCCGTCTCGGTTCCCAGCGTTCGGTCGATGCCATAGCGCGGCAGTTCAAGGGTGCGAAGCGTGATCGCGTGGCCGAGATTCTTCAGGTTATGGCGGCTGTGGGTTGAGTTTGTGGGAGCGGCCATCGTCGCTGGCCGCCCTGTGGCAGCCTGAGACCTTATACGGAGGGACGAAAACAATGGACGAAAAACAGTTCAAAAAGATGATGGCCGATGTGAAGAAGATGACCAAAGAGCAGCGGGAAGAGGCTCGGGCGGCACTTTTGGCGATAGACCCGAACGGCGGTGTTGCCGCCCCGAAAGTTCCCGCAAGCGGCCCAAAGGCGCACTAGCGCAGTCCTAGCGCAGTCGAAATAATATTGAATGAAAACAATGCGCTATCCTTCGTCGATCTCGCCTCCGAAGGCAGAGGTCGCACGTTCGAATCGTGTCGGGTCCGCCAAGGATTTCAAGGGCTTCCCCGGGGAACCTGGAGGCCCTTTTGATTTTCTGGGCACAGTGTTGGGCACAGAGGGTTATGCAACCTCGTCACCTCGTCCGCCGATCCAGCGCGTTGATCGCACCCGCCAAATAGCCCGGGGCGTGATGGCTGTAGATCGTTTCTGTGGTGCGGCTATCGGCGTGCCCGAGATATCGCGCGGATCACCGGGAAGGGCACTCCCGACTGCGCCATCCACGAGGCAGCGGTGTGGCGCAGCGTGTGGGGCGTGACGTCTGCCAGGCCAGCCCGCGCGCATGCGCTGGTGAACCCATGTTTGATATCGCCGATCGGCCCCCCCCGGTATTCGATCACCGTGCCCAAATCTTTCGTGGGCTCTGCCCACACCCGCAAAGGGCCGGTCGGCCCTTTGAACCCATGACGTCATGAGGTCAACGAGGCGAGCCTCCTTCGCGGGTGCAGGGCGGAGCCCTGCAAAATCAAGACAAGTGCACTGTCCTGGCGTATATGGGGCAAAGCCCCCTTGTCCATCCACCGCCAATCACAGCGCCCGAACGTCAGTCAACCGGCCCGTCACCGCCGCCGCCGCGGCCATGGCCGGGCTGACCAGATGGGTCCGGCCGCCGCGGCCCTGGCGACCCTCGAAGTTGCGGTTGGAGGTGGAGGCGCAGCGTTCGCCCGGCTCCAACTTGTCGGCGTTCATGGCAAGGCACATGGAACACCCGGGCTCGCGCCACTCGAAGCCGGCTTCGAGGAACACCCGATCCAGCCCCTCCTCCTCCGCCTGGTGCTTGACCAGGCCCGAGCCCGGGACCACCATGGCCTGAACCCCGGCCGCAACCTTGCGCCCCTGCGCCACCACCGCCGCGGCGCGCAGATCCTCGATCCGGCCGTTGGTACAGGAGCCGATGAACACCCGGTCCACCGGAATCTCCGCCAGCAACGTTCCCGGTGTCAGGCCCATGTACTCCAGTGCCCGCTCGACGGCGCGGCGCCGGCCGGCATCGGCCACCGCGGCGGGGTTCGGCACCCGGCCGGTGATGGGCAACACGTCCTGGGGGCTGGTGCCCCAGGTCACCTGCGGCACCAGTTCCGCGACGGGCAACACCACCTCGCGGTCGTAGCGGGCGCCCTCGTCGCTGGGCAGGGTCTTCCATTCCGCCACCGCCTGCTCCCAGGCCGCACCCTTGGGCGCCAGTGGCCGACCCATCAGATAGGCAAAGGTGGTCTCGTCGGGCGCGATCAGCCCGGCCCGGGCGCCGGCCTCGATGGACATGTTGCACACGGTCATCCGGCCCTCCATCGACAGGTCACGAATGGCCTGGCCGGCGTATTCGATGACATGGCCGGTGCCGCCCGCGGTCCCGATGGTGCCGATGATGGCCAGCGCCAGGTCCTTGGCGGTCACGCCCGGCGGCAGCGCGCCCTCCACCGTGATCCGCATGTTCCGGGCCGGCTGCTGCTGGAGCGTCTGGGTGGCCAGCACATGTTCGACCTCGGAGGTACCGATGCCGAAGGCCAGCGCACCGAAGGCGCCATGGGTCGAGGTGTGGCTGTCACCGCACACGATGGTCATGCCGGGCAGGGTAAAGCCCTGTTCCGGGCCGATGATGTGGACCACGCCCTGGCGGATGTCGTCCATTCCGAAGTACCGGACGCCAAAGTCACGGGCGTTGGTCTCCAGGGTCTCGACCTGAAGCCGGCTCTCGGGGTCGGCAATGCCCGCCGAGCGGTCGGTGGTCGGCACGTTGTGATCGGCCACCGCCAGCGTCGCCTCGGGCCGGCGCACCCGGCGCCCGGCCAGACGCAGGCCCTCGAAAGCCTGGGGACTGGTGACCTCGTGGACCAGATGGCGATCGATATAAAGAATGCCGGCGCCGTCCTCCTGACGGTGAACGACGTGGTGGTCCCAGATTTTATCGAACAGGGTACGCGGCGTGGACATCGGTGGTTTCCCGGAGTTTCTCTGGTCTCGCCCCTTTATAAATCACCCAAACCGGTCAAAGGTCAAATCCGGCTGCGGCCTCCGGTCCCCGCGGGCCACGCAACCCTCCCCGGAGCGGCAGCGGCGCGACCCGCAAACCCGGCGCCACCCGCGGTCAGAACCGTCCCGGCGACGGCAGCGGCACGTCGGTGGCCACCACCGTCAGGCCGATCGGGCACAATGCCGCCAGCGCCAGCTTAAGGTGCGCCCAGGCGAAAGGCAGGCCGATGATGGTGATGGCATAGGCCATGGCCCACAGCAGATGCCCGAGCGCCAGCCACCAGCCGGCCAGCACCAGCCAGATCAGATTGCCGAGGAAGCCGAGCGGGCCGGTGCCGAGGGTGGGGGCCCCCACCACCCGGTCGCGTCTGACGATGGTCCGGCCGAACGGCGCCAGATGATACAGTGCCAGCATGAACGCGGCGCGGGTCCAGGGCAGGCCGATGATGGTGACGGCCAGGATCAGCCCGGCAATCACCCAGGCCAGCGCCATGGCGAGGCCGCCGAACACGATCCACAGCAGATTGAGCACGATGCTGAGCGGCGACATGGGGGCTCCTCTTGGCGGGCGGATGGCCCCCCCCCCGGGAGCCGCACGCCGGCTCAGGGGGTTGGGGACGGTGGCGGCGAGGGGGACGGCGTCAGGCTTCGGAACAGGTTGCGGAGGAAGGCGCCGGGAGCGATGGCGCCGGGAGCCGCCGGTCCTGCCGCCACCGCGGCGGTCAGGCTTCGGGTAACGTAGCCCTGAAGCTCCCGGGTGTCGATGCTGCGGTGGGGATGGTCCAGGCTGCCCTCGAAGATGACGCCAATGGCCGGCAGCGGCGGATCGTGGGGCACCCGCAAACGCATGCCCAGGTTCAGCACGCGATCGGGCAGGTCGACGAAGCCCTGCCCCTCGCCGGTGCCGGCGGCGGCGGCCAGAACAAGGTCGGTGGTGGTGGCGACGCCATGATCGACCGTCACCGTGCCGGCCAGGCGGTCGAACGGGGTTTCGCCGCCGGCTTCGTCCTTCCCCAGGGACAGCAGGCCGACCACGTCCTGGGGGCGGTGAATGGCCGCAAGACGCCGCTCGAAATCGGACAGGTCGATGCCCTGAAGCCGGCCGTTGCGGATGGCCACCCGGCCGCTGCCGGCAAGGTCGCCGACCAGGGCCAGTTCGCTGTCGCCACGAGCCTTGAGGTCGAGGTCCAGATCCAGGGTGCCGGCCGTGACGTCCACCGTGCCCGGCGACCGGTCGGCATACAGCAGGCCGTGCTCGACCCGGGCGCCGACCACGGTCACGGTCAGCGCCGTCTCGGCACCGGGGGCGGCGGCAGGAGTGCCCGGGGCGCCTCCGGGGGCGGCGGCCAGGGTTGCCAGCCGGCCGACGGCGCCAAAACGGCCCTGCATCAGTTCGCCGTCGAACTGCTCCAGCCGCAGGGCGCCGTCGGCCAGGGCGGCGCGCAGCGCCGGCGCCCCCAGCCGCCGCCCGGCCACGGTCAGGCCGGCGGCATCAAGGGCCAGCCGGCCCTCGGCGGCGGCCAGCCAGCGCAGATCCAGGGGATCGATGGACCAGTGACGGGGCTCCGCCGCCGCGGCCTTGGGCCACAGGCCCAGCCAGGAATGCGCCGCCGGCGGTCCCGAGGCCGGGAGCAGCCGTTCCAGCACGATCTCTCCCGCTTGCAGCCGGGCGTCGACCGACGGCCTGGGTCCGGTCAGGTCGGCATCGAGCCGGCCCTGGACCGGCACGCCCGCCACCGTGCCGGTCAGTCCGGTCAGGTGCAACCGTTCGGCATCGCCGGCCAGCACCGCCGAAACGTCGGTGACGCCCGGCTCGTCACCGGTTTCGGGCCGGTAGTTGGGAACGAACAGGCGGATCAGCGGGCCGGTTTCCGGGAAGACCCCATGAACGCGGAGCGGTTCGTCCAGCCGGCGGGCCGCGGGCGCCACCGCGCCGGCCAGCTCGAGCCGGCCGCCGGCCCCGCTGGCCGAAAGCGTGAGCGCCAGCCGTCCGCCATCACCGGTGGCATGGCCGTTGAGCGTGAACGCGCCCAGCCGGTGCAGCGGCGACGGCAAGGTGCCGCCGGTCAGCCGTTCCAGGGCCGCCGCGGAGCCGATTTCCACGTTGAAACCCAGATCGGCACCCTGCACCGGTTCGATCCCGGCCAGCGTGCCCTGGACCCCGGCGGCGATCCCGGCCAGCTCGGCCACCCGGGCGCTGCGGATGGTCAGCGCCCCGTGATCGGCGGTCAGGTCAAGGTCAAGGTCGCGGACCGGCAGGTCGTCCACCACCAGATGACCGAGATGGGCCTTGAGATTGACATCGCCCGCGGCCAGCAGCGCCGCCAGCCGGCCCGCCAGAAACCCGCGGTCGACACCGGGCCAGCGGTGATCGCCCCGGTAGGCGTCCACATCCAGATGGTCAAGGTCGAGCCGGATGCCAAAGGCCGGCCGACCGTGATTGCGGTAGGCAAGGCCGCCCGTCGCGTGGCTGGTATCGGTGCGCAGGTCGATGCCCGTAACCTGAAAGTCATCGGGACGGCCGCGCAGCCGGGCGATCAGCGAGACCCGGCGCAAACGGTCGGCCGGAACCGCACCGGTTTCGAGCCCCAGCGCGGCAAGCAGCACTCTGAGGTTGTCGGCGTCGGCCTCCAGGGTGGCATCGACCACCGGCCGGTCGTCGGCACGCACCAGACTGCCGGCAACCGTCAGTTCCGAGCCGCCCGGTCCCAGCGCCGCCAGCTTTTCCACGGTCAGGGTGCCATCGGCCAGCCGGACCGCCAGCCGGGCCTCGTGCAGCGTCTGGTGGCGGACTTCGAGGGCATCCACCGCCAGATCCAGCCGCAACGAGGCGCCGAAGGGCAGCCGGAGCCCGGCGAGGCCGGCCGGATCGGCGGTGTCGCCCCCCTCCCAGGGCGCCAGATCGAGCCGGGGAACCGCGAGGCGCAGTTCCAGCGCCGGCGGCAGGCCCGGAGAAAACCGGGCACTGCCGGTGGCGCGGGTCTCGCCGAACCCAAGTTCCAGGCCGTTCAGCGTTACCCCGGCGGCACCGGCGTCAACGGCGGCATGGGCGGTGAACCGTTGATCGAAGGCCGGCGGCATTCCCGGGAGCCGGCCGCCGGGGGCGCCGGCAAGCGCGGTCGACAACAGCGTCGCCAGCAGCGCCGGGTGGGTCGCCTCGGCCCGGCCGTCGCCCTGAAGCCGCAGAGTGGGCCCGGTGGCGGCAAGACCGGCAAAATGCAGGCTCGCGCCGCCATCGGCCAGCGCCAGCGACACCGAAAGCGACATCGCGCCGCCACCGCCGTCCAGGCGGCCGGTGGTGGCCTCGACCCGAACCGGAATGCCGCCGACCGCCGCCTCGCCCCGCAGCTCGAACGGTCCGGCCAGGCTGGCGGCTCCAAGCCGGGCACGCACCGCGGTCAGCCGGACCGAGGTGCCCGCGACGTCGTCGCGCCACAGCACGGTGCCATCGGTGACCTCAATGCCGTCCAGGGGCCGGGACAGGGTCGGGACCTGCGGGGCAAGACCGCCGGTGGCCGGCAGCCAGCCCCGCCGGCCGTCGGCCAGGGTTTCCAGGACCAGGGTCGGATGGTCGAGAGCCAGCACCTTGACTTCGATTCGACCCGACAGCAGCGGCAGCAGTGCGACCCGGGCATCGAGTCGCTCCAGATGCAGCAGCCGCGGCTCCGCCGCGCCCGGGGCGTTGGCCATGTCGATTCCGGTGGCCGAAAGGGTCGGCACCGGCAACAGCCGGAAGCGGATCTCGCCGGCCAGTTCGACCCGGCAACCGCAGGTCGCGCGTAACGCTTCGACCAGCGGCGCCTTGACGCGGCTCCAGTCGATCAGGCCGGAGATCAGGAACGCCGCCCCGAGAACCAGCGTCAGCAGGGTCAGGACGGCGACGCTCAGCTTTTTCACGTCCGGGATTCCCACGCTGCCAGGATTCCGACGCCGCCCGACGACGGTCCCGGCCGGCACGGCGCCGCGCCGGCCGCTTCACCGATCCCCGCGCGTCGTCCCGGTCTTGCACCCGCGGAACCATGCGCTAGACTAATGGTTCATGTGGGAAGAAGCAACATGTCCGGGAGCGTCACCCCGGCGGGCGGGGGCTTCGCTCCCGGGCACCGGCACCCGGATCCTGACATGTCGGGACCCGGACCGGGGACGGACGCACATGGGGCAGGCAATTCGCAACGGGAGACCGCGACATGGGGGAAGTTATCAATCTCAATCGGTTTCGGAAGCTGCGTGACCAACGCCGCCGGGAACAGGAGGCCGAAAGCAACCGGGCAAAATTCGGCCGGACCCGTACCGAAAGCCAGTTGGAGCGCAAAACCCAGGAACGGGCGCGCCGCGACCTGGACGGCAAGAAAATCGACGAACCGGCATGAGCGTCGATGTTCCGGCAACTATAGGGTGAGAGACGGTGCGGCGGGAGGGGTGATCAAGGTCAAAAACCTGATCAGGAAAAAAGTATTGTCTCCGCGCCCCCGGTCCCGCCCTCACAAAAAAATCCGGGATCGCCGTTACGGCATTTCCACTCAAGAAAAAATCGTTTTCCATCGGTTTCAGGAACGCCATCGTCACGGTCCTGTAATGGATTATTCAAATATGTATTGTTGACTTGTTATTAAGTTGCTCCTACGCTGCTTCCGGCCTTTTGGAAGTCTGATGTAGTCTGGCGCCAGTGTCGGGTGTCGAAGGGGTAACGAGACCATGCTTTCCAATATATCGATAAGCATCAGGATCGCGACGATGGTCGTTGCCTCCCTTCTGACCATTTCCCTGCTGGTCGTCATCGTTGTGCTCGGCGAACAAAAAATTTCCGGGGCAACGATGAATCTCAACCAGTTTCAGGCGGTGTTCGATCAGACCACCTCGATCGAAAGAGGGGCGGCGCAGATGCAGCATCAGGCATACCGGTTTATCGCCGATCGGGATGCCACCGCCGCCGCCGCGTTTGCTGAGGCGGCACCGAAGGTTGCTCACGGGCTGGATGTCCTGCGCTCGATGCCGGCGGCGCAGTCGGTCGAGGGTGAGATCGGCGATCTGGCCGATGGTCTGACCAAAATCTCGACCTTTTTCGGCGAGATCACCGCCACCGCCGGGACACTCGGCCTTGACGACGGCAGCGGGCTGCGCGGGCAGTTGAAGACGTCGGCCCAGGCGGTTGAAGACGAACTGAAGTTGTGGCCAAATCTTGACAAGCTGATCGTGCCCATGGTCGGCATGAGAATCCAGGAAAAGAATTTCTTCCTGTATGGCGATGCCGCTGCCGTCATGGGACCGTATCGCAAGGCTTATAATGAATTCACCTTCAAGGTCGGCAGCGTCGAGCTGGACGACGAGACCAAGCAGAAACTGACCCAGTTGGCCAAGGCCTATCGCCGGGATTTCGAATCGTCGGTGGACGCGGTCAAGTCGTTGCATCAGGAAATCACGGTTTTCAACGACAATTTCCGGGCGCTCGGCCCCCGGTTCGGCGCCTTGCTGGAAACCGCACGCCAGGGCATGACCGAGGCCACGGCGCGGCAGAAAGCGGTGCGCGATCAGGTGGTGGCGCAGTCGCTGGTGATCCTGGTGGTGTTGCTCGGGGCCTTCGTGATCATCAGCCTGATCGTGTCGCTCAGCATCACCCGGCCGTTGCGCGCCATCGAACGGGCGATGCGGCGGCTGGCCGGCGGCGACGAGGAGACGGCGATTCCCGGCGTCGGACGCCGGGATGAAATCGGCGAAATGGCGCGGGCGGTTCAGGTGTTCAAGAACGGCCTGTCCGAGCGGGCGCGGCTGGCCGCCGAACAACTGGCGGCCCAGGAGGCGCGGGACCGGCGGGCGCGGGCGCTGGAGTCGCTGATCGACGGTTTCCAGACCACCATCATGAAGGTCATCGGGACGGTCTCGGCGGCGGCCAACGACCTGAGGGCGAATTCGGAAATCATGACCGGAATCGCCGAGCAGACCCGGAAGTGCTCGGAGGTGGCGGCCAATGCCGCCAATGACGCCTCGACCAATGTCCAGACGGTGGCCGCCGCCTCCGAAGAACTGCACCTGTCGATTACCGAAATCGGGCGGCAGATTCAGGAGACGGCGCAGATCACCGCGAATGCCGCCAATGACGCGGCACAGACCAACAGCAATGTCGAGGGCCTGGCGGCGGCGGCGTTGAAAATCGATCAGGTGGTCAAGTTGATCGAGGCGATCTCGGCCCAGACCAATCTGCTGGCGCTGAATGCCACCATCGAGGCGGCGCACGCCGGAGATGCCGGCAAGGGCTTCGTCATCGTCGCCAACGAGGTGAAAAGTCTGGCCCGCAAGACCGCGGAGGCGACCCGGGAGATTGCGGCGCAGATCTCCGGCATGCAGGCCATGACCGCCGGAACCGTCACCGCCATGCGGAGCATCGGCACCACCATCGCCAGCCTCAATCAGGTGGCGGCGGTCATCGCTTCGGCGGTGGAAGAACAGACCGCCGCCACCAACGCCATCGCCCGCAACATCGAGCAGGCGGCGGCCGGAACCATGGTGGTCTCGGTCAACGTCTACGACGTCAACACCGAAACCTCGACGACGGCGGAGACCGCACGCCGGGTGCTGACAGCGGCGGCGGACCTTGCCCGACAGGGTGAGATTTTGCGCAACGACGTCGAGGTCTTCGTCGAGCAGGTGCGTGCCGCCTGAGAGGCCGACAAAGAATGCCCGCCCTGCCCGGCTTTGAAGGAAGGTTTGTCACACATCCGAGGATGTCCGGCGTCATGGCAGCCCCGTGGTTCCCGACGGGAAGAAGCAGGCCTGGCCGGAAGTGCCGGTGTTTCGCCCCGGCCCCCCTCGTCCTATAGTGCCGCCATTGGTTCGGAACGGCAGGCAGGGACGGTCATGGGACGGGCGCTGGGAAAGTGTGGAGTCGCGGCCGGAGCGGCGATGCTGGCGATGCTGGCCGGCGGTGCCGGAGCCGCGGAACAGTGGGTTACCGATCCGCATTCGGGCTGTAAGGTGGCCGATGCCTATCCGGTGCCGGGCCGAACGGTGGTTTGGAGCGGCGCCTGCGCCGGTGGCCTCGCCGTGGGCGCCGGAACTGCTCAATGGTGGGTCGGCGACCGGCTGGACGCGACCCAGACCGGCAGCTTCGTTGCCGGTCGGGCCGAAGGGCCGGGCGAGGTGGTCTGGACCGACGGCCGCCGTTACAGCGGCGGCTTCCATGACGGCGTCGCGCAGGGCAAGGGCAGCTTCGTCTGGCCCGATGGCCGCCGCTACGAGGGCGACTGGGACGGGGGCTACCGCACCGGTCAGGGGGTACGGACCTTCAAGAACGGCGACCGTTTCATCGGCCGCTTCGACCACAACCGGCCGGTGGGCGATGGCGAATACGTGACCGCCGCCGGCCGGCATCTGGTGGCGCACGTCCTGGAGGACGGGACCATCCGGGCCGGCGACGGGATCGGCGACGCCGCGCCCGACGCGACGGCCCCCGGAGCCCCCGCTCCCGGCGCACCGGTCCCGGTCACGCCCAGGGTGCCGCCACCGCCCCCTTCGGCGGTGGTAACGCCGAGGCTGCCGTCGTCTTCGGCCGCGGTGCCGCCGCCGCTGAGCCCCGAGCCCGCAACGGCGCCGCCGGTTTCCCTGGTCCCGGGCTCCCCGCCGCCGGCCGCACGTCAACCGGCGCCGGCACCGCCGCCGCCCACCCCAACGGCACCGGTTTCCCTGGCCCCGGCCGCCTCGGCGCCGGCACCACCGCCGCCGCCGCCTCCTCAACCGATGCCGCCGCCACCGCCACCGCAGTCACCGGCACCGGGAGCCCCGATCCCCCTGACCGGCGCCCATCCCCCAACCGTCGCTCCGGCCGTGCCGGCGGCGGGTGGTCCGGTGGCGTGCAGCGCACCCAACGGCGCGGTGGTGCGGATCGATGCCGACAGTTGCCGCGCCATCGGCGGCGATCCGCTGCCGGCCCGGTGACGGCCCGGTGACGGCCCTTGTGCTTTCGCGATCACGGGCCGCCGCCTAATCGGCGGCGGTCCCGGCTCCCGCCTTGTGCCGCGACTCCACCAGGGAATACTGTTTCGGCCTGTTGAACGGCGTGTCCCACGCTTCGCCCCACCCACCATCGGTCGGGCCGGAAAAGGCGGGCGGGGTTTGCCGGTGCCGATGCCATCATAGGGCGAGGGGATATGATCGGCGTTTTCGATTCCGGGTTCGGCGGCCTGACCATCCACGAGGCCCTGATCCGGCGTCTGCCCGGCTTGAGCTTCATCTATCTCGGTGACCACCGCAATGCGCCCTACGGCAGCCGCGAGCCCGAGGAGATCCTGGATTTCACCCGCCGCAACGTCGATCTGTTGTTTTCCCGCGGCTGCCGGCTGGTGATCATCGCCTGCAACACCGCCTCGGCGGTGGCGCTGCATAACCTCCAGTGTTACTGGCTGCCCGAAGCCTGGCCCGGCCGCAATATTCTCGGCATTATCGTGCCGACCATCGAAGCCGCAACCCAGGTTCCGTGGGCGATCAATTATCCGGTCTATCCGCAGATGTACGCCAATCATTCGGTGGCGATCTTTGCCACCCGGCGGACGGTCGACAGCTATACTTATCCGATTGAGATCAACAAGCGGTGTCCCCATGTGGAGGTGGTCCAGCAGGCCTGTCCCGAGTTGGCCGGGGCGATCGAGGATGGCACCGACCCGGGCCGGCTGCGGGCCCTCGTCACCGGCCATGTTTCACGCCTGCTGAAGAGCATGGGCGGCCGGGAGCCGGAAACCGCAATTCTCGGCTGCACCCATTATCCGCTGGTCAAGACCCTGTTCCGGGAGGCGCTGCCCTCGGGGGTACGCCTGCTCTGCCAGCCCAGCGCGGTGGCCAACAGCCTGGAACATTATCTCCACCGTCATCCCGAATACCTCGACAGGATGCCGGAGACCCCGCGCCGCCAGTATCTGACCACCGGCGATCCGGCCGCGGTTTCGGCGCGCTCGAACGGATTCCTCGGGCGCACCATTTCGTTTCAGGGGTTGGGCGAGCGGGGGCGCAATTGGGGCCTTCGGCGACCGGGGGCGTTGCCCCTGGACCCCACCGGGGTCGCGGACCCCGGACCCCTGTGACCTTTTGCGGGACACCATGACCGATCCCTTCCATATCGTCGGCGGTGGGCTGGCCGGATCCGAGGCCGCGTGGCAACTGGCCGAGGCCGGTGTCCCGGTGGTGCTGCACGAGATGCGGCCGTTGCGCCGGACCGAGGCCCATGCCACCGATCGTCTGGCCGAGCTGGTCTGTTCCAATTCCCTGCGTTCCGACGACGCCGAGTTCAACGCCGTGGGCGTGCTCCACGCCGAATTGCGGCGGCTGGGGTCCCTGATCCTGGCCATGGCCGATCGCCACGCGGTTCCGGCCGGCGGGGCACTGGCGGTGGACCGGGACGCCTTCGCCGAAGCCGTGACCGCGGCGGTGGCCGGTCATCCCCTGGTGACGCTGGTGCGTGGCGAGGTCGCGGGTCTGCCGCCCCCCGAATGGGGAGAGGTGATCGTCGCCACCGGACCGCTGACGTCACCGGCGCTGGCCGCTGCGATCCAGGACCTGACCGGCGCCGAATCCCTGGCTTTCTTCGACGCCATCGCCCCCATCGTCCATGCCGAGACCATCGATCTCAGCAAGGCGTGGTTCCAGTCGCGCTACGACAAGCCGGGGCCGTCGGGCAGCGGCCGCGACTACATCAACTGTGCCTTCGACCGCGAGCAGTATCTGGCCTTCCTTGATGCCTTGAACGCCGGCCCCAAGATGGCGTTCCGCGATTGGGAAAAGGACACGCCCTATTTCGAGGGCTGCCTGCCCATCGAAGAGATGGCGGCGCGCGGCGCCGACACCCTGCGCTACGGCCCGATGAAGCCGGTCGGGCTGACCGACCCCCACACCGGGCGCCGGCCCTATGCGGTGGTCCAACTGCGCCAGGACAACGCCCTCGCCACACTCTATAATCTGGTGGGTTTCCAGACCAAGCTGCTTCATGCCGCCCAGGTCCAGGTGTTCCGCATGATCCCGGGCCTGGAGCAAGCCGAGTTCGCCCGCCTCGGCGGCCTGCATCGCAATACCTTCCTCAACAGCCCGCGGTTACTGGACCCCACCCTTCGCCTCAAGGTCGAGCCCCGCCTGCGCTTTGCCGGCCAGATCACCGGCTGCGAGGGCTATGTCGAAAGCACCGCCGTCGGCCTGCTGGCCGCCCGTTTCGCCGCCGCCGAACGGCGGGGCGAGGCGCCCCGCCTGCCGCCGCCGACCACCGCCCTCGGCGCCTTGCTCGGCCACATCACCGGCGGCGCCGAGGCCGAGATATTCCAACCCATGAACATCAATTTCGGCCTGTTCCCGCCACTCTCCGAGGCAGTGCGCGGCCGGGCGCGCAAACAGGCGCTGGCCCGGCGGGCGCTGACGGATATCGAGGCGTTCTGCCGGCCGTCATTCTGATCCGGGAGCCGGCTTTTCCGGCGCCGCCGGCTTGTCCTCGGCGAATTTTGCCAACCAACTTTCGTTCTCGATAGAAATTGCCTGTTCACATAACTTTACGAACGCCGACCAGGCGGCCACGTCAGCTCCGCCGGGCCGGGCCGGACGCGAACGCCATTCCGCCACCAGATCCTCAAGACGCAGGGCGGTTCCGGTGTAGCTCATGACGATGAAGTCATACCGGTTGGCCGCAACATGAGCGGCCAAGGCAGTACCCAACGTCGTCACCACCGCAACCCAGGCCGAAAAGTCGATATCGCGTGTCGCGAGAAAACCCAATGCCGCTCCGGCAACGCCGAAAAAGAGCTGGACCTTACGGAGCCAACTCAGCAAACGCGCATAATACCTCGCCTTCTTTCTGTAGTAACCGTTAATCTGCTGCTCTACCCTTTTTTCAATGTATTCGTCCCGGGACAGCGCCGGAACCGGCGGCCGGCCCTTGGCATCGACTTCGGCGACATGGCGGAGTAGATCTTGCGCGGACTCCTGAACCGCGGCCGTCCGCTTAAGAAGGATGTCGAGGGCGTCGGGGCCGGTATACGGTTCGGCTCCAGCGCGGAAGGTATAAACCTCCGCCTTGATGGTCTCCGAAACCGAGCGCGCGCGGGTCCAGGCACGGATGGCGTCCACGGTCAGATACTGTGCCGTCACGGCGGTCGCGACTGCCAGGAGAATACCCCCGGTAATGGCACAGGCCGTATTCCAGTCAGGCATACCGGCAAACAACGTTGCCGCCGCGGTCTCGGCCACCGCACCCAGGAAGCTTAAGACCAGCGCCCCGATGCGGGCCTCGACGACGCGGGCCTTAAGAGTGTTTGCGGCCTGGGACCACGTCGCCTGACGAGTCCAGATGGTGGCGATCACGTCTTCGTTCATGGGGTCCTCTGTGAAAAACCAAGGGCAAGATCCAGTTCGACGAGCGCCCGGGGATCAATATTGGCGGCTTTCATGACCCCTTGAACTCCCCGTCGGATGCTTTCGGCATTCTCGGAACTGGGGGAAAATTTCTTTAATTGATCAAGAAAGAGTTGCTGCCGCTGGCGGTCGCCGACCACCAGAGCGGCGGTAAAGCCGGTCGCCGCGGTCCAAACGGTGCGTTCCCGCAAATCATCGATCAGGGTCAACGCCTGAGCGTAATGCCTGGCCGCCTTGTCGCGTTCCCCGCTTGCCAGCCGGGCCTGAGCAAGCACATCCACCAGATAAAGAGATTGTGGATTGTATTCGAAGGCCGCTTCCAGCACCTCAGCGGCCTTGGCCGGCGCCTGTTGGTCCTTGTACCACCGGGCTTTCAATGCGGCATTTTCCGCATTACGCACGAAGGCGTTATCGTCAAGTTCGGTGATCAGGCCGATCACCTTGGCCGCTTCATCCCGGTTTCCCCGGTCAAGATACGCTTTGCCAAGCTTGCGCAGCACATAAACATCCCGCGGCGCCAGTTGCCGGGCAAGATCGAACTCGCGCGCGGCGCGCTCTGCGTCCCTGGCGCGGGCATAGAGTTCGCCCAACCGGCGATGAATCCGAAGGTCAAGCGGCCGTTCTTTCTGCGACCGTTCTTTCTTGTTGCCGCCCCGCCCGAAAGCGATATTCAGCCAGTAGTGCAGCTCACCGGTCTCGGAAAACCGTCCTTCGGCCTTGAGCGCGTCAATGCGCTCCAACCATTCCTGCACCGCTGCCTCCGTCACCAGCATGGGGGCGGTACGCAAAGCCTCGGTCGCCCCCTTAAGGTAGGTGTCGCAGGTCTCGTCGACACTATTAGCAATATCGAGCTGAGTCTCCAAATCAAGACCCCTGGTAAACAGGACGATCATATCCGTGAACAGTTTCTTGATACCGGCCTTTTCAAGACCCTTGGTCAGTTGAAGCCCTGCCAACGGCCTGGGAATGTCATCGCCGCTCACATGGTAACTGACCGGACAAAGCTTGCGATGGTTCGTCCCTTCATTGGCCAGGGCGGCGCCGGCAACCGCGCCGGCCTCCCACAGCACCCATGGCGACTGCACCGAGGCCGGAGTCAGCAGAATCAGGGCGACCTTGGCCTCGCGAACCTGCTTCCCGATCCAGGCGAACCACTCGGTGCCCGACGGAATGCCGCCCTGCAACTGGTCATTCGTAGAATAATTAACTGTGATGCGATGGCCAAAAAGGGCACGAACCGCGTCCCGGATCGCGACAGCGATCGCCTGATCGGTGTGGGCATGGCTGATGAAGATGCTTTGCTGCGGGGTATCCGACATTCTCGCCCCTCCGAAAGCAGGCGATCGACCTTAAACGATCCATCGGACAGCGGCAAGGCTCCGCCATAGCCAATGTTAACGACGTCATGATCGACAACAGCCCGGCTTTCGCGGGAATCCCGGGGACAAAAGCGATAAAGCGGCTGAAAAATCGGCGGCATGGGGCCGGGCACGACGGCGCGTCGGAACAAGCATCCTGACCGGCTTTACCGCCCCAACGCCGGTCCTGCGGCCCCCCCCGAGTCGGTGTTTGCCGGTGCAACCGGAAAGGGTTTGTTATGAAATCGTAACAGCCATTGCAGACCGGATGAACCGCCACGCCTCGTGAAAGCGCGTCCGGTTGCGGCGGCAGGCGGCCGGCAGGGCGTGCAAAAGCATCAGGTGCGGCGAGCTCTCTAATCAAGGTCTTGCCCGCGATCGTTAATACGGTGTTAAATCGTTTTTGAGGCTGGTCCGCCCGTCGACCACCGATGAGCGGGCATGAATGTGGCGACCGCGACACCCGATCGTCGGCCGGAGATGTCCTTGGGGAAACGCGGTTGCCAGGCTGGTTACCAGAACGGGCTTTTCTCGTAAGACGCCGCTCTCCAGGTGACGACCGGCCGGCGCCGTCGGTCGTGGGCGAGCCGGGGCCGATGTCGATGGGCCGCATGTCGCTGGTTGCGATGCCACTGGTCTTCGCTGCGACGCTGTTGCTGCTGGCGGCGACGCTCAGCCTGGCCGACAACAGTGTTCTGTTGGCCCATGCCATCCTCGAGACCTTGAGTATCGTCGTCGGCTTCAGCACCTTTCTGATGGCGTGGAAGGCGCGCCGCTTTCTCGAAGATAACTATCTCGTCTTGCTCGGCGTGGCCTTTTTCTTCACGGCTTTGCTTGACCTGCTGCACACCCTGAGCTTTGCCGGAATGGGCGTGGTGACGGCCGAGGCCGGCACTCTCGGGACCCAGTTCCGGGTTGCGGCGCGGCTGTGCGAAAGTTTATCGATCCTGGTGGCGGTCAGTTGTTCGGGTCGACGCTTCAATCTGCCGGTGGTGTTTGGCGGCTATGGCGTGGCCACGGCCCTGGTGGTGTGGAGCATTCTCGGCTGGCATCTGTTTCCCGGCGGCCCGGACGCGATTTCGGAGCTTGGCGCGGTCGCCACCGGCAGCGACGCCGCGGTCATCGGGGTCTCGTGCCTGTCGCTGGCGGTGTTGGGCTGGCGGCGGCATCGCTTCGACCGTCAGGTGTGGTGGTCGCTGGTTGCAGCCTGCGTCTTCCAAGGGGCGTCGGAAGCCCTGCTGACCGGTACCGGACCGCTCACGCCCTTTCGCGACGTGTTCGGCCACCTGTTCAAGGCCGCAGCCTTTCTTTGCGTCTTCAAGGGATTGGTTGAAGCCGTACTGCTGCGGCCCCAGGCCCGGGAGCGCCGCCTCGCGGCCGAGGTCGAGCGCCAGGAACGGTTGCTGCGCGCGGTGCTGGCCGCGGCTCCCGATCCCCACCTGCTGTTTGACGGCCGGCAGCGTTGTTCCTACGCCAATCCTGCGGCGACGAGGCTGTCGGCGTTGCCGGCGACAACCTGGGTCGGCCGCCGTTGGTGCGATCTGGAGTTGCCGGCCGGGGCCGGACCGTTGCGGGAGCGGTTGGGGATGGCCGCGGCCAGCGGTCAGCCCGCCACCGGCGAGATTGCGATGGCCGGCCGGCGCTACGACTATCGTCTGGTCCCCTTGCCCGAGGCCGGCCAGCCGGCGGCGGTATTGCTGGTGTTGCGCGACGTGACCGACCGGGCGGCGACCGAAGAGCGGCTGCGGCAGGCCCTCGCCGAGACCGAGCGGGCACGCCGTTCGGCCGAGCAGGCCGATCAGGCCAAGTCCCGTTTCCTGGCGGCAGCCAGCCACGACCTGCGCCAGCCCTTGCAGGCAACCCGGTTGTTCCTGGAGGTGCTGGCGCGGCGGCTGCACGACCATGACGGGCGGGAAATTCTCGAACATGCCATGGACGCGCTCGCGGGCGGCGATGATCTGCTGAAATCGCTGCTCGACCTGTCGGCCCTGCAATCCGAGACCGTCAGGCTGGACGTCCGGGCGGTGGCGATCCAGCCGCTGTTCGGGCGGTTGCTGGCCGAATGCGCGCCGCTCGCGGCGGCCAAGGGGCTGCGGTTGCGCTCGGTCTCCGGCGCCGCGGTGGTGTCCAGCGATCCGGTCATGCTTCGCCGGATGCTGCGCAACCTGTTGAGCAACGCCATCCGCTACACCAGCCAGGGGAGCGTGTTGCTGGGCTGCCGGCGCCGGGGGCCGGACGTTCTGATTTCGGTGGTCGATACCGGCTGCGGCATTGCCGAGGGCGAACGGGACCTGATCTTCGAAGAGTTCTATCAGGCCGGTGGGCGGACGCGGCGATCGGTGGAGGGCCTGGGGCTGGGTCTGGCCATCGTGCGCCGTCAGGCGGCGTTGCTCGGCCACCGGCTCGATTTGAAATCGCGCCCCGGCCATGGTTCGACCTTCTCCGTGGTGGTTCCGGGAGTCCGCGATGCCGTCCCGCTGGTTCCGGTGGCTGCCGAGGTCCCGGCGTTTCCGACGCTGCCCGCCCTTGATCGCCCGATTCTGGCCATCGAGGATGATCTTTCCCAGTTGCGGGCGCTGACCCTGGTTCTGGAGGGCTGGGCGCTGCCGGTTTCGGCGGTATCGGGCGCCGAGGCGGCGCTGGCGGCGGTGGCCCGGGGACTGGTGCCGTCCCTGATCCTGTGCGACCAGGGCCTGCCCGGCCGCTCCGGTATCGATCTTGTGCGCGAATTGCGGCGCCTTGCCGGGCGAATGATCCCGGCGGCGCTGCTGACCGGCGACACGGATCCGGGACGGCAAAACGAGGCCAGGGCCGCCGGGCTGGCGGTCCTGCACAAGCCGTTCACCGTCGAGTCGCTGCTCGCCCTGATCCACGCCCAACTCACGCCGCCGGGCTCATGGCGGCCCTGATCATCGGCGCCCTGACCATCAGCGGTTCCGGGGCGTCCTGCCGTCAGTCACCCTGCCCGACATCGTCGGCGGTGTGGGTTTCCAGTGCCGCCAGCAGGATTTCCCAGTCGATGGGTTTCGGCACCAGATCATCGACGCCGGCGGCAAGATAGCGTTCACGGTGCTCGACCATGGCGTCGGCGGTCAAGGCGAGGATGGGCAGTCGGTTCCTGGGCGGCGGCAGGGCACGGATGGCCCTGGTGGCTTCCTCTCCGTCCATTTCCGGCATCTGCATGTCCATCAGGATCACATCGAAGGTGCCCCCCTCCACCTCGGCCACGGCGATGCGACCGTTGCCGGCGATGACCACGGTATGGCCGGCCTTCTGAAGCATCGCGCGCACCAGCATCTGATTGATGCGGTTGTCTTCGGCCACCAGGATGCGCAGGCTTCGCCTTCCCTTCGGAAGCGCGACGCTGGCCTTTTCCGTGCGCGGCGGGACACGGCCGGCGACCTTGCGCAATGGCAGGGCAAACCAGAACCGCGTACCCTCGCCAAGCCGGCTGTCGACGCCGATGGTCCCGCCCATCATCTCGACCAGCCGTTTGGTGATGGCCAGACCGAGGCCGGTCCCGCCGAATCGCCGTGACGTCGAGGTCCCCAGTTGCGAAAACGGCTTGAAGAGAAGCGGCAACTGGTCGGCCGCAATGCCCATCCCGGTATCTTCGACCTCGACCAACACCGTGGCCACATCGCCTTTGACCGCGGTCAAAGGCGATGTGGCCACGGTCAAAGGCAATGTGGCCACGGTCAAAGGCAATGTGGCCACATCGCCTTTGACCGCGATCACCGACAACCGAAGATCGATCTTACCTTTGGCTCCTCGCTACGACACGTGGGTAGCGCTCACACGCACTGATTGAGGAGCGGGTCATTTGTCGGGGCTCGCCGTATCCCTGGCGGGGCCATTTGGTGCCAGTGGGGCGTGGGAAGAACCCACC